>Ga0209525_1000236_pt1 | contig 13986 bp, 8 predicted proteins | sample JacPin_JW_Ref_O1_FD_187958 | JGI IMG/M metagenome (GOLD analysis project Ga0209525, IMG submission 187958) | Forest soil microbial communities from Algoma, Ontario, Canada - Jack Pine, Ontario site 1_JW_Ref_O1 (SPAdes) (version 2) | ecosystem: Environmental > Terrestrial > Soil > Boreal... | reverse complement strand
ACAAGGGCGTCATCGCGCGCATCGTTCCCAAGGAAGATATGCCGTACATGCCGGACGGCACGCCGGTCGAAATCGTTCTTAATCCGCTCGGCGTTCCTTCGCGTATGAACGTGGGCCAAATTCTCGAAACACACCTCGGTTGGGCGTCGAAGGAATTGGGCGTGCGCATCGGAAAGATGCTCGACGATACGAGTGCCCGCGCCGAATCCGTGCGCAAATGGTTCAAGGACGCATTCGGCCCCACATCGGTTTGGAAGACGATCGCCGATCTCGACGATGAGGCCCTGCTCGATCTCGCACATAGCTTCCGCGAAGGCGTTCCATTCGCGACGCCCGTATTCGACGGCGCTCGCGAGCACGACATCCGTCACTTGTTCGAATTCACCGAACTGCCGGAGAGCGGCAAGATCACTCTCTTCGACGGCATGACGGGCGACGAGTTCGCGCAGAACGTCACAGTCGGCTACATCTACATGCTCAAGCTGTCTCACCTGGTGGACGACAAGATTCACGCGCGCTCCATCGGTCCCTACTCGCTCATCACGCAGCAGCCTCTCGGAGGTAAGGCCCAGTTCGGCGGACAGCGCTTCGGAGAAATGGAAGTCTGGGCGCTTGAAGCCTACGGTGCGGCTCACATTCTGCAGGAACTGCTCACGGCGAAATCGGACGACGTTTACGGCCGCGCGAAAATCTACGAGGCCATCGTAAAGGGCGAGCCTGGAATCGAACCGGGCGTGCCTGAATCCTTCAACGTTCTTGTGCGCGAGCTGCAGTCGCTCTGCCTCGACGTTGAATTGATGAAGCGGCAGAAGCCCCAGCTCGAGAAGGCCGAAGCGGCGGATTAATTTTGCGCTCCCGCAAATCATCGCGGGAGCGCCCACTAGTTTCTTGAATTTTTCCCTGGTTTCATCAGGGAGGAGGGTCAGCCATTGTATCGATCTAGTCCTTACGACCGCGCCAGCCAGATTGCAGATTTCGATTCCATTCGCATCAGCCTGGCGAGTCCAGAAAAAATCCGGTCCTGGTCGCACGGTGAAGTCACCAAGCCGGAGACCATCAACTACCGCACCTTCAAGCCCGAGCGCGACGGCCTGTTCTGCGCCAAGATTTTCGGCCCCGTCACGGACTGGGAATGTTTGTGCGGAAAATACAAGCGGATGAAGCATCGCGGAGTGATCTGCGATAAGTGCGGCGTCGAAGTCACGCTCAGCAAAGTCCGCCGCGAGCGCCTCGGCCATATCGAGCTCGCTTCGCCCTGCTCCCACGTGTGGTTCTTCAAGGGTCTGCCCAGCCGCATCGGGTACCTCCTCGACATCACCATGCGCGACCTCGAGCACATCCTCTATTTCGAGACGTTTGTCTGCATCGATCCGGGCGAAGTTCCGGGTTTGAAGCAGAAGGAAATTCTGCCCGAGGAAAAGCTCCGCGAGATGCAGAAGGAATATCCCGGAAAGTTTCAGTCCGGAATGGGCGCGGAAGCGATCAAGGAACTCCTGCGGCGCGTCGAAGTCGACAAGCTCTCCGAAGAGCTGCGCGAAAAAATGAAAATTGATCCGAGCCTTCAGAAGCGGATCAAGTTCGCCAAGCGCCTCAAAGTTCTCGAAGCTTTCCGCAAGAGCGGCAATAAGCCCGAGTGGATGATTCTCGACGTGATTCCGGTCCTTCCGCCCGAGTTGCGTCCGCTCGTGCCTCTCGACGGCGGCCGCTTCGCCACATCCGATTTGAACGACCTCTATCGCCGCGTCATCAACCGCAACAACCGGTTGAAGAAGCTGATGGAGTTGCACGCGCCAGACGTAATCGTGCGTAACGAAAAGCGCATGCTGCAGGAAGCCGTTGACGCGCTCTTCGACAACGGCCGCCGTGGCCGCGTTCTGCGCGGCACGAACAACCGCCCGCTCAAATCGCTCTCCGACACGCTCAAAGGCAAGCAAGGTCGCTTCCGCCAGAACCTGCTCGGCAAGCGCGTGGACTACTCCGGCCGTTCCGTAATCGTAGTCGGCCCGGAACTGAAACTCCACCAGTGCGGCCTGCCGAAGAAGATGGCGCTCGAACTTTTCAAGCCGTTCATCTATCACAAGCTCGAAGCCGCCGGCCACTGCACCACGATCAAGCAGGCCAAGGAGCTCGTCGAAGCCCAGGAATCAATCGTCTGGGACATCCTCGAGGACGTCATCCGCGAGCATCCAGTTCTGCTGAATCGCGCTCCCACGCTGCACCGCCTCGGCATTCAAGCCTTCGAACCGGTGCTCGTCGAGGGCAAGGCGATCCGCATCCACCCGCTCGTTTGCACCGCCTTCAACGCGGACTTCGACGGCGACCAGATGGCGGTTCACATTCCTCTGTCGCCCGAAGCGCAAGTCGAAGCCTCCGTGTTGATGCTCAGCTCGCACAACATTCTTTCGCCGGCCAACGGCTATCCTCTCGCCGTTCCGACGCAAGATATGGTCCTCGGCATCTACTACATGACAAAAGCCAAGCCGCAAGCAAAGGGAGAAGGCCGCGCCTTCGGTTCCACCGAAGAGTGCATCATGGCGCTCGAAGCGGGCGAAGTGGAATTGCTCACGCCGATTCGCATGCGCTACACAGGTGAAGTCATCGACCTCACCAACGCCTACGACGACCAGGACGTCTCGCACACCGAGCCGATTCACCTCAATAAGCAATTCCTGCACACCACCGTCGGCCGCGTGATCTTCAACGATCACCTTCCGTCGGACATGCCTTTCGTCAATGGTTTGCTGAAGAAGAAGGGCATTCAGGCGCTAGTGCAGTATTGCTACCTGCGCTTCGGCCTTGAAAAGACGGTGCTCATGCTCGACAAGCTGAAGGAACTCGGCTTCCTCTACGCGACGAAAGCCGGCGTCTCCATTAGTATCAGCGACATGGTCATCCCGGACGTGAAATCGAAGTTGGTCGGCACCGCCGAACATGAAGTCGTCAAAGTGCAGCAGCAATATCTCGACGGCGCGATCACCAATGGCGAGCGTTACAACAAGATCATCGCCATCTGGTCGGACGTCACCGAGCGCGTTGCCGACGAAATGTTCAAGGCTCTAGAGGAGCAGGACAAGCAGGGCGTGATCAATCCGATCTACGTCATGGCGGACTCTGGCGCTCGAGGTTCGAAGCAGCAGATCAGGCAGCTTTCCGGTATGCGCGGTTTGATGGCCAAGCCCTCGGGCGAAGTCATCGAGCAGCCCATCACTTCGAACTTCCGCGAAGGCCTCACCGTGCTGGAATACTTCATCTCCACGCACGGCGCTCGTAAAGGTCTGGCCGACACGGCGCTCAAAACCGCCGATTCCGGCTACCTCACGCGCCGCCTCGTCGACGTTGCTCAGGACGTGATCATCAACGAATTCGACTGCGGCACGGCCGACGGAATTTACGTTGAACCGATTCTCGAAGCCGGCGTCGAAGTCGAGCCGTTGCGCGACCGCGTTGTCGGCCGCGTCTCGCTCGAGAAGATCAAAGACTACGAAGGCAACGTGATCGTCGAGATCAACCAGGAAATCACCGAAGAGCTGGCCAATTCCATGCAGGCGGCCGGCATCGAACGCGTGAAGATTCGCTCCGTGCTCACTTGCGAATCCCGCCGCGGTGTTTGCGGACGCTGCTACGGCCGCAACCTCGCCACCGGGCGCTTCGTCGAGATGGGCGAAGCGGTAGGCGTCATCGCCGCGCAGTCCATCGGCGAGCCCGGCACGCAGCTCACGATGCGCACGTTCCACATCGGCGGCACCGCCACTCGCGTCACCGAACAATCGAAAGTCGAGGCCCGCAACAATGGCTTCGTGAAGTTTATCGACTTGAAGGTGGTCGAGGGCCGCGGCAAGCAGATCGTCTCGATGAACCGCTCTGGCTTGATCGCGGTCGTCGATGAGAAGGGCCGCGAAAAAGAACGGCACCACGTTGTGTACGGCGCGCGCCTCAAGGTCGAAGATGGTCAACCGGTCACGCTCGGTCAGACGATGGTCGAGTGGGATCCCTACACCTTCTCGATCCTCACCGAAACGGCAGGTACCGTGCAGTTCAAGGACCTGCAGGCCGGTATCACGATCGAAGAGCAGGTGGACGAAGTCACTGGTCTTTCGCAGCTCGTCGTTACGCTGCCGCCCGGTGATGAAAAGCATCAGCCCACGATCAACATCCGTGGCGCAGGCGGCCGCACGAAGAAGTACCTGATGCCGTCGCGCGCTCACTTGATGGTCGTCGATGGTGATGAAGTGCAGCCCGGAGACGTGCTCGCGAAGATCCCGCGCGAAACCACGAAGACGAAAGACATCACCGGCGGTCTGCCGCGCGTTGTCGAACTCTTCGAGACTCGCAAGCCCAAGGATCCCGCGGTCATCAGCGAAATCGACGGTATCGTGAAGTACGGCGAAATCGCCAAGGGCCAGCGCAAGATCTACGTCGAAAGCGAAGATAGCAAGACGACGAAGGAATACTCCATTCCTCGCGGCGTCCACATCAACGTGCAGGAAGGCGAACACGTGCGAGCCGGCGAGCCCCTCATTGACGGGCCGCTCAACCCGCACGATATCCTCGCCGTCCTCGGCGAAAAGTACACGCAGGCTTACCTGGTCAATTCGATTCAGGAAGTCTACCGGCTGCAGGGCGTCAATATTAACGACAAGCACATCGAGACGATCGTTCGGCAGATGATGCGCTGGGTGAAAGTCGAAGACGTGGGCGATACGACGTTCCTCCTCGAAGAGCAAGTCGATAAGTTCCGCTTCCGCGAGGAAAACGATCGCATCATTCACGATGGTGGACGTCCCGCTACCGGCCGTCCGCTGCTCCTTGGCATCACCAAGGCGTCGCTTTCCACTGACTCGTTCATCTCCGCAGCGAGCTTCCAGGAGACCACCCGCGTTCTCACCGAAGCGGCCATCTCCGGGAAGGTCGATTATCTGCGCGGCTTGAAGGAGAACGTGATCATGGGTCGCTTGATTCCGGCCGGCACTGGCTTGGAGCGCTACCGAAATATCCAGCTCCTCACCGAACTGCCTCCGCCGGATGAGGGCGAAGGCATGGGCGCCGGATTCGGTCAAAACGGACCGGACCTCACACCCGAAGAAGCCGCGGCGCTCGACTTCCTGCGCAAGGACACCGATGCCGTCGCCGAAAGCTAGCCAACGCGAGGAATCATCGCCCTGAGCCTGTACGGGCAGGATCGAATTCCTCTCTAAAACAATCCAGGGCGCTCTGTGCCACAGAGCGCCCTTTTTTTGTCTCGCGGCGAAGCTGCGCTCGCGCCACGCGAAAGCGGAACCGTAGCTCAGGTCCCATTCTGGCCGCTCGCGGCCAGAATGGACCCGAGGCCTCTGACTTTTCTTTCTAGCCGAGGCTTTCAGGCCGGCCGGTTTTTTCTTCCAGATGCAACCGTCCGCAAATGCGCCTCTGTTATGCAACTTGGAAATCCAACTCGCATTCAACGCATGAACAACAGCTCCTCCATGTAAAATTTAGGTGCAGAATTTTGCTCAATACAACCAGACCTGGAACCAAGCGCCCTAAGAAGCGGAGACTTCATTTTGTCGAATTCAACCACTGAGCCGGCCAAGCCATCCGCTGCTCCTTCCGGCGAAGAACAGTTCAAAAAACTCGTCGAGATAATTTCCCGCTCCCAGCATAACTACCGCGAGCTGATCGATACCCTCGACCAGGCCGTCTTCACAATTTCTCTCGAAGGCGAAATTCGAGTCGCGAATCGTAGTTTCGCGGAAATATTGGGCGAGGATTTTCACACCCTGATCGGCCATCGCATCCACGAGTTCATCGCCGCCCCATCGCCCGACGAGGCCAAAGTCTGGCTGGCTGGACTCCTTCACACGGGTTTGGATCACGGCAGGCTCTCACTGCGCCTGAAAAAAACCGGCGAACTTCGCTACTTCGACTGTTGGGTTCAAGTGGTCACCGAAGACGGAGTTGCTGCGGGAATCAGCGGTTGGGCACGCGACGTCACCTCTCAACATCAGGCTGAACTTCGCTTCAACGAGTTCTTCGAATCCTTGCGCGAAGGAATCTTTTTCACGACGCCCGATGGCCAGGTGATCGATGCGAATCCCGCCTTGGTTCGCATGCTCGGCTTCGAATCGAAGGCAGAGCTGCAGTTGGGAAATTTTAGCCAGGTCTATGCCGATCCCTCCCAGCGCGACGCGCTTCTTCGCGAACTTCAGTCCCGCGGCTCAGTGCAGGATCGGGAAGTGGTTCTTCGCCGCAAGGATGGTTCGCACCTCTACTGTCTCGCTTCCGGCTTCGCGATTCGCGACACCTTTGGGCGCATCGTTCGTTTGCAGGGCACCCTCGTGGATATCACCGAACGGCGCGAAATCGAAAAGCGTTTGCATCAGGAACAGGAATTCGTCCGCCATCTGATCGCTTGCTTCCCGGACATGATTGCGGTCTTTGACTCGACCGGGCGATTCACTTACGTCAGTCCGCGCGTTTACGAAGTGCTCGGCGCTGCTCCCGCCGAATTCGTCGGGCAACCGCACCTTTTTGGAGTTCACCCCGATGATCAACCGAGGGTTGCCGAATCTTTTCGCGAGGTTATGGCGGGAGAAAACTCTTCCACGCAGATGGAATTTCGATCTCGCCACGCGGATGGCACTTGGCGGACGCTTCGCGCGAGCGCCGGTCCTCTTTTTGATGCCGAACAACAAATCAGTGGAGTCGTTTCCTCCGTCCGCGACATCACGGAAGCAAAGACGTTCGAGCAGCAGCTCACGCAAAAAGAAAAATTTGCCTCCATGGGCCAGATGATGGCTGGCGCCGCCCACGAGTTGAACAATCCCCTTACCGCAATCCTCGGTGTGAGCGATCTGTTGCGCGAACGAGCCACTGACGATGCCACCCGGCGTCAGGTTGAGATTATCCTGCAGCAAGCTCGCCGCGCGGCAGCAATCGTTCAGAACCTCTTAGCGCTGGCTGTGCCAACCGGCCAAAAGCGCTTACGCGTGAAGGTGGAAGAGGTCATTGCGAAGGTAATCGAATCTCATCAGAAATCGTTGCAACAGAGAAACATTATTGTTGACGTCACGGTCGCCGGAAAACTCGCTGAAGTAGAAGGAGATCCCCGGCTGCTCGCGCAGGTTTTCGCGAATATCCTCTTGAATGCGGAGCAGGCTATTTCCTCCGTCCGCGATACGGGCACCGTGCGAATTTCGCTGTCGCAGGCGGGCAACAGCCTGCTCGTGGAAGTCGCCGACGACGGTCCCGGCATTCCCCGGGGAATCGCAGACAAAATCTACGATCCCTTTTTTACGACCAAAAGGCCCGGAGGAGGAAGTGGACTGGGCCTCACGATTTGCCTGGGCGTGATTAAAGATCACGGAGGGCGGATTGAAGTGCGGCCTTCAGAGGGCGCCGGCGCGACCTTCCGGATTTTCCTACCGGCGATCGTGGAAAAGGGAGGGGAAGCTTCGAACTCCGCCTCCGCGCGGCGTGCGGCTCTGGTTTCATCGGCACTGAGCGACCGAAAGCTGCTGATCGTAGACGACGAAGAAAGCATCCGTGAAATTGTGCAGGACGGCCTTTCCGCGCGTGGGATGAACGTGGAATGTGCGGCGAGTTCGGAAGAGGCGCTGGCTTTATTGGCCGGCAACACTTATGACATGGTGCTCTGCGATTTCAACCTGCCAGGCTTGAGCGGCGAGCAACTATTCGAGAAGCTTAGGGCCCAAACCGGCGGTTCCTTGCCCCGCTTTGTTTTTATGACAGGAGACTTACTCGAACGCTCGACGATTGCGTCATTTGCTGACAGGGGAGCGCACGTTCTTCAAAAGCCATTTCAAATTTCCGCGCTGGCGGCGTTACTTTCCGAGCTTCTTCATGAACAACCTACAAAAGCAAACTAGTTTTCCTTCCGTCGTAGGCTTGCGAGCCTCTATTTTGTCGCTGCGGGAGATTTCCCTCCAACGTCCACACCAAAATCCCACACGTACAGATTCGTTCCTTCGGCTTTCACGATTTCAGTAAACACGTATTCTCCAGGTTCAAGCGATTCGCCGAGCGTGAAACGATAGACGCCATTGGCAATCTGCCAGCGCTGAGCAATTACCTCGTTTCGCTTCATCTTTGTAATCACCTGAAGATACGTGTCGACGTTCTCGATCAGGCGAGAGTCGCCTCGCACTTTCGTTCGAATCAACAGCATGTTCGGCTCGCGGCCGTCCGCGGTGCGCATATAGAATTCCGGCTGCTCATTGTGCACGCGCACCTCGGCGTGCGGCCTCGGAATCGAGAGGTTGCGGCGAGACGGCACGATCGGAATCGGCACGAGCACCTGTTCAACCACCTTGGCCTTGTCTAACTTGTTGTCCGCCTGCGCTTGCGTGAGGCGCAGCACGGATTTTCCGTCGTAAACAAACAGGCCCTCGCCGGGAGGAATGAAAACCCCGGGAGCCGCTTCCAGACTCGCATCCACATCGAGCGGCATGATGCGGCGCGCCTGCTCTTGTTTGTGTACGTTGCTGAGCAGCGTAGCGTCGTTTTTCTTCTGCTCTGCCTCGCTCTGACGTGTTGCATCCCAATCGACAAGAGCCGACGGCATTTCTTCCCATTGCGATCTTTCCGTGTTGTAAAACCGGACCCGGTCGTCCATCACCTGATATTCACGGACAAGCTGGACGCTGCCGTCTTTCAGGATCAGCTTTTTCCCGCGCGGAAGATGCGCAATCCTCGATTCTGGAGACGAACCTTGGCTCTGCTGGCGCGCATCCGCTGAGCCCGGTGATGGGGATTGTGGCGATTGCTGCCCTGGATTCGCCAATCCGTTGGCTGAAGCCGCAATCAGCGCGCACACGGCCACGGCGAAGATTGCCAGTCCAAAACGGGCGCGACAGAATCTTGCCGCACCGGCTCTCTTTTGCGCGGACATCACCCGGTCACCTATAAACTGAGATGCAGATTCGTGCTGTGGGGGTTACGGAATGGCAGAATCTTCGAAGCGGAGAAACTAGTGCTGGCAGCGTGGATGCAGAACGGTGAGGATCATCAGATCGGAATTCGTGAAAAGCCACTTCTCGGCTTCCGCGCCCGCAGCTGAGGCTACCCGGGCAAGTTTGCCGAGATGCTTGTTGAGGGCGAGAGCGCGCAAGTGGTCGAGGCAGATACCGGTGAGCCGGACCACCTCGTCCTCGGTAAAGAGCTTCTGGCTGGACTTTACCCGAACCATTCTCGCGGCCTCCCAAACCGTTCGATGCTGAAACGAGACTAAATGCCGCACTCTCTGCAAGCAATAGTCCTTCCGTTCCATCGAGCAAGGACGCTCGGGCTACTCCCATCCGAGAACTCCCGTGAAATCTGTTGTTTGCAGAGGCTTCGGGTTCCCTTCGCCGCACTGCATATTGGTCGTCAGACCTATTTAGACGGAAAGAAATATTCCATGCGCGGAAAGTTTTCTGCAGATTCAGGAAGACATATTTGCCGTAGAGCGGCTGGTTCGCCGGAAAATGTGCCCGCGATTTCGGACGAGCTTCGCGAATATCTGAACCTCATATCGTGAAACCACCCGCTTTTTCGAAACCTCGTGCAAGCCGCAACACGCGGCCTTCCTCAAAATGCGGAGCAAGAATTTGCATACCGATGGGCAGGCCAGCCTTCGTCTTTCCGCACGGAACGGAAATCCCCGGAACGCCGGCTAGAGAACCCGTCACGGTATAAATGTCGGCAAGATACATCTGCAACGGATCAGCTGTCTTTTCGCCCAGACGGAAGGCTGGAGTAGGTGCGGTCGGCGTGATGATCGCGTCAACCTTTTGAAACGCGTCGGAAAAATCGCGTGCGATCAGCGAGCGAACTTTCTGGGCGCGGAGATAGTAAGCGTCGTAGTAGCCCGCGGACAAAACATACGTGCCTAGCATGATTCGCCGTTTCACTTCGGGACCAAAGCCGCGCTCGCGAGTTTTCTTGTACATCTCGCGCAAATTCGCACTCGGCACCCGGAGGCCGTAGCGGACTCCGTCGTAGCGCGCGAGGTTTGAACTCGCCTCGGCGGTAGCGACGATATAGTAGGTGGCGATCGCATAGTCGGTATGGGGCATCTGCAACGGGATCCGCTTGGCGCCCAGCTTCTCAAGCAGCGCAATCCCTGCGAGCACCTTTTCCCGAACCTCCGGGTCGAGGCCCTCTCCGAAGTAGTCCTCCGGGACTCCGATCCGGATGCCTTGCAGCGGGCTTTCGAGTTGAGCGCCGTAGTCAGGCACCGGAACCCCGGCTGAGGTCGAGTCATTGGGATCGTGCCCCGCCATTATGGCCGTCAATACGGCGGCGTCTGTAACATTTTGTGTCAGTGGGCCTATGCGATCGAGCGAGGAAGCAAAGGCGATAAGCCCGTATCTAGATACGCGTCCGTATGTCGGCATCATCCCAAGAATGCCGCAGCAAGCTCCCGGCTGACGAATCGAACCTCCCGTGTCGGTTCCCAGCGCTGCCACGGCCAGTCCTGCTGCCACAGCTGCAGCGGAGCCCCCGCTGGAACCTCCGGGTACCCTGTCGAGGGCAACTGGATTCCGTACCGGACCGTATGCTGAGTTCTCGTTCGAGCTGCCCATGGCAAACTCATCGCAGTTCGTCTTGCCGAGGATTACGGCACCGGCGCGCTCGAGTCTTTCGACGGCGGTGGCGTCATAGGGCGGGACGTAGGTCTCGAGAATCTTGGAGCCGCAGGTGGTGGTGACGTCGCGGGTGCTGATGACGTCCTTCACGGCGATGGGAACACCGGCTAGCGGCGGCAGCGCGTCGCCCTTGGCGATCATGGCGTCGATTCGGTCTGCTTGGGCGAAGGCTCGATCAACTGAGAGAGCGAGGAAGGCGTTCAGCTGGCGGTTGCGGTTGTCGATACGGGCAAAGAAGTCCTTGGTCAGTTCCCGCGCGGAGATCTCCTTGCTTCGCAGGGCGTCGCGAACTGCGGAGATTGTCCATGATGCAGCTGTGCTCATCGGTCGTTTTCCTGAACTCGCTTAGCGCTCATTTTCAAGTACTCGCTTACCGCTCGATCACTCTGGGGACGCGGAAGAAGGGCTTTGCCGCGTCGGGGGCCTGCGCGAGAACAGCATCGGCGATGTCGCACGGAACTAGCGTGTCGTCACGGAGTTCCGGCTGATCGTTACTCGGCCTGGCGAAGAGGACTTGCGCCATGGGCTCGACGTTCGAGACGTCGAGCTTTTCGAGCTTGCCGATGTACGAAAGGATCTCGTCGAGCTGGCCGCGATAAAGCTCGATTTCCTCGGGCGTCAGCTCGAGGTGCGCCAGCTCGGCGACTCGCAGAACGTCTTCACGGCTGATCTTCAAGATGTAACCTCCACTCGTTAACCACCGCGCCTGCTCTTCTAGGCTTGATCCTTACGTGCCCGTTTACCGCCTATTAGAAATTCTTATGTTATTGAAACCGAGCCGTTTGGCTCGATCTTTAATCGCGCCACCGTAGATTAAAACGGCGGCGACTCGGGCCTGCCCGGCGGACTCGGGTTGGCCTGACCGCAGCCAACATCTTCATCAGCGTAGCGCTGGACGTCCACGTGGCCTTAGCCGCCCGTTTTGATGCGGGCAGCACTCAACTGCTTTATTTAGACGCGGCTAGATTCTAGGGAGATGTATAGCGCAGGGCAAGCAGCGATTCCCAAGAATCTAAGCCACTTTCGAGCACACAAGCGACGGGAAGAATCGAAGAGGCAATGCCTCACGTTTGCAAAGCGGATTGGCCACTCGCCCGTCATTCATAGTAGTAGAGATACCAGTGTGAGTTTGGTTTGATCGGTTTGAACGCAAATAAACCGTGCTTCGTCGGTCCAACCTCTGGGGGTAGTTTTCCGTTCAAGGACGCGACCAGCGGCGATAATGGAACATCGCAATAAACGTAGCCCTTTATCCCTATTCCGCTATAACTCGCTATAAAGAACGTCGCGGCTGGATAAGCCGGGGATCGATCAATTCCTCCGCGTAGTCCGGTCTTTTGAAATAGTGATCTGTAGGCCTGCCAGCGTTGCTCCGTCAGCACTTTTTCCGATGGTCCAGCTCCGTGATTTTGAGTCTCGGCCGGAATTCGAGCTACTTGCGAATCGGCTTTCGACATCTCCAACAATTGTTCGAAGTCGTTTTCGTGGGCCGCAAAGCGTTTTTGCATCGAAGCGTCGGACGGATGACCACAGGCAGTAAGAGCGAATCCACTCATCAATACGACGATCGGGAGGCATGTGCGCCTAACTTGCATGTCGCTCTTTTCAGGTACAGCCTGACGGCAAGACAACCACGATGGGGCTGAGTAAAATTCCTTCAAACAGTCTAGCTCGCCGCTGTTTATTTAACCCTTGCTGCCCACACCACGCCCGCGCCTCAACAAAGTCTTCGCGCCTATCGGGGGCACGGCAATCACCAGAACCCGGCAATAGTACTGTCGAATCCTAACCGCGTGAAAGATTCTATCCTTGCAAGATTCCACATCGGCTCAGGGTACGAGGGCGTGCTCTTCGGTTACGAAGTAGGCGACTTTGGTGTGATCAATGAAGTTGGCTTCGTCTGCGGTGGAGGCTTGCCATTCGGGGGATTGGCGGGCTGCGAGGAGGTCTTCTATGGTGTCGAACCAGAGTTCTGCTATGCCGTCGTAGGCTGGGGGGTATTTGTCACCGGAGATGTTGATGCGGTGGCTTTGGACGAGTTTGCGGAGGCGGGGAATATTGGCGCCGAGGGGGCCGTGGACCTCTTTCCAGTAGCGAAAGAATTCATCGTCGGATATGTCCGCTTTCTTCGTAATGCAATAAACGAGTTTGACCATTTGATTTCCGCCCGTGGTGTCCTGCCCTGTGGTGCCCGCCCAGCTGCTCTGTTGTGGTTGATTCTACTTTGAATCCAGGCGATGCGGTGGGCGCTGGTCTTGAGTTGCGACGAAGGGGTTGCGAGCTTCGGGGAGAGGTGTCGTCCGGGCCGTCTCTGGATTACAATGCGCGAAGGGCACACAGGAGGCACCATGCGAGCGGACGAGGTAGAAGTCTCATGGGACTCGGCGAAATCGAAGTGGCTGGTGCGAATTGTGGTGGGCGAAGAAGTGGTTAGGCGGTATTGCGACGCGGCGAAAGATGCGGACGACGCCTCGTTGCGTTCGGCGGCGATGAAAACGCTGCAGGATGAAGGGTACGAGGCGGACCAGTCTATTGTGGTGATCAAGCGTTAGTGGGGCGTTAGTGGACCTAACGGGCGCTGGTGCGCGCTGAAGGCAGTGGCCTCAAATTCGTGAAACATCAATCCCTTAAACTCTTGTGTGCATTTGTGTGCACAGTGATGGCGACGGCGGCATTCACGGCTGGCGCGCAGATCTCGTCGCAGGCGTCCGTTTCGAAGCCGTCAGGCGCGTCCGCGTCGGAAGAGCGGACGGCAAAATATCTGGCGTCAGTGCGAGAAAGGCCGCTGGAACTGATGGGTTTTCTCGATCGGATGCCGAAGGGCGGCGACCTGCACAATCACCTGACCGGCGCCGTGTACGCGGAAAGCTACATCAATTACGCGGTGGAAGATGGAGACTGCATCGACCGAGCGACGTTCAAAATATTGCCGCCGCCGTGCGATGCGGCTCGCGGATTGTTGCCGGCCTCGCAGGCGATCAGCGATTTTGTTTTTCGCAATCTGGTGATTGACGCATTGTCGATTCGGAATTTTCATCCCACGGCTGAAGACCGCGACGTGCGACTGCATTTTTTCGCGACGTTCGGGAAATTCGACCTGGTGACGAACAAGCACTGGGGCGAAATGCTGGGGGAGGTGACGCATCGCGCCGGGGCGCAGAACGAGGTGTATCTCGAGACGATGCTGACGCCGGATCAGGGCGAGGCGATTCAACTTGGGAAGCAGGTGGGCTGGAACGACGATTTTGCCGCGATGCGCTCGCAAATGCTGGCCGGCGGAATGAGCAAAGTGGTGGCCGATGGACGGAGGAACCTGGACGACGCTGAAGCGAAAATGCGGCAGGTGCTGGGCTGCGATGGG
>Ga0209525_1000235_pt1 | contig 14108 bp, 11 predicted proteins | sample JacPin_JW_Ref_O1_FD_187958 | JGI IMG/M metagenome (GOLD analysis project Ga0209525, IMG submission 187958) | Forest soil microbial communities from Algoma, Ontario, Canada - Jack Pine, Ontario site 1_JW_Ref_O1 (SPAdes) (version 2) | ecosystem: Environmental > Terrestrial > Soil > Boreal... | reverse complement strand
TCGTAGATGGCCATACCTGCCGAGATCGAGCCGCCCGGCGAGTTAATGTAAACAGAGATGTCCTTTTCCGGATCTTCGGACGCCAGGAAGAGGAGCTGCGCGGTGACCAGATTGGCCACATGATCGTCAATCGGCGTGCCGATGAAGATGATGTGGTCCTTCAGCAACCGACTGTAAATATCGTATGCACGCTCGCCCCGGTTGGTCTGTTCAACGACCATCGGAACCAGTGTGGTGGCACGCGGACTGCCGTCGTCTGTATGTCTCATAGGGAGTTTGTTTGCGCGCTGAGAAACCCGAACCTACTTTTCACTTTTGGCCGTCGTCTCGATCCGGGTGTTGCGGTAGAGCCAGTCTATCGTTTTGTCGCTGCGCAACTTAGATTTCATCCTATCGAGCGCCCCTTGCTTTGTCAACCGAGCACGCAACGCTGTTGCTGATTCGCCACCGCGTTCCGCGAGCGCTTCAATCTGTTTTTCGACTTCTTCGTCGGTGGCGTCGATCTTTTCGGCTTCAGCGACTCGATCGATCAGAAGCTCGGCCTTTACGTCGTCCACTGCGCGATCGTGTTGGCGCTTGCGAAGCGCGACCCAGTCGACATTTACCGCCCGAGGGTCTACGCCTTGGGCTGCCAGGGTGCGAACGGTGCGCTCAAGCCGCACATCCATCTGATGCTCGACAAGCGCTTCCGGGACCGGAAAATCGTGCTGCTTCACGAGAGCTTCCAGAATCTTCTCGCGAGCTTGCGATTGCTGCTGGTCTTCTTTGGCCGCTTCGAGATCTTTGGTGATAAGCTCCCGCATTTCCGCCAGGGTCGAGAATCCGCCCTTTTCCCCCGCCGCATCTTTGGCGAACTCATCGTTCAGCTCGGGGAGCTTCTTTTCCTTGATGCCCTGAACTTCCACGGTGTAATCGTAGGCCTTTCCAGCAAGCTTCTCGTCCGGATAATCATCCGGGTATTGCGAACGGAATTTTTTTGTGTCGCCGGGACTCGTGCCGCGCAAATTTTCGGTAAAGCTTTCCAGGGTTTCTTCCGCTCCGATGTGGCACATGATGTTGTCGGCTTGCACGGGTTCACCGCCGCCGACGGGTATGCCGGAAAGTTTGATGAGGACGTAATCGCCGTCTTTGGCAGCGCGGCCCTCGACGGGAACGAAGGTTGCGACGCGCTCGCGCATCTCTTCAATCGTCTTGTCCACCTGCCCGTCGCCGGTTTCAACGGCGTCAATACTTACAGCGAGGTTTTTGTAATCGCCCAGTTCGAATTCCGGGAGCACTTCGAATACAGCGCGGAACCGGAGCGGCTCGCCTTCCTTGAAATCAACTTTATCCACCGCGGGTCGCGTTACGGGGATCAGGTTTTTTTCACCCAGCGCCTTTTCGAGATACTCAGGCACCAGCGATTGCACCACTTCGCCTTGAATATCTTCGGCGAAGCGGCGGCGAATCAGCGTGACGGGAGCTTTGCCGGGACGAAATCCCGGAACGCGAGCGACTTTCGCGAGATCGCGCGCTACTTTTTCGGTGGCTTTCGATACGTTCTCGGCTGGGATTTCCAGTTCGAGTTCACGCTTGCATGTGGCTTCTGTCATTTCGATTATTCAGGGAAGAATTTAAAACAAACCCTGGCCCAATTTACCTTTCACCCGTTCCAAATTCCAGGAGCAGAGCAAGGAAGTGCGGCGGGCGTTCACCGCGAGTGAAATCTCAGTATAGGGAAGACGGCGTCGCGCGTCAACCGGACGAATGCTGTGGACGCTGCGATTTTTCCAGCGCCATTTCAAATATTTCTGCGGAAGAAGGGACTCGAACCCCTACGGCCTTTCGGCCACCAGCTCCTAAGGCTGGCGCGTCTGCCAATTCCGCCACTTCCGCGTCGGCTGGCTAGTTCAATTATACAGGCGTTTGTAATTGGAGAAAGGTAAAGGGTGGCCGCGAGTCGGCTAGCGAATTGTTTGTGACATTTACGACCTAGCTACTTGCATGGGCTTCGGGTCGCACAAGTCCGCGAGGGAATGCGCTTGCAGGCATGATTGGGTTTTGTTAGGCTCCGGCCCAACACGCGTCAGGTCTCGGAGGATTCATGCCACACTGCACGAAATGCGGAGCCAATGTCGCGGACAATGCTGCGTTCTGTCCGAGCTGCGGGGCGACAGTGGGAGGCGCGTCTCCATCTACGCCGGCGGCCTCGTCACAGTCCGGGTTGGCAGAAAATGTGGCAGGATTGCTGTGCTACGTTCTGGGTTGGATTACCGGCCTAATCTTTTTCCTAACGGATAAGCGCCCCTTCGTTCGTTTCCACGCTGCCCAGTCCATCGTAGTCTTCGGCGCGTTGATGATTCTTCGCATCATTATCGGCATGATGTTCGTGACAAGCGGCCTAACGGGAGTAGCGAGCGGATTTTCTCTCGGAATTATGCTGTCCGGGTTGGTTTCTATAGCGGGTTTAGTTCTCTGGATACTGCTGATGGTTAAGGCCTACCAAGGTGAACGTTATCGATTGCCGATCGCTGCGGAGTTCGCCGATAAACTCGCGGGAAAATCGTAATAGCGAACTGCACGCCTGTGTCACATCGTTGTCCTGACGACCGACACGCTTCAGAACTCCTCTTACCGACGCCGCCCGACTGGCTTCTCAGCCCCTTCCTTAGCTCTTGACATACGACGGTCGAACGTCCATCTTTATTGGCTTTCCTTTTGAGATACCAATTGCCTACGTGCACCGCGGGAGACGTAAGTGAAGCTTCGCCTTTGTTTTCATGACCGATGTTTCGACGGAGCGGCTTCGGCTGCGGTTTTCACACGCTTCTACCGAGAGCGCATTCATCCTGACGCGCAGATCTATTACACGGGGATGACCCACAAGGCATCGCATCCGTTCGAGGATGGAATCTTTGACGGCGACGAAAACGCCATTGTGGACTTCAAATACTCCAGTTCGCCGCTGCTCACATGGTGGTTCGACCATCATCAGAGCGCGTTCCTGACGCCTCAAGACGCCGAGCATTTTCGCAGCGACCGTTCCGGCAAAAAATTCTATGACCCGGAATACAAGTCCTGCACAAAATTTCTGGCTGATATCGCTTCCGAAAAATTCGGATTTAATGCGAAGCCGCTGGCCGAGCTGATCCATTGGGGCAATATCATCGACGGCGCGCAGTTCGCTACGCCAGAAATTGCGGTGGGACTCGCAGAACCTGCCATGCAGCTTGCGCTAGTGATCGAGGCTGCGCCTGAGGCAGACCTGGTGCCGAAACTAATTCCGTTTATGGCCACGATATCGCTGGCCGAGATGGTGAAACTGCCGATGGTGCAGAAGCACCTGGGGAGCCTGCTGGAAAGGCACCGGCGTTCGCTGGATATTTTGCGCGACCGCACCGAGTCGCGCGAAGGCGTTATTTATTTCGACGTTAGCGACCTGGACCTGGAAGGCTACAACAAGTTCATTCCGTATTTTTTGTACCCGGATGCGATCTATTCGGTGGGAGTAAGCGCGTCACCGATGCGCACAAAAGTGTCGGTGGGGACCAGTCCGTGGAAAGAAATTTCCGCGGATGTGAACCTCGCATCACTTTGCGAGAAATATGGCGGCGGAGGGCATGCTCGCGTAGCAGCCATTTCGTTGGGGCCGGGTGACTTGGTCCATGCCCGGCAGGTAGCACAGGAAATCGCGGCAACGCTTCGCCATACGAAGTGACTCTCAATATGTTCCCTTCAAGAGGGCGTGCGTTGGGGGACGCGATTCTATCGTGTTACAATACTTTTCCATTTGCTGGGCCGGTAGCTCAATGGTAGAGCAGCTGACTCTTAATCAGCGGGTTGCAGGTTCGAGTCCTGCCCGGCTCACCAGCTATTTTCAATAACTTAGCCTCGTCGGACTTTTCCGAGAAGAAAAACTGTGCCCAATTTTGTGGCACACCGGGCTCAAAATCAGCTCTTGAGAGAGTATCCACCGCGCGGCGGTTCCTTTCCTTACGAATGTGAGAGTACCGCTCGATCCTTGCGCGGGAGAGGTTCAGACTGAAACGCCGGCACGAATAGTTCGATTAAGATTTCGCGGAAGGTTGAAATGATTCGGGCGGATCGAGCGAGCAAGCTTGCCAAAATGCGGCATCAGTAATTGAGCCGCTCTGCAACGCTTTTAGGTCTTCCATGGTTGCGGCGATTTGTCCGCCATCCGCGGAATCAAAGACAATCACAACGCCGTCGACTTTTTGTTGGGATTCGGACATATCTTTATAGGCCTTGAGCAGCAGGTATTTCGCGAACTTTCGCTTTTCTGCCGCGCTGGATGAAGATCCTGCCACTGGCTCAATCCAGACGACCCTTACTGTTTTTCCGTTCAACGGCTCCCACTTCCCGCTGAAGGTATTGGTTTCTTCTCGCGCGACCTTGAAAAGATCCGCGTTTGCCGGCGATGCGGCGTCAGCTTTTACTCCAGCCGCGTTGTAACCTGAGGGCATTTCCACCTGGGAGCGCCGCATCCAGCCGCGCGAGGCGCCGGAAATCTGCACATGGACCCAAGAACCTTCGAGGTCGAGGATTTGAAATTCGTCCTCTTGATCCGCAGTGAACAAGACTTGGGCGCCCTCTTCCGGCTTCGATAAGATCGCCACCCCTGGTTTTTTTACAACGACCAAATCCACGGGTCGCACCTGATTCTTTTGAATTTCTTCCAGACCCTTTATATCTGCGCTTACTTGACGAGCCTTTTCTTCGGCCGCTATGCGGCGGGCCTGTATGGATTCGAGGCTCTCCACGGAAGCAGCGCCAGCCGCCACTGACGGTGATTTGGCAGGTCGGCTTGGTGTCGCGGGGGCGTTTCCAGTTGACGATGATTCACCGCGTGCAGATGCCGATGAACTTGAGTTGCCCTCGGGTTGCGAAGAATTAGTGTTCGGGGCAGGTGCGGGAGTGGCGGGTATATTGGACCCCGGTTGAGGAGCCGGAGAAGGCGCATACAACGGTCCGGGTTGAGGGAGACGAATAGTGGAACCCGGTGAATGGGTCTCCGCTTTATGTGCCAAAGCGTCCTCGATACGGTCTAACAGGTCCGTTTCCACGTGCCCGTTGGAACTGAGCTCGCGGTAACCCGAGTGCCCCTCCGGGTCGGTGTACCAGGCAGTGATCTTCGAGCTAACTCGAACTGAAGTTCCGCCGCTTGGAGCGGCGAGCACCTGCAGAGTGCAGACAAAGTAGCCGTGTTCATATCCTTTGAGAGGCTGGTCACCGACATCAACGAAGCCTTCCAAGATTGGGAGGCGGCCGCCGGTTGATGGCTTAAGATCATCCACCACTTGCTGAACTTCTGAAACTGGATTGGAGAAAGTCCGCTCAATAGGTTTTGTTTGTGCGAAAGCGTGTCCGATAATAATCAGGAACGCGAAAAGAAAAGGCGCGGCACAATGTTTAAGCGAGGGTAGTTTTGTCACGGCAGCGGCTCTACCTGGTCTTGCCGAAGCCATCCGCGCTGTCCCTGATCGGTTTCCACGCCGTACCAATATGGCGTGATGATCTCGATGACAACCTGCGTGCCTTCCGTCAAAGATTGGAGTTTGGCGCTGCGCTGAAATGGAGCCGCTTTCAGTTCGGTACTCGGATTCTTGACTTTGACTTCGATGTCGTGACGCAGTTCGTGCGCGCGAGATTGCAAGTCTCGCAATGAAGATTCCGCCGACTTTAAACGCGCGAGTTCCTGGTCGCGAAGTTTGGATGCGGCGCGCGCTTCGTCATCCTTTTGTCTTTGTCTTACGAGTTCCGCGGTTTGTTGTTCTTCCCTATGAATCCGAAGTAAGTGCGAATTGATTTCGGCGAATTCGCTGGTTTCGACGGTAGTGTCGGAAGGATGTACCTTGTGCATGGCGTCTTCAACAAACACCGCGTCGATCTGGATGTGCGTCCGATTGGCCGAAACGGCTTGGACCACGTAGCGAATGGTAATGGTGCCCATGTCGTTTGAGTTCTTGAAATGTTTCGGAGAAAGTGCTCCGAGGCGAACCTTATAGAAAACATGGCCAGGGCCTTGCCAGGGTCCATAGTATGCGGATGATGTCGCGGCCTCGGCTTCAGTCAGGTTGTCTTCGCGCGAGTACACCGAGGTGCCGTGAATGATCTGATCGTCAACGACAGCTTGAACAGCTTTGATGACATCTTCCTCGGTCGCTTTCAGGTCAATCGCAAAGCCTTCCAAGTTCGGTGATTTCTGGAGGGCGAACAGCGAAGGATTTGGTTGCGTCATAACCAGCGCCAACAAAACAAACAAGAAAAAGGCGCGCCAGTAAGAGTGTTGGGATAATTGAGTCATTGGATCGTCAAATATTTCCGCCGGCTGGGCTTAAAAACATAACCTTCGCCGAAATTCCGGCAAGGCCTCGGCATCCTATCGCTGTTTTCCTCATTCCGCGCTATTGTATCTGAAAGTTTGTTCAAATGATCCGCGACGATTGGACCGAGGTTTAGCGGGTAGCTTGAATGGATGGGCGTTCCGGCGAACCGTTTGTGGCCCGATGAGGTAAAATTACGGCAGGAATCGCGTGGACTCACGCGAATAAACGAGTGCCGAATCCAGTGGTTGAACCGTTTGAAATTGAAAAAAACGCGGAATGGCGGGGTCCACGCATCCTGGTGGTGGATGATGACGCCGAGCTGTGCGAGTTGGTTGCCGAGTACCTGATCCCGGAAGGATTTCAGGTGGATTCGGTTTACGACGGCGTGCAAGGTGTGGATCGTTCCCTTTCCGGCCAATATTCCCTGGTTATTCTGGATGTGATGCTTCCCGGAATCCAAGGGTTTGAAGTGCTGCGGCAGATTCGGGCGAAGTCGCGGTTGCCCATCATTATGCTGACTGCCCGCGGCGAGGACGTGGACCGAATCGTGGGCTTGGAAATTGGAGCTGACGATTATCTTCCGAAGCCGTTCAATCCCCGCGAGCTGGTCGCACGTATTCAGGCGGTTCTACGACGAAGTATGCAGGGCTCGCCGCCGATCTCCGACCGAATCGTTTTGGGCGACGTGGAATTAGAAGTTCGCGCACGCACGGTGCGCCGCGGGAATCATGAAATAGATCTTACCGCGCTGGAATTTGACATTCTGGCTGCATTTCTGAGAAAACCCGGTCAGGTAATTACGCGAGAGGAGCTGGTGAAAAACGTGCTGGGACGCGACCTCGTGCCGATCGATCGCAGCATTGACGTGCACATTAGCAACCTCCGAAAGAAATTAGGGCCTGTTCCTGACGGAGGCAATCGCATACGGAACGTGCGGAGCGTAGGCTACATTTATGCGATACCGAGTGCTCCTAAGAAACGCTGAGAGCAAAAGATGCGAACTCTATTTCTGAAGATCTTTCTTTCCTTCTGGCTAGCCATGGTCCTGGTGAGCGGCACTCTGATTTATTCCGTGGTCACTACTCAGTCCGTGTTTACGCTAAATCGATCCGAGCAGTCGGACAGAACGCTGATTCCCATTGTGGCGGCTCGGGCCGCGGATGTCCTGGACGATCACGGCATGGGAGCACTGGCGGATTACCTTAGCTCCCTGCAAACGACGTTGAGTTGGCAAGCTTATTTATTTGACGATGAAGGCAAGGAAATCCTATCCCAGCCTACTCCCTCCGAAGCTGATGCCATCGCGCAAAGAGCTCTGCAAGCCAACGAGACCGAGTTTTTGGTATCACACGGAATTAAATATGTCGCGAGAAGAACAACTGGATCGACAGGGACGCGCTACGTTTTCGTCACCGGGATGAAGCTTCAATCGGTGGCGAGCGTTTTGCGGGCGCCCTTGGGAATTCAAATCCTGCGTGGAACAACCATTCTTTTGATCGCCGGCCTGGTGTGTTTCTGGCTGGCGCGTTATATCACTGCGCCAATACGACATTTGCGAACCGCGACGCACCGTCTGGCGACCGGAAACCTTTCGGCGCGAGTGGGCGGTTATGATGAAAGACGCAAGGATGAACTTGCGGACCTGAGCCGCGACTTCGACCACATGGCGGAACAAATTGAATCGCTATTGAAATCGCAACGCCGCTTAATTTCCGACATTTCTCATGAGCTCAGGTCTCCGCTTACCCGGTTGTGCGTGGCGCTAGGTCTCGCCCGCAGGCACGCCGGCCCGGAGTTTTCCAACGCACTCGACAGGATCGACCTCGAATCGGAGCGGTTAAACCATCTAATTGGGAGTCTGTTGGAACTCGCCAGGTTGGAAAGCGGGGCCCAAGTATTGGAGGGGGAGCCGTTAGACCTTCAGGCTATGCTGCGGGATGTGGCTGCGGATGCGGATTACGAGGCTCAGAGCCGAAATCGGAGGGTCCGCATTTTGTCCTGCGATTCTTGCGGGATTACCGGAGATGCTCAATTGGTGCGCGCAGCGGCCGAGAACGTGATTCGTAATGCCCTCAGCCACACGGAGGAAGGCACAAGCGTGGAGGTGAGTCTGGAACTCGTGCTCAAGTCGGGTCGAGAAGCAGCGGTCATTCGGGTACGGGATCACGGCAAAGGAGTTCCGGACGAGTCATTGGTCGATATATTTCTTCCTTTTTACCGTGTTGGGGACGCTCGTGAGAGGACTGCGGGCGGATCCGGTCTCGGGCTGTCAATCACCGAGCGTGCCGTGCGACTCCATGGGGGAAGCGTGAAAGCGGAGAACAGTCCCGAGGGAGGTTTGGTGGTCGAGCTGCGATTCCCTGTGGCCTCCAGCGAAGGGAAGGTCGTTCAGAGTGTAGTTCCGCTAAGCTCCCGAGGGTGAGTTTCGGAAAATCGGCCTGGAATTGAAGATTTAGCTCCACACGAGTCTTGCGGATATTGATCAACACCTCGAACCATTAAGTTCACCGTTTGACCCTGTTGCCCGTCATCGAATAACCATAGATATGTTCTTTGAGCGAGGGCTCGTCCCGGTACTGCGCACGTTGGCGTTTGCGTGCCCTTTTGCGAAGGCTTGGGGGGTGGGGACGGATGTACGGTGGGAGCGCCACGACAGGAATTCCTGTATGTAAGGACCGACCGTAGGATTGTAAAGAAATGTTAATTTTTGTGTTGTGTTCTGTTTGCTGAAAGAGTATTTTCTAGGCGTTTTGGGGAATCTGAGGGGCGCGCAGTTGTTCGATCATCTTAAGAACGGCGAATTGCTTCATCATTGCAAATGGCGGCAAGAGTTTTTTTCGAACCGCAAGTTCACCTCCCGTAATTGCTCTTCCTCACTTTTTTCCGAATTCAACGATGCAAATTACAACCATTCTGACAGCTTGAATAGGAGGCTGTATGTATAAGTGGTTTGCAAATGGTGCGGACCGAACCCGGAAATCCTGGGTACGTCCAGTCGTCACCTGCGCGCTGCTGATGCTGGCGATTGTGATTGGAGATTGCCGGGCGGTGAGTGCGTTGCCGACTCGCAAAGTGATGGCGATTCCAGCGTTCGCGCGGAAATATGGATTGCCTTGTTCTGCATGCCACACGGCATGGCCGGAGCTGAATAACTTCGGCAAGGTCTTCCAAGACAATGGCTACCAGTTGATGAACGATCGCGACTCACTGATTTGGCAAAACCCCTCGTACTTCCCCATCACCTTCCGTATTACACCGAACTGGCATCGGGAGAGCACGGGTGATCAGCCTGTGGATTCGATTCCTGGTGGCGGGACGGGGTCTACGATAATTTCACGCAATGTGACACAAGCGGCATTCGATCTTTCGGGAATGGACCTTTGGTCGGCTGGAACAATCTATAAAAACATCTCCTTCGTACTGCTCCCTTCCTCGGACGCGACCGCAGTATGGCACTTTGAGAGCGCCTTTCTACGTTTTGACAACATAAAAGGGAGTTCCTGGCTCAACTTTAAATTCGGGAGATTCGAACTCGACAATTTAATTTCCGAAAAGCGTTTTCTGTTCCTCTCCGCTAACGGCGGTTTCTATCAAACCTATCACTTCAATGTTCCGGGGAGCATCAACGACTTCGGGATTGGCGACAACCAAATCGGAGTGGAGTTAATGGGGCACAATGCAGACAGCTCCACGCGGTACTCCATCGCTCTACTTAGCAGTAATGAAGGCGGAACGAATCTAACAGAATCCAACCTTCCGGGTGGTTTGCCGTCAAACCGAAGCTTCGACGGATACATGGCTTTCACCAAGTCCTTCAACGCTGGAAGCTGGGGATACGAAGAATTTCAAGCGTACGCCTACGTCGGTCAGAGAGGGACGTATTACCAGACAACGTCTGCGGGTGGTGGCGGGCCTGTTCCGCTCGTCGCGCTGGGGAATGAACCTTTTTATCGCGTAGGTTTTGCCGGCCAACTTCATTTCAAGAATCTAGAGTTGCTACCCTACTTCATGCACGGCCACGACAGCGCATATCTCGGAACGGGCCTACCGGATACGGCGGGCCTACCGATAGGAGCAAAGGCACCGACGTTTAATGGTGGTTTTATTGAGGGACAGTATTTCGTAAACCCACAACTTGTTTTCTTCGGACGCTTCGAGAAGATAGGTGTAACACAACAAGCATTTGTTAATGAAGGAGCCGTACCTGGCAACTTTGGCGATGTGACAGCGTATTCCGTTGGTTACAGGTATTACCCAATTATGTTTAGCCGCGGCGGCGTGGCGTGGCATAACGAGTATTCCATAAGCAAGTCCATCGGAATCGTACCTTTGAGTGGTGATGGTTCTGGATTACCTCCGCTTTTGCCGACCAATGGTGTTTGGAGTAGCAGCGTATTTATCGGATTTGACTTCGACTTCTAACCATAAATTGAACCGTTGGCGAACTCGTTTCGCCAGCGCATGACTTTAAGGTTTAAGGGTGCTGAATATGAACAGATTGAAGCCAATGCGCTTTATCGCCACCGCGATCGTTGGAGCCGTCTTCTGCGCCACGTTCGCTACTAGCGTCCTAGCCCAAGCTCCCGACGTGCCGCAAGTAGGGCCTCTTCAGAAGCTTCAGGTCAAGCACATGGAGAGCCACATCGGCAACATCACGGGCAGTTCTGAAAACGCAAAAACTAACTACCGCCGGTATTGTGTCGGCTGCCACGGAGATTACGGTGATGGCAACGGTGAGAATGCGGTTTGGCTTGATCCAAAGCCCCGCGACTTCACCATCGCGACCTTCAAGTGCCGCTCCACCCTCACCGGCACGCTCCCGACTGACGAAGATCTTTTCAACACCATCGCGCGCGGCTTGACTAACTCCAACATGCCGATCTGGAACCATCTCTCCAAGCAAGAGCGCGCCGACTTGGTTGCGTATATCAAGATATTCTCGCCCCGTTGGGATAAAGAAAAGGCCGGCACGCCCATCACAGTCCCGCCCGAACCTCCAGTCACCCTTGAGAGCATCTCCCACGGCGAGGCGCTCTTTACAAAGCTCGAGTGCTGGAAGTGTCACGGCCCGCACGGCGAGGGCGACGGCCCCTCCGCGTCGACGCTCACCGACAGCCAGAACAATCCGATCCGTCCTTACAATTTCGCCTTGGGCGGAAATGATTCACGCTTCAAATGCGGCAGCACCAATCAGGATATCTACAAGATATTCATGACCGGTGTCGATGGTACACCCATGCCTTCGTTCGCTGACGTTATTCAGCCGAACGACGCGTGGGATCTCGTCCACTTCCTGCGCACATTGCAGATCCACCGGAAGAGTAAAGAAAACGACGTTCTGATGGCCGCTCATGGAGTCATTCCCCCGTACGTGGACAAGACTCCGGCACCAGCCCCAGCCGCCCCAGCCGATAACAAGTCGCCCGGTGGTGGCCAGTAACAGTAATAGCGAATACCAAGACCCGAGGAGGTCGTACTCTAATGCGCACCAGGCAAACATTGCTAACGCTTTCGACATTGCTTGTGTTTTCGGCGGTCATGTTCGCCGGAACAGTCAACGGCAAGGTCACTTATACGGGTACCCCCGCCAAGCCCAAGCCCATCGACATGAGCAAGGAACCAAGTTGTGCGAAACAGCACGCTACACCCATAACCACAGAATCGGTTGTTACCGGGCCCGACAATGCTTTGGAAAACGTAGTCGTCTATGTTTCCTCCGGCGCTCCTGATGACGGCCAGGTTCCCCCGCAAGCCGTCACCTTTGATCAGAAGGGCTGCCAATACGTTCCGCATGTTCTGGTAATGCACACCGATCAGGAACTGAAGATTGTCAACGACGACCAGACATCGCACAACATTCACCCCTTGTCCAAAGTCAATGTCGAGTGGAATAAGTCGCAGCCGCCCGGCACTCCACCAATCACAACCAAATACGACAAGCCGGAATTTATCTCGGTGAAGTGCAACATCCATCCCTGGATGCACGGAGAGTTTGCCGTACTTAAGACGAACCACTTCGACGTAAGCAAAGGCTCCGGAACCTTCTCGCTGCCGAACCTGCCACCTGGGAAGTACACTCTTACCGCATGGCAAGAGGACTACGGCGTCCAAACCGCCGATGTCACGATCACCGGCAATGAAACTAAAGAAGTAAATTTCACCTTTAAAGCGAAGGCCTACTGATCGAATCGCGGCGGAGATAACTCTATCTCCGCCGCAAAAATTTCCTAGAAACTCTGGCATTAAAAATCACGCGGAGGCCCGACATCATGGCTAAGCTTTTTGCAGTCATTATCGTAATCATAGCGATTTTGTCGGCCATCCCTATCGTCAAGCACACGTGGGCTGCACCCGAAGATATCTCGACTCATGGCGCTTTAATCGATGAGCAGATGGGCGAGACGATGGTGGAGGCTGGAATTGCGTTTCTTGCCGCCCAACTCATTCTCGCCCTGTTCGTGTGGCAGTTCTCGAATCGCGGACGTGAATCGAAGCTTAAGACTTTTCCAGGCGGCGCCAAAGGTTTGGTGATTGGAGCAATCCTCCTCGTAGGTCTGGAAGTCCTCGCCCTCGGAGTCTTCGGCGTTAAAGCCTGGGCCAATCAATATCTCACTCCGCCGGCGGCAAACGCCATGCCGATTCAGGCTCAGGCAGGACAATTCGCTTTCTATTTCCGATATCCGGGACCTGATGGAAAATTCGGCCCGATTCATCCCGAGATGATTAACGAGGGCAACCAGAACCTGTTCGGCCTTGACCCCGAGCATGACGTCGAATCCCGTGACGATATCGTTGCGGCTGAGTTGGCAGTCCCCATTAATAAAGAGATCCACCTGCTCATGCACGCCAAGGATGTCGGCCACTCCTTCTTTGTGCGTGAGCTGCGCGTGCAACAGGATTTTGTTCCCGGGTTGGATGTCTCTGTCCATTTCACTGCCAACAAGGTTGGAAAATACGAGATTGTCTGCACTCAGCTTTGTGGCCTTGGCCACTACAACATGAGGGCTTATCTCGAAGTAATGTCCCAGCAGGATTTCGATAACTGGCTCAAGCAGCAATCAGGACAGTAGCTCTCTCGCCCGCAAAAGCGGGCGAATCGGGCGAATGACGACATCATCTCTGAGGTGAATCGAAATGCACGACATGTCAGCGCATGCGGCTCAACACCATGCCCCGACCAGTTTCATTCGTAAGCACGTCTTTAGCCTCGACCACAAAGTCATCGGCAAGCAGTACTACGCGCTTGCCCTGGTCGCGGCGTTGGTGGGGATGTTTCTTTCATGGTTGATGCGAATTCACCTCGGCTGGAATGACCTGAAAATTCCCGGGCTGCATCTGCTTTCGGCCACAGGTGCTCCCGGCGATGTAATGACGCCCGAGTATTATTTGCAATTGATGACCATGCACGGAACCATCATGGTCTTCTTCGTTCTAACCACCGCGCCCTTTGCCGCTTTCGGCAATTTTTTCTTGCCGATTCAGGTGGGCGCGGAGGACATGCCCTTCCCCCGCTTTAACATGATGTCGTTCTGGGTTACGTTCGCCGCCTTCGTAGCCTTGATGTTGTCATTTTTTATTGGCGATGGTCCGACTCTTGGCGGCTGGACTCAATATGCCCCTCTTAACTCCATCGGTTCTGTCGGGGGACCCGGCGAGGGAACGGGAGTTGTCCTCTGGGCAATTTCCATTGCTCTGTTTTGTATTGGCCAATTACTCGGCTCCTTGAATTTCATCACCACAACCCTTGATCTTCGGGTCAAAGGTATGAGCATGATGCGCCTA
>Ga0209525_1000234_pt1 | contig 14149 bp, 12 predicted proteins | sample JacPin_JW_Ref_O1_FD_187958 | JGI IMG/M metagenome (GOLD analysis project Ga0209525, IMG submission 187958) | Forest soil microbial communities from Algoma, Ontario, Canada - Jack Pine, Ontario site 1_JW_Ref_O1 (SPAdes) (version 2) | ecosystem: Environmental > Terrestrial > Soil > Boreal... | reverse complement strand
GCGCAGACAGACAGGTGTGCTCAGAAAAATAAAAAACTAAGACAAAACGTTCTTGACGGAGCCGACTTCGTTAGAGATGTTCTCGATACCTTTCTGGTTCAATCACAAAATCTAGTGGCCCAGAGCTATGACGTCGCTAGTGTGGCCCCTTAGAAGGGCTCCGTGCAAATACTCAATACCGACCCAACGATTGACATATCAATGAGTTCGGGAATGTTGCGCGTGACGGTGCATCCCCGCAAAAAAAAACGTCACCCATGTCGATTCTGCACCTGCTGATTCGACATATCGGTAGGGCAGCCATTAAGCTCTGAACGTGAACGTCGGATCAACTCAACTCGAAAGGACAAACACAATGCGATTCATGGTCATCGTCAAAGTCACGGAAGGCACCGAAAACGAAGGCGCACTCCCCGATCCCCAGCTCATGGCCGACTTGAACAAATTCAACGACGAGCTCTTAGAAGCCGGAGTCTTGATCGGCTACGACGGTCTTCACCCCTCCTCCAAAGGCGCCCGCGTCCACTTCTCCGGCAAGAACTGCACCGTCATTGACGGCCCTTTCGCCGAAAGCAAGGAACTCATCGCCAGCTTCTGGTTCTGGCAGGTCAAGTCTCTCGAAGAGGCCATCGAGTGGGTCAAGCGCTGTCCCAACGAAGGCGAGACCGACATAGAGATCCGCCAGGTCTTTGAGCCCGAAGAGTTCGCATCCGCCTTCAGCGACGAAGAAATTCAGCAGGAAAAAAACTTCCGCGCTCGAATGGCAGCTAACGCAGCTAAGAAATAGTCCCACTTGCACTGACGTATCCAAACTGGCGCGAATCGGTAGCCCACTAGATGTTCGAAAATATAGGTGCGGTCGAAGTGAACGGCCCGAGTAACTGTTGGGAAATCCTCTGCGCACCAGCTATCTCAGTCTGAGTTAGGTAGTGATAATCCCTGTTCGCAACAGTTATTTTTCTGAGTGGCTTCGAATTCTTGTGATGCTTAAATGCCGTCTTAAGAACATCCGCATCGTTTGAGATTGCTATACTGAAGGTCGTGTTCTCTGGGTCAAAAACGGTTGGCCTCTACTTCATATCTGCCATCTTTGCATTGTTGGTGTCGCTGGTAATTTCTTTCTGTGCGGTACTTGCTCGGGCGGGACCGGATGACGATTCACCCGCGCTCGGGATAATGGCCGGGTGCCCGAGCCAATTGGCGAGGGCTAAGGTACAGATCGGAGAGCGGTCATAGAACTGGATTCGGGCGGAGTTGCCCGGATTAATTTGAGGCTCTTTCTGCACCTTAACAACCGCGCCAATAAGGGAAGAGCAAGTCCACGGTTCGTCTATTCCCGGCGCTGCCACACCGCAATGGGGAGAAAGACAACTTCATTCTTTCTTTCCTTTGAAGGTGGCGTAGATGGCCATGGCATGACCATGCCCCAGTCCGTGGTCCTTCTTTAGCCAGGCAACGATTTCCATTGCCTTGACGCCCGGCTTCAGCAAACCCTTCTTCTCAGCAAGCTTTTTGAAGTCTTCGGGCGTTTTCCCTGTCTTCGTCTTGATGTTGTCTATATATGCTTGAAAGGACATGATCTTTCCTCCTTAGGCCGCCGGTGCGTACTTAATCATCCATGGAATAACATACTGATCCACCAGCATGCAAAACGCGCCACTTTTGGTTTCCAACTCGCCGACTATCCAGCCGCCGCGCGGCTTTCAGACGATCGGACAAAACGCACGGTGCAAGGGGTCAGCGCAAGCCCCGCGCCAATCAGACCGGCAATCAACGAACTAATGGTCCTTCCGGCAAAGTGACCATCGCGCGTCAGCGCTTCCTTTTGCGCAGCCTCATCCGCGCAAAGCATTCGTTCGTGCCTTCGCTGTGCCGCCTTCACGGTTGTGAGCGGGGGTCCTATTCGTCCTATTTCCTCAAGCCCCTTCGCATTGCCCTCCGTTATTTTCTTTGGATCACTCATTGAAATTTCCGATGGGTGGGGCCCCGTCGATTGCTGCGATCCTAGAGTCCCGCACGCTTTCTTAGGACTTCTACTTGCTCGGGCGCGTCGGTGAAAGGAAGTTTCAGCGCTGCGTCCAACCGAGCTCCTATATGATCATTCGCAGCAGATAATTTGAAGACGCGGATCATCGTCATCAGCGACTCTTTGTAAGACTTCACGGCAAGATGGTAGGCATAGCCGCATACATGTATGAAAGTCTCCGCCGGCACATTCACCACGCCCGTGAGGCCAGGATGCGCGTACCAACTGACACGAGCATAGTCTTCTGCATACGTCTGATCGAACGGGGCCCCTAGCTTCGCGCACCGATCCCCCAAGTGCAACCCCGACCAGTGCTTCGGAGTCTTATCCTTTGGCCACAGCGACCGTCGTAACCCAGTAACCCGTCCAGAATTCTGCTCGATATATTTCTGATAAACGGTGGTATCGGTCTGCACACTAGGGTTTGCTTCTTTGAAAGCAATGATTCTGGCAGCGAGGCGCAATTTTTCAAGGTCCGCATGAGCCGTCATCTTGATCCAGCCCAGCGGGGTAGTTTCAAGGAGTCTCAAATCGACAGCAAGCTCGAACAGTGCACGCGCGATCATCGCGATCGCCTGAACGTCCTTCGAAGCGTTGAACTGAAGTAATGATTCAATATTTCCGACCGTGCGAATGTAAGTGGCGAGATAACAGGTCTCTTCTTGTGTCTTCGTCAGAAGGTTGTTTATCACGCACCGAACTTCGAGCGTATCAAAGCCATGCAGACTCTTTACCTGGGTGTAGAAGCGGTCCGTATTTGATATTGCATCAGCAATCGCGGGATCTGACATAAAGTCATTTTACGGCAGAACGAGTGGTCCTAACTTCTTAGACTAAGAAATTAGGCTAACGACCCTTTCATATGCCTTCACCGGTCGATTACATCTCCTTCGAAGAAAAACAGACATGGGACACATAGATGAGTCGCGGTGTGAGGCCGTAGACCCTGTCAGTCGACTTCCAACTTCCTATATCCTCTAAACGCTGGGTCGTCAGCAATCATCTTCAGCGGTAGCGAAAAATCAGGTTTCGAGGAAACAATCCACCGGCCCGCGTGAAGCATCTGTAAAGAATTCGCGCGGGCGACAATCTGCGGATGATAAGCCGAGGGCGTGCCTTGCTCCAGTGGCTCTATGTGCAGTGTTACCCGGTCGCGATCCGCTTTCATCTGTCGAAGAAAAGTTATTCCTTGTGCTGTAAAGCCCTGACGTGAAATTTTCTTTTCCCACTTCTTGTAACCTCGCCTAACTTTTCGAGCACCCTCCATTAATCGTCCGATTAACGCTGGATCGGTCATAGCTAGACAGAGTGTCGGGCTGAGGGGCAGATAGATCGTCACGCCCGGTGATGCTAGACCTAGCGCACCGCGGCCCTTTACAACGTCGTTATCCAAAACAACGGGATGATCCCCTACATGAAACGGATCATTGGTCGTGCTTCCTACCAGATGCCAGTGTTTCGAAAGAAAATGAGGCCCATATTTCCGTGGCGCGTCGGCCAGCATTTCAAGGGAAAAGGCTTTAATCTCATTCTCGGAAAGCATCTTGAAATTCGAGACTTCCGAAGGGTCTATGCCGCGGTTGCGAAGGGCCTCTCCGACACCTTCGTTCACATCTCTGATGCGGTCGCGAAATGTCTGCGTTCGAGTAAACTGCACAGCGCAGAACGTCGCAATAGCGACGCGGTCTTCGCTGCTAAGAGTGGCCAGCCTCTGCTCGCTGACGAGCCGAGCGAGGATTGGACTTACTTGGTCTTCGATGACAGTGAGGGGTTCTTCTAGGCTCAGCGTCTTCCCATCGACTTCGATCTCATAGAATCTGGAGCCCGACAATACACCCTTAATGTTTGGAGAAAATACCTTGTCGGTCTTCTTATCGAAGCACCAGACCTGCTCACTTCCTTTCTTGGCCGATGCGTCCTTGACGTGCAGCCGCAATAATACTTGAGGCACGTAATGTTGGACTTCTGCTTTTCCGTCGGTTCTCATAAGCTAATGTAGCGGTTCTTCTGAAATCATAACTGAGTGAAATGGAGAAGAATGCCGATAGAGCTGGCGGGTGGCCCACCCGTTAGATCCAGATTCCGGATCGCTTCAGGTTTTACGGGTGCCCCATCCTTCGTCGTCGTTGCGAAGGGTAGGCTCTGCGCTGTAGCTGGGGCTCTCTTACTTCACCCATTTGCGTCTTGACAAATGGTTACCACTAAGCTAACATTGGTCGTGCGCATTATCTACAACTCGACCCGGCCCCCACCGTCACCCGCTAATTCCGTTTCGGTGTGCCACTCCCGGCTGCACTCCAGCGTCCAGCGCCCACCCTCAAGGCTCCAATTTCTAATCGCAAATCTGGAATTAGAATTCCGCGTAAGCGCCATAAGAATCAACGAACTAAAATTTTCTAATCGCAAATTTTTGGCGATTTTGCGTCCCTTATTTTGGATCTTGTCCAGCTTCGAGCTTCAAGTGCCCAGCTTCCAGAATCTAATCGAGAATACGCCATTAAGATTCCGCCTAACTCATACAAGAATCAGCCTGCTAGAAATTTCTAATTGAGAACGGATGGCGATTTCTCGCGTCGCCCGGGGTCAGACAAGCTTGCGAGCCGTTCTTCTGTCTTTCACGGATCACAACTCACTAGTTACGAGTCACGTTGCCAATCTCAGCTATTACTCGCCACTCCTCGGCCGCCACTTACCACTCACGCGTCACTTACCACTCACGCAACACATTGACTTGCCGAGCACTTACGGCCTAGCATGTCGCGCACAGGAGGTCCGCTTGGAGCCCAGAAGCGTGCCGGGAGTTCGCCGAGTCCTGTTCAGTGTAGCCGTTATTTCCGGCGTTTTTCTTCTTTCGCTGCTTGCTTCTCGCCCGCCCACTCCCAAATCCGCCAAGGCCCCCGAATCAGAATTCTCCGCGGCTCGCGCTCGCGCAGTTCTCGACAAGCTGGTCGGCGACGGCGTTCCGCATCCCAGCGGAAGCGCTGCGAACGACGCTGTTCGCGCGCGAATCCTCGAAGAATTCTCGAAGCTCGGCTACGCCCCGGAAGTGCAAACTGGATTTTCCTGCGACGAATATGGAACCTGCGCGACAGTGAATAATGTCGTTGCTCGCCTTGACGGCGCCGAGCCCGGCCAATCCGTTCTGCTCGCGGCCCACTACGATTCTGTGCCCGCTGGTCCGGGCGCATCCGATGACGGCGTGGGCGCCGCAACTGTGCTCGAATGCGCCCGCGCGCTGAAAACTCTGCCGAAGCCGCGTCACTCCATCGTTTTCCTGATCGACGACGGTGAAGAAGCCGGCTTGATCGGTGCGCGCGTGTTCGTCAATCAGCATCGCTGGGCCAAGGAAATCGCCGCGGCGGTGAACGTCGATACGCGCGGCACTTCCGGACCCAGCCTGATGTTCGAAACCGGCTCCGCCAATTATTCGATCGTGCAGCTCTACGCAAAGCACGCGAGCTTTCCCGCCACGAATGCATTCGCCTACTTCGCTTACAAACTTCTTCCCAACGACACCGACTTCACCGTGTTCAAGGCCGCCGGCTACCAGGGCGCGAACTTTGCTTTCATCGGCAACGTCACGCAGTACCACACGCCGCTCGACAATCTTCAAAATTCCAGTCCCGCCAGCCTTCAGCACGATGGCGACAACGCCCTGCCCATGCTTCTCGCTCTTGCGAATGGCGACCTATCGAATTTCCCGCCACGCGAAGCTGCATATTTTGACGTCTTAGGGCGCTGGACGATCTACTGGCCTGCTTCGTGGACACTCGCGATCTCCATCCTCTTCACTCTGCTTCTTTTCGTCGAGATCGGCTGGCTCATCTACCGCCAGCGACTCACGCCTTCGGCCTTGGTGTGGGGAGTTTTCGCGTGGCTATCCATGCTCGGCGTCACCGCGTTCAACGCTTTTGTTGTTAATCGAGCCCTGACGCGCGCCGGTGCCATGGCGGTGAACTGGGTTGCTCACCCCGTCGCGATTCAGGCGGTATTTTGGTTTCTGGCGCTGGCTGTTGTATCTACAGTTGCGTTTGCCTTCTCACGCCACGCCGGTTTTCTCAGTCTTTGGGCAGGCACGTGGACCGGCTGGGCGGTCCTTTCGATCGCTGCTGCGGCTTACACCCACGGCATCGCTTACCTGTTTCCGCTCTGCCTGTGTGCTGCCGTCGTGTCGGCTATACCGCTTGTGTTCAGTCGCACGGAAACTTTTCGGCACGGATTGGCCGCCGGACTTGTGCCGCTGATAGTCGCCACGGTCGCCGGCTTCGAGGTCGCGATCCTTCTCTACTCGGCGCTCGGTAATCATATCCTTATGGGAATCGCGATCGTTGTCGCGCTTTTGCTGACGCCTTTCGCTCCGTTCTGCGCAGACTTATTGGAAGTTCGGGGTCTTTCGCGAATCGCGTTACCCACGGTCGCGATCATCGCCACCGTTCTAGCCGCACTCGCAGCTACAGTTGTACCTGCTTTTTCTGCGAAGTCGCCTGAGCGCGTCAATGTCAATTTTTGGCAGGATGGCGACACGGGGAGATCGATGTGGATTGTCGAGCCGGAATCGCGCCGGCTGCCGGAACCAATCCAGCTTGCCACTCATTTCAATCGCCAGGATTCAGGTCCGTTTCCATGGAGCACCACCACGGCATTCGTGGCAGACGCACCCCACCAGGATCTCGCGCCGCCCACTTTTACGATTCTCGAATCGTCCGAGGAGAGTCCTAGACGCGCCTACCGAGCCCTGATGCGTTCCGAGCGCGGCGCGCAAAATGTGATGGTTTTTTTTCCACCCGATTCCGGCGTCGAATCGGCGCGCATGGAAGACGAGCCGGTCCAACCTGAATCCGAGCGAGTTCGGCGGTATCTCAACGGGTGGATTGTCTACGATTGTCTGACGGTTCCTGCGAAAGGCGTGGAACTGAGCTTCACCTTGCCGACTGGAAAATCGGTTGTCGTCTACACGCTGGACCAGTCGTACTTGCTGCCCGCCGAGGGCGGGTTCCTGGTCAAGTCGCGCCCACTGACGGCGACCACTTCGGGCGACGGGGACATCTCGCTCGTCAGTCGCCGCGTCGAATTGAATCCGTAATCGCCGGAGCCAGATTCGAAAGCGAGGCCGGTCTTGTCACCGACCTCGCCCCACTTCTCGTTACGGCTGTGGCTGTATTTCTTGAAGCTTGCCCTCTACGTCCTGAACGACGGTGAACCGCGCCTTTGCCGCCGACGCCCGCTGCTCCTGCGTCATCTTCGCAACCTCCACCACAGTGGGCTCGTGGATGGCTACTTCCGCCTTCCCCATTTCTACAGCCTTGTCATAGTTCTGGTAGGTAGACGGACGGAATGGACCATCGTTCGTCGCGCTCACATTCGCAGGAGGCACCCACGCCGGATGGTGCGTGAAGCTGCCAGTCGAGCCTCCGCCCCCACCGCCACCAAAGCCCCCACCGCCGCCTCCCCCCGAGTTCGAAGGGCCGACGCCGCCGCCGCCCGCTACGTTGTTGGTGCCACCGGTTCGCTGCGCGTGTGCCGTTCCCACTCCAAAGCAGAGAACAAAAACTGCCATCGCAATCAGTTGTTTCATCTGCGCCCCTTTTCGGGGGCTCCGCCGCCGGGGACGCCCCGGCAAGCCCGCAATATCTTCTCGTATACTAAAACAACACAGCAGCGAGAAAATGGGCCGTCCGTACCATGGGTACTAACAAAAATCCGCCGCGATTCCGCTAGGACTAGGCAGAGCCTCTTTTTGGTGTATCGGCCTCCGGGCTCTTACCTTGAAGAATTCGATTCCGCTGCTTGCAAATTGTTAGAGGAGTTTTTGCCACATCCGTGGCAAATCTCAATCCGCCTTAAGTGCGGGGCGAAGGTTGAGGAGAACTGGCGCCGCCACTTCCTGATTGTGTCGCCTGGTAGCGAATCAGATCCTCCAAGTCGCCAAGCTTGTCGCCGAGCAGATTCATCTTTCGCGCCAAGCCCTGAATTTCCGACTCCGCCCGCCGGTTCACATCGAAATCAAGTTCACCGCGCAGACGGTCTTTCGTGTCCTGCCGGTTCTGGCTCATCATGATCACCGGCGCCTGAATGGCCGCGAGCATCGAAAGGAACAGATTCAGCAAGATGAACGGATAGGGATCCCACGCCCGATTGCGCAGGAAAATATTGATGGCGGAATAGATGATGATCGCGGCCGCAAACATGATGATGAACGCCCACGATCCGCCGAATCCCGCCACCGCGTCCGCGATTCGTTCGCCGAACGTCGTTTTCTCCTCGATCAAGACGTTCGGATTGCGGCTCGCGCGCAAACGCACCAGTTGCTGCGACGCGTGAAACTGCCGGCCCAGCACCGTGAGCATGTCCATCCCCGCGTGCGGCTTGCGCTGCAATAAAATCAGTATGTCGCTGCGGTCAACCTCGATTGCCACCGTGTCTTCGGTTGCCACCGCGTTTGTCTGGTGCGGCGTCTGTTCGAGCATGGACGCGAAGCCAAAAAATTCGCCTGACGCGGGCTGATCGACGATCACTTCTTGGTGGTCTTCGTCCACCGTCGTCACCTGTACGGCCCCGGAGACGAGGATGTAGGCTCTGTCGCCGGGGTCGCCGATTTTGTAGACGCGCTGCCGCGGCGAGAATCGCCTCAGCTCCACCTGTCCCGCGAGGATGGCGGCTTCATCGTCATCCAGCAACGCGAACAGCGGGACCTGCTTCAATGCCTCTGGCGTGCACGACATGGTTCACCTCTCGCATCTGAATTGAATTTCGGCTGCATTATTTCGCGCTTCGAAAATTGCGACTGCCGCCCCGCGCCTGATGCGCGAAAGCCTAACACGACGCGCAGTTTCCGCAGTAGGGGCACGGCACGCCGTGTCACTCAGAAACCACTCGCGCGGCGCAATTGCTTGGCATGCGAAGCGTCAGCTAGAATGCTTGGTTCTGTGACTGCGCAAAATCATCTCGACATTCGCTTCCACGACACGCTCACCGACCGGCTCGAGCCGCTCAAGCCCGTCCACGAAGACGAAGTCCGCATCTACACCTGCGGACCCACCGTCTACGATTTCGCTCACATCGGCAATTTCCGTACATTCGTGTTTCAGGACATCCTGCGCCGCTTCCTGCGCTCTGCCGGCTACCGCGTCCTGCAGGTGATGAACTTGACCGACGTCGACGATCGCATCATCGCCAACGCCGCCGCCGCGAAACTCACCCTCCGCGAGTACACCGAGAAATACATCGAAGCGTTTCTTGAGGACATGCGCTCGCTCAACCTCGAAATGCCCGAAGAGCTCGTTCGCGCCACCGATCACATCGAAGACATGGTCGCCCTGATCGAGCGGCTCTCGCAGAAAGGGTTCACCTATCCGAGCGACGGATCTATCTACTACCGCATCGCGAAATTTCCTGATTACGGCAAGCTTTCGAAGATCGACGTGAGCGGCATGAAAGCCGGTGCCCGCGCCGATACCGACCGCTACGAAAAAGACGACGTCCGCGATTTCGCTCTTTGGAAAGCTCCCAAACCCGGCGAATTTTTCTGGGAGACGGCCGTCGGCCCGGGCCGCCCCGGCTGGCACATCGAATGCGCCGCGATGTCTATGAAATATCTGGGCGAGACTCTCGACATCCACACCGGCGGCATCGATCTCGCTTTTCCGCACCACGAGAACGAAATCGCCGAAAGCGAAGCCGCCACCGGAAAGCAGTTTGCAAGACTCTGGCTACATGCCGAGCACTTGATCATCGAAGGCGAAAAGATGTCCAAGTCGCTCGGCAATTTCTATACGCTGCGCGATCTTTTCGCTAAGGGCTACAAGCCCTCGTCCATCCGCTTCCTTCTTCTTTCTGTTCCGTACAATCGCCAGCTGAATTTCACGATGGATGGGCTGAAGCAGGCCGAAAGCTCCGTGGAACGCATGCGCAATTTCGTCACGCGCCTGAAATCGGAAAAATTTGGCGCCGGTTCAAATCCCGAAATGCCGAAACGCGCCGCGGAAGCCGAAACGGATTTTGCTGCAGCGCTAGCCGACGACCTCAACACGGCCGTCGCCCTCGCCGCTGTGTTCGATCTGATCCGCGACGTGAACACGGCCATGGATCGGGGCGAATTTCTTCAGCAAGATGCGCCTTGCCTCGTGGCCTCAATGGAGAAATTCGATGAGATTCTGTCCGTGCTCACTGACGATGATGCGGAGCGGCTAGCCAAGCTCGGATTCGGCTCGTCGAAGCCCCGCATGGCGCCCGAAGAGATCGAAGTTCTCATCGAGGAACGCCAGGCCGCCAAGAAGCGCCGCGATTTCAAGCGCTCCGATGAAATTCGCAAACAACTCGCGGACTCTGGTATCATTGTCGAAGACGTAAAAGACGGCACCGTTCGCTGGAAATATAAATAAAATGAGTATCTTCAAAAAGCACGAACTCTCGCTCCATAGCCAGCCGTCCCACGAGCGCCCCAACCTCTACGGCGTAGATTAAGTCCTCTTCCTCTGATGGTTGTTCCCGGCATGCGCTGGCAGGAATCCGTGCGCGCGCCGAACAAAAATCCATTTTTGGAGGAAGCGATGCCAGCGATCGATACGAAAGCTGATTCAAAGATTGCCGCAAAATCAAATGGTGCCACGGCCAAGCTGCCGCACCTTGTTACCGAATTACCCGGCCCCAAAGCAAAGCGGCTCGTCGACCGCGACCACGCCGTTGTCTCGCCGTCTTACACGCGTGATTATCCGCTCGTCGCGAAGACCGGACGTGGCGCGATGATCGAAGATGTCGACGGCAACACGTTCCTCGATTTCGCCGCGGGCATCGCCGTTTGCGCCACCGGCCATTGCCATCCCGAGGTCGTTGCCGCGATTCAAAAACAGGCCTCAGAGCTGATCCATATGTCGGGCACGGATTTTTACTATCCGAATCTCGTCGACCTCGCCGAGAAGCTCGCCGCGATCGCGCCAGGTAAAGAACCGAAGCGCGTCTACTTCGGAAATTCCGGCGCCGAAGCGATTGAAGCCGCCATCAAGCTGGTGAAATATCACACCAAGCGCGACAAGCTCATCGGCTTCCACGGCGCTTTTCACGGCCGCACGATGGGCGCCCTCTCGCTTACCGCCAGTCGCTCCATTCAACGCAAAGGTTTCGGCACGCTCCTCTCCGGCGTCTTCCACATGCCTTTTCCGGATACCTATCGCGGGACCTATGGCGTCCGGCCTGAATGTGCCTCGGCCGATTGCTTGAGCTACCTCGAAAATGAACTGTTCCGCCGCCGCGTTGATCCCGACGAAGTGGCGGGAATTTTCATTGAGCCGATTCAAGGCGAGGGCGGCTACCTGCCTGCGCCCGCCGATTTTTTGCAGGGACTTCAGCGCATCTGCCGCAAGCACGGAATTCTCCTGGTCGCCGACGAAGTGCAATCCGGCATGGGCCGCACCGGCAAATGGTGGGCGTCGGATCACGCAGGAATCGAGCCCGACATCATTTGCACAGCGAAGGGAATTGCTTCCGGCATGCCGCTCAGTGCGATCATCGCTCGCGCGGACGTGATGAACTGGGTTCCCGGGGCGCACGCTTCGACGTTTGGCGGCAACCCGGTCTGCATCGCCGCTTCAATCGCCACTCTTGGCCTGATCGAAAATCAATACATGGCTAATGCCGCGCGCATGGGCGATTACATCATGAAGCGCACGGCCGATTGGCGCGAGAAACATAAAATCGTCGGCGAGGTTCGCGGCAAGGGCTTGATGATCGGCATCGAATTCGTCCGCGACCAGAAGACCAAAGAAAAAGCCAACGACTTGCGCAACAAGCTGGTGCAGATGGCATTCCACAAAGGCTTGCTGGTTCTCGGCTCAGGCGACACAACGTTGCGCCTCTGTCCTCCACTCCTGATCGACGAAGCCCAGGCCGACTTCGCGCTGGACACACTCGAAGCCTGCATCACGGAACTCGAGCGCAGTTTGTAGGCGACCAAAGAGCCGGTGAGGTGCCCTTCGTCTCGCCGGTTTTTCTGAAGAACGCGCGCTGCGTTCAAATTCGGTTACGCCTAAGTTCGCGCCCAGGTGTAAAGTGGCACAGGCACTCCTGCCTGTGTGCAGTTGCTAGTGCACCAAGCCAAATTCAAGCACAACGATGAAATCGGATGTTCGCCCGTCTAATCTTCGCTGCCGTTAACTTCGCCGCACGCAACGGCCTCAACGAATCGCGTCACGAATCGAACTTAACCTCCAAAGAATTGGCCCGCACCACCGGCATTCGCGGCGAAACCTTTGCCTACTGGTACCTCCGCCGCCACGGCTACACACTCGTCGCCCGCAATTACACCGTGCCCGGAATCAAAGGTGAAATCGATCTAATCGGCTACGACGGCCGCGCCCTGGCCTTCGTAGAAGTAAAAACCCGTTCGTCAGTGCAAGCGCAATCCACTCCCGAAGATGCCGTCAACGCCGACAAGCGGCGCAACCTCGCACGCATGGCCCGCCAATTCCTTCGTTCCCGGCGCATCGATTCCGCCCGCTGCCGCTTTGATGTCCTGGCGATCGAGTCCCACGCCGGGAAAAAGCCAGTCGTTCGCCTGCACAAATCCGCCTTCGGCATGGCGGCCGAGTTATCACCGCAATACCGCTGACTCCCAGGCATCGCCCGCACAGAAAATGGCACACGATTTGCTTTAACCTCGTCTGGCCCTTAACATCGCGTAGTAAAATAGCCGCAATCTGGCGGAAACATTGGCCTCGGTCCGCGACGAGGCAAAAATCTGGGCGAGGAGGGAAGTTTGCCGGAGCTTCGCAGGGATCCGATCACGGGCCGCTGGGTTATTATTTCCACCGAGCGTGGCAAGCGGCCGCTCGATTTCGTTCGCGAGAGCGTTCAAATCAAAGGAACTCCCGCCTGTCCGTTCTGTCCCGGCAATGAAGGCAAGACGCCTCCGGAAATTCTCGCCTACGGCCGCAACGGTACAGGAAAGGACACGGCGGGCTGGTCGCTGCGCGTTGTCCCGAATAAATTTCCGGCTCTGGGAATTGAAGGGGGCCTCGATCGCGAGGGCGAAGGCCTGTTCGATCGCATGAACGGCGTGGGCGCGCACGAAGTGATCGTCGAAACGCCTGATCACATGAAGACGCTCGCGAACCTGGGCGAAAAAGCGGTGGAGGAAGTTTTCTGGGCTTACCGCGATCGGATGCTCGATCTGAAAAACGATCGCCGCTTCCGCTACATCCTGCTCTTCAAAAATCACGGCGAGCCGGCCGGTGCTACGCTCGAGCACACTCATTCGCAACTGATCGCCCTACCCATCGTTCCCAAGCGCGTCCGCGAAGAAGTGGACAGCGCCAAGCACTACTACGACGAAAAAGAGCGCTGTATTTTCTGCGACATGATTCGCCAGGAAGTGGAAACCGCGTCGCGCGTGATCCTGGAAAACGATTACTTCATCGCGCTTGCTCCCTATGCGCCGCGTTTTCCGTTTGAAACCTGGATTCTCCCGCGCCGGCATAGCTCTGCATTTGAAAATATGCCGACGCCGTATTACGGCAGCCTCGCAAAAATTATCCGCGATTTTCTCTCCCGCCTCGATAGCGTTCTCGCGTTCCCGTCGTACAACTACGTGATCCACACCTCGCCCATCGGCGAAGAAATCAACGACCACTACCACTGGCACATCGAGATGATGCCCAAGCTGACAAAAGTCGCAGGCTTCGAATGGGGCACTGGTTTCTACATCAACCCGACGCCGCCTGAAGAAGCTGCCCGTTTTCTCCGCGAAGCGAAGTGAAGCCCGCCGAATTTGTTCAATGCGAACAGGCATGCCGTGCCCGCTCGCGCAGATGCGAATAATCACTAGTCTTTCGTGCTTCAAAAACAAGAGCGCCCGCGAAGAAAACTCTTCGCGGGCGCTGAAATGAATTACCGTTTGTTATGCGCTATTACGTCTGCGCCTCCGCACTATCCTGCACTCTCGGGGCCGGTATTGGCTCCGGTGTAGGACTCGCCGTCGGCGTAGCACCGCCATCGCGATCTGCACCTGGATCGCTCGAAGCCGTGCCAGTGCCATTCGGGCGCGGCGCAGGAGCTGAATCCGGCGAAGGCCCCGGACCATTGCGAGATGGCTTCAGCGTGAACGTAACGCCGCGCTTCGCGTTCTCGTCC
>Ga0209525_1000231_pt1 | contig 14260 bp, 10 predicted proteins | sample JacPin_JW_Ref_O1_FD_187958 | JGI IMG/M metagenome (GOLD analysis project Ga0209525, IMG submission 187958) | Forest soil microbial communities from Algoma, Ontario, Canada - Jack Pine, Ontario site 1_JW_Ref_O1 (SPAdes) (version 2) | ecosystem: Environmental > Terrestrial > Soil > Boreal... | reverse complement strand
TTCTTCGCCCTGTGCGGCTGGCGGAACCGCTGACCCATCGGCGCTAATTTTGGTTTGCGCCGGCGCGCAGCAATGGCAGGATCACGGCGTCAATCGCATCATCGGTGAGATCTGTGAGTTTGACATTGCGGTGCAGGCTCCAATGCTCGATTTGCTCTGCGGTCTTTCCCGGTGTCAGTTTGGTCATGGGGCTGAGGGTTTCCATCTCTAAAAACTGGTTGTCGGTGAAGGTCTCGAACGAGCAGCCGAAATCCGGATAGGTCGGTCCAGGCGTTGCCTGAGCGCGTTTGATGAACGCCTCGCCATTTAAGACATACGCTCCCCAGGTATTCGGGTTGAACATTCCCAACTTCTGCGCTTCGGAGTTATTCGGATCCTGCTTCAACGTCAGGTATTTTCTGGTGAAGACCCAGCGCTTGTCCGCGAGGTTCGTGTAGGCCCACATCACGAGAGGATTGGTGGCTTCGAGGTTTGCGGGATGTCTTCCGCGCGGCGGAAAGCCTGAAATCGCGACGCCTCCCGGCGCCATCATGGTCAGCGCCCAAACGGAGTATTCGAGCGAGAAAAGAGAACGGTTCGTGATGCGGTGAAGAACCGTTACTTCGGTTCCGGAATCGGCCATTCTCACTTCAATTTCTTTCTGGAGGCTGGTCAGCGGCTCCACGGGAGCTCGCGCAATCAGTCCGTTTGCGGTGATCGTGATCTCAACGGGTACGTTATCCGGCGCCCAGGTGGCAACCGGATCTTCGGGAGCTTTCCAGACGCGATCTCCTCCGCGCAATTGCTCTTTTTGCTCTCCCGTTCCTCCGAGTTGCTCGGCAAACTCCTTGAAAAGATTCTGGCCGCCCACGAATCCAAAGCGGATTACCCGCGGTCCCACGTCGCTGGTGACCACGAGTTCGACTTCGCCGTTGCTTACGCGGTAGGAATTGCGCCACCCTTTGTATTCAATTTTGTCTACCTTGACGGCTGCCCCGGCATAGGTAGCAACCGTCAGGCTAAGAAACAGCATCACAATCCGCTTTGGCATTCACAACTCCTGTTGACGAGGCTTGGAGATGTCCCCTCGCACGACCCCGCCAGTCTACAAGTTCTATAGCAGCCTTGTGTTTCGGGGACCCGTCAGTTTGAGGACTCTTGCCACAAAGGACACCCTGCGGCTTTGCTCAGGGCAGGGTCCTCACACGAAGGTAATCTTACGGGTAGAGGCCAGCGTGGCGGAAAATAGAAGGCAGAACGCTGGATAGGCCACATCAAAAGATCGAATTAGTCGCTTATGAAAAGTGGCATAATGAGAGTGCTAGACAGTGTGCGACCGCTCCCCGACCAGTTTCGGTTACTATGCCCTCCCTTGGTTTCACTCCAAATCATACGGTCACGGTGTTTGGGAACGCGCTCAGAAGTGTAAGTTCGGGGCGCAGGAAAGGGTAAATGAGCGACGCCGATCAGGTCTTAGCCAAAGTCCGGGAAGCCTTTAAGTCGGTCTTTGACGTCGACCCGCAGTTGCTGACTTTGGAGACCAGCGCAGGGGATATCCCGGGCTGGAATTCTCTCGGCCATCTCTCACTGACTACTCAGCTGGAACAGACTTTCGGGATCACCTTCGACGTGGATGAATTGATGGAAATGGAGAACGTTCGCGAGATCGTGCGCATCGTTTCGGCGAAGCTTCCTGAGAAAGCGTAACGTGAAAGGCACTGTCGAATGGAATTTTGCCGGGCGATTGGTGGAGCGCCTGGGGCCGGGTTCCTGCTTGATCGATGCCGCCGCGCGGCGCACTATTTGCTCTGAGGATTTGCCTCGGCTGATTTCTGCCTACGGCGCCGCCTTCCTATCCGCTGGTTTGCGTAAGGGCGATCGCGTGCTGATCGGGTGTTCTCTGACGCCCGCAAGCGCGCTGGTTTATTTGGGCGCCATGTATGCGGGCCTGGTTGCAGTTCCGGTGGAAGATCGCGAAATTAGAGAGTCAGCGCGCACGTTGTTGGAAGTAACGGGCGCCAAGGCCGTGTGGACCGAAACAATGGTCCGCGCCGGAGAGACTGACGCCGGCAACAGTGACAAAGGCTCCGTCCTCTGGCTGCAAGGTGAGTCAGCCGCGGAACTCTCCGCGATGATGTCTCCCGCTGCTTGCGTCGCTAGCGATCTGGCGGCGCTGATGGCCACTTCCGGTTCCACTGGTACTCCTCGTTTCGTGATGGTCAGTCACGGGAACTTGATCGCGAATACAGAAGCGATTATCCGAAGCCAGGGTTTGGCGAGCGACGATCGAGCGATGCTGGTTCTGCCGTTCAGCTATTGCTTCGGAGCGAGCGTGTTGCATACGCATCTTTATCAGGGCGGCAGCGTAGTGTTTGATCGCCGCTTTATGTTTCCGGATAAGGTGCTCCACGCAATCAGTGAATTTGGTTGCACCACATTTGCTGGTGTGCCGACCGCTTATAACATTCTTCTTCGACAATCGGATATTCGCGGGATTGCGCTGCCGCGCTTGAGGCGCTTTCTGCAGGCTGGGGGCGCGTTGGCTCCGCAGAGAATTTCCGAGATGCGGGCGGCGGTTCCTTCGACTGCGTTCTATGTGATGTACGGGCAAACGGAAGCGACTGCTCGCATTTCTTGCATGGCGCCCGAACGCTGGGAGGAGAAGCCAGGAAGCGTGGGCCGGCCTTTAGACAACCTGACGGTCTGGATTGTGGATGAAGATGGGAATGATTTGTCCGCCGGCCAGGTTGGCGAGCTGCGAGTAAAGGGACCATCTGTATGCTCCGGTTATTGGAACGACGCGAAGGAGACGTGGCGCGTCTACTCTGGTGGTTGGCTAGGTACCGGCGATCTGGCTCGACAGGACGAAGAAGGTTATCTATGGATCGAAGGGCGCAAGGGGGCGTTTCTGAAAATGAGAGGAATACGCGTGAGTCTTGCAGAAGTGGAGGCAAGAGTCACAGCGATTCCTGGAGTGTACGAATGCGCGGCGCGTGGAGTGGATCATCCGGAGGCGGGCGAGGCGTTGGTTTTGTTCGTCGTGCGCGATGAGGGAGCGACGATTCCAGAAAACGAAATTCGCCGACGCCTCCCGGCCTATTGGATCTTCGACTCGGTTCGCATAGTTTCAGAATTGCCCAAGACGTCCGCGGGGAAAATAGCGCATTCATCGCTTCCGGGTGAGGCGAAAACCTGCATGCAGTCTTTGGAAGACAAAATTGGGCGACTTCTCTCTGTGCCTCTTTACACGCAGCCTCCTGAGGAGCGCGAGGCGAGTTTGTTGGAAATATTCAGAGAGGAGCTCGATTACGCGTGCGAGCGGCATCCCGGCTATAGGAATTATGTGCAGCAGTGGCCAACGGACTACCGAACCGCAGGCAAGGTTCGAGACCTTCCATTCCTGCCGGTTGCGATGTTGAAGGCGAATCCTCCGTTGTCTCTGGTGGGAGCTGACGAGATTAAGAGAACGTTGACCTCGAGCGCGACAACGTCTCAATTGCCGAGCCGGGTTGTTCTCGATTCGAAGACCGCCCGCCGCACGACCAAAGGAATTGTAGCCATTGTCCGGGATTTTATCGGACCGGCGCGCAGACCTTATCTGGTTGTGGACACACCGGATTTCATGGGCGGGAGTACCCTTGGGGCGCGAGGCGCGGCGATTCAGGGATTGCAACCTTTCGCCAGCGAGACCACTTACTGTCTTAAGACGAATGCGCACGGTGAATTCGTGCTCGATCGAGACAGGCTGAGAGAGTTTGCCGAAAACGCCAAAAAAATTCGTCAGGATGCTGAAGTCCTGGTGTACGGGTTTACGTTTGTTTTGTGGAGCGAGTTGGTGAAGCCGCTGCTGGCGGAAAAAGTCTGTCTGAACCTGCCGGGAGCTCGGCTGCTCCATAGCGGTGGTTGGAAACGCTTGCAGGATCAGGCGGTGGAGAAATCAGAATTCAACGAACAGTTGGCGCAGGTGTTTGGTTGTTCGCAGGACCGTGTCATCGATTTCTATGGCTTGGTTGAGGCGGTGGGAGTTATTTATCCCGATTGCCGCGCAGGCAACAAACATGCGCCCGCGTTTGGCGATGTGATCGTACGGAATCCACTAACGCTTGAACCAGTCGCTGCCGGGGAGCGCGGGATTGTTCAGGTCTGCAATGCTCTGCCGACCAGCTTTCCAGGCAACCTGCTGCTTACCGATGATATGGCCCAGGTGATTGCTTATGATGGTTGCCCGTGCGGAAGACGGGGCCTCAGTTTCCGTTTTTCGGGCAGGATCCCCGAGGTGGAACTCAGAGGTTGCGGGAATATTCAAAGCAAACGATCAACGACGATGAATTGAATGACGACTGCTTCCATGGTTGAACTTGTTCATAACGTCAATTCGCCTGAGGAGATCTCCGCTGCTGCCGCCAAACTGCGTCAAGTTGTTTTGGACGCGGACCTTTCGCCGAACGACGTGATCGCCGTTCTTGATTCCTGGGGAAAAGCTCTGGACGCCCGCGAGCTGGAAGATATCCCCGGGATTGTTTTTCTTCGAATGTGGCTCAGGCGTGGCTCTTTGGAGCCGATGATCGAGCGTGAGTTCGGGCCCGGCGGTCCGGCTGGTGGTTGGCATGAACATGGCCTTGCCGAGTGCAAGGCTTTTCCGTTAGGCGTGGTGGGTCACTGGCCGGCGGGCAACGTAGAAATCCAACCGATTCTGTCGATGACTTGTGCGCTTCTTGGTGGCAATGCTGCTTTGGTGCGCATTCCTGGTGGGCTTGTCGAGTTGACGCGGCCCTTGATGGCGAAGTTAGTGCAAAGCGATCGAGAGCAATTGTTGACGCGACGGATATTTATGGCGGCGTTCGCGCATGAACGGCAGGATTTGCAGGAAGCCATGGCTCGAGTTGTCGACGGAGCGATGATTTGGGGAGGCCGGGAAGCTGTTCTGCAGATTCGCGGATTGCCGTTTCCGCATTGGGCGAAAGTTGCGGTCTTCGGACCCAGGATTTCCGTGGCGGCGATGGATGCGGGGGCATGGAGCAACGTCGACGAACAGGAGGCCTGGTGCCGGCGCATTGCGCGAGATGTCTGGCAGTTTGAGCAGCAGGCATGTTCTTCGCCGCAAGCCTTGTTTCTGGAAAAAGGAGAGGAGCATTCCACGGCTCAATTTTTGTCGACTCTGCAGCGCGCGTTTGAAGCGGAAAACCGTGTCCACCCGCGGCAAACCATTCCTGGGGCGCTGACTTCCGCGATCTGCCAGGCACGCGCGTCTTGGTTGCTGACGGACACTTCGCATCGGGGGGTTTTTCCGAAGACTCCAGATTGGACGCTGCTATTTGGCGCAGGTGCAGATATTCCCGAGCCCGTTCAAGGGAGAACCTTGACGGTTCTGGAGGTCGACGATTTGCTCGAACCAATTTCCAGGTTCGACGGAAATGTGCAGACGCTTGGCTTGGGCGTGGCCGATCCTGAGAAGGAGAAAAAAATCTCCGACGTCGCCGGGAAAAAAGGCGTCGACCGGATTGTTAAACTTGGACGCATGCATGTGTTCTCTTCTCCATGGGACGGTGTTGATCTGGTTCGGCCCATGGTTCGGATGGTTCGCCGTGTTTGCGATGTTCGCTCTACGGACTGAAGGCGCGCGAAGGAAAGACTCACGTTATGCCGGATGCCAGAACATTTCTGAAAAGCCTGGAGACTAAAGCGAAGATGCTTGGTCCTTCGGCGCGCGCGACGTTTGAGGCGAACGAGGCGCTCTGTTCCTGGCTCCTCGACCCGCTCGCCCGTTGGGCCGAAGCGGCGTATGGCGAGCGCGCCTTTGACGATGCGGCGCTGGGCTACGCTCGGTATTGTCTGGGAGTTTGGAAGTCCCAGCAACTCTATGAGCAGGCCGGTCGGTACACGCCGGAAAAAATGCCGGACCTCATCTCGGAAGTGTACGAAGACGAAGGCTACATGATTCCGTACATGTGGGCCGCAATTCTAATCTATCCATTCTGGCCCTCCATGGTCGGCCACATCGCAATGTATCGCGACGATTTTTTGAAGCCGCTGCCGGTGGGCGCCAACGTCCTCGAGTTGGCCTGTGGTCATGGCGTGATGGGCTTGCTGGCGGCTGAGACCAGGGCCGACATACGGGTCAAGGGTTTCGATATCAGTCCACCGGCGACGGCCGTGGCCAATCGGCTGTTGAAAGTTTCTGGCCATGGTGACCGAGTAACGTTCGAGGCCAAGGACGCGTTGAAACTGAACCTGACGGAGAGGCGCGGAACGTATCAGGGAATTATTGCCGCCATGCTGGCTGAACATTTGGAAGATCCGCGCCCTTTGTTCGCAGTGCTGGCCCATCATCTCGCAGACGATGGTCTCGTCTTTTTCAGCACAGCGCTCGAATCCGCTCAGCGCGATCATACTTACGAATTTCATCATGAAAGTGAAGTCGTGAAGATGGCCGAGGACGCCGGCCTTCGGGTGACCCGGTTAGTTTGTGACGCCGGCATTCCCATTCCGGGAGGCCGTTTTCTTCCCCGCGCCTTGGGTATGATCCTGCGGCGGCGTTGAGTGAATTCACGTCACTGCATGTGAATATGCAAGCGTAATTTCGAAGCGTAATTGCGGAACGACAATTTTATGACGATGACCTTTGAAGAAGTGAAAGCGCGTTTAAAGCAGCGATTCCCACTGATCATGGTAGACCGGGTTTTGGAGCTGGAGCCGGGAAAACGCATCCGAACGCTTAAGAACGTTACCGGGAACGAGATTCAATTCCTCGGACACTTCCCTGAGTTCGCCATCATGCCGGGAACTTTTATTATCGAAGCGATCGGACAAAGTGCGTCCATCTTGTTCAGCCAGACCGCGGGGGATAACGTCGATCCTCGAGAGTTCCTGGTGCTCGCAATCGTGAATGACATGAAGTTTCTGGTGCCGGTGTTGCCGGGGCACACGCTGATGATCGAGGTGAATATTCTTAAAATGACGGAGCAGGCGGCGCTGGTGGAAGGTATCGCTACCGTGGAGGGCACGGTGGTGACGCGGGGTAAGTTGAGCTTCGCACGAAAAATTATGTAGGTGGCGACAAACTTAAGCGCCAACTTTATCGGCCGCTTGTATCGACCTGCACCGCCGGGTTGCTAAGTTACGAACCTGGAGCCTGCGATGAAAAGATCGTCGCTGTCGCACATCTGGAACTGGAGGGGTGGTAAGACTTTCGAACCGTCCTTGCGAAACAGAACCACGGGTGTCCGCTTAACCAAGTGCATACCCGCTTGTCGCGCACCGATGGCGCTGTCTTCGGTCGAGCACCTGGCGACGAGTTCGGAAGCGCCGGTGTATTCCAATGCGGCATCGCTAGCGAGATGGTACGCGATACGCCAGATTTCCGGCGACGGGGTTTCCAGCCACACTCCGGCGACCCGCGCTTGCTCGCGTACAACGGACAGCGCAAAGAAACCAACGACTCGACCCTGGTTGACGATGTTAAATGGCAGAGAACTACCCACCGGGCATTGCTGAAGATACCGAAAAAAAGATTCGTCGCGCTCGCCAGCCGGGATAGCAAAGCCTTCTGCGGTGGCCGCAACGATGGCCCATCCGTCAGGCACCTGCCTGAGAGGAATCCTCGACCACCATAAATTCCGCGCGAACCGCGGTGGCAAGCGCCAATCCCTACTCTGATGCTTGAGCAGTTGTCGCCATGGACGGATCGGGCGCGCCCAAGTCAGAGCCTCAGCCACGGTGCGGAAGCCCAACTTCGGAAGAATGGCTCGCGTTATTTCTTCGCCACCGATCCCGTAGACGAAGTCGAAAGTTTTGGTCAGGTTCTTAATCGAAGACCAGCCCGCTCCGCGCGCGTGCGGGTCGGCTGCCCAATCCATGGCGTGAACTCCGCGGTCGGTCGTCGTGCCAGTGCCGGTCCGCACCGTAACCGGCCAAAGCCCGACGTGAGCGATGATCGAACCATCCCGTTCCATACAGAACGAGCGCGCCTCGGGCCAGTCTTCCCGCGGAGTCCAGTACTTCCACCGCAACATCGGGGAGCTTACAAGACCGGCGTTGGCCGAGAACATGCGGGTGAGGAACGCGTTCAACCGTTCCTCGTCATCACCGCTTGTAGACCGCCAGAGAGGATCCATTCAGCAGTTTCTCCACGAATTGCAATTCAGGCTTGTCACCGTTGTGATTCGTTGACGGGCGGATGCCACATCCGTAAGATGAGGCGACCGAAGGCCGAGCCGTCACGTCCGGGCCACTGCGTCAGCGATCAGTGAAATCATAATGGAACCGAAGGCTCAAGGTATCAAGACCCACAGAAGTTTACGTCTGCTATGTACGGTTCTGCTTGGCGTCGGCCACCTATTTGGCTTGACTGCGCGCCGTGCAACGCACGAACCCCCGCTGAATACTCCTGCAACCGCGGAAGGGATGACTGCCACGGCCGCAATTCAGGGCGATAAGCTTCGTCTCTCGAATAGCGCCATCGAGGCAGAATGGCAATTCCAAGACAATAGCCTCACCGCAAATACGCTGACGGACCGTTTGACGAATCGGACCATCTCGCTGGCAGCGAATGCGTTCGTCATCAGTTTACGGGATGGCACGGTTCTGAAGTCATCGGAGATGCGCTTGATCACTGCGCCCCGGATGGAAAAGCTCGAAGCCGATCCAAACGCATCTCAGCTCGCTGCGAGGGTCGGCGGGTGGCAGATTGAGGTCGGATTGAGCGATCCCGGTAAGCGATTGCAGGTTACGTGGCGCGCCATTCTGCGCGATGGTTCCTCCTATGTGCGCCAGGAAGCAACGCTCAGTGCGATCGGCAAAGATCTGCCTATCAGCAGCGTTCGACTCGTGGACGTAACCGTCCCCGGCGTTCGCGTATACGGTGCGGTCAAGGGATCTCCTATTGTTGCTGGAAACCTCTTTTTTGGATTTGAGCACCCGCTCTCCGAAAGCAGAGCTTCGGGCGATCGCGCGATCGCGCAAATCTGGCGCGAGTTGCCTCTGCGACCCGGGCAAACTGTTACTTATTCCTCCGTGGTTGGAGTTACTCTTCCCGGACAACTGCGCCGCGGGTTCTTAGGCTATCTCGAACGCGAGCGCGCACATCCCTATAGAACGTTCCTGCATTACAACTCCTGGTATGACATTGGCTATGACTCGAAATATAACGAGGCGGATGCGGTGGGTGCGATTCGCGCTTTTGGCGACCAGTTGGTGGAAAAGCGTGGTGTAAAGATAGATTCTTTCCTGTTTGACGACGGGTGGGACGACGAAAAGCATTTGTGGCATTTTCATTCCGGCTTTCCCAACGGTTTCGCTCCGGTGAAAGAAGCAGCTTCGAAGGCTGGCGCTGCTCCCGGAATCTGGTTTTCGCCCTGGGGCGGATACGGAGACGCGAGAGACGAGCGGCTGAAATATGGCAAGCAGCAAGGTTTTGAAGCCAACGAAGGCGGCTTCGCGCTTTCCGGGCCCAAGTATTACGCGCTGTTCCGTGAGACTACACTGGACTTCATACGAAAATTTGGGATCAATCAATTCAAGATCGATGGAACTGGAAACGTCGACACTGCCTTTCCCGGCGCAGCATTTGATAGCGACTTCCAGGCTGCGATCAGCTTGATTCACGAATGGCGAACCGTGAAACCCGACATTTATATCAACCTGACGACGGGAACCTATCCTTCTCCGTTCTGGCTGCAGTATGCAGACTCCATCTGGCGCGGCGGCGAAGACCACAGTTTTCTGGGTGTGGGTTCCTGGCGGCAACGGTGGATTACCTATCGTGACGCCGACACCTATTCGGGCATCGTAATGGCGGGCCCGTTGTTTCCGCTCAACTCTCTCATGCTGCATGGCCTGATTTACGCGCAACATGCCAACCACTTAGACACAGACCCTAACGGCGATTTTGCCGATGAAGTCCACGACTATTTCGGCACAGGAACGCAGTTGCAGGAGATGTACATCACTCACTCGTTGCTGACAGAGAAGGATTGGGACATTCTGGCGGAGGCTGCGAAGTGGTCCCGCGAAAACCTAGACACGCTGGTAGATACGCACTGGGTTGGCGGCGACCCGGCGCTGCTGGAGGTATACGGGTGGGCTTCGTGGTCGGCTCGCAAGGGGATACTGGTGTTGCGAAATCCCAGCGACCAGGCGCAGGACTTTGTTGTGGATGTGAACCGCGCGTTCGAATTGCCGCCCGGCGCTCCCGAGATTTACGAAGCCCGCAGTCCCTGGCGGGCAGATCGAGAGACGCAGTCGATCACCCTGTCCGCGAAGGCGCCCTATAAGTTCCATCTCCGGCCCTTCCAGGTCTTAACGCTCGAGGCAAATCCTAAGAATTAACCGCGGGAATTAGCAGAAGGTCGGGCGATGGAAAAACCGAAGCCCGCACGGGTTCATCTGCCGGGCGGGCTGGTGTGAAATAGGACTGCGGCTTATGGATGGTCTAGGCCGCCTTCTTGTGCTTCGCCTTCCAGGCTGCCCAGCGCGCCTTCTGGGCAATCGCGATCTTCCGGCGAGACGCCGCGGACATAATGCGCTTGGGCTTGGTTGCAGTTCGATTCGCCCAGCGCGCTTTCTGCGCCCGACTAATCGCCCTACGGCCGGCGGCTGACAAGGTGCGTCGTATTCCAGGAGAAGCGACCGCAGCCGTGCTTGGGCCGTTGTTGGTATGCAATCCTCGCAGCGCACTGATAGCTGCATCGAGACGACCAAGTTCACTTTGAACTTGCTTGCGTTGGTTTTGTAACTGATCCACTATGTGTGACAAATTTGGCATGTATTACCCCCTCGGACGACTATCTTAGCAGAGCGGATGACTTAGTAGGAGCGGAGTTTGGCTCCTGAGCGAGAAATAACCGTGCTTCGGAGAAGCTGCGGAGCACTGTCGAAGATCGCTTGAAATCCATCGCTTGAACTCGGGGAGGTCGTGGGACTATTTGAAATCTGGAATCAAACCAGATTGACTCATTTCGCAGAATTCTGTATGCATGTCAGGTTGCGTGACGATTCGACAAATACCGAGTGAGAAAGGGAGAGATCGTGAGAACAGGCCGCAGAACTCGAATGCTTGCAGCATTTCTGGCTGCTCTTGTCTGGAGCGCGGACATGGCGGTCGCGCAGAAAGTGGTGGTTGATTCGACTCCATCGCACGTGGCCAATACGTTTAGTCCTGTTCGCTCTCTGGGCGCCGCTATCGACCGGCTGAAGACCGGCACTCCCGAGCATTTGCTCACCGATCCGTTGCTGAAGGAAATTCTTAACGCCGGCTGGCAAACGGTGACCTACCGTCAGAATACGGAACTCATGGTTGAGGCGTGGCACTGGAATCCGAACGGCGCGTGGAGTAACGCGAAGCAACAAGAAGGTTACTTCGTGGGCAATGCCGAGCCAGCCGGTGAGATCCGGCATTCCTGGGCGGCTCCGCTTCCGCATCGCGGCTTCAGTCGAGGTGACGGCAATGGATGGTCGCGCCTGACTGACGGCGACCCGAAATCGTACTGGAAGAGCAATCCCTATCTAACTCGCGCGTTCACCGGCGAGGATGACTCGCTCCATCCGCAATGGGTGATGATCGATTTGGGCAGCAAGATGGATGTGAATGCGATCCGCATCGCGTGGGCCGATCCGTATGCGCGGCGTTACTCGGTGCAGTTTTGGACGGGCGAGCTTGAACCCTTCTATGACGGCACAACCAAAGGCACGTGGCAGACGTTTCCGTTAGGCACTGTGACGGAAGGGAAGGGCGGCACGGTTACTCTGAAGCTGGTTTCGTGGATGATTCCAGTGCGATACATCCGCATCTGGATGACGGAATCGTCTAACACTTGCGATAGTCATGATTCCGCCCAGCATGGTTCCACCGAGCATGGTTCCGCTGACCCACGGAATTGCGTGGGATATGCCATCAACGAACTTTACGTTGGAGCGCTCTCGGCCAACGGCGAGTTCAACGACTACGTCACTCATTTTCCCAGCCGCGAGCAGACCGTAACCTGGCCTTCGTCCGTGGACCCGTGGCACGCGGCCACCGATATCGACGAATCCCGCGGCGACCAGGTGGGTTTCGATTTCTTCTTTAACAGCGGCGTTACGCGCGGTCTGCCTACGATGGTGCCAATTGCCATGTTGTATTCCACTCCGGAAGATGCGGCGAACGAGATTGCTTATCTCTATAAACGTCACTATCCGATTTCGTGGATCGAAATGGGTGAAGAAGCTGACGGTCAACACATGCTGCCTGAGGATTACGGCGCGCTTTACCTCCAGTTCGCAACGGCGATACACAAGCTCGTCCCGGAAGCAAAGCTGGGCGGGCCGCCGTTTGAGGGAACGTTTGGTGATGTCGAGGTGTGGCCCGACGCGGCGGGAAAGGTTTCCTGGCTGGGGCGTTTTGTGGATTACCTGAAAGCCCACGGTCGCCTGAACGATTTCACATTCTTTTCATTCGAGCACTATCCCTATCAGGACAGGCCAACATATTCCTGGGCCGATCTGTATCCGGAACCGGGCTACGTCAGCCACATTGTTCAAGTTTGGAAAGATAACGGCTTGCCTTCGAACATTCCGTTTTTCATGACGGAGGGAAATATCGGAGGCGGCGCGGGACCATCCAGCGTGAAGAGCGGTCTGTGGCTGGCCGACTACGTTGGATCGATGATGAGTGAAGGCGCCGGTGCAACTTATTACTTTCACTACATGCCCTCGCCCCGGCAATTTGGAGGCTTTGGAAGCTTTTTGTGGATCGACGAGAACTACCACGTGTTGGGATATCCGCCGCAATACCTGGCGGCGCAGGTCATCACCAAGGAGTGGGTGCAGCCGGTGGATGCGCCGCACCGGCTTTTCAAAGCTTCGAGCGACGTCACCGACGCGGCCGGAACCGTGCTGGTCACGGCTTATGCCGTGGAACGGCCGGATGGGCAGTGGTCGGTCATGCTGGTCAACCGCGATCAATTCAACGATCACGCGGTGAAATTATCTTTTGCGGATACGGAGACAAAGCGCGACCGCTATTTCTCGGGGCGAGTGGATCGCATCACTCTCGGAGCTGCGGAATATCAATGGCACAGGGAAGGAACCGGGGGGCACGCCGACCCTGACGGACCACCATCCAAATCGAGCGTCGCTGGCGGCGCCGAGGCGCTTTATCAGATTCCGAAAGCTTCCATCACGGTGTTGCGCGGGCGCATCGGGCCGTAACAATCGCGCAACCAGGATTGCGCAGCAACAGTCGGGCCGTAACCAATGAACCGGCGTCGTCGCCGGGAAAAACTACGCTGAGAGAAATTACCGCGTAAGTTCCGCAATCTGCACGCCGTAGGGATCTAGTAAGTTGCCGGTGGCGTAATCGACCGCAGCCACTGCCAGCCGATAACCGACTTCGGCTTGCAAGAGACCTTGCTCCGCCGACGCCAGTTCGGTTTGCGCTTCGAGCACCAGGAAAATCTGTCCCGTGCCCAGTTCGTACTTGCGCTGCTCGGCGGCCATGGTCTTTCGCGCCAGGTCTACGGATTCCTTGCTGGCCGCGATGTTGATTTTCGCTTCCTCGAGTTGATGGACTGCGTTGCTGACGTCGTATGTGATCTGCTCGCGAATTTGTCTTTCGGTGTAGAGATCTTTGCTGCGCGAAACCAAGGCGCTGCCGAGAGCTGCTTGCCCGCTCCGGTTCTTGACCGGGAGATTCAAGGTGAGACCGAAACCGTACGTGGGATATCCGAAACTGAACAACTGGTTCAGGGAGTCGCCGAACCCTCCCGCGGCGACCCCGACCCCCTGGGCAGTCGCAAGATTGTTCAGTCCGTTCCCGGAGTAGTTTCCGTTCACCCGCAGATCTGGCAATAAATTGTTGTGGGCGAGACGGATGCTGGTGTCATCGTTGGCCAACGATTGGCGCGCGGCTTCCAGTTCCGGGCGCTTTCCCATCGCCTGTTGCAGGGCTGCCGCCGCGTCGATGCTCCGCAGTTCCCCTTCGGGTTCCGGCGGCTCCGTCAGATCGAGATCGAGTGCGCGAAAGAAAGGATCAATATCCGCGCCCACGGTCTGACGAAAAGCGTCCTCAGCCTGCCGCAGAGCGTACTCGCTCTGGATCACCTGCACACGCCGGCCCGCCACTTGCGACTCCGAGCGATAAATGTCCAGCGGCGGGAGCGCTCCCAGTTCCAGTGCGCGCTTGTCGTGCTTATAGGTAGCCTCGGCCGCATCCAGCGATTTCTGCGCCACTTCCAGGTTGCCGCGCGCCTGCACCACATTCCAATATTGCCCGACGACTTGCTGAATGGTGCTGCTCACTTGAGCC
>Ga0209525_1000230_pt1 | contig 14261 bp, 8 predicted proteins | sample JacPin_JW_Ref_O1_FD_187958 | JGI IMG/M metagenome (GOLD analysis project Ga0209525, IMG submission 187958) | Forest soil microbial communities from Algoma, Ontario, Canada - Jack Pine, Ontario site 1_JW_Ref_O1 (SPAdes) (version 2) | ecosystem: Environmental > Terrestrial > Soil > Boreal... | reverse complement strand
AAGGCAGCAATGCCACTGCTGCGAAACTTGCGCCGAAAGTAACGTTAAGCGAGACTCGCTCGATGGCTTCGGAAAAGGAGACGCCGGTGCGCTTTCAGATCTCCGACCTGAACTTCTTTTACGGTCCAAAGCAAGCCATTTTCGGGCTGAATCTGAATATCCCCGCGAATAAAGTGACGGCATTAATTGGGCCCTCGGGATGCGGAAAATCGACATTTTTGCGCACGCTGAATCGTATGAACGAGATTATTCGAAACACGCGGGTGGAGGGTTCCATCTCGCTGGACGGACAAGACGTGCATTCGATGGACGTGGTTAGCTTGCGGCGGCGGGTGGGAATGGTATTTCAGCGGCCCAACCCCTTTCCGAAATCTATATACGAAAACGTTGCTTACGGCTTGCGCATTAATGGCTACAAGGGACGGCTTGACGATCTGGTGGAGAGCAGCCTGCACCGCGCGGCATTGTGGGAAGAAGTTAAGGATTATCTTCACAAGTCGGCTTTTGCGCTTTCGGGGGGACAACAGCAACGATTGTGCATCGCGCGCGCGCTTGCGGTGAATCCCGAGGTGCTTTTGTTAGACGAGCCTTGTTCCGCGCTGGATCCGGTGACCACCGCAAAGATCGAAGAACTAATGTTTCAGCTAAAAGATAGTTGCACCATGGCAATCGTGACTCACAATATGCAGCAAGCGGCCCGCGCCAGTGATTTCACGGCGTTCATGCTCGACGGCAAGCTCATCGAGCATACCGAGACGCCCAAATTGTTCACAACGCCGAAGGACCCTCGCACAGAAGCTTACATCACTGGGCGCTTCGGGTAGGCTCGTTGATCGTTCGGTTTTGGAACGCGCATTTGGCGGTAGCAAGAGGAAGGAAGTGAAAAGAAGATGGAACGACATTTTGAGCGAGACCTCGAAGAACTAAAACAGCGGCTGCTGTGGATGGGAAGCCTCGCCGAGCGGGCCGTGCACCAAGCGATTCACGCGGTGCTGGACGCCGAAGAACACCTGGCCGAGACCGTTCTAACCGAGGAAGACGCGATCAACGAGATTCAGATCGAGATCGATGAACGCGTGCAGCGTCTGCTGGCTCTGCAACAGCCCATGGCTGCGGATCTGCGCTTTCTGCTTGCGGTTTCGCGTATCAATGGCGATCTCGAGCGCATCGGAGATCAGGCTGTGAATATCGCGCAGTCGGCTATGCGCATCCTGCGCCATCCCCAGGTAAAACCGTATGTGGATTTGCCGCGCATGAGCGAATTGGCCGAAGGGATGGTTCGCGACAGCTTGAATGCGTTGGTGCGCGGAGATATTGACCTCGCTCACAGTGTGCTGCAGCGCGACGATCAAGTGGACCGCTTACGCGATCAACTTTTCCGGGAACTGCTGACCTACATGATGGAAAACTCGGCGGTCGTGTTCACCGCCTTCGAGTTAGTTCTGGTGGCAAAAAACATCGAGCGAATCGGGGATCACGCGACGAACATTGCCGAAGACGTGATTTATTTCGTAGCAGGGCGCGACGTCCGCCATCCCGCACTCGACCGCCGCTGAATTTCAAATCACTGCATATATACAGGCAGAATTCTCCCCGAACGAAAATCGCTGCTAATTTCATGTCGAGAAGTAGGAGCCTAAATGCGGGAGAGCGCCGTGGCTTCGTCTGCGGCGAGATCGAGGACCGTGTCAAGCCGAACCATTTTCAGCAACATGATTACGCGCTTATTGGGAGCGAAGTAGGTGCACTTTCCACCCGCACGCTTTAGGGTAGTGAAGGCGCGCACGAGCGCTCCAATCCCTGAGCTATCGAGTTCGGTAACGCCTGCGAGATTCACCGCCACATGAGTGGTACCCGCATCTACGAGCTGCTGAATCTGATTGCGGAAAGATTCTTCGGCTTCGCCCAGTTTCAGTGGACCATCCAGATCGAGAATGGTGGCCCGGCCGGCTTTACGGATGCCAATGTTCACATGTGCCTCGCTGCGCTTTGCAAAGCTATCTGAATTAGGCTCGGCAATCAAGAGGCTGGGGAAAGTTCTAGCAATTCCGCAGGCAGCCATCAAAAGGAACCAATCTGCAAATGTGCGGCGGGCCTAGACGCTTACAGAACTTAACAATTCCGCAGTTGACAATGAGTGTCAACTGAAATAGCCTCTTTCTAGTTGTAAATCAGTTACAACTGGAAAGGGCTTATCGCACTTCCAATTCTATTGCTCGATTGGGTAGATCGCTCTCGTGGACCGGACAATGGTATTTCTCAAGACAAGAAGGCCAAGGCAATCTTTTGCTGATACCATGCGCTCTCTTCGAATTAACCAACCCAAAACATTCATCTCTTTCTGGCTCTTCGCGTTGACTCTTTGCGTTTCGTTTGTTAGCTGGGCTGGCGTGGGAGGGAGAATTTCGGGAACTGTCAAAGATTCGACTGGAGCCGTGATACCGGCGGCCTTGGTCACGATTGCGAATGCGGACACTGCGGTCCAACAAACAGTCACTACCGATGAGAAGGGCGGTTATTCGTTTCTAAACGTGCCGATAGGCCGCTATAACCTCACGGTCGCGGCGCCAAGCTTCAAGCCTTATCTCCGCGCCAATGTGGTGATCGACGTAAATAGCGCTCTCTTAATTGATCCGGTCCTGGAAATTGGTGAAAAAAACGAAAGAGTTGACGTGAATGACAGCTCCGTTCATGTGGAGACAGCCAGCAGTCAACTGGGCGAACTGATTACCGGCGCGCAGATGACCGCAGTCCCGCTGAACGGGCGAAGCTACACGGACCTGCTCGCTCTTCAGCCCGGAGTCGTGCCGGTCACAACGGTTACTTCCCAAACGGTCCAAGACGTGGGTGCCAGCGCGCTTGCTCCTTCCGGCGACTTGAATCCAGGCACCATTTCCGTGAATGGGCAGCGGGAATTCGCCAACGCATTCATCGTGAACGGAAGCGACGTGGAAGAAGACGTCAACATGGGTGCGGCGATTGTGCCCAACCTGGACTCCATCGCGGAGTTTCGGATTCTGACCAGTAATTTCGACGCTGAATATGGGGAATTCAGCGGGGGCCAGATCAACGTGGTCACCAAGTCCGGGACTAACGCCTTTCATGGCGACGCGTTCGAGTTCCTGCGCAATACGAACTTGGACGCCCGAAACTATTTTTCACCGACTCGCGGAAAATTTGACCAAAATCAGTTCGGCGGAACATTCGGCGGTCCGATTCAAAAGAATAAAGTATTTTTCTTTGCGGACTATCAGGGAACACGATCAACGCAGGGAGTGGATACATCCCAGATACCGGTGCCTTCGATACAGGACCGCACGACTGGGAATTTTTCGAATCTGCCGGACAATTCGGCGAACTTCAATCCGTTGGGATTCTGCGGCTCCCAGACAGATCCAGTTACGCGCGTGGTGTACGAAATACCGTGCACGGTCAGCGGGCCCAATATCGCCAACAAGCTATCCAGCAAACTCGGAACAACAGTGACCAGCGGCGAGCCGTACTACTTCAACGGCAACTACATCGATCCCACCACGCACAAGGAAACCACGGGGAGCTGTACGAGCGCGAGCGGCTGTGTTTTCCCGAACGCGATCGTCCCGACCAAGGCATGGATCGCACCCGGCTCGAATTTGTTGCAATACATTCCCAAGCCGAACAATTCGAACGGAACGTTTTCGACTTCGGCTTTTAATCAGACGTTGCACGACGACAAAGGCGCTTATCGGCTCGATGCGAACACGCGTTGGGGCCTGATGTCCGCTTATTACTTCCTGGATAATTGGTCCCAGAACAATCCGTATCCGATCGCCCAAGGTGGCGCGAACGTTCCGGGCTTTAACGCATTGTATTCGGGCCGCGCGCAGTTGCTTCACCTGGGCGATACAAAAACGGTGAGCACAACTTCTGTAAACGAGTTTCAATTCAGCTACCTTCGTGACGCGAATGATTTGGGTAAGCCAATCGGCGGAGTTGGAGTCACTTTGGCATCGCAAGGTTTCGTGGGTCAAGGAACGATCGTGCCGCTGTCGCCAAAAACCGAAGGTGTGGAAAGCGTTAGCTTAAACAGTTTTACATTGGGAACCAATACAAACGAGCTGAGGCAATTCAACAATACCTATCAATGGTTGGACAATTTCTCCAAAGTGATGGGGGCCCATACCATCAAATTCGGCGGCGAGTTTCATTACGACCAAATAAACGTCAATGCGGTCGCACAGTTCAACGGGAGTTTCCTTTTCTTCGGAACCGAAACGGGCTTGGACTTCGCGGATTTTCTGCTGGGACTTCCGACCCAGTACAACCAAAGCCAACTTCAGCCTTTTTACGGCCGTAACAAGTATATAGGGCTCTACGCGCAGGATAGTTGGCGGATCAAGCCGAACCTTACGCTCAACTATGGCCTACGGTGGGATCGCATTGAGCCCTGGTACGAAAAATACAATCAGATCGCAACTTTTGAACCCGGCAAGCAGTCGATTGTTTTTCCGGGTGCTCCGGCAGGAATTCTTTATCCGACTGATCCTGGAGTTCCGCGGACTCTCGGGCCACCCGGAAATCTGGATTTTGCTCCGCGCATAGGCCTGGCATATTCACCAAACGCGTCCGGCGATAGCCTGTTGGATAAAATCCTGGGTGGTCCCGGCAAAACCAGCGTGCGCGCGAGCTTTGGGATGTTTTACACTGCGATTGAGGCGCTGACGATCAGCGTGATGAGCGCCAACGCTCCGTACGGGACAACTTATACAAGTCCGGCGCCGCCGCTTTTCGCCACTCCATTTGTTACCGCCTCAAGCGGTCAGAATCTTGGACAAGTTTTTCCCGTCACACTTGCGCCCTTGAATTCGTCAGCCAAGCATCCCGATCCCAATGTGGATTGGTCGCAGTTCGAGCCCATTACTGGGCTTCCAAACTATGCAACCAGCAATCGAATTCCCTACACCGAGGAATACATGCTCTCGCTCCAGCGCGGGTTTGGCGCCAATACCGTGCTCAGTGTGAATTACATCGGCACACAGGCGCATCATCTTTTGGTGCTGGAGGAAGCCAATCCGGGCGATCCGGCACTGTGCTTGTTTCTGAGTGATCCGGCCAACCTGCTGCCTACCAATCCTCCGCAAACTCCATGCGGCCCGTTCGGCGAAGACAGCACCTACCAGACGGCGACCGGTAAGATCTATAACGGCACACGAGGCCCGTTGGGGCCGAATTTCGGCAGCAACGCGAACCAAGCCACCATTGGCAATTCGAATTACAACGCGTTACAGATCATTCTGAACCATACAAGCGGACGCTTAAATGTGCTGGCCGGATATACTTACAGCAAATCTCAAGACCAGTCTTCCAACCTAGGCGAAGAAGTTAATCCGATCGATCCGGCGCTCAGCAAGGCACTCTCCGCATTCGACGTGAAACACAATTTTGTGGTGAGCTATAGCTACAAGATTCCTTTGGAACATCTGTTCCGGGTGACGAATCGATGGACGGAAGGCTGGGAGATTTCCGGCATCACGCGGTTCAGCAGCGGTCTTCCCGTCACGCTGGTGAATTTTGGAGACAATTCGCTGCTGGGCTCGGAACCGAACGGCGTGAATAATTTTGGAATCGATGAGCCCGACTACAAAGGCGGTCCGCTGAATCTGAATAAGAATCCTCGCAATGGAAAACCTTATTTCAATACCGCCCAATTCAGCGAGAACGCCTTGGGCACACCGGGCTCCGCCAAACGACGATTTTTCTACGGCCCGGGAATGGATAACTTCGATATGGCACTGCTTAAGAACGTGCGGCTGACAGAATCGAAATCGCTGCAGTTCCGTCTCGAAGCGTTCAACGCTTTCAACCACGCACAGTTTTTTGGGCCTCAAGCGGTTGATGGAAATATTGCCAGCTCGACGTTTGGACAGGTGATTAGCGCTTCCTCGCCTAGACTCGTTCAATTGGGCCTAAAGTTCTTTTTTTAAAGGACGCTTCTCGTCCGCAGCCGCATGCGCATAGAATCGCTGCGCTGAAGATTCCTGATACAATCGAGTTTGGAGTAGGCCTGCGACGCACGTGTCGCGCGAAAGCCTATTTGAACCAACACTGGATCCCAGGGAGCCCGCGTCGTCCTGCCCTTGTGCCGTCCGTTGGCTTCGGCCCGCTGGATAGCCTGAAAGCAGGCGCAGGGCACCCACCTATTCGTGGGGTTCAGGGCCTAGCTCGCACGGCGAAGTGGACCGCTCCTTCTAATTCGCTCTCTAAGCGCCCATTTTTATTCTTCCGAACTGAAACGAAGAATATGGACGCATAAGAATGACAAGGGAAAATTGAAAATACTTTTTATCGGCGACATCGTTGGCTCGCCCGGCCGCAAGATCGTTCACGACCGGCTTGCGGATATTCTTGTGCAGCGCAAAATCGATCTGTGCATCGCGAACGGCGAGAATTCGGCCTCCGGTTTCGGCATTACGCCACGGCTGGCCGAGGAATTGTTTTCTGCCGGAGTGGAGGTCATCACCGGCGGAAATCATGTGTGGGATCGCAGGGAGATCCTAGATTTTTTTCCGCATGAGCCGCGCCTGTTGCGTCCCGCGAATTTTCCGGAGGGCTCGCCGGGAAAGGGATATTACGTAGGGCGCACAAAAGGTGGTGTGGGTTACGCGGTGATGAATCTGCAAGGGCGGACCTTTATGATTGCGCTCGACGATCCATTTCGCGCGGCTGAGCGCGAGCTCGCAAAACTTCCCTCCGACGTAAAAGTAATCATTGTGGATATGCACGCTGAAGCAACGTCGGAAAAACAGGCCATGGGCTGGTTTCTAGCGGGGAAAGTCTCCGCGGTTTTGGGAACCCACACGCACGTGGCTACGGCTGATCAGCGCGTTCTTCCGGGAGGCACCGCTTACATCACCGACGTCGGAATGACCGGGCCTCATGACTCCGTCATCGGCATGGATAAGCAAGGTGTGTTGCAGCGTTTCCTGGATCAAATGCCGGCGAAGTTTGCCGTGGCGGAAGGCGACATCCAGATGAACGCTGTGCAAATTGAGGTAGACGAAGCCACCGGCCGGGCAATTTCCATCGAGCGCGCCTCTTTTCGTATCGACTAAGATTTAGCGGCAGATTTTGAAACATTCGCACGCAAATAACTTCCCTCCTAAGCTCGCCGTTCGCTAACTAATCAAGTGTGATTTCGTCTGAAGAACAACAAGGGGGGGAGTGTCTTCGTGAAAAACCTAATAGCTTTTCTTCTGCTCGTTGTCGCGCCCAGTGCAATTGCACAAACAACCTTTCATGGAAATAACGCGCGCACTGGTGTGTTCGATTCTGCCGGACCGAAGCAGTTCGGCTCGGTGAAATGGACGTTCAAGACCGAGGGCGCAATCATAGCCTCGTCAGCCATTGCGGACGGTACGGTCTTCATCGGCAGCTCCGACGACGGGTTTTACGCTTTGGACCAGGAGACGGGCAAGCAGAAATGGAAAGTGATGTTTACGGACCCGATCGCGTCGTCACCGGCGGTAGCCAACGGTCTGGTTTATTTCCTGGCGTACGATCGCGTGCTTTACGCTCTGGCAACCGACACGGGCAAGATCGAGTGGAGGTTTGCGACCAACGAAGAGAGGCGTTTCGAGGCCAAAGGAATCCATGGATTGACGCCTTCCGATCAAACTATCGCCGACCCTATGGATTTATTCTTGTCTTCGCCTGCGGTCAGCAACGGGCGCGTCTATTTTGGAAGCAGCGATAGACATGTCTACGCCGTGGATGCGCAAACCGGAGTCCTGCAGTGGTCGTTCGAAACTCAGGGCGTCGTTCACGCTTCTCCGGCCATCGCGAACAATACGGTTTACATTGGCAGTTGGGATAGTTATCTCTACGCGCTGGACGCCGGTACAGGCCAGGAAAAATGGCGATTTAAATCCGGCGAGGATCCCGTTATTCACAACCAGGTCGGCTTCCAATCTTCACCTGCGGTCGTTGACGGAACGATTTATGTGGGATGCCGCGATGGCCATGTGTACGCCGTGGACGCCGCGACCGGGAAAAAGAATTGGGATTATTCCACCAGCCAATCCTGGGTGAACGGCACGCCGGCAGTTCGCGATGGAGTCGTTTACGTAGGCACATCCGACACGCACCGGTTTCACGCTCTCGACGCCAAGACTGGACGTTTGCTCTATGCCTTCGACGCCCACGCGCTAATCTTCGGCTCGGCAGCTCTGGCCGGAGATCTGGCGTACGTCGGCGCGTTTAACGGAAAACTTTATGCGCTCGATACGAAATCCGGAAAGTTAGCCTGGCAGTTCGAAACAGAAAGCTCAAAAAATAACGTCTTAAAAGTGCTCAGGCCGGACGGATCTGTTGATAACGCCACTTATGGACCGTTTTTTCATAACTTTCTGGATATGACGGTCGGACTGTACAAAATGTTTTCGGTGGGCGCGATCGTATCTTCTCCGGTGGTTGATCACGGCACAATTTATTTTGGCAGCGCTGACGGCAACGTTTACGCCATCCAGTAGCGCAACCTAACGAATCGCGCGATTCTCCATTTAACTCCAGGAAACCTAATTACGTCTCGTTGCGTCTGTTAGCTGAGTATTAAGTCAACCGGACATACCTGATATTTATCGATGACTCGTCGCGCTCAACTCTCCGTGTCTCTCGCCATCCTGGGAATTATTGCGACCGGACGGAATCTTCTGCTTTTTGCCGCTGAGAACCGGAACCGTGGCGTAGCTGATATTGTCGCGCGAGCTCGTCTATTTTCTGAACTCGGGCCAGGACTGCATGCGCTCAAGCGCGATTCCAGCGGCCGGTATTACGTCCTATCTGCGCCGGCCACCACCATTTCCGTGTATGGAACTGACGGTAAACGCGCCGGTCAGATTCCGGCCGCAAATTCACAAAGCGCCAAGATTGTTTTCGCTGACGATATTGATATCGATGCGACCGGTCGACTAATCGTCGCGGACCGCGGCGCGAATGCTGTGAAGATCTTTAAAGCGGACGGCTCGCTGGATACCGCAATTCCGGTCAGCGCTCCCACGTCGGTTGCCGCATTGTCGGGCGATGAATTTGCGATTACTTCACTTCGCGCAGACCGTCTTGTGAGTATCTACAACGATCAAGGAAAGATGATTCGAAGTTTTGGCGATCCCCACGATGTTCCCACCGGCACGAGCTCGAGTCGTTACACCAACCATGGTCGGCTTTCCAGCGATCCTTTGGGATTTATTTATTTTGCGTTTACCTATCTTCCGGAAGCCACCATACGGAAGTACGATCGTTTCGGCTACTCGGCATACGAGATTTCGCTTCCTCGGCCGGACGAGCAATCCACTTCCAACTCTCAAACTCCGGGGGTCGATATTTTGGCGCTGGCCCGGCGCAATCAAAATGCCGCGGAAAAACCTGTGATTAATGCTTTCGGCGTGGACCCGGTATCGCAAGAAGTGTGGGCCGCGATCGGTGACGAGTTGTCGCGCTTCGACAAAGATGGCTTGCTGGTCGGGTCTTATCGCACAGCTACCGGGAATGGCACGCGGCTCGAGCCTAGCGCAATTCTCATCGAGCCGGACCGCATTCTTCTTGCTGCGGACCCGCTGGGCGTTTATGAATTCGCGATGCCGGACAAGCAACGGCCCGCTTCAAGTGGAAAACGTTGAGAAAGTTTTTTCGACGCCAAGGTACGGCAAAAGAAAACTAGAAAATTTTCCGAGAAGCAACGAAAAAATCGCCTGTGGAAAAGCTGTGAATGGTTTGTGAAAGCTGTGCGAATGATTCGTTCAATTTTCTCTTGCTACCTGCGTCGCGATTAGGCAAAATCCCCGCTCGCTTCTCCCGTGCAATTCGAACGTGCACTCATGAGATGCCGTGACGCGGGGTGCGTCGCGTGACATCAGACCTAGCCGACATTAGAATGCATCCCGCCTAGTATCGCGGGAGATTTCCACAATATTTCCACGTCGGTGGAAATTGTGGCAAAGGGTAAATTTGCTCGATGAACCTCTGGGATAAGATCCTTCTACACTCCGAACGTCGCGTAAATCCCCACAGCTTCGCCACCTGGTTTCGCCCCACACGTCTGGAGCGCGCAGAGGAAGATCGCCTGGTCATTCGCGTCCCCACGCGCTTGTTCAAGAAGCGCCTGACGGAGACCTATGGTCAGCTGATCCAAGCGGTGCTCACCGAACTTGGGCGCCCGCAGCTGCAGCTTGAATATCTTTGCGCTGAAACGCAACCTGTGACGGCAAGTGTAGTGCCGCCACCTCAAGCGAAACTGGATTTCGATGCGGTGGCGCATCAGCTGAATCCTCGCTATACATTCGAATCGTTTATCGTGGGGGCTTCAAATCAATTTGCGCACGCGGCAGCCATGGCGGTAGCCGACCAGCCTTCAAAGTCCTACAATCCGCTATTTCTGTATGGGGGTGTGGGGCTGGGCAAGACCCATCTGATGCAGGCCATTGGGCATACGCTCAAACGGCGTAACCCTTCCCTGCGCCTTACCTATATCAGCGCGGAAAAATTTACGAACGAAGTGATTGCTTCCATACGTCTCGAACGCATGGCCGCGTTTCGCGACCGCTTTCGCAACATGGATGTTCTGATGGTTGACGACATTCAGTTCATCGCCACACGCGAGCGAACCCAGGAAGAATTTTTCCACACGTTCAACGCCTTGTACGACCAGCAAAAGCAAATCGTTATATCTTCGGATTGCCCGCCGAAGGAGATTTCTTCCATTGAGGAGCGCTTGCGCTCGCGTTTCGAATGGGGACTAATTGCTGACATTCAGCCACCCGATCTGGAAACCAAAATCGCCATCTTGCAGAAGAAAGCTGAAAGCGAACGTGTGCAGGTCCCCGATGACGTGGCCGAATATATCGCGCGTGCCATCAAATCGAACATCCGCGAGTTGGAGGGAGCCCTAATTCGCTTGATGGCTTACGCTTCGCTTACCGGCGCGGTGATTAATCTGCCTACGGCGCAGCAAGTTCTGAAAAACATCATCGAGACGCAGGACAAGAAAGTAACCATCGAACAAATTCAGAAACGTGTGGGCGAGCACTTCGGTTTGCGCGCTCAGGATTTGAAGGTGCGTAGCAACTCGAAGCAGATTGCGTTTCCGCGCCAAGTGGCGATGTTCCTGGTTAAACAGCTCACCTCCGCTTCGCTTCCGGAAATTGGCAGGCAATTCGGCGGGAAGCATCACACTACGGTTCTGCATTCCATAAACAAGATTGAGACGCTGCGGCACTCCGACAAAGATTTGAACAAGACGATCAACAGGCTACTCGACGCTTTCGGTTAGAGTTAGCTGCAAAGCCTGGCTTATTTTTTAATCGGCCTGTGTACGCGCCGTGGAAATAAGCCAGCGCAAAGATTCAGTAGCCGTTTTCATTCGCACCGCGCAGATTTCCACCGGATGTGTTCGACCATAAACTACGCGGATGATAAGAGTTGAAACGTTTTCCGAAGAATCCACAGATGCGGCGACGGCGACGGTTTTCTTATATACTTTAATTTATAAATAAAGGCAGTAGAGTAGTAGCCGCAGCAGTGCAAAAGAACGGCAAACAACGCGAGGATCGCCCGAAATGGAATTCAGCGTAAAAAGATCGGATCTGCTCGACGAATTGAACCTGACGCAAGGGGTGGTCGAGCGCAAGTCGACGATTCCCATTCTGTCGAATCTGCTAGTCGAGGCGAAAGGAAGCCGCCTCACGATCACGGCGACCGATCTGGAGCTCAGCATCCGCACATCTTGCGAAGCGAAGGTAAAAAAAGAGGGCGCCGGCACCATCCCGGCAAAAAAGCTGTTCGAGCTGATGAGGCTGCTTCCGGAAGGTGAAATAAAGTTTAAGCTTCTCGAAAACCACTGGGTGCAAGTAACTGCGGACAGAAAGAATTACAAGCTCGTGGGCATGTCGAAAGATAATTTTCCGGCGCTTTCAGCTTTCCCTCACGCGCTGGTGAAGATTCCTGCCGCGTTGCTGGCCGAAGTGATAGCTAAAACAACCTTCGCAATTTCGCTGGAAGAATCGCGGTACACGCTGAATGGCGCGTTGCTGGTGCTAAAGCCTGGCTCAATCACCATGGTCGCAACCGACGGACACCGCCTCGCCATGGTTGAGAAAGATCACAAATTCGAAGGGTTTTCCACCGAGACGCGCGTGCTGGTTCCCAAGAAAGCCATGACGGAACTGCAACGTCTTGCGGCGGAATCGGGCGAGGAAGCCAGCGTTGAATTTGCGCAGGACGAAAGTCACCTTTTCTTCCAATTTGGCGGACGGTTACTGACCTCGCGCAAGCTAACCGGCCAATTTCCGAATTATGAAGCGGTGCTTCCGCGGGACGCGAATAAGACTGTGGCTCTCGACCGTGGCGAGTTGCAGGACGCTCTGCGCCGTGTCTCTCAGCTCGCCGACCAGCGCTCGCACGCAGTGAAGTTTATGCTTTCGAAAGAAGGCCTGGAAATTTCGGCGTCGAGTCCCGAATACGGCGAGGCCAAGGAAGTGATCGAGAAAGAATTCAAAGGTGACACCATCGCGATCGGCTTCAACGCACAATATCTTCTCGATTTCCTCAACGCCGCGGCGGATGGGCCGATCAATTTTGAGTTGAAGGATGAACAGTCTGCCGGCCAGTTGCGCCCAATTGGCGACGAGGCCACTCGCTACCGGTATGTCGTAATGCCCATGCGCATTTGAATTTTCGCCACTAATATCGGGGTATTTCGCATTTTGATAACCGTTCCTTTCGAGCCTCCTCAGAGACCTGAAGAACACCCTTTATCTCGCTGAATTAGTTGGGTTTATTGTTGATTGTCGCCCCATAATCGCCTTGTGAAAAAGGTGATTTTCCAGTATAATTTTTATTGTTCGGGAGTCCTCCTGAACGGCACTGTCCGACCCGAAATAGCTCAGTTTTCTTGCTCGCGCCAGGGCAAGTGGGCCGCCAGGTGTTGGACGATTCCCCGCGTTGGGGAAATGAAAACTTCGCCGCGTCTCCCCGGAAATTTTCGGAACGGGACGGGATGAAGTTGCAACCCTTCGAGTCTCGCTAGCGCAAGAGCGCTCTGGAAATATCCAGGCCGGAAATTCTCGGATGCTGAGACCAATGGGCAAGGCAAGCCCTCCTTTGGTGGGCAAGTGTCGAGCGTCCACGCGACCGCCTTCCCGTGTTTTACCAAGATTCAAAAAATTTGCGTTCATGCGAGCTGACGGTCTGAGGAGACGCACGATCCATGGCTGAAAAAGAGAGTTCAGGCGCCAAAGGTCATAAGTACGACGCTACATCTATTAAGGTTTTGGGCGGAATTGAAGCGGTTCGCAAACGTCCGGCGATGTATATCGGTTCTACCGGTGAGCTTGGCCTGCACCATTTGGTCTGGGAAGTTGCGGACAACTCGGTGGACGAAGCGATGGCCGGCTTCTGCGATGAAATCAATGTTTCGGTGCACGACGATAACAGCGTGACGGTGATCGACAACGGCCGCGGCATTCCCGTGGACATGCACGCGACCGAAAAGAAACCGGCTGCGGAAGTCGTTATGACCGTGCTGCACGCCGGCGGCAAATTCGATAGCGACACATACAAAGTTTCTGGTGGATTGCACGGCGTCGGCGTGTCGGTGGTTAACGCGCTTTCGGATTGGCTTGACCTGGAGATCTGGCGCGACGGCGAAGTGTGGGAGCAGTCTTACGAAAAGGGTGTGCCCACTTCCAAGCTGAAAGCTTCCGGCAAAACACGCAAGACTGGAACGAAAATCACGTTCCATGCAGACCCTGAGATTTTTGCGAACACGGTGTACAGCTACGACACTCTTTCGCAGCGCCTTCGCGAACTCGCCTTTCTGAACAAGGGGCTCAAGATCACGCTGGAGGATGAACGTACTAATAAAAAAGCTGAATTTCGCTTTACTGGCGGCATTGCGGAATTCGTCAAGCACTTGAACCGCGGAAAGCAGACTCTTCACGATTCGCCGATTTACATGGAAGGCAAGCGCGAGCAAGTGGATATCGAGATTGCGCTGCAGTACAACGACAGCTACGCGGAAAACATTTTTTCCTTCGCCAACACGATCAATACGGTCGACGGCGGCTCGCACCTTTCCGGCTTTCGATCCGCGCTTACGCGCACGATCAATTACTACGCGAGTTCCGCAGGTATGCTGAAGGAGCAGAAGGACGAAGTTTCCATCAATGGCGATGACGTCCGCGAGGGGCTCGTAGCTGTTGTTTCGGTGAAGCTTCCGCAGCCGCAATTCG
>Ga0209525_1000229_pt1 | contig 14269 bp, 12 predicted proteins | sample JacPin_JW_Ref_O1_FD_187958 | JGI IMG/M metagenome (GOLD analysis project Ga0209525, IMG submission 187958) | Forest soil microbial communities from Algoma, Ontario, Canada - Jack Pine, Ontario site 1_JW_Ref_O1 (SPAdes) (version 2) | ecosystem: Environmental > Terrestrial > Soil > Boreal... | reverse complement strand
CACTCTGAACGGAAAGAAGATATCAGCCACATCTGTCTTTAAAACCTAGTCTGTATATTACGAAATCTTCTTCGGAGACAAATCAAAAGCCCGTTGCGGATGGCCGCAGCGGGCTTTTGATTTTGATTGCTTGTGTCGCAGTTTTATTTGCTCTCCGAAGGAGCGATGTCGACCACATGGAGGAGATTGGTATTGGGGTCCATGGTGGCCGTGATCTTTACGTTTTGCCCTTTGAACTGTTTGGCTTTGTCCTGGTCATCCAGTTGGTAGGTGGCCTGGCTTGAGGCATCTTGCAGAACGAGCTTGTCGCCCGACTTGGTGATCTTGCCTTCGAAGCTCTGCGCGGAGTTCTGGGAGTCGACCGGTTGCTGCTGACTGGCGTCGGGCGGTTGGCTTTGCGGCGAGGCCGTCTGTTGCGCAGCCAAGTTGAGTCCGAAGCTGGTCAAGCCCAACATTGCAAGCACTGTCAACATTCGTTTCATCTTTCGTCCTCCAAATATGAATTTGATGATTCAGGTTTGTGCAACCAAACCGTCGCCCTGAACAAATGCAAGATTCATGCCAAAGTTGGATGGTCTCGAATCGGCACGGCCTGTCGGGCGAAATCACGTTTCTCGAAGACGCGTTCGGGCTGCGGCCGTGCAGAATCTTCCGGCGCGGGCGAAATTTGTGGTTAGGTAGGTTTTTTTAAAGCGCTACAGTGATTGCCGGAGGCAGACACGCGATTGCAAATAGATCTGTGCTCGATCGTCAACACTTGCGCGAACGTCGCGATGATGGGAGTTCGCTGTGCCATTCCCACTTCTCGCAAAGGACGCGGCTGCGCGAGACAGAAGGTAGAATTCGTAGGTTTTGCGACGCAGCCGCGTTTGCGACGAACCAAAGCGGATGTCGGCCTAGATCCATAAAGCCGCCTTCGAATGTGCGATGTGTCAGTAAAAAATGGTGCGCATCGCAAGGTAGGACATCAGCACTCCGAATACGAACAAGATCAGCCCAATCACCCGCTCGCGCAGTCGTGAGGAACGCTCTATCGTAAGCCGCTCCTAAAGCCGGATTTGTGAAGGTGCCAGTTCCGAACATCCACGTAGCGGGACGGGTTAAAGAGCATGAGGTAACCAAAGCTGGCCAATATTATGGCCACGATAGAGAAACAAACAATTGCATATACCCTTCCGATAACCATAAGTTAGTGGGCCTGCGTACACCCCGAAATTGTAACTTGCATTGAGACTGGAGTAGGCAAACCTTCATTCGCCCCCAGCAATAAAACGCAAGCAGGCAACGCAACGGCGGCGCGCGAGCAGTTCAGGAAGTGATTCGCAGGTGATGAGCGCGGGATGCGCTGGTGGATTAGGGCGGGGTGGAAAGGTACTGCTTTACGCGTTTTGGCAGAGCACCCACCCGGCTCGCTCCCCAACGTACTTCGCGGGAAGCCGTAATCGCCAGGCGTCCCCACATTAAACCTAAGGCTGCAGTTCGATGCTGAAGCGCTACTCGGTTCAACGTTTAGTGCGATTCAGAACTTCCGTTGTTTCCTGCGTAATAGCCAGTTCGGGTTGCGACACGCAGTGGCGCTGAGCCGCCGAGAGCCTGAACCCGAATCGTGTGGTAGACGCCCGGCGTGTGCGGATTTGAAGAGCGATAGCCGATTACGTACTGACTCCGGATGTCGCGCGCAATCGAACTCGCGATGGATTGCACGTCATCGAGACTGGATGGAAAAAACGCCGTGCCTCCAGTTTGCTCGGAGAGAGTGCGGAGAGATTCCCGAAGACCAGCGTCCGGGCGCCCCGTCTGATCGAGTGCGATGGTGTAGAGCACCGGGCCATTCGTCGATTGCAGCTTGTGGAGAGCCTGCTGGAACGTTGCCTGGCTCGCGTTGTCGCGCCCGTCGGTCACAGCCAAAAGAATTTGCTTTTGCATCGGCGAAGTTTTATGCAGGTGATCGACGGCTCCGATGAGGGCATCGTAAAGGGCAGTACTGCCTCGCGTTTCCACGTGCTGAAGAGCTGCTCGCAATTTGCCCACGTCCTGGGTATAGTCCTGGTCGAGAAAGGCATCTTCGCCGAAGTTGACGACGAATACGCGATCCTCCTGCTGGCTTGCGTCGACCAACCGCAGGGCGGCGTCGTTTACTTTTGCGCGCTTCGGCAGCATGGACCCGGAGTTATCAATCAGAATTCCCAGCGCGACGGGAACACGCTCCTGGCGGAAGGAAGTGACTTCCTGCAGTTTGCCATCTTCGTACACTTTGAAGTTGTCGCGCGCCAGAGCGGTGATCAGGTGATTTTGGTCATCGACGACGGTGGCATGCAAGACGACTTCTTCGATTTCCTTCTTGAAGACGAAGCCGTTGTCGTCATCCTGGGACGCTGCATCCTGGGGCGCGGCAGCATCGGGCGCCGGCGTAGCGGTGGCTGGCGGTGGCGTTGCGGGGGGGGTCGAGTTCTGGGCCGAACTGGCGAGGGAAAAGGCGACGACGAGAAGCACCGCCGAGCATAGACGAGAGATTGGCATAGAGGTGCCTCCGACGTGCATCAGATGACTTGCCGGGGCTCTAGGGTTGGCACCGGAGTAGGAGGTGGTCTCTTAAATCCTCGGTCGGGTGGACTCGAGCGGAGCCTCAGAGGCTAAAGCCTTGAATCCTGAGCGCTTAGGCGGCACGGCTGGGAGCCGCTGCGGAAAAACTAGTCGTAGAAGAGAATGCAAACCCGCAGGCTCCAAAGCGCCCCGACATACTTTCAACGGCTTTGCGGCACGAGTACAACTCGTGCCCTTCCCAAAGCTCGTCGATCGGAGTTTTTCCGCACCCACTGGAAACCGTGACCTTCGCGAACCTATTTACGAGACGGCTTCCAGCCACCAGCTGAAGTTTACCAGTAGCTGAAGTTCAGTCGGTCGAGCCAGACGGAGTAGGCAGTCTGCTGGTAGTTCCCGTCCTGCTGGTAGTTGACGGTCACGCCATACCACGTGGTTGCCGTGGGATTCTCATAATAGTTGAGAGTGGCAGTGTTTCCGTTGAGGGTGATCGACTGGAACAGGAGTTGATTGTCCGAGGTACGCTGGACCTGAATAATGAGATGGTTCCAGGCGTTTGCAACAGGATTGCAGGCAACGCCGGTTGGGTGCCACTTCTGGCCGGGATCGTCCCAGATGTCCCACTCATTGCCTCCGGCGACCCGGCATTCATGTCCCCAAATGTAGGAGTAGCCGCCAACGAACTGGTTGATATCGAATTCGAGCGCCTGCGAGACGCTGAGATCTTCGACGTAAAAATAGACGTCGTAAGTGAAGTTGTGAAGGGCAGGGACGATCGTCTTGTTGGTGTCGGGCATGCCCTGCGAGGAGAAGTCCCCGATCAGGTGATTGTTCCAGAGGACATCGGAGTAGTCGGTCTGGCCGCCGATCTGCATGAGGCTTGCGTTGCCGCTGAGCGATGGGGACGAAACATCCTGGGTCATCGCCCAGGTGACCTGCGGACCGGAGGGAGTGCAGGAAGTGCAGATATTGTAGGACGGGGCCAGCAGGCCATATCCGGTCCAGCCTGACTTTTGATGCAGATTGACAAAGGTGCCGGAAGTCGAGCCGCCGCCGACCGTGATGGTAACGGGAGTCGTTGAAGATCCGCCGCATTTATCCCATTCCTGTACGACCGTGTGGTATGTGCCCGAGGCGAGGGTAAGCAGCGTGTTGAGCTGAGAGCCTTGCCCTTGATAGGCGAGCACACCGGGCGCCGTATAGATTCCCATCGCGGCGACGCCGCTGGCGCAAGAGGAAGTAGCCGTGGCCACATACTGCACCGTGGGGCTGACGGTGGTGTTGGTCTGCGGAGCGCTGACGGTGACTTGCCCACCGCTGTTCGCGCCCGCAACCTGGACGGTGACGGGAGTAGCGGCACTGCCTCCGCAGCCATCCCACTCCTGTACGACGGAGTGGTAGGTGCCGGGGTTCAGCGTCAGCTGGGTATTCAGGCTCGCGCCCTGGGTCTGGTAGGCCAGTACGCCGGGAGAGGTATAGATGCCCATGGCGGACACGCCCTTGGCACAGCTGGTGGTTGCGGTCGCGACATATTGAACTTGCGTGGCCACGTTTGCGTTATTGGTTGGGGCGGCGACCTGCACTTGGGAGGAGTTCGCAGAAACGGTAATCGCAACCGGCGTCTTGGCGCCGCCACCGCAATTATCCCAAGACTGCACTACGGTCTGGTAGGTGCCCGGGGTCAGCGACAGCTGGGTATTGAGTTTGCTTCCAGAGGTGCTGTAAGCCAGGACGCCGGACGCGGTATAGATTCCTATCGCGGAGACTCCGGAGGCGCAGGTGGTGCTGGCGCTCGCGACGTATTGAACCGTGGTGGCCACTGTGCTTCCGTTGGCGGGTGCCGAGACTGTGACGTTGCCAGTGACATTCGCAAAGGCGAGGGTCGCCGAACACAGTGCCAGCGCGAAGACAAACCTTCTCATAAGCGTACTCCCTGTCGTAGGGTACGGGGTTGCAGTACCTACAGGTTTTTTGGGATGGATTGTAGGTAATTCTATGTAGAGCCACGCGCGGCGCGCAAGGAGAAATTGGTTCAGGAAATAAATCAGAAGTTCTACGACCGACTGACGAAATCATGTAACTAACGTCGCTAAGCCTAGGGGTTTTCACCCATATATCGCAAATTGATACTGCATTTTGGGTTTTCCTGACATCTTCGACCCCCTGCCCCTCATCTCATGCATACCTCGATTTGGACGCCAATGAGAGATCGGGGACACGCCTCAACCGTTTCGGGTGGGCGATTTCGAAAAGGGAGTAACGACGTGGAACTGGGAGCATTCGTGATGGTTCCGGGCGGGGACGAGTTCACAGGGATCCGTGAAGTTCAACCCCATGGGCTGGCAGCGTTCGAAAATCCGCGAGCACCTTATTCCTCGCGGATGCCGATACTGGGCAACGACGTATTGCAGTCGTGGATGGAGCGTGTTCGGAAGCTGGGAGTGCAGAGCCTGTGGCTTGCCTCTGGCGGGGGCGTGGAGAAAGCGACCAGTGCTTTGGCTGAGTTTGCCCGACAGGGAATCGAGCGCCTACTTGTGATTGAGCTCAAGTCGTATGCGGAGATGGACCTGGCCGACCTGGTTCGCTTCCATTGCGAGCGCCGAAGCCCGGTGACGGAAGCCCATGATGCCGGGGGGCAATTGGGAGTGCGGCTGCTGGATCGTCCCGCGCTGCATGCAACGGCGGGAAAGCACGAATCTTCCGGCTCTTCGGAGAGTGCGCAAACGCCTTATCAATTTAGCGGATATTCCAAGCGCATTTTGTCCGCCAAGGAAAGACAGGAGTTGGTGGGAGATGGTCTGACCGGGGCCTGTGCCATGCGCCCGATGGGGACACAGATTCGCGAGCAGGTGTGGATTGGGGAGGGCGTGAAAGTTGCGACTTCCGCCCGGGTCACGGGTCCAACTTATATCGGCGCGCGCACGATTATCCGGGCCGGCGCTACCATCGGTCCGTTTGCGTCGGTGGAGCGCGATTGCGTGGTGGATTGCGGAACCACCGTCGAGCGATCCACAGTTCTGCCCAATACCTATCTGGCGCCCGGCCTGCTGATTCGGAACGGTTTGGTGGACGGGGGACATTTGGAGCATCTGGGATTGGGTGCAACCGCGGATCTAGAGTCGGCGGGTTTGGGAAGCAGGATTCCGCGGCGTGGATCGTGGCGAGAGTCTTTCAGCCCGGCCAAGAGCGATGCCGGTCCGCGGGGCGACAACAGCTGCGGGTGGAACTTTGCTCCGAACATGACTTCGAACCTGGCTTCGTCTTCCGCCGCGGCGCAACCTTGGCATCAGGTACAGCTGTGAAAACCAGGACCGTGGACGCGGCGGCGTGGACCATCTTGCCCTTTCCCTCGGCGTCGAGTTCTGCGAGAAGGCGGGCAGAGCGGAAAGAGTTGCTCAGGGCTCTACGTGTTTCCGAATCTCCGGTGGTTGTGGATTTCTCGGGCAGTCCCTCCTTGAATGTTGAAGACATTGACTTGCTACTCGAGTGCTTGGCGCAGGTAGCGGGTCGAGATACGCAGGTGGTGTTCGTCGCCGGTTCCAGCGCGAACCGGGTGCTCCTCGAAGTGACCCGGGTTTCTTCGCTGGTGCCGGTATTCAATACGATTGAAGAAGCTCTCGCTCCTCCGCAGATGGCAGCAGGACGCGATGCGCAAGCTTCTACTGAAGGTCCGATTGAAAGTCGTATTGAAGATCCGGGTGTCAGCCAATCTCGAACCGTTTGGAGTGCGTAAATGAAGCAGACCGGTCACCCATACTCAAAACGCTTTTTAGTCGTCCTGTTGGTGGGTGGGTCGTTGCTCTTGAGCGAAATGCCGCTTTGGGCGAGTCCCCAGCAGTCGAGTTCTCAGCCGACCAGCCAATCCAGCACTTCCGCTCAGAAGCAGGACGATTCCCTGCCGGATGCGCCGCAATCGCAAAGTGCGCCAAGCCAAACTGCACAGACCCAAACTGGACAAGCCCAGTCCGCACCCGCGCCCGCAGGAGCTGCGGCGGCGAAGGCGGCCAATGTGAAAGGAGCTCCCGTGGCCCAGCCCGCAGGGGCGGCGGTGGCGCCTGTCCGACAGCGCGGTCATCGCTCGCTTCTGATCAAACTGGGTGTGATCGCGGGAGCCGGAATAGCTGTGGGTGCAGCGGTTGCCTTGTCGGAGAGAAGTCCATCACGGCCGCCCGGGGCTTCGCCCGCTATTCATCAATAAACCACAGGAGTTCTCTTGAGATGGCTCCCGATAACGCCTATGCGCCGACCGCCGCACCGACTGCTATTCATCGCCCGTTCCTGATCAGCTTTTCGGGAATCGATGGAGCGGGGAAGACGACGCAGATCGAATACCTTTCCGCGTTTCTGAAGGAGCAGGGCCTGCGCGTTTTACGGCTTAGCTTCTGGGACGACGTTGCGGTCTGGTCAAAGATGCGCGCGGGAGTCGGCGACCGGTCCTTGGACTCGGGCCAGGCGAAGCAGACGGGTGAGAACTCGTTTTCCCCAAGAAACAATAAGCACGTTCGAAAGTGGTATTTAAGCGCGGCCCGAGCTGGATTCTACGTGCTGGATGTAGCCCGCTTGTACCGCCTGCTCGCCAGCGAGCCGGTAAGCAACGCTGACGTCGTGATCTTCGATCGCTATATCTATGACCAGATCGCAAATATCGATTCACCGTCCTTTGCGACCCGCAGCTACAGCAAGATGCTGTTGAAGCAAGCTCCCGCTCCCGACCTGGCGTTCGTTATCGACGCGTCGCCGGACGCGGCTTTCGCCAGGAAGCCGGAATATCCACTGGAATTCGTGCACCGAAATCGCCGAGCTTTTCTCGAGCTCCAAGAAATTGTTCCGCAGCTGATCGTTATTTCCGCCGCGATTTCTGCCGCGGGGCCGGAAGAAGTGAGAAGTGAAATTATTTTCCACATCAGCCAATCGCGGCTCGCAGAGCGGGTTTCGACCGAGGGAAAGGCTGACGTTTCGGTGGAGAGCGCCGTAGTGCAGCAACAGAGTTGCTGTAGCGTGCGAAACGACCCAACAGCAATCGTATAGGTTGCCATCCAAGGCTTGCGCGTCATTTCGAAAGCGAGGCCTTGAAATGGAAGTCTCCGAGAATCATCTTTCCCTGGTTGTGCCGACACTCAACGAAGCGGGGAACATCGACAAACTACTCACTGCACTTACGGATGCACTGCGAGAGACTCCATACGAGTATGAGATCGTGGTGGTCGACGATGGAAGCACCGACGGAACGGTCGAAAAGGTTCGTGACTGGACAAAACGGGATGCGCGGGTTCGCGTCCTCTCACGTACAGGAGAACGGGGTTTGGCAGGGGCGGTGTTGTACGGCTGGAGTCAATCCCGAGCGAACCTGCTTGGCGTAATTGACGCTGACCTGCAACATCCCCCTGCGCTGCTGCCGGAGTTGTTGCAGCAAGTCGAACACGCCGATATCGCCATCGCCAGCCGGTACGCCCGGGGTCAGGGAACCAAGGGTTGGAATCCCGTGCGTGCGGCCGTCTCCCGATTGAGCACGCTCGCCGCATCGCCGTTGCTGAGCAAAAAGAATCTTCCAGTCACCGATCCGATGTCGGGCTTTTTCGTAATCCGCCGGCGCTGCATCGAGGGCCTGGTGTTCCAGACGACCGGCTTCAAACTTCTGCTGGAAATCCTGGTTCGCGGCCGCATCAAGACGGTGCGGGAAATCCCTTACCAGTTTGGCCTTCGCCGCGCGGGGACAAGCAAAGCCAGCGCGAGCGTTGCCTTTCACTATTTGCACCTTCTGGGCCGGCTCTCGCGCGATCTGGTGTTGCGCTCGAGCGAGCAATGAAGATCGCGCTCATCACAGCATTTCCGCCGAGTCGCCAGGGGCTGAATGAATATGGTTTCCATGTGGCGGAGCAGCTTCGCCGGGAGCCGTGCGTTGATCTAACGGTGTTGGGAGATTATCTTCCCACGCCCGCTGAGGAACTGCCGGGCTTTAGGGTCGATCGCTGCTGGGGTTTTGGAAAGTCTGCCAGCATTGCCACGCTGGTGCGCGCTCTTCGGCAACTGAAGCCTGACGTGGCCTGGTTCAACCTGGGCTTCGCCAGTTTTGGAGACCGTCCTCTTCCGGCGGTGCTGGGGCTTTTGGCGCCGGCCGCGGCCCGGCTGAATGGAGTGTATTCGCACGTCACGCTGCACCAACTGTTCGAGACGGTCGACCTGGAGGATGCCGCTGTTTCCTCACCTCGGCTGTACCGGGCGGGAGGCTGGCTGGCGACGCATTTGCTTTTGAGCGCGAACTCTCTCTCCGTGCTTATGCCCGCTTATCGGCGAACGCTCGGTGAGAAGTACCGGCGTGGTCGGGTCAGCGTGAAATCGCATGGCATTTTTGCCGGGCGTCCGGATCCTCCAGACTTTACCCGCCGGGGAAACCCCACCCACCGCATTCTCGCGTTTGGAAAGTGGGGGACGTACAAGCGTCTCGAATTACTGATTGCAGCGTTCAATCGGGTTGCGACGAAGATACCGAACGTAGAGTTGGTAATCGGCGGCGGGGATCATCCGAAGACGGCCGGCTATGTGCAATCGATGGCGCAACTCCATGCCAACGAGCGCATTCATTTTCTGGGTTATGTGCCCGAGGATGCGATTGCCGACCTGTTTCGCGAGGCCAGCCTGGCGGTGATGCCTTACACCTCGTCTGCTGGATCGAGCGGTGTGGCGCACCTAGCCGCGCAGTATGGAGTCCCGGTCATCGCCTCCGGCATCCGAGATTTTCGGGATCTCGCCGAACATGAAGGGATCGCCATGCGTTTCTTCACCCCCGGCGATACCGACAGCCTGGTGGAGGAAATGCTCTTGGCCTTGAATTCTCCGGAGCAGCTGAAGGAGATGGCTTGGCAGAGTTATGCGGCAGGCGTAGCGATGAGCATGCCGCAGGTGGTGCGGGAATACATCCGGTCTTTCCGCCAGCACGAGCGCGTCAAGACCCTACAATTGGCGGCAGACCTGCGTCGCGCGGGTCGATTTCAAAGGGAAGACGGGCTTGCCCGCACCCTGGGCGAGAAAATTCAGAGATGGCAGGACGAAGACGGGATCCCAACTCCGCTGCAATAGCGATCAGCAGCTGTATACGGTGTGATCAGTCAGACTTGAGACGTTCGACCATCCACACTTAATTGAGCACGGCTTCTTCACGGTTGCCGTTGCGTTGCGACCTTCGTTGCCGCGTCGAGCACGTCTGCTAAAGGAGTGTTGCCCATATCGCGCGCTGCCTCTGCTGCGGTTTGTCCGTCGCGGTTTCGCGCGGACAGGTCTGCTCCTGCCGCGATCATCGCCTTGGCAAAGTCGGGAGTGACACAATGCATCAAGGCCGTTTGCCCGTTTGCATCTCTCGCGTTCAAATCCGCTCCAGCCTGGGCAAGCAGCGCAACTGCACCGCCGTCCCAGCAGGCGCTGAAGATCGGCGTCTGTCCTTGATCGTTCTTCAGGTTAGCGTTGGCTCCCGCCGCAACAAGTAATTCGAAAGTGCCTTCGATATCCGCACCCGTCGTGGCGTGGGTACAGGAACTCAGGAAACGCGACAAGGCAGAGTTTCCATTGAAATCGCGGGCATTGACATGAGGGTGATAACGCAGAGTCTCTTCGACGGCCTCTTTCTTGCAGCGGGAAGCAGCGCTGATTAACACGGTATCCGGATCATTCGGGTTATCCGACGCCCCGTTAACATCCGCGCCTTTACCGATCAGAAACTCCATCAGATCCACATTGCCGCTGTGGGCAGCGGCGCGCAGGGAACGGAAGAGGAGTTGAGATGGCAGTTGAGCCTGTTTGCCGACCATGCGCCGAACCAGATCCAGGTCACCCTTTTCCGCCGCGTTCACCAGTGGGCTGGCCCCGTCTTTGTTCGTCACCAACGTGGGCGAGCCGGCGGCGATGAACTGTTGGATCAATTCGGCGGACCCGCGCTCAGCCACGCTGGCGAAAAGCGTCCGATTCTCGTCGGTGACAGAACGAAAATTCCAACGCTCGGCTACTAGTGCCGGCCAAGTCTGTGGAGTCTCCTTCAGCCACATTTCGGTCCCTGCCAGCTCGTCGATCTTGTCTTCCAACTCGGTGACGATGTCGGGCATTCCGGCCCCAGCGCCGACGTGATCCCCAACGGATTTCTTATGTCCGTCAAATTCGATTGCCGTCGTGAAGCTAGGGACGTCGGTCACAAATTGTGAGTAACCATCTTTTAGGGAGAAGTAATCGGCGTTGCGGAAGGCATCCAGCAGCTTTGCCACTTGCTGGCGTGAGATCCTGGCGTGATGTTCGCCGGTGATCAGCACACTTCGTTCTCCGCGGTAGACGATGTCTCCGTCCCCTCGGACCTCGACTGAGTAAGCTGGACAATCCCCAAAGCAGGAGGTTCGACGCAATGACATCCGAAGAGTGCTCAGGTCTTTAAGCGCGGGGAACGGAACCTGTTTTTTTGCCCACTGCTCAGGGGGAACAATCTGCACCCAGTCTTTGATGAGCGCGCGAACCGCGATTCCATCTTGCTCGAAGGACTTAAATTGGCGATCGCGCTCGATCGCTTCCGCCTCAGAGAAGAACTTCTTCGGACCGTCGATGGCGAGGGCTGACTCGACATTCCCTCCGACGGACACAATGACCTCCAAGACCACCGCAGCGTCAAATTGGCGAGCCTCGGCGTCCGGAGAATGGATCATTCTCAAAGGACGGATGTAGTGACCCCACAGATCGGCATGTTCAATCGTCACTGGCTGTTGTTGGGCGGTGGAATTTAACGTGGCGAGGCACACAACAGTAGCAACGAATGCTGGCAAGGGTGGCTTGCCTTTGCGGATCGCCCACATCAGGACGGCCTCCGTGTGTAGGGTGAGATCGTTTGGCTCGGCCGAATGGTTGTCTCGTCAACTACGGGTTCTACTCGGAAATTGGGGGGAAGCTGTGCGGACCACGGAGGGCGTACCGCACATCCCTTCAGGAAACATTTGGGTGGTGGCAGCCTTGGGTCGCGCGGGTCGATTTCAAGTGCCCGCACCGTCGGCGAGAAAATTCAGAGATGGCTGGACGAAGACCGGATCCCAACTCCGCTGCAATAGCGATCAGTAGCTGTAACACCTCCGACGGTGAAGTGTTCCCCGGCGACGAAGGTGATTTCACGGCTGGTAAAGCCAGGCGTGATTGACTGCTATGCCTCCCGGCAAGGATGACTTCGGCTCGGTGAAAGCCGATTTTCCCGCCTTTGGCGATGGACGGGCTTCGGCAAAGCTAATTTTACTTATTCCTGATCTTAATTCTGCGGCTGCGAATTTTGTGCCGGCGACGAATGTGGCGGTTGCGAACCTGGCGCCGCATTCTGGTCTGGTTCGGAATTCGGGGGCGGAAGGGCCGGGAGGGCTGGAGCCTGCACCCCAATCGGGGGCACCGGCGTCGTATCCTGCTCACTGCTCACAGGGGCTCCGTCGCGACGCTTCAGTTCGATAGGCCTGCCGGCGCGGCGCTTCGTCTCTTGAATCGCGTTCAGGGTAGCTTCCACATCCACCTGGTTATCGTCGGCGAGGGAGTCGATCTTCCGTCCCTCGGCGTCACGGCGTGTGGCATAGCTCACCTTCGCATTGGCGTCTCGGCCCGAGCGCGCCGCTTCGTAATACATTTGCGCGCTTTCCCGATCACCGGCCAGCTCGGCGACGTAGCCCAGATTGTTCAGGGTGAAGGCATTCTGTGCGTCCCGTTGATACGCCTCAAGGAAAAACTCCCGTGCAGCGGATGGGTTGTTATCGTTCAGGGCCGCCACTCCACGCAGATTGAGGCGAGCAGTCGCAGCCTCGACGCCTTCGCCCCGGGCGATTTGCTCGCTGACTGCGGCCGCATTGGCCGCGGCTACTTCACTGATGGGCCGGCCGCGCCACTTCACCCGCGGAGTCACGATCACTCGCTGTGTCGAATGCAGGCTGGCGGCTACGGAATAACTTCGCAGGGCGCCCTGGAGATCCCCGACCGCCTCCATGGCATATCCAAGATTGTTCAGCAGAAACGGATCCTGCGGGTGGCGCGGCAGGGCTGATTGCAGAAGATTCCTGGCTTCAAACACGTGGCCTTGTTGCAGCATCACAATCGCTCGTTCATTGAGCCTGCTGGTCTCCTGGTCAGAATTTTGCACTTGCCGAAATGCCTCATCGAGGGGTTTGCCCCTGAGGTCCGCCGAACTCGATTTGTCGATTACGGCATCCGTATGCTCTCGCGAGGCGAGCGCGTAGTAGCGCAGGGCTCGATCCGCATCGCCCTCCAATTCGGCAACATAGCCGAGATTGTTCAGAGTGAACGGGTCGTCGGGATCGAGCAGATAGGCCTTATAGAAGAGCTGCTTGGCCTTGTTCTGATGGCCATGCTTGAGTTCGGCAACCCCCTCGCGATTGAGCCTCTGGCTGGGCGTGGATATGCTTTTCCCCGGAATCGGGACACGCAAATCGCTGGCGAGCCCGAGGCCTGTCCCGGCGAGAAGTTGCAGCGCCAGCAAACCCGGAATCGCACAGAATCGTCCTGCTTTGTAAAAGTTCATCACGGTGCCGGCATTATGATGTGCGGCAGCCCCGTAGGGTTGACTACAGCAAACACCTTAGATCGATGCCTCCCATCCGAAATGGCCGAAGGCAGCATCCAAGCGAGCGATGCCAAGACTCTGCCTTACCCTGATCTTACTGGCCGGCTGTGTACAAGCCCAGACGGCCCCTGCGGCCCCTGCCGCGACTCCGGTTGCGCCGGCCGCAACCGCCAATGATGGCGGGCCGCAGCGCTCAATCGCGATCGCAGACACGTCCTCCGAACCCGTCCCCGGGCGCAAAGTGGGGCTGGTACGCGGCGTCGTAAAGCGGCTCGATCCGATCCACGATCAGCTCTTGATTCACTCCTTCGGCGGCGGCGATCTGCGGATTGCCTTCGACGGGCGCACTCAGCTGTTTTCTGAAAATACCCGCACGCGTTTGACCAGCATTCCGGCGGGATCGGTAGTGTCCGTTGATACGGTGATCGACGGTGGAAAGTTGTTTGCGCGCGCGGTGCGAACGAGCCCTTCGAATGCGGCGGAGTTGAGTGGGCAAGTCGTGGATTACAACGCAGCAAAATCTCGCCTCACCCTGCGCGATGCCATGAGCCCGGACGGCATTTCGCTGCGCATTAGCTCGAGCACCACGGTGGTGAACCAGGGCCAGCCAGCCTCGCTGCAGGCTTTGTCTCCGGGAATGCTGGTGCGGGTGTGGTTCTCTCCCGCACAAAACGCTGCGAATCGAGTTGAGATTCTCGCCGAACGGGGAAATTCATTTACGTTCGAGGGGCGAGTGATCGCCTTAGACCTGCGCTCCCATGTTCTGTCCTTATCAAACGATACCGATCAAAGCGTACGTGAACTCGCTATCGGCACGCTCGATGCGACGAGCCTCAATTTATTGCGAGAAGGCGCCGACGTTAACATTCAGGCCGAGTTTGATGGGGAACGCTACAACGTTCGCACGGTCGCGGCCGTGCCGAGCCATCCGTAAATCTGGGTAAATCTGTGGCCCGTTAAATCTGTGGCCCTCGGCGCGCTTACCGTCGAGGTTCAGGACGACCCAATCTCCGCGAGCTTTTCCCGCAGCGTCCTCGCGACGAAGAAATCGCCATCGCGGAACATGTAGCGGACCGTGTGTCGAACATAGCGCATCAGGCTTCGCGGGTTGGTCTCGTACCAACAGCAGGTGTCCATGTTCGGGGACAAACC
>Ga0209525_1000228_pt1 | contig 14314 bp, 13 predicted proteins | sample JacPin_JW_Ref_O1_FD_187958 | JGI IMG/M metagenome (GOLD analysis project Ga0209525, IMG submission 187958) | Forest soil microbial communities from Algoma, Ontario, Canada - Jack Pine, Ontario site 1_JW_Ref_O1 (SPAdes) (version 2) | ecosystem: Environmental > Terrestrial > Soil > Boreal... | reverse complement strand
TAGACCGCAGAGCGATTGCCGAGCTCGACCGGTTGTCGAAGAGCTTTCCTCCCGGCATGCATTACAAAGTTGCATTCGACACTACTGACGCGGTGAGTGAGTCGATCCGCGACGTGGTATTCACGGTAGGTTCGGCGATCCTGCTGGTGATCCTGGTCATTTTTATTTTTCTCGGGGACTGGAGAACGACGATGATTCACTTCATCGCGACTCCCGTTTCGCTGATCGGCACCTTCGTCTTTGTGAAGCTGCTCGGCTTTTCCATCAACACGCTGACGTTGTTTGGCATTACGCTCGCTACTGGACTGGTGGTCGACGACGCGATCGTCGTGATTGAAAATATTGAGCGCCATATTCAGGAGGGCGAGCACGACTCCCACAAAGCGGCGGCGGCAGCAACTGCTGAGATTACCAGCGCCGTCATCGCCACTTCGCTGGTGCTCATTGCTGTGTTCGTCCCGGTAGCGTTTTTTCCCGGGACGACGGGCATTCTGTTTCGCCAGTTTGCGCTGACCATCGCATTTTCCATTGCCATTTCCGCCTTCAACGCCCTCACCCTGGCTCCGGTACTGGCGGCGATTTTTCTGAGCGGTCCCCACCGGCAAAAGTGGTGGTGGCTGCAAAAGTTTGACGACGGCGTTAATGCCATGACCCGGGGCTACCGTCGCCTGTTGCATTTCGTGATGGGATACAAACTGGCGATGGCGGTGCTGTTTTTCGCTGGCCTGGGGCTGACTTATTTTGTGTTCACGCGTGTGCCGACCGGCTTTGTGCCCGACGAAGATCAGGGCTACTTCATCATTGTGATCCAAGCACCGTCGGGGGCTTCGCTCGAATACACGAAGGCGATTGGAAAGCAGGTTTCGGACTTGCTGGCCGACGTGACCGAGGCGGAAGGCACGTTCTCCGTGGCTGGCTTCAGTTTCGCGGGATCTGCCGCGAATCAGGGAATCATTTTCGTTCCGTTGAAACCGTTTTCGCAGCGCAAAGGAGACGCCCATACCGCGTCGGCGATTCTGAACCGGATTCGTCCGCGAATGTTTGGAGTTTCCGGAGCGATCGTGTTTCCCACGCTGCCTCCGCCAATCCAAGGTCTGAGCCAGTTCGGCGGATTCCAGTTCGTGGTGCAGGATTTGGCCGCGCACAAGCTTGAGGAGCTGGCCAGCACCACACAGGGAATTCTGCAGCAGGCGGGGCAGCGCAAGGACTTAACCCGGCTGTTCACTTCGTTTACTGCGAACGACCCGCAATATCTGGTGACCATCGACCGCGAGAAAGCGAAGAGCCTGCATGTGCCGCTGTCGCAAATTACAGATACACTCGGCGTCTACATGGGTTCGTCCTACGTTAACGATTTTGATTTCAACAATCGCTCCTACCGGGTATATGTGCAGGCGGACAAGCAGTTCCGGGCGGAGGCAGCGGACTTGAAGCGGTTCTATGTCCGATCTGACGGTGGCTCCATGGTGCCGCTGGACAATCTGATCAGCGTGGCGCAGACGACCACGCCGCAGGTGATCAGCCATTACAACTTGTTCCGGTCGGCAGAAATCGATGGCTCGCCGGCGCCGGGATACAGTTCCGGGCAAGCGATTGCGGCCATGGACGAGCTGGCGAAGAAAATGCCGCAGGGCTTTTCCTACAGCTGGACGGGGCTATCACTAGAAGAATTGGCGGCGGGCGGGACGTCGCTGATTTTGTTTGGGTTGGGCACGCTGGTGGTTTATCTGACGCTCTCGGCGCAGTATGAAAGCTTCGTGCTCCCCTTCATTGTGTTGCTCGCAGTGCCGATGGCGCTGCTGGGGGCGCTTGGCGCGCAGTGGTCCCGCGGCTTGCAGAATGACGTTTTCTGCCAGGTCGGACTGGTCATGCTGGTCGGACTTTCCAGCAAGAATGCGATTCTGATCGTGGAGTTCGCCGAACAACTTCGCCATCGCGGAGTGTCGTTGGTGGAAGCGGCGATACAGGGCGCCGTCATTCGTCTGCGGCCGATTCTGATGACTTCGCTGGCCTTTATTCTCGGTGTGGTTCCGCTGGTGATTGCTACCGGAGCCGGCGAGAATGGCCGCCACTCGGTGGGAACCACAGTGTTCGGCGGCATGATTATGTCGACGTTTCTGAATCTCTTCTTTATTCCTGTCCTGTATTTGATTATCGAAGGCTGGCGCGAGCGGGGAGGGAAACGGGTGCACGTGCCGGAACCCGCGCCTCCAGCCGGTCCCGGCGGGGCAGCCCCACTTCCCGGATCCGCAGTGGTTTAGCTGGCGACGTACTTGACGTTAGATCCAGCTTTAGTTTTCGTGCGGCGCTTACCATTGGTTTTCTCGGCCGCCCGCTCGGCCTTCTTCCGCGCTTTGCGACGCAACTTCGCCATCCACTCCCGGGAATACATGGTGCCGCGGCATTTTGGCGAGCCACAGTGGCAGGGTGCGGGGTCGTCGTCGTCGTAGAGGTTGTAGTCCCACAAGAGTTCTTCCCCGGCGGCGATGTTGCGAATCGCGAAAATCCACACGCGGTTCTTGATCTCGTCGATTTCGCAATTCGGATCGCAAGAATGATTCAGGAAAGCTCCCAGGCCTTCGCCGTCGATGACGGTCTTGCCATCCTCCAGTCCATATAAATACGTGCGGGAAGCGCCATCGTAGAGGCGGTCGGCTTCTTCGGGCGTGATGCGGGGGCCGGCGTATTCCACTACGCGGGCCCCCTTGCGAATGGGACACGTAGTGTAAACGCCAGCCGAATGAATGGGTGAGGGACGGACGACCAGGGCCATGCACTAATTTCGCATGAGTGGGCAGTTCTGGGGAACAGCATTTTCGAGGTTCACACCGCTGCGTGGCCGGTTCATGTCGCGCGTCGTGGTAGACTTCCGCTCGCAAAAGAAACTTATCCGAAGTTGAATGCCGGGGGAACCATGAGATTCAGAATTCAGAGCCTGGTTGGGATGGTGGGTGCATTGCTGCTCTGTGGATTGTGCTTGTCGCAGAACTCCGTGGCTCAGAGCTCGAACTCAAACGCCGCAAAAACCGATGCCAGCGATGTCGAGAGCAAGCGGGCAGCGCATTGCACAAAAACTGGCGGCCTGGTGGAGTACCGCAAACCGTATTACAACACCAATTCTGACCCGAGCCAGTGGCTCGTGCTGGCGGGTGGGGAAGCCTTTTGCCAGTACACGAAAGAATCAGATGGTTCCCGCATCCACATTTCGATCAGTTCGCTTACCGCTACGGAGCCGAGCCTGGCTGTGCTGGCCTATTACGCGCAGGTTCCGTGGAACGGACAAGGCAATGGCAATCCGGCATCGTTCTATTGCACGCAACTCGGAGGCTCCGATTCGTTTGGTGGAGTGAATCCGTTTGGTGGCGGCTGGGTGAAGTTCGGCGCGATCGACGAGGTCCTCGAAGCTTGCATATTTCCCGATAACTCGACCATTGATTCGTGGGGGCTGCTCTATCACTCCGTCAACATTATTCGCGGAAAGGATCTGGCGCATGTTCTGAAGTTCAAGAATCCTTATGCAGCGCAGGCGGACGCCAAGGAGTAAGGCTGTTTTAAGAACGTTTCGCGCAGAAATGCCAGGAGAAAGTTGTTGCGGAAAAATGCCGCCGCTAAATTGTGGCGGCATTGTCATTTTGCGGGACTGACTGACGGCGTTTACTGTTCCGGATCGTACACGGAACTGCCGAAGCCCATTTTTCGAGCGTAGTCCTGCATTTGCTCCAGTGCCTGTTTGGCATTCTCCAATTCACTGCGCATGTCTTCCACCTGGCGCTGCTTCTGCTGTTGGCTGTCGTTCCACAGGGCGCAGTTAGCGACGCAGTTTGCTCCGGCAAAATGGATTGAGCCGTTCAGTTCCGTGATCTGGGCCTGTAGAGCGCTGATGCCGCTCTTCTGATCCTGAATCTGGGATCGGATCGCATCGGGGGACATCTTTCCCCCGAACGCAGGGTCGGGTGCGAATTCTACGTGACTGGTCGGCGAAGCAGGCGTTTTCACGCCGGAAACAGGGTATTGCGGAATTTCGTCGTCGGTGATGACGTGGGACGTCCGGTGCAGTTGCGCGTCTTTGCTCGGCGTGCCCTTGCTTTGCGCGTCCACACTCTGACTGTCCTTGTGGGAGACGCCTTTGCTTTGCACGTCCTTATTCTGACCGTCTTTATTCTGACTGTCTGGGGACTGCGCGTCTTTCGCGGGCACGTCTTTTTGCTGCTTCTGCTGGCGCGTCTGCCGTGCGACGTCACCCAATGACGGTTCGTCCTGGGCCTGGGCGCGGGCCGCAAACATCAAAGCACTGGCAAGAATGAAGATGAATATGGAAAATCTGCAGATACGTCGCATGAGACGGGACCTCCCTCCGGCACTCCGCAGAGGGAGGGCGGATACCTGGTCAATCGTATCGCTCGCCGCCTCGCAGGGGAGGTTACGTTAGTGTCGGGCCTGCACGATGGCTCAGGGTAATGAGAACGCGGAGCTACTGAGACGTTTCGGGCACTGCTCTGGTATTCTCGCAGCCATGGAAAACCGTTCCCTCAGCGACGTGGGAGGAACACCCGGCGGCCTGGGCCCGTTCCTGCTGGGTTTCATCATGGCCTGTGTCGGAGGATATTTGCTGAGCAACCAGGTCAGTGTGGTCGGTTCCTACTGGAGCTTTTACGGCGCGAACACCTTTGGGATCACGTTAGTGCCGCTGCTTTTCGGTGTGGCAATTTTGTTCTGGAATGGAAGCAGCAAGATCGGGTGGTTGTTGACGGTTGCCGGAGTTCTTTTCATCCTGGCAGGTGTGATCGCCAACATGCACATTTATTTTCGACCGGCGAGCCTGTTCGAAACTCTGGTGATGCTGATCTTATTTGTCGGCGGGCTCGGGCTGATCGCCCGGTCGCTCCGCTCGCATCCTGGCGAGAGCACGAAGACGGGCGAGTGAAGCGCTGCTCGGACTGCTCTCCCGCATACAAGAGACCTTACCCATCATGCCGATTCCGTTTGCAGACTACGCAGCGCGAGTTCAGAAGAACCTGGAGCAGGTTTACGGGATTCGCGTGGTCACGCGAGATATTCCGGATCCTCTCACCGGCGACCTCGACGGATTGGAAATCCACATCGACTATGCGGTGACCGCTGAGCTGCGACTTTTTCTGCTGGGACATCTTTTCGGACACACGGTGCAGTGGGATGTGAATCCGGCCGCATTTGAGATCGGCCGGCAGTATCAGCCTCCCGTCGATGAGGCGCTGATTTCCGCGATCGTGGCCTACGAAGGCGAGGCTGCCGGTTACGGGCTGGCCTTGTTTCACGAGTGTGGCATCACCGATGCCGATCAGTGGTTTTCGAATTACAGCGCGTGCGACAGGGCTTATCTGCTGCATTTCTATCGCAGCGGTGAGAAGCGCGATCCGCAAACCTTCTGGCGGGACGACGCGCCGCTCGTCCAACCCAAGCCTATCCCGCCATTCACGCCCACAAGAAGGGCGTTCCGGATGGATGGGATCGTGATTTAAGAAGAGATAGTTCGGGCAATATCTGTTCGGAGAAAATCGCCGCGCGAGAGAACGACCGCCGGCTCATCCTCCTGAACTCTGCCGAGCCAAAGCCATCAGTTCGTTCGTGCGGCGGATTACTTCACTGCGGTCGAGGTCGCGGTATTGTTTTGGTAGAAGGCTCTTGCTGGTGCACTCCAGCACCGCAACCATATTTTGCAGATCGATTTCGGTGGGGTAGTAGGGCGGGATGAAGTCGTCGAGTGCGGCTTTGAGATCGTCGGCGTCCACGGCAGTTTTCTTCTGCAAGCTGCTTCGCATATGGCTGCGGACCAGGACTGCCTCAATGTCTGCGCCCGAGAGACTCAAGGCGTGCTCCATGAAGAATTTTTCGACGTCGGCCGGAAACGGCTTCATGCCAACCTTTCGCTGCATAGCCCGCAACAGCGCCAAACGTTCTTCGGGCGTATCGGGATAGAACAAAGCAATATGTTCTTCGGCTCGTCCCTGCCGCTTCAAATCTACGGGCAAAAGATCAGGGCGGCACGTGAGCAGAAACCAGATCACCTTGCCTCGCAGTTCAGTGTTGCCCATGAATTGCGCGATTTGTGCGAACACGCGGTTGCCCACGCCGCTGTCCCCGGAACTGGAGCGGTCGCCGAGCTGGGCGTCGGCTTCGTCCACAATCACGGCAATCGGGCTCATGGCCTTGAGCAGACCTAGAACGCGCTCCAGATTGCCTTCGGTGACGCCCTGCCACATGCTGCGAAAATTTTTCAACGTCACGGCGGGGATGCCGACTTCGCCCGCGAAGCAAGTCGTGATGAAAGTTTTTCCCGTGCCCACGGGACCGCAAATGACGTAGCCCATGGGGAGCACGTCCGTGTTTCCGGCGCGGATGGCGGCGGCGGCGTCCTGCAATTTTCGTTTCGCCTGATCGTTGCCGGCAACGAACGACAGATCGAAACGACTCTGCACAAATTCGAGCAGACCGCCGGACTCCGACTCGATGAGATCGCGCTTGCGTTCCGACAGAAACTTCAGCGTAAGCGGCTGCTGGTTCTGCACGGCGTGCGAAATCAGGCTCTGCAGCTGCATTCGCTTCAGACCTGCGCCGAGCGTGGCTAAAGTCTCATTGCTCACTTCGGAACCGGCTGGGAGCGCCTTATCTTTCAGCTGACCACGGATAAAATCCAGTCGCTCCGCGTAGTCCGGCAAGGGAATCGCGATGGACGAGACTCCCGGATTCTGCACGATGCCTTGATTGAGTTCAATTTGATTCTCAGAGACCAGGCAGATGGTGACGTCCGCGTTCAGAAAAGCGGCGTTGCGTGCCCACCGCTTTAGAATCACCAGCGAATTGCGATCCTCCGCCGACATGCTGGAAACGTCGCCAGCGGGAGCGATCGTTTCGGCGAAGTCGATGACCAATCCGATTTTCTTGCCGTCGGCGATGCGCAATCGCAGATAGTTGTCGAGCAGATTTAGAACCGCGTCCGGAGTGCGCGGCACTCCGCTTTGTGCGTAGGTAGTACCGTGAAAGCTGTCATAGCCTTCGAGAGCGCGCCGAAAGTCGGCCTGGCTGGCCGGATTGCCGAAACTTAATCCGCCCCGGTCATAATGCAGAATCAGATCACGCTGGCCAAAAAGCGCGCTGAAGAGGAATTCGTCGAGCGCAACGAACGTCGTCGAGTCTTGCCCGCGCAGTGATACCAGATCGCGGACATTCCCGTAGAGCACGAACAAGGAATACGACCGCGAGTAATATTTTTCCGAAAGCTCGCGCGCCCATACCGGGAGCGCATCCAGATACTTCCCGGTCGTCGATAAGTTCGCAGTCATTTCTAGTTTTGAACTCTAGTCTTGAACCTGGGCAGCTCTGAATCTAGCTTGGAATTCTGGTGCGGTTCGGCGCCGAGGAAGTCGAAGTGGAAGTATCGTCCATCGACATAATGCCCTCCATGTCCGGCGTCAGATCGCTGAAAATCGCTTCCACCTGCTGCACCGTCTGCTCGGTCTCCTCCACATCTTTCACCAGGTTGTCCAGCTGATCGCTGATCTGCTGCGGATCGCGCATGGTGACCGACTGGTCGCGAATCAGATGAAGGACGTCCTCCACCGCGGAGCATTGCGCGTCCACAACCTTGCGGTTTTCGCACAGTTTGTCGTATTTCTCCAGACGTTTGCTAAGAATCTCGATACGCTTCTTGTTGATTTCCTGAACCCGCGGAGGATCGCTGCTGAGCGACTTCTGCAGCGTAGCCACCTCGCGTTTGATTTCATTCTGGTCGGTGCTCCGCAGATATTGCTGCTGCTGCGCGGCCGCCAGCAAAAGCCGCGCGTAGCCGTTAAGCAAACCACTCAGGCGCCCGTCCATCTGCTGCAGGAAGATCTGCGAGGTCGTGGAAAGCTGATTGAAATTGTTGTGAATGGAACTGCAAACCTCACCCAGCTTCCAGTAGCGGCTTTGCATGTCGGAAGGTAAGCTCCGCAGCATCTGGCTGAGCTTCTGCTGATGTCTTTGCTGTTCCTCTGAAAATTTCCACGACCGCACCAGGCGCTGAAACCGCCAGTTCTGGGGGACAATGGCCAGATACATCAGTTCGATTCCACCCGCCAGAATCGCCGGCAGCAAACTGCCGCTGAGCAACGCGAACACGCCGGCGCCAGCCAGCGCAATCCAGTTGTATTGCAGATGGAAGGCTTCTTTTACGAAGTTAATGTCACGCGACTGATCAGGAGAAGAAGGCAACTGATCCTGAAAGTCGGCAGGAGACATTTAGACGCTCACCCGCACGAATCCGTTCCCGGGAGCGTGCCGCAAGCGGCCGAGAACATAATTTTGCAGCTCGTGAAATTCATTTCGTTCTTTCAGGCCCAGATCACGAGGACGATCGAACGGCACCTGAACATCTTCGATGATTGTGCCGGGATGTGCACTCATAATAAAGATCCTGTCCGCCAGGTAAACCGCCTCCTCCACGTCATGCGTAACAAACAAAATGGTGCTGGCAGTTTCATCCCAAACTTTCAATAGCAGTTGTTGCATCTCGCTGCGGGTTTGCGCGTCCAGTGCGCCAAACGGCTCGTCCATCAGAATAACCGCGGGGCGAAGCGCCAGCGTGCGCGCGATCGCAACCCGCTGCTGCATGCCTCCGGAAAGCGTTTCCGGATACGCGTTCTCAAAACCGGTCAGTCCGATGTCTTTGACCAGTTGCGCCACGGTTTCCTTGCATTGCTTTTCCGGGACGCCATTGATCTTCAGGCCGTAAGCTATGTTACCAGCGACCGTGAGCCAGGGAAACGAAGTGTATTTCTGAAACACCATGCCGCGATCTTTTCCTGGACCGTGCACCGGCTGTTCATTCACTAGGATCTCGCCGGTATCGGGAGTATCCAGACCCGCGATCAGGCGCAGCAGAGTCGACTTGCCGCAACCGGAAGGACCCAATAGCACACGGAACTCGCCAATGTCGCGGCCTTCGCGCGAGTAGGCATCTTCAATTTCGAAATTGATGTCCTCAAGGGCGTCGACTTTGCTGCCGTTCGCGGAGACAAACGACCGGCTGATTTTGCGTACCGTGATTTTCGATTTCTTAGCTTCCATGCTTAGCCGCCTTCAGGTGCGCGGTGGCGCTGGGAACTCCCGCTCCCCCACCCGCGAAGGGTGACATCCCCTTGCGCCAGGGGAAGAGGCGGCTTTCGAGAAAAGTCAGCAAAAAACGAAACAAGAATGCGGCGATGCCAATGGCGATGATTCCCGCGTAAACGCGATCGAAATCTAGCACCTTGCGAGCGGCTTCCACCATGTAACCCACGCCCTTGCGGGCATTCAACATCTCAGCAAGGATTACGTAGGTCCAGCCAATGTCGTAGAGAATCCGGAATGACGAGAAAATCGCCGGGAACGACGCGCGAAAAATGAGCCATAACACCTGCCGCTGGTTGGCTCCCAGCGTGTAGGCGGTTTCCAGCAGCGCATTGTCGACTCGATTGACTTCTTCGACGACCACGGCCAACAGGTAAAAAAACATTCCGAAAAACAGGAAGGCAATCTTCTCGGTCTCGTCGATGCCAAACAGAGCGATAAATGCAGGGAGGAAGGCGGTGAGGGGCATGGCGCGCATGGGCGCCGCGATCGGATTGATGAGTTCAAACAACCAGCGATAGCTCGACATCAGAATGCCCAGCGGGATGGCGACGACTGCGCACCAGAAGAATGCCTGGGCAATACGCCACCAACTCATTCTGACGTTGCCAAGCAGGTCATAGTCCGTCCAAAGCATTCCGAAAGCGCGAATTACGCCGAGGGGCTTCGGAAACAAAGAAACATGCGGCCCTTGCCAATAGGGCACAAGTATCCAGAGCAATATGATGGTGCCCCAGCTGATGAAGGGGAAAGCCCACCGGACCCAAGGCGCGACTTCTTTCCGAATCGTGAACCAGTCACTCATGTTGCCTGCTCACCGTGCCCACTCATCGTGCTGCTTCGTCGCGCCATTTTGCTAGCTTGCCGGGTTCGCGTATACCTTAATGTCCGTACGGCGATTCTTTTCGCGGCCCTCGGGCGTCGCATTGCTGTCGATGGGTTTGTCCGGGCCGTTGCCGGCCGTGCGCAGCCGCGCCGGAGGGAAACCATATTTTTGGATCAGGTAGTTCTTCACTTCCTCCGCGCGCGCGTGCGAGAGTTGAATGTTGTAACCACGCGAACCGGTCGAATCGGTGTTGCCGTCGATATCGACAACTGTGTTTTCATAAGCGCGCATGGTGCCGGCGAGTTCATCCACGATCGCGCGTGAATCCATACTCATGCTCGAAGAATTGGGATCGAAATAGATCGACCGGTGTTGCGTCGCGATGGGCGTTGCGCCAGCAGCCGGAGCTTTGTATTCAATGGGCGCTTCCGTGGATGCCAGGGAGAAGCTATCGGCCAACTTCTCGACATAGCGGCGGTCCAGGCTCTCTTCTGGATTGAACGTGTGTTTGATGATGCGCAACTCCCGATACATATCCTGAGCCATCCCCAGGATATTTGCGTAGTCGGCATTCGACCCGGCAGTGCCCATGAACGATCGATTGTCGGCGTAATCCGCCAGCTTCACGCCGCCGAGCATAGTTTTCGCAAGATCGGACGGAATATTGAAATCCTTAACCGTGCCAATCAGGTTGTAGGCTCGCTCCGGCTGAGTCTTGATGAACTCCACGCCTTCGAGCCAGCCCTGGGAAAATTTCAGCAGAGTTTGCGGATGCTTGGCTGAAAAGCTGTCGCTCACCACCAGAATGTCGGCGATCAGGTGATTTGCGATTCTTGTGTCGTAGATTTTTTTCGCGCCCGGCCGCTTGGCTACCGCGTCACTCATGTCCGGGTCCCACGCCACGGCGGCATCCACTTTTTCCTGCGCGAAGAGCGTGGCTGGCTCGATGCCGTCTTTGGTGTGGACCGCTTTGTTGAAAATCTCCTGGCGCTGCTCCGTGCCGAGGCCGGACGTCTTGAGTCCGTTGTAGAGCAGAAAATGCGACGGCGTGTAAGGAGCAAAGGCCACGGTCTTTCCGGCGAGATCCTCGATGCTGTTGATGCCTTGCTTGCCGATCACGCCATCGGCGCCTCGCGACCAATCGACCATCAGAAAGGCGTGCGAACCGAATCCCTTTTCTTTGAACTGCGCATAGTCTTTCGCATAGACGTCGGCAGTGGTCAGCATGACGTCCACGTTGTCGGTGGCTAGAGCGGCCGCTCCTTCGGTCCAGTCGTCGATGATCTTGAATGAAACTTTCAGGCCTTTCTTGCCGAAGATTGAGTCGGGAACCGTGTCCAGCCCGCCATTCGCTACCAGGCCGCCCGCGCAACCCACCCAAACGTTTACGCGGACGCGAACCTCGGCATCGCTGTCGCTCGACGATGCCGGGATCAACAGGGGCTTCGAGGCATCCACGGTCTCGCCGCTCCCCGAGGAAGAACTCTTGCCCGTCAGCTTGTTGAAATCGATGATGCCGTATCGATTGAGGCTGTAGCCCACCAGGGCCGCGCCGATCAGGAAAATCAGAACCCATCCGCCTCGCTCAATCTTCATCGCCATGACTTTCTCCTCCGCAACTATGCCGATCTGATTCTTGTCTCTATTCGCTATACGTCGCTCAGACTAAGAAGTTCGCTGTTGTTCTTTGGCGGCGATGGTCTTCTCCGCGCCGCTGGGAGTTGCTGCCTGCGGCGCCAGTCCCATCTCGATCTTGAACTGTTTCACCAGTTCGCTGGCCTGCATCTTCTCCGCTTCATCGTCGATCTTGATCTTCTGCTGGTCGACGTTGCTCATGGCCATATCCATGCGAGCTTCGTTGACCGCGGTCATCTCCTCGATCTTGCGGACCATTTCGTCGTGCGTCTGGCTGATGCCGGCCACTTCGAACTGCTCCATGGCGTCGGCAACCTTTTTCTGCCATTGGGCGCGGCGGTAATCGGCAATCGCGCCCAAAGCCTCTTGCGTCTTTCGATCTTTCTCGCGCATGAAGGCCTGCTTCACGGCCATCGCTTTATCGAATGCGGCACGGGCGGTGGTGAGCTGTCCCTGAGTCCTGGCCAGAGCTCCCTTGGTCTGTTCGAGTTGAGCGGCATAGGTGCCGGCGATGTCATCGCGATTGGCCTGAATCGCGGTTTTCACCCTGGCCGTCAAGCTGCCGACGTCGTTCTTATACTTGGCTTCTTCTTTCTCGAGCAGGGTTACGTTGGCCTTGACCATGGCGATGCTCTCGTTCATGCGAGGCACCTGGTCATTCATGTCGCGGATGTTCTGCTGCAGAATCAGTTCCGGATCTTCAGCCACCGAAATGAAGAAACCGACGAATGATCGCACCACTCTGGTCAACCGTTGCCACATAAACCCTCCTGTTCAGGAACGCTGCGCTGTCTTCGATGGGGGCGGCGGCGCATTCACATCGCCCGTCGTAATAGGATTTTCGCTGGTAAAATATCCGACCGCCTCGGCGATCTTCTTTTCTTCCTGCTGTTTCTTCAAACGCCAGCCGGTGAAGCGTTCTTTCTCCCGAGAAATTGCTTCGTTGTTGCTCTGGATCTTCGCCCTCTGCTCGGTTACGTACTTATCGATCTGGGATTGAATCTCAGAGTTTTCTTTTGTCTTGCGGGCTTCCAGTTCTTCGGCTGCACGCTGCTGGACGCGTTCGTAGGTATCGAGAGCGCGGTCTCGGCGAATCGCATCCTGAATGACGTCCTTTACGTCGATGCCCGCGGCGTCGAGGGCGACCAAAACCGAGGATCGCTTCACATCGGAAGGCAAATTCCGAATGCGCTCGCTCTCCAACATGTGCGAGATCTTGAGGATCGAGTACCCTTGCGGCGCCGGAGGAATCTCCGCCGCCTTGTATATTTCGTCGAAGGAAGTGGGATCGGAGACGGGGGTGGTAAATTTCGGCTCCGCGGCCATGCTGGATGCGATCTCTGCCACGCTCTGAGCCGCACTCTTCGTCGCGACCGGCGTGCTCTTCGCATTCGGCGGGCTCGTCTCGGCTCCGATCGGGTCATCGACGGAAACGATGTAGTTGTACCACTTCTTGGGCATTCGGCCTCCCTACTTACCTAACCAACGCAGCCTCGAAAAGAAAGTGTCAATGCAGTGACCCAGAACGCTAACTGCCACTGGGTCCTTTGTCAAACGTTTTCAAATAGTTCCAAGTCCTGCCTGGCCCGCTGAGTGTCCCTGATTCTGTCGCGTAGAGCCCAAAACCGCTTTATAGTGCTCAAACGATTTAATCGCACATCTCGTACCTATTCAATTCAGATAGAATGAGCAACTTACCGTTCAAAATGAACAGTCTTTTTGAACGAATCGTTTTCGAACGAATCAAGGTGTGAGGGTTAGGAACGGATTGTGCCTGCTAACGATATCTCTTCCATTCTGAGTAAAGTTGTAGAGACAAAAGCCGAGTACGACATTCGCCTGCTCGCCCAGCAGTTGGGCACGAACTATCGGTCACTCATGTACTGGCTGAGAGGAGAGCGTCAAGTACCCGCGCACTTTCTGCCGCGAATATGCGTGCTGCTAGGCAATTATGAGCCGCTTGATTTTCTCGAGAGCCAAGCCGGACGAGTGGCCTTCAAACTCCCGAACCCCAATATTACTCTGGATCAGGAGCTTATCGCGGTTTCGCGCTTGATCCGGGAGGTCGGCGAAGCTCTGGAGAGCGTCGCAGAAACTCTGGCCGATGGCATTGTCGAAGAAAGCGAATTGCGAACAACGATTCCCAAGATCGAGGCTGTCATTCAAGAATGCGCATCGCTCAGGTACTTGTTAGAGGACCTCTCGAAAAAACAGAAAAAAAGGAAAAAAAGCTGAGTGCTAGGGATGTTCGGTTTTTCCATCCAGCAAGTTCAGCGCGTGGGGCACCAACTCCACCACGGCCTGCAACGACTCCACCGCCCCGCCGGGACTGCCTGGCAAATTTAAGATGAGGGTCTTGCCACGCACCCCGCAGACTCCGCGGCTCAGAGGCGCATAGCGAGTCTTTTTGAAGCCTTCGCTTCGCATCCTCTCCGCCACGCCGTCGATCAGGCGCTCACATATTGCTTCTGTCGCTTCCGGGGTAACGTCGCGCTCCGCGATCCCAGTCCCGCCCGTGGTCACGATGAATCGCACTTCCAGCGCCAGGTGGACGAGAGCGTTCTGAATCTGCATCGAATCGTCCTGAACGATTTGCTTGGCCACCACGCGAAAGCCAAACTTTTCCAACAGGTCGGCAACCGCAGGGCCTGAAACATCCACGCGCTCGCCGCGCGCGCAGGAATCGCTAACCGTAACTACAGCGGCCGAAAAGGTTATCGGTGGATT
>Ga0209525_1000225_pt1 | contig 14531 bp, 10 predicted proteins | sample JacPin_JW_Ref_O1_FD_187958 | JGI IMG/M metagenome (GOLD analysis project Ga0209525, IMG submission 187958) | Forest soil microbial communities from Algoma, Ontario, Canada - Jack Pine, Ontario site 1_JW_Ref_O1 (SPAdes) (version 2) | ecosystem: Environmental > Terrestrial > Soil > Boreal... | reverse complement strand
ATACATCGCCGGTCAACGTCAGCAGATCCACTACATCGGACTTCACATCATAAAAATCCAGCTGATCGGTGCTGCTACCCCATTGTTGCGGCCATCGCGAGCCCGTTGCGATTGCAGCGAGCGACTCGACTTCCTTGAGTTCCTCCCCGCCGGAATCGCGCGCGACGTTGAATCGATTGCCGATTTCGAATAAGCGCACCCGGGTCTGCTGACGCCTTAGGTTTTCGCGGCAGCTATGCACCAGACCCGGCCACAGCGACACGCGCATCTCGCTCAACTCTGCGGAGAGGGGATTGGCGAGCTTCAAGGCGGGAACGTCCGGGAAAAGCTGTTGCTGCAGAGCCGGATCGACGAAGGCATAGCTGATCATCTCGCGATAGCCCCGATCGGCCATGGCCAGTCCCAGGCGGTCGTTCGAAACTTTAGCCTCGGTGGCAGTACCCGCTATTTGCGGAGCGGTTGCATGCAGCTCTTCGATCTTGTCGAAGCCTCGCAAGCGCGCCACCTCCTCGATGAGATCCGCTTCGATGCGGATGTCGAAGCGGTACGAAGGCTTGCGCACCCGCCAACCTCCGGACATGGCCTCGACTCGCTCGCTGATGGCGCTGATGACGGCGTGCACTTCATTGTCCGGCACCGGCGCGCCCAGCAATCGCGTCACTCGATCGCGACGCAAAGTCACCCAATGATCATCGGTTACGGCAGCGTCCTTGAGACGGCTCACTTGCGTCGGACCCGGCGCGCCGCCCGCGCATTCGAGCAGCAATTGAGTGGCGCGCTCGATTGCAATGCTCGTCAAGTTAGGATCCACGCCGCGCTCAAAACGCTGCGCGGCGTCGGTAAATAGACCTAGGCGCCGCGCGCGCCCCGCGATTGCGTCGGGTGTGAAATGAGCGGACTCGAAACACACATCCGTGGTCGAATCAGAAATCGCAGTACCCCGGCCGCCCATGATGCCCGCCAGCCCGATTGCCCCGCTGGCATCGGCGATTACCAAGAAATCGGGATCGAGCTCGTATTCTTTGTCATCGAGCAGGGTAATGCGCTCCTTGGGTCTCGCCGCCCGCACCACGATCCCCTCGCTCAGCTTGGCGACATCATAAGCATGCAGCGGCTGGCCCAACTCCGTCATCACGTAGTTGGTCACATCGACGACCGCGGAAATGCTGTTGATCCCGACTCGGCGCAAGCGCTCACGCAGCCACTCGGGCGATTGCGCCTGTGGCCGCACGCCCCGAACCACGCGTGTGGTGAGCACCGGGCAGGCGGATGATTGCAACGACACGGGAAATACTGCCTGTACGCTTGCGGCGACGGGCTGGCCTGCAAATTTAAGGTGACGGCGCGCGCTCGCAGCCGCGTAGTCCCGCGCGATGCCGAACACGCTCATGCAATCGCCACGATTCGGCGTCGCATTCACTTCGAGGATCCAGTCATCGAGATCCAAGGCTTCGCGCACGTCTTGATTCAGCGGCAGTGAAGCTGCCAGCTCCATGATGCCGTCGTGTTCATCGCCAAGCCCAAGCTCGCGCGCCGAACAAAGCATGCCATTGGACTCCTGACCGCGCAGCACGGCGCGTTTGATGTGGACATCGTTCGGCAGCTGCGCGCCGACCATGGCCACCGCAACCTTCAGACCCGCGCGCACGTTTTTCGCACCGCAGACGATTTGCAATCTGTTCTTGCCATCCGTGGTGACTTGGCAAAGCGATAATTTCTCCGCGTCCGGATGCCGTCCCGCCTCGAGTACCTCGCCGACCACGACGCCCGCGAAAGGCGGTGCCACCGGGCTGATCGATTCCACCTCGAGTCCGGCCATGGTCAGCTGCGCAGCCAGTTCAGCAGGCGATGCGCTGATCGGCGTAAATTGCTGCAACCATCGATAGGTAACTTTCACGGCAGGTGATTCACATTCACGGAAATTGTTTCAGGAACTGCAGATCATTCTCGAAGAACAAGCGCAAATCATCGACGCCATAGCGCAACATGGCGAGACGGTCGATGCCCATGCCGAAAGCATACCCCTGCCATTGCTCGCTATCGATACCCGCGGCGTTCAAGACATTGGGATGAATCATCCCGCAGCCCAAAATCTCGAGCCAGCCGGTTTGTTTACAGACCCGGCAACCCTTGCCATCGCAGAACACACATTCGATGTCCGCTTCGGCGGACGGCTCGGTGAACGGAAAATACGAAGGCCGCAGCCGCATCGCCAACGGCCGCTCGAAAAACCGCTCGAAGAAGGTGTGCAGCATGGCTTTCAAATTGGCGAAGCTGATGCTCTCGCCGATCACCATGCCTTCGACTTGATGAAACATGGGCGTGTGGGTCATGTCCGAATCGATGCGGTACACGCGGCCCGGCGCGATGATGGCCAACGGCGGCGGTTGCGAGCGCATGGTTCTGATCTGCACGGGCGAGGTGTGCGTGCGCAGCAGCCTGCCATCGGGAAAGTAGAATGTATCGTGCATGGCGCGCGCGGGATGATTCTTCGGGATGTTCAGGGCCTCGAAATTGTGGAAGTCATCTTCCACCTCCGGTCCCGTGAGCACCTGAAACCCCGCTTGCCCGAAGATTTTCTCGACCCGCAAACGCGTTCGCGTCACAGGATGCAGGCTGCCCGGCTCCTGGCCGCGGCCGGGCAAGCTGACATCGATGGTCCCCTTGGCCAGCTCGCGCTGCATCGCGGCCTGTTCCAGCCGAATCCGATGCATTTCGAGCGCGGCATGGATCGCCGCCTTGGCATCGTTGATGCGCTGGCCCGCGGCAGGACGCTCCGCGGCGGACAAGGCACCCAAGCCTTTGAGCTGCTCGGTGAGCAGCCCCTTCTTGCCGAGCAGCCGCACCCGCACCTCATCGAGCGCGCCCAAATCCGTCGACGCGTCGACATCGGCGAGCGCCTGGTCGACCAGCGCTGAGAGGGATTCGGCTGCGCCCACGAGCTTACGCCGCGAGGCTGGCTTTGGCTTTTTCCGCGATCGCTGTAAAGGCCGGCATGTCATGCATCGCCAGATCCGCAAGCACTTTGCGGTCGATGGCAAGGCCTGCCTTGTTGAGACCGTCAATGAGGGTGCTGTAGGTCATGCCGCACAGCCTTGAGGCCGCATTGATGCGCGTGATCCACAATGCGCGATACTCGCGCTTCTTTTCGCGCCGGCCGCGATAGGCATACTGGCCGGCCTTGATGACTGCCTGTTTTGCCGTACGAAATACTTTGCGGCGGGCGTTGAAGTAGCCTTTCGCTTTCTTGAGAATTTTCTTGTGCCGCCGACCTGCGACGACACCGCGTTTCACTCGTGCCATGATTTATCTCCTGACTTTAGGCGTTCGGCAAACATTGCTTGATGCGCTTAACGTCAGATTCGCTGACGTGCATCTCGCGGCGCAGTTGCCGCTTACGCTTGCTCGATTTTTTCGTCAGGATATGACGACGGTGGGACTGACCGCGCTTGAAGCCATTCGCTGTTTTGCGAAAACGCTTCGCCGCAGCCCGCTTAGTTTTCAACTTGGGCATGATCGACTCCTAATTTATAGCCCTGCTCACAAGCGTCCTTGAAATCAAGGTCGCCGCTACAGGCGGGGTGGCAGATTTTTAAGGTCTGCCGCTCACTTCTTTTTGGGCCCGAACACCATGACCATCTGCTTGCCTTCCATCAGCGGGGTCTGTTCCACGACCGAATACGGTGCGAGGTCTTCAGAAATCCGCGTGAGTAGCCGGCGACCGATGTCTTGATGCACGAGCTCACGGCCGCGGTAACGCAAAGTTACCTTGGCCTTATCACCCTCGGTCAGGAAGCGAATGATGCTACGCAGTTTGACCTGGTAGTCCGCCTCTTCCGTCCCGGGACGAAACTTTACTTCCTTAACTTGGATCTGCTTCTGCTTACGCTTCGCCGCGTGCGCCTTCTTGTTTTGTTCGAACAAGAATTTGCCGAAATCCATGACTCTTACCACCGGCGGCTCCGCCATCGGCGAGACCTCGACGAGGTCCAGAGTTTGCGAGAGGGCCATCTGCAGCGCTTCCGCGCGTGTCATTACCCCTGCTTGGCTTCCATCGGCTGCGATCACTCGCACCGATGGTGCGGAGATCTCCTCATTGCGCCTTACCCGCTTCGACGTTGCGATACACGATCCTCCTAAACAGAATGTCCGCGGCTCGCGACTTCCTCGCGAAGAAAGGCATAGAGCTTCGGAAGCTCCATGGTGCCTAGGTCTTCGCCGGCGCGCGTGCGAACGGACAGGGTGCGTCCCTCCACTTCCCGCTCACCCGCGACCAGAAGGAAAGGGACACGCTTAATTGTGTGCTCGCGGATTTTAAAGCCTACCTTCTCATACCTCAAGTCCGTTTCGACCCGAAGCCCCTGATTTTTCAGGTTTTCCGCAACTTCCAGGCAATATTTGTCCTGAGTGTTGGTAATTCCCATCACCACGGCCTGTACCGGGGCCAGCCAAGTGGGCAATTTGCCCGCGTGGTGCTCGATCAAAATGCCGATAAACCGCTCCAACGAGCCGAACATCGCCCGGTGCAGCATGACCGGGGTGTGCTTCTGGCTGTCCTCGCCGATGTAGCTGGCGCCGAGGCGCCCCGGCAGGTTGAAGTCCACCTGCAGGGTGCCGCACTGCCAGTCGCGCCCGATGGCATCCCGAAGGACGAACTCCAGCTTGGGGCCATAGAAGGCACCCTCGCCCGGATTGAGCGTGACGTCGATGCCCGCGGCGGTCGAAGCATGCCTTAAGGCGGCTTCCGCCTGGTCCCAGATCTCATCCGATCCCACCCGTCTTGCGGGCCGGTCCGAGAACTTGATGCGCACATCCGTGAAGCCAAAGTCCCGATAAATGCTCAAGATCAAATCCGTGATCTTGACCGACTCGGCCGTGATTTGCTCCGGCGTGCAGAATACATGCGCATCATCCTGAGTGAACGAGCGAACCCGCATGAGCCCGTGCAGCGCGCCCGAAGGCTCGTAACGATTTACAGCGCCAAACTCGGCCAAGCGCAACGGCAATTCGCGGTAGCTGCGCAATCCCTGCTTGAACACCTGAATGTGACCGGGGCAGTTCATGGGCTTGAGGGCAAATACCCGGTCATCGGGCGTCTGCGTGAAAAACATGTTCTCGCCGAAGGTTTCGATGTGCCCGGACTTGACCCATAGCTCCCGGTCCATCACCTGGGGGGTGTTGACCTCTTGATAGCCCGCATCGTTTTGGCGCTGGCGCATGTAGGCAATTAACTGCTGAAACAGCGCCCAGCCCTTGGGGTGCCAGAACACCGCGCCCGGCGCCTCTTCCTGCAAATGGAACAGGTCCAGCTCCTTGCCGATGCGCCGATGATCGCGCTTCTCGGCCTCGTCCAAGCGAGTCAGATATTCCTTGAGCTGCTTCTCGTTGGCCCAGGCGGTGCCGTAGATCCGCTGCAACATTTCATTGTTCGAATCCCCGCGCCAATAGGCGCCGGCGACCTTCATCAATTTAAAGGCTTTGAGCTTGCCGGTGCTGGGGACATGCGGTCCACGGCACAGGTCTTCCCAATCGCCCTGGCCATACAGGCTGATGGATTCCCCGGGGGGAATCGCCGCGATGATTTCGGCTTTGTAGTGCTCGCCGATTTTCTTGAAATGCGCGATGGCTTCATCGCGCGGCAGCACGCGGCGGTGCACCTTCAAATCCTTGGCGGCGATCTCCGCCATGCGTTTTTCGATCGAGGCCAAGTCTTCGGTGGAGAACGGCCGCTTGTAGGCGAAATCATAGTAAAAGCCATTTTCGATCACCGGACCGATGGTGACTTGCGCGTCGGGATAGAGCTCTTGTACGGCATTCGCCAATAAATGCGCCGTGGAGTGGCGAATGATTTCCAGCCCTTCCGGGTCTTTGTCGGTCACGATGCTCAAGGTGGCATCGTGATCGATCGGCGAGGAGGTATCGACCAGCTCGCCATTCACCTTCCCGGCGAGCGCCGCCTTGGCTAGTCCGGGACCAATGCTGGCCGCCACCTCGGCCACCGAGATCGGGTGGTCGAAGTGTTTTTGGCTACCATCGGGAAGAGTAATCGCTGGCATAGAGGCATCTTAACAAAGGGGCCCGGCACCCCTTCTGAGAAGGGATGGTGCGCGCTAGTGGGATCGAACCACTGACCCCCACCATGTCAAGGTGATGCTCTACCGCTGAGCTAAGCGCGCGTAAGGGCGCGAAAGATACCGGATTCGCCGGCCCCAATAAAGTAAAACTCGCTCAAAAGGCCGAAAATCACTCTTTAAGGGGCGGCTGCGCGGGTTTTGCCACGTAGCGGAATTGAATGTCGCCGATCGTCACGATGTCGCCGTCGTTCAAGACCTGCCGCGTCACCTTGCGCCCATTCAAAATGACGCCGTTGGTGCTGTTGAGATCTTCAATGATGGCCTCGCGCGTTCCCGCCAGTATCAGTGCATGGTGACGGCTCACGGATGAGGAGTCGATGTGCAGCTCGCAACCGGGCGCGCGCCCAATGCGCGTGCGGCGGCTCAAGGAATGGCTGATGCTCCGATCGCCGTCGATGCGGATCAGTTCCGGCGACCATTCCGGAGGCGGCGAGGCGTTTACGCTGGGTGCGGCTGCGGACCCCAACCTTTCCATGCTGGTCTGGATTCGGCCGAGCGCGTTGGCATTGTTGCTCTCGCTGCGCTCCAAGCGCCGAATGAGGAATTCGCGCTCCTCGAGCTGACCGCGAGTCCGCTCCAGCGCCGCGCGCAATTTATCGCCCTCCTCCGACAGATCGTTGATGGCCAGCGTCTTGAGGGCGAGTTCCTCTTTCAAGCGCTTCACGTCGCCCTCGATCGATTCGATGGGCCGGCGCGCTTCCTTGAGATGCGCCATCAGCACCGTCATTTCCTGCTCGCGTGTCTCCGCATCGGCTTCGAGCTCCGCGATTTTGGCGGCATGCTCGGACTGCAATTGCGTTATGCGCTGCATGGCGCCGTCGACGTCCGCGTGCGCTTGCGTGAGCGCCTGATCGCTTGTGGTCAGTTCGGCCTGCAGACGCGCCCGTTCGGCCTCCAACGCAGAGAGCTTGGTGGTCCAAGCGCTGCGCTGCTCGTCGGCTTCTTGTAGGCGCTTCGTATGTTCAGCGACCGAGCCGGCTTGCGCGGCGGCGGCGCTCTGCAATTGTTCGATCGTGGCGCTGTGTGCGGAAATCGTCGCTTCTTGGGCCGCCAGTCGGGCAGCGATCTGGTCGCGCTCGGCTTTGAACACTCCCCGTGCCGCATCTGCAGCGCCGACCTGAGCGTCCATGTCGCGAAACAGATTCTGATGGAAATTGCTGCGCCAATCGCGGGTTCTCAGCAATTCCAGATAGGAGCTTGCCTGGGTCTTGGCGAGCGCCAAATCAGCGCGCGCGGCATGGATTTCCGATTCGCGGCGCTTGGCCTGCGCGCTGAGTGCTTCGGTCTGCTGCTGTTTGCTCTTGAGTTCCGCGGAAGTGGCTTGCAGCTGCGTACGGACAGTGTTCAATTCAACTTCCAATTGCGTGCTGTTCTGGGCGCGGGCTTCCAGCGCCGGCAGGACCTTGGCGTGCTCCGACTGCAAGGCGGAAAGCTGCGCGTCTCGCTCGCTCAAGGAGTGCAGCACTTGAACGATCGTGGCATCGCGGGCGGCCAGCGAGTCGCGCAGAATCCGTGCCTCGGCGAGATTTCGCCCCGAATCGTTCGCCGCCTCGTCGGCGCGCGAGCGCGCCGCCTCGAGCGCCGCACCCCTCTCCAGCGCAGACTTTTCGAATTCGCGCGAGCGGGCACACTCCGCCTCCAAGGCGGCTCGGGCCGCCGCCAAGTCCCGCTCCAGCGTGCCGGCGCGGCCCGCGGCCGCGGTCTCCGCCTCGCGGGCGCGCTCATAGGAACGAGTCAGGGCTTCGTATTCGGCATTCTGGCGCGCAATCCGTTCTTCGACGCTGCGCACGCTTTCCGCGAGCGAGGGCAGATCGATCGAGGGTGGACGAACGAAGTTGTTGCCGCTGGGCGCGGCACGATCCATGCGCACCGCATCGTCCGCCACATCCTCATCGAACAGCACACCCTCGAGAATCGGGAGCCTGTCGGTCTTATCGAGGTCCATCTCTTGGGGCTGACCGTTTTCCACTGCCATAGATACCTACCCTGCCCGGGTGCTCGGCAAGCCGAATGCCGAGGCCCGCAGCTTTTGGATTTCATCGCGCACGCGCGCGGCCTGTTCGAACTCGAGATTGCGCGCCAATTTGGTCATTTCAATTTCGAGCTTCTTGATGCGCTTCACCGCCTGCTCCGGCGCCAGCAGGGCGACCTCGCGATCCGACCCGTAGCGTTCGTCTTCTTGCACCTCGCGCGCGCCTTCCATCACATCGGCGACCGCTTTGATGATGCTGCGCGGCGTAATGCCATGATCGAGATTGAACTGGATCTGCTTATTGCGGCGCCGGTCCGTCTCGGCGATGGCGCGTTCGATGGAGCCGGTGCGAACATCCGCGTACAGGATCGCCTTGCCCGAAATGTTGCGCGCCGCTCGCCCGATGGTCTGGATCAGCGAACCCTCGGAACGCAGGAAACCCTCCTTGTCGGCATCGAGGATGGCCACCAAGGAGACCTCGGGCATGTCGAGTCCTTCGCGCAACAAATTGATGCCGACAATCACGTCGAATTTGCCCAAGCGCAGATCGCGAATGATTTCCGAACGCTCGACCGTTTCAATATCTGCGTGCAAATAGCGCACCCTGACGCCATGCTCGCTCAAATATTCGGTCAGGTCCTCGGCCATGCGCTTGGTGAGCGTGGTAACCAGCACCCGCTCGTTCGCCTGTGCTCGAATACGGATCTCCGACAACAGATCATCCACCTGGGCACGAACCGGCCGGATCTCCACCGGCGGATCGGTGAGGCCCGTCGGGCGCACGACTTGTTCGATGACCTGCGCCGAAACACGTTTCTCGTAGGCGGCGGGAGTCGCCGATACATAGATGGCCTGCGGCGCCAAGTGCTCGAATTCATCAAATCGCAAAGGCCGATTGTCCAGCGCCGAAGGCAGTCGGAAGCCGTATTCGACCAGCGTCTCCTTGCGCGACCGATCACCTTTGTACATGGCGCCGAGCTGCGGAATCGTCTGGTGGCTTTCATCGATCACCATCAGCGCATCCTTCGGCAGGTAATCGAACAGACAAGGCGGCGGTTCGCCGGCCGCTCGTCCAGACAAATACCGAGAGTAATTTTCGATGCCGGCGCAGTAACCCACCTCATGCATCATTTCCAGGTCGAATAAGGTGCGTTGCTGCAGGCGCTGCGCTTCCACCAGCTTACCGCCGGCGTTCAACTCCAGCAGCCGGGTGCGCAGTTCATCGCGAATTTGATCGACCGCCGAATGCACTCTTTCCCTCGGCGTCACGTAGTGCGAGGAGGGATAAATGGTGAGGCGCGGCACCTTGCGCATCACTTCGCCGGTGAGCGGATCAAAAAAGCTCAAACTCTCGACCCGATCGTCGAACAACTCCACACGCACCGCTTCGCGCTCGGATTCCGCCGGAAAAATATCGATGACATCACCGCGCACCCGATAGGTACCCTGCTGCAAATCAATTTCGTTGCGGGTGTATTGCATGTCGGCCAGGCGCCGCAGCAGCTTGCGCTGATCGAGAATGTCGCCTCGCGACATGTGCAGTACCATGCTCAAGTACGCGTTCGGGTCACCCAAGCCGTAAATGGCGGAGACGGTCGCCACGATGATCGAGTCAGGCCGTTCTAAGAGCGCCTTGGTGGCTGACAAGCGCATCTGCTCGATGTGCTCGTTGATCGAGGCGTCCTTTTCGATGAAGGTATCCGAGGCGGGAACGTAGGCTTCCGGCTGGTAGTAGTCGTAGTAGGAAACGAAGTACTCGACGGAATTCTTCGGAAAGAAAATCTTGAACTCGCCATACAGCTGGGCGGCGAGCGTTTTGTTGTGCGCGAGCACCAGCGTGGGACGCTGTACCTGCTGGATGACGTTGGCGATGGTGAAGGTTTTGCCCGAGCCGGTCACACCCAACAGGGTCTGGTGCGCAAGGCCGCTGCTCAAGCCATCGACCAGCTTTTCGATTGCTTGCGGCTGATCGCCTGCAGGCAAGTAATCCGAAGAGAGTTCAAAAGTCATGGCAGCACATTCTCTCACGTTGCAAGGTTTCACGGCATTCGCGGCATACCGCAGTGCACCGGTGCGCGCTTTCGAAAGCCATATGTCACAAGCTTCGGGCCTTAAGGTTCCTGGCGTGGGTTGGTGTTTTTTCGTACACTGAAAACCCACCCGGATTTAACATAGGAAATTCCCCTTGCCCGTGTCCCTTTCCAAGCGCGTTCAAAAGGTTAAGCCCTCCCCGACCCTCGCCATGACCGCCAGAGCCCTCAAGCTCAAAGCGGAAGGCAAAGACATCATCGGGTTGGCAGCGGGAGAACCGGATTTCGACACGCCGGCATACATCTCAGATGCGGGCATCGACGCCATTCGCAAGGGGCTCACCCGTTATACCGCCGTCGACGGCACCCCCGAACTGAAAGATGCCATCATTGCCAAATTCAAGCGGGACAACGCGCTCTCCTACGAACGCAGCCAGATCTTGGTCTCGTCCGGGGCCAAGCAGACTTGTTTCAATGCCTGCGCGGCCCTACTCGATCCGGGCGATGAATGCGTGATTCCGGCGCCCTACTGGGTGTCGTATCCCGATATGGTGTTGTTGGCCGACGGCGTGCCAGTCAGCGTGTATGCGGGTCCCGACCAGGGCTACAAGATCACCGCGGAGCAGCTGGCGGCGGCGATCACGCCCCGCACCAAACTCTTCATCATGAATAGTCCCAGCAATCCGACCGGCGCCGCCTACACGAAAACCGAGCTGCAGGCTCTGGGGATGGTGCTCGCCCAGCACCCGCAAATCATCATCGCCTCAGACGAGATGTACGAGCATATCTATTGGGCGCCCGAGCCGTTCACGAGCTTTGCACAGGCCAATCCGCATCTCTACGACCGCACCATCACCATCAATGGAGTCTCGAAGGCTTATGCGATGACTGGCTGGAGAATCGGCTATTGCGGTGGGCCGAAGGAGATCGTCGCGGCGATGGCCACGGTGCAAGGTCAATCCACCTCCAATGCCTCGAGCATTTCTCAACGTGCCTCCACGGTCGCCCTCAATGGAGACCAGACCTGCGTCGCTGAGATGAACAAGGCGTTCAAAGCGCGGCACGATTTTGTGGTGGCAGGATTGAACGCAATCCCAGGCATTTCCTGCCTGCCGGGCGCCGGCACGTTCTACGCCTTCGCGAACGTGGAGGGTGCGATGCGCTCGCTGGGATTGAAAGACGACACGGAGCTTGCAGAATACTTGCTGGCTAACGCGCTGGTGGCCGTGGTTCCAGGATCGGGATTTGGCGCCCCCAACCATTTGCGCATCTCGTTCGCCACCAGTATGGAGAACCTCAAAGAGGCATTAAACCGGATTCGGCTCGCCGTTTCGCCGGCGGTGGCTAAACGCGCCTAAGGCGCGCGGCGGAAGTCGGAATGTTTAAATGGGGTGACAGGCCGGCTGATTGGGCCCTGTTTTCTTGACTTACAAGCGCGGCTTCCTGACAATCCGCGCCTCTTCCGATTCCCCGGTAGCTCAGTGGTAGAGCGACGGACTGTTAATCCGTTGGTCGGCGGTTCGAATCCGTCCCGGGGAGCCATCCCATAAAAAAATTGAAACAACGCCGATAGGCACCTAAACCCAATCGATCCTAATTCGAACCGCCGACATAAGACAATACCGGTTCGACGACGCCGCGAAGCGGCGGCGATCGCCCTTTAGGGCGACCCGCAGGGCGAGGCGCGAAGCGCCGAGTAATCCGTCCCGGGGAGCCAAATAAAATATCAATGAAATCCAATGCTTTTCGTATTTTATTGATCTTATTTCTAATTACAAACGCGTCCAGAACAGCCGCCCTTAGCAGGTCAATATAAGCGCAAACCTGCTACTCATGGCTCTGAATCTAATGATCGTACATTTCGCGTACAGCGTCATTGCCGAGCTTGATGAATCGTTGGCGGGGCATGAACAACATCATCAACCGCATCATCACGCCGCCAAAGCTGCCGACATTGGGTCTTACGTTGATCGTCTTGCCGAGGCCTTCGAAGGCCGCATCGACGACCACCAAGGGGTCGATGGGTTGCATCAAGCGAGTCGGGCCTCGACCCGGTGGCAGGGATGCGCGAAATCCCGGCGTGTTCACGGCGCCGGGCATCACGGTCGTGACGTCTACGCCATAGGGAGCTAGTTCCGCCCACAGGCCTTCGGCGAACACGCGGTCGAACGCCTTGGTGGCGGCGTAGGTGACGATGAAGGAACAGCCCATTTCGGCGGAGCCAGAAGCCATGATGATGACTCCGCCGCGCTGCCGCTGCACCATCGCCGGCGTCAGGCGGTGCGCCAGAATCAACGTCGAGGTGCAATTGATGGCGATCTGCTTCATTTTCACTTCGAGGGGTACTTCGAGCCATCGACCCACGGCACCGATGCCTGCATTCGCGACCAGTAATCCAATCTCCAAATCCGCTATCGCATCGATGGCCGCATTCAGTGCGACGGCGTCGGACAGGTCGACGGTCACCGTTCTCAACTCGACAGCATGATCGCGTCTCAATGCTGCCGCTGTTTCTTCGAGACGTTTGGTGTTGATGTCCAGCAATATCAGCGGCATCTTCATGGCGGCCAGGCGCGCGGCATATACGGCACCTATACCTTCGGCAGCCCCTGAAATGATGGCCCACTTGCCGTATCGCTGAGAAAAATCTGGACGCGGTGACATATAGTTCATCGTCCGACGGGATAGAAGATCGATTTCTCTTGAGTAAATTCCTTGAGCCAGTCGGGACCGTATTCCCTGCCTATCCCGGAGCGCTTGTAGCCACCGATGGGCGCGTAAGGCATCTTGCCGGTACCGCCGTTGATATAAATGCTGCCCGTGCGCATTCTGAGGGACATCTCGTAAGCCGTTGCGGCGTCCGCACTCAAGATGCCGCCGTTCAAGCCATAACGCGAATCGTTAGCCAGCGCAATTGCCTCATCGTCAGTGTCGAATCCGATCGTGACGCCGACCGGTCCGAACACCTCCTCTTGTGCGATAGTCATGCGATTGTCGACGTCATCGAACAACGTGATGTCGGTAAAAAATCCCTTGGGTAAATGCGCCGGCCGGCCGCCGCCCACCACCAATTTCGCGCCCTCCTCTTTCCCTTTCGCCACGAGTCGCTCGACCTTGGCACGCTGTGACTCGCGAATCAGCGGACCCATGAGCACCGTGGGATCGGAAGGATCGCCGATCTTCCACTGCGCTGCCACGGCTGCCGCCGTTTGCACGAATTGCTGGCGAATGGAGTTGTGCACGAGAAAACGCGTGAGCAGCGCGCAGCCCTGGCCGCAATTGACCGAAAGACCTGCGACAGCACCGATCGCTGCTTGTTGAATGTCCGCATCCGCCCGCACAATCAACGCCGATTTTCCGCCAAGCTCCAAATGCACTCGCTTTAAAGTGGCGGCAGCCTGTTGCATGATGGTTATGCCGACCGCTTCGGAACCGGTGAAACTCACCATGTCAACATCGGCGTGTGAGCTCAAAAGTGAGCCGACATCATTGCCCCCGGTGACAATGTTAAGAACTCCTTTCGGCAGGCCAATTGCCTCGGCGAATTCACCGAAAAGCAATGCCGAGTACGGCGTGAACGGCGAGGGCTTGAGCACCAACGTGTTGCCCGCCAGCAGCACGGGGACGATTTTCGACAAGTTCAGCAGAAACGGGAAGTTGTAGCCGGTGATTCCAGCGACCACGCCGACCGGCTCGCGCACTGTCGTACCGCCGCCGAGAATGCGTGGACCTGAAGGATTCATGGCATTCGGCGTAAATTCGAGCGGCAGATAGCGACGATCATCTTGCGACGAATACTCGAGAGCACTGGCAAAATGACTGAGCGGCGCGCCGACTTGCATCGCATGGGTGATGCCCTGAGCACAGCCGACTTCGGCGATGATGAGTTGAGCTATCTGCTCGCGTTTGGCGTCGAGCGCAGCATGCAGTTTTTTTAGAATCGCCGCACGCTCAGCCATAGCAAGCTGCGGCCATGGTCCGTGGTCGAATGCCTTGCGTGCGGCTTCAATAGCTGTGCGTGCGGCGCCGACATCTCCCACGGGCGCAAAACCGATCTCCTGCTCAGTGGACGGATTGACTACCGCTTCGACGTCGCTGACTTTCTCCCAGCGTCCATCGACATAAAGATGTTTTAGGTGCGTATACGGAATGGCCTGCATGATCGTCCTTCTTTTAGGCGGCCCGCGCCGCGGCGGTCCGCGATGCCAGAATCAATTGCGCTGCGCGAAGTCCGATCACCATCGCCGGGGCGTTGGTATTGCCAGAGGTGATGGTCGGCATGATGGAAGTATCGGCTACGCGCACATTGTCGACCCCACGCAACTTCAGTTGCGGATCGAGCGGTGCGGCGGAATCGTTCCCCATGCGTACGGTGCCGCAGACGTGATAGGCGGT
>Ga0209525_1000222_pt1 | contig 14560 bp, 13 predicted proteins | sample JacPin_JW_Ref_O1_FD_187958 | JGI IMG/M metagenome (GOLD analysis project Ga0209525, IMG submission 187958) | Forest soil microbial communities from Algoma, Ontario, Canada - Jack Pine, Ontario site 1_JW_Ref_O1 (SPAdes) (version 2) | ecosystem: Environmental > Terrestrial > Soil > Boreal... | reverse complement strand
CGCGATCGCACCCGTGACCGACCTCCCGGAGCTCAAGGAGCAACACCGGCAGTGGTCGGATTTCTTGGTTGTGAGCCGGGAAATTGGTGAAGGACCGCATGTGCGTGAGGGATCGCCGGCGCTGAACGCGGCAAAGATCAAAGTACCGGTGCTGCTGTTTCACGGCGAGATGGACCGCAATGTGCCGATTCGGCAATCGAAGGAAATGGCGGATCGTTTGGGCGCCGCAGGCGTGCCGCACGAACTGATCACCTGGCCGGATCTCGATCATCAGCTGGAGGACTCCGCGGTGCGCGCGGAAATGCTGCGCAAGAGCGATGCGTTCCTGCGCCGCGTGATGGGAATCTAGGCCTCGCGCGACGGGGATTCGGGCGCCGCTAGGCTCGAGGCTTTTGCAGTTCCGATCGGACGCGCTCGAGATCCTCCGGCGTGTCGATTCCGGCGGGCGGTGACGCCGATAGCGCCACCAGCTGGATGTGCATGCCGTGCTCCAGAGCGCGCAGTTGCTCGAGTTTCTCAGTCAATTCGAGCGGCGTCGGCGGCCACGCGGCAAACTGCAACAGGCTGTGCACCCGATAGGCATAAATCCCGATGTGGCGCCATGCTCCCAAAAAAGAACTCGGGCGCCCGGCAGCGATGCTGTCGCGCGGCCAGGGCACGGGAGCTCGGCTGAAATACAGCGCTCGTCCATCGCCCGCGCGCAGTGCCTTGACGCAGTTGGGATCGAGAAACTCCTGAAGTGACTGGATGGGCGCGACCGCCGTGCTGATATCGCTGCCTTCCGTCTCGCGCAGACCTTGCGCCACCCTGGCAATCACTTCGGCGGCCATCATCGGCTCATCGCCCTGCAGATTGACCACAATGTCGTCGGCTGCGAATCCTTTGGCGCGCACCGCTTCGGCAATTCGATCCGTGCCCGAGACGTGATGCGGCGAGGTCATCAGGCAATCAGCGCCAAAATTCAGCGCCGCGGAGCGAATGCGCTCATCGTCGGTTGCCACGAGCACCGAGGCGGCGCCGCTGTCGACGGCGCTCTGCCAGACCCATTGAATCAGCGGCCGATCCCCGATTTGCAGCAACGGCTTTCCGGGCAACCGGGTGGATGCAAAACGCGCCGGTATGATGACGTGAAACACCGGCGAGGTTAAGTTTCCAACAGAGGATCATCGGCACTCAGCGCGCGCGCCTCTTCCGGCAGCATCAGAGGAATGCCGTCGCGTACGGCATAAGCCAGCCTGTCGGGTCGGCAAACGAGTTCTTGCGCATTGCCGGCGCCAATGCTGCGCAGGGGACCTTTGCAGATCGGGCAAACCAGCAGCTCGAGCAAGCGCTTATCCATATGTCCTTTAGGCGCGCGCCGCGCGCTTTTTAATTGACTGAACCACGATGCCGCGCAGTTTTTCGGCATCGCCTGCCGCGAACGCTACGCTAACGGGAACATACCAATGATGCGGTCCCGCGATGTCGCGGCATTTTACGGCATCTTTCTCGGTCATGAGAACCGGAAGGTCATCGGGAAAGGATATATCGTCAATCCCCAGCTTCGCGTGGTCCGGCAGCGCATGTTCGATGACGCTGATGCCGACCGCGCGCAGCATGGTGAAGAAGCGCTGCGGATTGCCGATCGCCGCTATCGCGTGCGCCGGTTGGCCGGAAAACTCGCGCAACGGTTTGGGCGTGCCGTACTTCATCGCAATTGCGCTGGTCGCCAGCAATCTCATGCGCATGGCCCCGTCGTTCTCGGCATCTCCGCCAGTGATCACGATGGCGTCCGCACGCTCGAGGCGCGCCGGGCTCTCGCGCAGCGGGCCGGCCGGCAACAGGCGCCCATTGCCGAAGCGTCGATCGCCGTCGATGACGATGATTTCGCAATCGCGCTGCAGAGCATAGTGCTGCAGCCCATCGTCGCTGACGATGATGTCGCAGCCGGCATTGATCAGGAGCTGTGCCGCCGCGGGGCGATTGCGCCCGGTGGCGACCGGAACACGGCTGCGGCGTGCCAGCAGGATGGCCTCATCGCCGACTTCGTTGGAATCATCGGCGGCTTGCACCAGCCGCGCGGCCCGAGACGAGCCACCGTATCCGCGTGACACCACACCCGGCCTGAATCCCAGTTCGATCAGCTGGCCGGCGAGCCAGCACACGAGGGGCGTTTTGCCCGTCCCGCCGACGCTCAAATTGCCGACGACGACGACCGGGCACGGCAGGCGCGTCGATCGCGCCAAATGCCGCGAATAGGCGAAGCGGCGTATTCCCGATATCGCAGCGTAAACCGCGGACAGCGGCATCATCCACCACGGCGGCGAAACACCGCCGTACCAGAATTTATTGAGCCAGGATTGCGCCGACATGCGTGAGTCGCTGCTCAAGCGTTGAACTGCATTCCGTGCAGGGCTGCATACAGGCCGCCGCGGGCCATCAGGTCGTGGTGACTTCCCATCTCCACGATCCGCCCTTGATCGAGCACGATGATCCGATCCGCGTTTTCCACGGTCGAGAGCCGGTGGGCGATGACCAGTGTCGTGCGACCCCGCATCAGCAGCGCCAACTCCTGCTGAACCCGCCGCTCCGATTCGTTGTCGAGCGCCGCCGTCGCTTCGTCGAGAATCAGAACAGGCGAATCCTTGAGCAGCGCGCGGGCGATGGAAATTCTCTGCCGCTGGCCGCCTGAGAAATTCTGCCCGCGATCGGTCAGCATGGTGTCCAGGCCCTGCGGCTGTTGATTGACAAATTCCATGACGTTGGCTGCGCGCGACGCGTCCTCCACTTCGGTTCCCGTCTTGCCGACGGCGTTGAAGGCAATGTTGTTGCGAATCGTATCGTTGAACAACACCACCTCCTGGCTGACCAAGCTCACCTGTGAGCGCAAATCGGTCAATCGATACTCACGGACATCGACGCCATCCAGCAGCACCGAGCCTTGTTGCACGTCGTAAAATCGAGGTACCAGACCCACGAGCGTGGTTTTACCGCTGCCGGAGCGACCGACAATGGCCACGGTTTCGCCGGGACGCACGTGAAAACTCACATCCTTGAGCACGTCGCCCTTCTCACTCCCATAAGCAAAGGACACGTTGCGAAATTCGACTTCGCCGCGGGCGCGCGCCAGCGCACGAGTGCCGCCGGTGCCCTCCGTGGGTTGGTCCAACACCTCGAACACGCTTTGGCCGGCGGCAATGCCTTGCTGCAGCGGGCCGCTCATGTTGACCAGGCTGCGCAGCGGGGATGGAATGAGGAACAGCGCAGTCAGGAATCCAAAGAATTCATCCAGGGTCAGATCGCCGGCTTGCACCTGATGAATCGACACGAACAGCACGCTGCCCAACGCCATTGCGGCGATGCTTTGCACCACCGGATTGCTGATGGATTTGGCGCGGGCCAATTTCATGTTCGACGCACGGTTATGTTCGTTGACCTGTTCGAAGCGCTGAGTTTGGTGATCCTCCGCGTTGAAGATCTTGATCAGACGCAAGGCGTCGATGGCTTCCTTCGCCACGCGCGTAATATCGCCCATCGAGTTTTGGATACGCTGGCTGTAACGCCGGAAGCTGCGGTTTGCGATCTGCATCAGCCATGCGATGACAGGCGCCGAGGCGATGCAAAACGCGGCGAGGTGCCAATTCAAATAGAACAGGTATCCGACCAGAATTACGATGCTCAGCGAATCGCTGATCAACGAAATAGCCGCATTGGTGGCGGCGGCTGCGACCAGTTCGATGTTGTTGGTCAATTTGGACAGCAGATGTCCGGACTGTTGTTGGTCTGAATAGGCGATCGGCAGGCGCATGTAGTGTTGAAATAAATCGTGGCGCAGGCTTTTGATGACTTGCCGTCCGACCCAGCTCGGAAAATAATTGGCGATGTAGTCGCCTATGCCCCGCGCAGCGAAAAGCACCACGACTCCGATGGGCACCTCCCAGATGATGTTCGGATCCTGCAGCACGCCGAATGTGCCCTTCATGAACCGCTTCACCAGGTAGGCCAGCGATGCGTTCGACACGGCGAACAGGATCGCGCCCAGCACGCCGATGAAAAACATGCCCGCGTGCGGCCTAGCGTATTTGATCAACCGGCGATAAATCGCCCAGCCGTCAGGGGCGGGCTTCGCCGCCGCCGGCGCGGCGCTCAAGGGGCGTTGTCCTCGTGCACGGTGGCGATATTGAGTTGCGCGAATCCGAGCTTACCCGCGACGTCCATCGCCGTCACCACCGCCTGATGCGTGGTGCGGGCATCCGCACGAATCGTGATCGGACCCCGATCGGTGCCTGCCTCCTTCTGCAATGCGGCGCGCAAGGTATCCGGACTGGAATTGATCAAGGTGCGCTCGTTGACGCGGTAGGCGCCCTCCGCGGTGACGGTGATGACCAGCGGTTCGCGCGAACCTCGAGGTATGGGTGTATCGCTCGATTGCGGCAGTTGAACTTTGACCCTGCCTTCTTGATTGAACGTCGTGGAAACCATGAAGAAGATCAGCAATACCAGCAGCACATCAATCATGTTGATCAGATTGATCTCGGGATCCTCTTGGCGGCGCGGGCGCAGGTTCATCGTTTGGCGAATCCGCCGCGCTCATCGAGCGCATCGACGAGTTTCATCGCTTCCTTCTCCATTCGAATCACCAGACGCTCGACCTTGCTCCTGAGGAAGCGATAAGCGATCAGCGAAGGAATCGCCACGGTGAGTCCCGCGGCGGTCGTGATCAGGGCTTCGCCGATTCCGCCCGAGAGCGTTCGCGGATCACCGAGACCGCTGGCGGTGATTGCATTGAACGCATGGATGATGCCGGCGACCGTTCCCAACAACCCCAGCAACGGCGCAACCGCCGCGATGGTGCCCAGCGTATTGAGGAAACGCTCCAAATCATGGATGACGTGCCGGCCGCCATCCTCGAGGCGCTCCACCATAATCTCGCGCGGCTTATCCCGATTGGCAAGTCCGATGGCCAGCAGCTTGCCCAGGGGTGAGTTCTGCTCCAGGGCAACCACCAATTTGTCGCTCATCTGATCCGCTTCGATCCAGTTCCAGACTTTTTGAGCCAGGTCACGCGGGATGACCCGATTGCTCTGTAGAGTCCAAAGGCGCTCCAATATAATGGCGACTGCCGCGATGGAACATATAATGATCGGCCACATGAAGCCGCCGCCCGCGCGGATGATCTCCCACATTGCGCCCTCGTTTAGTCAAATACAAAAGCAGCCGGCATGATACTTGACCGCCGACTGTTCAGACAGTGCTTTTGGCACCCGCTACAAGCCATTGATTTCCCAAATGGTCACAGAGTCGAGTGCAGGCGTCACGAAATTGGCATAATGGCTCCTTGGGAGGCGTAAAACAAAAACCATGAAACGCTGGCTCAAGCGCGTCACGCCGGATCGAAGCACGCTGGAAAAGCATTGGTGCTTGAAACACTTCACGGCGATCATGCTGGACCGTCGTTGCTGGACCTTCAATCGCGCCAGCGTATCCCGCTCGTTTGCGCTCGGGCTGTTCATCGCCTTTATTCCGCCGACACCGTTGCCCGTGCATCTGGTCGCGTGCGCCTTGCTCGGTGTGTATTTTCGCTTGAACCTGCCGGTGCTGATTGCCACGGTTTTCGTGAGCAATCCCCTCACTTGGGTACCCCAGGTGGCCGGCTCTCTTTGGGTCGGTGCAAAATTGTTGGGTTTGGACCTGATGCCGTTCTTGCACGCGATCAGCCACCGCACGCTCTGGGCAGACATGGGCGTGCTCTGGCCACCGCTGCTGCTGGGGGCCTTGGTGCTCGGTCTGGTCGCCGCCGCATCCGGTTACGTGCTGGCGCAAGCCGCATGGCGTGCCCGCGTCATCTATCAGCTGCGGCGCCGCCGCGCGCGCTCAAGCGGGCGCAGCATCGCGCTCGACTAGGATCCCTTCTGTCAGGGTAAGCACCCGATCGAGGCGCGCGGCCAATCTTTCGTCGTGCGTGACGATCACCAGACTGGTGCCCAGTTCGCGGTTGAGCTCGAGCATCAGTTCGAACACCTGCGCCGCGTTCTTGCCGTCCAGATTTCCCGTGGGTTCATCCGCCAACACCAGCTTGGGCCGCGTTACCAGCGCGCGGGCAACGGCGGCCCGTTGGCGTTCGCCGCCGGAGAGCTGCGAGGGACGATGATCCAGGCGTTCGGCCAATCCGACGCGCGCCAACAGAGTCTGCGCCTCGTGCTTGGCCGCCCGCGGATTCATGCGGCGCACCAACAACGGCATCGCCACGTTCTCGAGCGCCGTGAACTCGGGCAGCAAATGATGGAATTGGTAGACGAAGCCCACCGCATGGTTGCGCAGGCGCCCGCGCTCGGCGTCATTTAATTGATTCATCGCAGATCCGGCGATGCCCACGGTACCGCGCGTCGGCAGATCCAGGCCACCCAACAGCTGCAGCAGCGTGGTCTTGCCCGACCCCGAGGCGCCGACGATGGCGATGCGCTCTGCGGCGCGGACTTTAATATTCGCGCCGCGCAGCACCTGCAGGGTCACGCCGCCCTGGACAAACTCTTTGACCAGGTCCACGCCCTCGAGCACCGTATCAATCGAAGTCGACATCGTCTTATCCTTTAATCATTTCGCAAAGATTCAGCCGGCAACAATCGCGCGGCACGCACCGCCGGATAGACGGTGGAAATGCACGCCAGAACGAATGCGAATCCGCAGATGCGCAGCACGTCGGTTAAGCGTACGTGGCCGGGCAAGTCGCTCATGTAGTACACGCGTGCATCCAGAAATTTGAATCCCACAATGGCCTCGAGCCCATGCACGAGTCCCTGTAGATTCGCGGCGATAATCACGCCGAGCGCCACGCCGCAGAGGATGCCGAGCAATCCGATGAGGCTGCCTTGAACGATGAATACGGACAGGATACTGCCGGGCGAGGAACCGAAGGTGCGCAGGATCGCGATGTCGCGCCGTTTGTCCTTCACCACCATGACCATGGTGGAGACGATGTTGAATGCTGCGACCGCGACCATCAACGATAGCATCACGAACAAAATTCGCTTGGTGATGGCGATGGAGCGGAAGAAATTCACATGCTCGTTGGTCCAGTCCTGGATCTCGACACCGCCGCCGATGGCGACGGCGGCGGCGCGCGATAGGCGCGGCGCGGCGTACATGTCCGCAAGATTGAGGCGAATCCCTGTAACCGCGTCGCCCATGCGCAGCAGTTTCGCGGCATCCTGTATCGCCATCACAGCAATGCGTCGATCGTATTCGTACATGCCGACGGACAGAATTCCGCTCACTTCGAATGCGCGCATCCGCGGCAGAACGCCGAGCGGCGTGACGTCGCCGAGGGCGACAATCAACACCACCCGGTCGCCGACTTTGACGCCCAACTCCTCCGCCAAGGCGCTGCCCAGAATCACCCGATAACTGCCCGGCGTCAGATCGGCCAAGCGGCCGCTCAAAAGATGCGGACTCAAATCCACAACCTGCGATTCCGCCGCAGGATCGATGCCGCGCAATTGGACCCCGGATGATTTGTCGCCGTGGGTCATCAATCCCTGTTCCTCGATATAGGGCGCCGCGCCATTGATGCCGGGGAAGACGCGCAGTTTTGCAATGTCCGCCCGCCAGTTGGGGATGCGGCCCTCGATGCCGGAAATGGTGGCATGCGCCGTGAGGCTCAAGATACGGGTGCGCAAGACCTCCTCGAAGCCGTTCATCACGGAAAGCACAATGATCAACACGGCCACGCCCAAGGCCAATCCGACGATGGCGATCCCGGCAATCAAGGACACGAAGCCGCGGTGCGGCGATGCGCGCAGGTAGCGAAACCCCAGGAAACCTTCGTACCAATAGTGCTTCATTCGTATCGCAACGCGACGGCGGGCTGTGTCTGAGCCGCTCGAAAGGCCGGATAAACCGTCGCAATGAAGGTGAGAATGAGTGCCGCCGCGGCAATTCGCACCACATCCGGCGGATGCAGTTCGCTCGGGATCCCGGAAACGACATAAACATCCGGATCCATGATGTGAAAGCCGAAAGTGGTTTCCAAAAACGGCACGATGACATCGACGTTCAGGGCCAGGGCGAGACCCAATCCCACCCCGAGCGCCGTGCCGATCCAGCCGATCAGCACACCTTGCGTCATGAAGACCGCGAGCACTCCGCGCGGGCTCAAACCCAAGGTCCGCAAGATCGCGATGTCGGTGCGCTTATCGTTCACCACCATCACCAGGGTCGCCACAATATTGAACACCGCCACCGCCACGATCAGCATGAGAATCAAGCCGGTCGTCGTCTTCTCGATCCGAATGGCGCGAAAATACGCCTGGTTCTCCTCAGTCCAGTCCCGGACCTGCATCTTCGGATTCAGCCGGGAGGCCGCCAGGCGTGCCAAGTCGGGCGCCTTGAGCACGTCGTCAAATTTCAGCCGAATTCCCGTGGGCCCGGAAAGACTCCGCAAGCCTTCAGCGTCGCTCAAGTTGATCAAGGCCAGCACGCTGTCATGTTCCTGCAAACCGACCTCAAAAGTGCCTACGACTTCGAATTCCTGCAGACGCGGCGTGAAGGCGCCGGCGGCTGAATTGCCAGGAATCATGACGACCACTGTATCGCCCGGACCCACCTGCAGCTGGTAGGCGAGCATTCGGCCCAGGATGATGCGGTTCAATCCCGGCTTAAGATCGGTCAGCTTGCCCTCGCGCATGGCATCGGCGATGGAGGAAACCTTCGGCTCAAATTCAGGGTCGATACCCCGCACAATCGCGCCGCTCATTGACGCCTGCTTGCTCAGCATGGCGTCGGTCTCCAAAAACGGCGCGGCGCCCGTAAGGCCGGGCGAGCCCTGTAACTGGCCGATGCGAGCCTGCCAATCGGGTATGGGCGCCCCGCCGGAGGTCAACGTGGCGTGGGCCGACAAGCTCAACAGGCGCTCGCGCAGCTCCGATTCGAAGCCGTTCATCACCGAAAGCACCGTAATCAGGGCCGCTACGCCCACGGCGACGCCGAGCAGCGACACCCAGCTGATGAAAGACACGAAAAAGCTGTGCTCGCGGGCCAGCGAGTAGCGCAGACCCACAAAGACCGGGAGGGGTTGGAACATGAGCGGCGACGAATCCTTAGCCGGACCGATTAAATGGCAAGACAATCAGAGTGTTAATTGAGTCAAGTATTGGTCCATAAAGGCGGTGGTATAGTTTCAAGGGGCCCATTCGGGGGTCCAAAAGTAAACTATAGGATATCGGTAACATATGAGGTACGCCATGAGGTATCGAATTCTGCTGCTAGCCACGGTGCTCGCGAGCGGCCTCGCGGGGGCCGAGACCATTGCCGTTGATAACGGTATTGCCGTCAAACAATCCGAGGTGCCCACGCCAACCCGCGGCATGACCATGGATCAGGTTGCCGGCAAATTCGGCGCTCCTGCCACCAAGGTTCCCGCCGTTGGACAGCCGCCGATCTCGCGCTGGGAGTATCCCGGGTTCGTCGTGTATTTCGAGCATGAGCACGTCATTCACAGCGTCGTCGTCAGTTCATAAAAAGTTAATGACGCGTAACCGCACTTAGGTTCGCGTAACATCATCTAAGCTTGATTCTTAAGAACCCACCGCGACTTGTTCGCGGCGGGCGTTTTTTATTTTCTAAAACGCGTGCATGTCTTTACTCGACCCAATTCTTCCCGCCAGCAACGAACACCCGGTCAAATGGGGCAAGCTGTATGGCGCCGCCCCCGCGTTGGCGATCGCCGAGGCGGCGCCTGCTGCCGCCGGACCGCTGCTGGTCATCGCGCAGAACTCGCGCGAGGCGGAAAGCTTAAGCGAGGAAATTCGGTTCTTTGCGGGGCCTGCCCTGAACGTCAGGGTGTTCCCCGATTTAGAGACCCTGCCCTACGACACCTTCTCCGCGCATCCCGATATCACCTCTGCCCGCCTGGCGACATTGGCCGAATTACCGCGCGCGCGGCACGGTGTGTGGTTGGTTGCCATCGACACGCTGCTGCAGCGCTTGGCACCGCGCAGTTACATCGAGGCCTACTCGCTCAAGGTACACCTCAACGAAACGCTCGACCTCGAGGCGCTGCGCGCGCAACTCGTCATGGCCGGTTATGCCGCGGTCACTCAAGTCGTGGCGCATGGCGAGTTCGCCGTCCGCGGCTCGCTCATCGATGTCTTTCCCATGGGCTCGGATATGCCCTACCGCATCGACCTGCTGGATCGAGACGTCGACAGCATCCGGCGCTTCGACCCTGACACACAGCGTTCGCTCGACAAGTTGGACGGCATTCATTTGCTGCCGGCGCGCGAGACGCCCTTGAATCCGGACGCGGTGCGCGAGTTCCGGCGCCGCTATCGACTGCGTTTTACGGGGGATCTTTCCGAACAGGCGGTCTACCGCGATGTCAGCACCGGCGTTGCACCTGCCGGCATCGAGTTTTTCCTGCCGCTGTTCTTCGAGCGCACCTCGCATTTGTTCGAGTATTTGCCGCCCAACAGTATCGTGGTGGACATCAACGATGCAGCCTCGAGTGCGCCCGCACTGTGGAGCGGGATCGTAGAGCGCCATGAACAGCTGAGGCACGATCGCTACCGCCCGATCTTGGATCCCGCCGAGGTCTACCTGCCGCCCGACGAATTAGTGCAGGCATTTTCTCCGTGGCCCAAGGTTTTGCTCCATACCTTCGAATGGCCGCCCGAGACCGCGGGAGCTTTCCAAAACTTCCCGACGGCGGTGCCGCCCCAGGTTCGCATCGATGCGCGCGCGGAGCAACCTGCCGCGGAATTGGTGTCGCATATCGACGCCTCTGCCGCGCGTATCTTGATCGCTGCGGAATCAGCCGGCCGCCGCGAGCTCATATTGGACCTGCTGCGCGCCCGCGGAGTACAGGCAAAAGTCTTCGACAGCTTTGCAGCCTTTCAGGCGGGCGGCCTGAAGCTGGGGATAGCGGTCTCAGCCGCCGTATCGGGGCTGACGCTCGACCGGCCCGCCCTGGAGATTCTCACCGAGTCGCAATTATTCGGCGATCGCGCCCGCCAGGAGCGCCGCCGGCGCCGTGCCGAGCGCGACCCGGCAAAAATCCTCAAAGAATTATCGGATCTGCGCATCGGCGCGCCGGTGGTGCACGAGACTTACGGCGTGGGCCGCTACGTCGGCCTACAGACCATGGATATCGCCGGCTACACCGGTGAATTTCTGGTGCTCGAATATGCGGATGGCGACAAGCTGTATGTTCCGGTCCAATCGCTGCATCTGGTGTCGCGCTACACAGGCGCACCTGCGGAAACGGCGCCGCTGCACAAGCTCGGCGGAGATCAATGGCAGAAGGCACGGCGCAAAGCCGCGCAGCGCATCCGCGATGTCGCGGCCGAATTGCTCGACCTGTATTCGCGCCGTGCGGCGCGGCAAGGGACACGCATGCTGGCCGGCGAGGCCGAATACCGCGCGTTTCAGGCCGGCTTTCCATTCGAGGAAACCGCCGATCAAGCCGCTGCTATAGACCAAGTCATCGCGGATCTGAAATCCGACAAGCCCATGGATCGGGTCATTTGCGGCGATGTAGGCTTCGGCAAAACCGAGGTTGCTCTGCGCGCGGCATTCATCGCGGTGCAGGCGGGCAAACAGGTTGCGGTTCTGGTGCCGACCACCTTGCTGGCGCAACAGCACTACACAACCTTTGTGGACCGCTTCGCGGATTGGCCGGTGCGCATCGAGAGCCTGTCGCGCTTTCGCACCAACAAGGAAGCCGCGGGCATCATCGAAGGCGTCGCCGCGGGTACGGTGGACATCGTCATCGCCACGCAGCGTCTACTGCAAGGCAAGATCCGCTTCAAGGATCTAGGGTTGGTGGTGATCGATGAGGAGCATCGATTCGGCGTGCGCGACAAGGAAAGACTAAAGGCCCTGCGCACCGAGGTTGACGTTCTAACGCTGACGGCGACCCCAATTCCGCGCACCCTCAACATGGCGATGGGCGGTCTTCGCGATCTGTCTTTGATCACCACGCCGCCCGCCGAGCGCCTGGCGGTCAAGACCTTCGTGCTGGAATGGAACGAAACCATCGTGCGGGAGGCTGCGTTACGTGAGATTCGCCGCGGCGGCCAGATTTATTTCGTCCATAACACCATCGAGACGATCGAGAAGACGGCGCAGGCGGTGCGCGAATTGGTCCCGGAAGCAACCGTCGCGGTGGGTCATGGCCAAATGCGCGAGCGCGACCTCGAGCAGCTGATGCTGGATTTTTATCATCGCCGATTCAACGTTCTGGTCTGCACCACCATCATCGAGAGCGGGATCGACGTGCCGACCGCCAATACCATCGTCATCGATCGCGCCGATCGATTCGGCCTGGCGCAGATCCATCAGCTGCGCGGCCGCGTCGGCCGCTCGCACCATCGGGCGTACGCCTACCTGATCACGCCGCCGCGAAAAGCGATGACGGCCGATGCCATCAAGCGGCTCGAAGCACTGGAGTCGCTCGAAGAGTTGGGCGCCGGATTTACCCTGGCAACACATGATTTGGAAATTCGCGGCGCCGGCGAACTGTTGGGCGATGAGCAAAGCGGACAGATTCAAGAGATCGGCTACAACCTGTACATGGAGCTGTTGGAGCGCGCCGTGTCGGCGCTGAAATCCGGCAAGCAGGCCGATCTTGAAAGGCCGATGGATGCGGGACCCGAGGTCGAATTGCACGTGCCGGTGCTGATTCCGGAAGATTATGTGCCGGACGTACACTTGCGCCTGATGCTGTACAAACGCATCGCCAGCACGCCGTCGCGCGAGGAACTGGACGAATTGAAGGTCGAAATGATCGACCGCTTCGGTCCGATTCCGCCGTTTGCGCAATCCCTATTTCGCTCTACCTACCTTAAGCTGCGCGCCGCCGCGCTCGGCATCCGCAAGATCGACGCCGGCGCCAGCAGCGGCTACATCCTGTTTGAGGAGCAGAATCAGATTGACCCGAAACGGGTGCTCAAGCTCATTCAAGGCAAGCCCAAGGAATACCGACTCGACGGTCCGCTCAAATTGAGGTTCGGGCACGTAGCGCGCACCGAAGAAGCCTTGTTTACCCGCGTCGAAGAGCTGGTGGATCAGCTGGCGTAAAGCTGTGACAGGTGCTTCTGGTGTCGGGACGCCGCGCGGCGCGCGGCGTCCCGTGAAGCAATGGAAGACTTACTGGATGGCGCCGAGAAAATCGCCTTTGCCGATTTCCACGCCGCTCTTGCGCAGCAAGGCATAGACCATGCTGGAGTGAAAGTAGAAATTCGGCAGGACGAAATCATTGACGTAGCTAAGCGCGGTGAATTTCCAGGCGCCATTGGGAAACTTTATTTCGATCGCGCGGGCGTCATCGCCGGAGACTTTGGCCGCGGTCACCGTCTTCAAATAATCCAGAGTCTTTGCGATGCGCGCTTTGAGCTCCGGCAAAGTGGTCTCGGTATCTTCGTGCTTCGGCACTTCGATGCCCGCCAGGCGGCCGGCGGCTCCCTTGGCGGTATCGCAGGCAATCTGCACTTGCCGGCTGAGCGGATGCATGTCGGGAAATAAGCGTGTCTGCGCGAGGACGGTCGAATCGATTTTTTTTGCAGTCGCATAGGCGACAGCTTTATCGAGAATTGCGGACATATTGGTCAGTCCGCGCGTCAACGCGGGAATCGAAAAATCATACAAGGTCGCCATCCAAATCTCCTGAGGTCTTGCGGGCGGGGGGCGTCACTGTAACATATGCCCATGCTGCCCTTCTCTGAAGCCTGCGAGCGCAACAAGGGTCCGATACTCGAGGTGTTGCGGGTCGCTTTTGCGGATCGAACACAGGTTCTTGAAATCGGCAGCGGCACCGGACAGCACGCGGTGCATTTCGCCGCGCACCTGACTCATTTGACGTGGCATCCCACGGAGCAGTTGGCTTATCTTGCCGATCTCGCGTCACGCGTAAGGAGCGAAGGCACGCGCAATCTGCGCCCGCCCACGCTGCTCGATGTCAAACAATCCGTCTGGCCACTGCGCAGCGTCGACGCCATCTATAGCGCCAATACGCTGCACATCATGGGCTGGACCGAAGTGCAGGCGATGTTCCGCGGCATCGACACGGTGTTGTCGCCGCACGGCGTGGTGTGCATCTATGGACCGTTCCGATACGAGGGCCGCTACACATCGGACAGCAATCGCGACTTCGACCGCATGCTCATGGACCGGGATCCTCTCTCGGGCCTGCGCGACATGACAGATCTCGGCGCGCTTGCGTTGCGCCATGCGCTGCGGCTGCGAGCAGATCACGACTTGCCGGCGAATAATCGGTTGCTGGAGTTTGTGAGGCTTTAGCGACTCGTCCTTTGGCACCGCGAGTTTGAGCGTATGCCCGCATGGCCTGGGGGGATGTAAAGCTTCGAGGCCCGGAAGAGCAGGACCTCGAAGCTTCACAGCCCCCCAGGCCGTTCACACAGAACGCTCAAACTCGCGGTGCCGGAGGATGAGATTCGAATGGCTACCGTCGTTGGGTGTCCTCACGCGAACGCGTAGACCGAAAATTCAAATGTCGACACACGCTCGTCGCGTCGGCGTGGTGATTTTGACCGGCTCAGACACTCGTCAGGGAGGATGAGCAGACTCG
>Ga0209525_1000221_pt1 | contig 14571 bp, 10 predicted proteins | sample JacPin_JW_Ref_O1_FD_187958 | JGI IMG/M metagenome (GOLD analysis project Ga0209525, IMG submission 187958) | Forest soil microbial communities from Algoma, Ontario, Canada - Jack Pine, Ontario site 1_JW_Ref_O1 (SPAdes) (version 2) | ecosystem: Environmental > Terrestrial > Soil > Boreal... | reverse complement strand
TCAAGTAGAGGTGAGCAGAAGATCAAACTGCCCCGGGCGCCAAAATCCCGAGCATGACAATCAGAGGAAAATGAGAACACATGCCGGAAGTCCCCGCCCCCCGATTTTATAGGCGTGTGTCTGAAATTCGGTTTGCGATCAACTAAGCCCCTCAGTTTCCTACATGCGCGTCAAACACCCCCGTCTCGACCTGGCCGTGCCGTTTGACCTGTACGAACAACCGATAGTCGCCGGGCTGGGGGAAGCCGTAGGGAAATGACAATTTGCCTGCCAGTGGGTGCATCGAGCTGTGGTCCATGGGCGATCCAAAATCTTTCTGCGCAACCATGATTGACGCCATCGGCACCGAACCGGCCGGATGGATATGTGCGAATACAGAAAAGTCCGATCTCACGAATTCCGCATGGCCGGCCATGCCCATGTAGGGTTCAAGATCGTCAGCCGGCTTATGCTCCGCGTCTTCAACGATGAAGCGTAGCCATGAAACCTGACCGGCTTTCAAAGCCTCTCGATCCTGTTCCCAAAGCATGCGACCACCATCCGCCAATGGCGCGACACTCATCGTACGACCAGATTTTTCTGAAGCATCCACCCCCGAATCGTCGCCAGAAAATGCGCTTCCTGTCACGTTGGGCAAGTCGATTTCGCTGACCATGGTCTCCGGGAATCCCGTGCCGCGAACAATGTCGGCGAAAATCTTGTATTTCCCCGGCGGCATCGTAGGCAGCTTCAGAGTGAACGACCCGTCGTTCGCTTGCTCCGGATGCAAATGATAGAAGCGGTCCATCGCGGGTACTCGTATTAGGAAAGCATGCATCAGGTGCCCGTGATCTGGAATCAAGGTCATCGACCATTGGTTTTTTCGGCTCTTATGCCAGAAGTCTTCCTCAATCCGCAAAGTGAGCTGGTCGGTTCCGTCGAACGAAACTCTTAGTGGAGGAGCGCTGTACAGCATGGTTTGCTTCAGGGAAGCAGCTTGCGCGTTCCACCACCAGTTTCCTAACGCTAGTATGGTCACGACCAGCGTGCCGGCGACGGCCATCGCGATTCGCCCGAGATGTCTATTCTGTGGTGAAGGAATAGTCCCGGCACGGAGCCCACCTTCGCGTGCCGCCGCCCCTGCGATGGAGGCGATTCCAAATCCAAGAAGCAGCATGAGTCCAAAGAGCAGCGTGGCCAGCGCTTTTTGCATGGGTAATATTCGTCGCGCGGCCGCAGGCACAGGAACTACGAGCCTGGAGATTCCTTGGGACCCGGAAACCTCGACCCGAACCTCCCACGAGCCCGATTCCATGAGCCAAACCTTGCCGCTGAGCGTCTGCTGGTCAAGCGTCGGCTGCATGAGGTCGGAGCTCGGGGGCAGACCTTGATCTTTGCCATTCACATAGACTGGCGCAATTCTGATGCTGTTCACAGTCCCGGATATAACCCGAACTTGCACCTGAGCTACGCCTGGGACCATTGCCGGCGGATTCACTGTGATTAATAAGTGATAGGGCCCTGCATCGCCTTCGAGATACACGTTGGGGCTTCCCACGTGTCCAAAGGCGGAAGAACTTAACATTAGGATCAGAACAGTTCGTTGACAGGCTCGCATGCAATCCTCCTTCTACCGGACGCGACTCGTTAACGGCGAATGCGACGCATCCAATCTCCCCACAGCATGCCAACACGCGCCGAAAGTATGGTTGCTATCAACGCGATGACCATCCCGATCCAGAATTCAACTCGTGTCTTTTCATAAGACTGGAACTCCCATGCCAAGTGATACTGAGAAGGTGGAACGTTATAGCCGAACTCATTCATGGCGAAAATCCGATTGCGCGCGTACGGTGACATCATGAAATAGGCGAAGGGCCAGTTTACAGTTAGATTAGCGACCAGGAAGCCGATGCCACCGGCCACCGCTTTCCATGTGTCGCCTCGACCGGGGGACCGGTTGAGAGTCAGATCCAGCGCGATCGCACCGGGCAGCAGCAGCACGGGAAATCCGAGCGGCACCATGTGAGTGATCGGCGTGAACACGGGTCCAAGTTTTGCCTGTGCGGGGAACAGGGGAAATATCCAATTGCCCGCAGCCCACAAGCCGGTGTAGATCGTGGCCACAATCGTCGCAGCCCAGCGACTTCCCGAAGTTCGAGCGATTCCGACCAGCACAATCGGCGCAATCATCCCGAGCACGCGATAGTAAATCGCGCTATGCATGAGAGTTTGATCGCCGACGTACTCAAAGCCGAGCATAAGCAGCAGACATAGAAGCAGCGCCCCGCTGCACAACAGGATCTGATTGAACTTGCTTCGGCTTTGCCCTGACGTCAGATTCATCCGGGCCGTCGTGAGGATGAGTCCACCTACGCCCATCACGAAAATCCCGAGTAGCAGCACGACGTGCGGCGGGCTAAGGATGGTTACATCCAGGCCGTAGGAGTCGTGCCACCAGTTGTCGAAGGGGGCGGAAGTAAGCATGCAAAACCCGCCCCATGCCGCGATGAATGCGCCCAGTGGGCCCCGCAGTCCCCAGATCCTCACCGCGTTCTCTTTGGCTACTTCATCGCCTGCGAAAGTAGTGTGCAGGATCAGGTAGGCGCAGGAGAGCCCCGTAAGCACAGCTCCAAACTGGATGGCCAGGTGTGCGGGAGTCCAAAATGTGTCTCGCCCGATTCCGATGTGCCACGAAATATCCCAGTACAGTCCCACGGTGGTTGACGTCACTGCCAGGGCGGCCGACCACACATACCAAGGCACTGCGCTTACTCTGATCGCAGGCAGTTCCCTGACTGCCGCATAGACGGGTGCCCCTATTCGTACGTGCTCTGCCATAAGATCACTCCTTTACGATTAGAAGTACGGCGGTCGCAACCAGAGTTCAAGCAAATCTTCCTTCCAAGCAGTGCCGAGATTCAGACTGCGTAAACTAACTCATCCCGGGCTAGTCAACGAGGTCAACCGCAGGTTCAGGGCGACGAATCGCGTTCGCGGTTACGCCGCAATAGTTCACCGTCGGCTCGGTTTCACCAGCCTACCGCCGGCCTTCGGCGCAGCGGTTCCCACTGCAGGTAGGTCAGGCATCGCCACAACCATTCCAAGGGACCAAAGAAGAAATATTTCAGCCAGAGCGGAGAAACCACCAATTGCACTGACCATATCGCCAACACGATGGCGAACTGGGACACCCGCTCGACTTTTCCAAACAACCCAAAACCGTGGCCGTAGAAAATCGTAGTACAGATTACAGTGTGCATGATGTAATTCGTGAAAGCCATGCGCCCCACTGCTGCCAGTCGGCACGTGAATGGAAGTAGCTTTGCAACTCTGCAGGCAAGCATTATCGCGCCAACCCAACCGAGGCTTACCAGGAGACTGGCCCAATAGTTGAATTGGGCACCGTAGAAGAAGGAAAAACGGAAATCCCACCCGGCGGAAAAATCGCGGTGCGTGCCATAAAGCGTGATTGGAATGCCAATACACACCGCAACGGCAATCATCGTCCAATACGCGGATGCTGGTTGCTTGGCGCTGAAAACTCCCAGTTTGAAAAGCGCCATTCCAGCCAGCATGAGTCCCGTCACCCTCCAGAACGTGAATGTGAGGAAGAAAACTGTTTCCATCTGCAATGAATTGGGTACGCGAAACTGCATCTGCGCCATCCAGTCGCCCCCGTAGGCTGCGATCTCTTTGGCCGCCTGCGAGGCTGTCGGCATCCACAACTGTTCACGCGCGACTTCCACCTGCGCCGGTGGCCATTGTCGCAACCACGCGCCGTATGAAGCTAAAGAGGCGGACGCGACTGCGATGGTCAGCAACCCCAGGACCAGAAGGGTGCGCGGTCTCAGCTTGCGGCAAAGGTAGACCAACAACCCGCACATGCCGTAGGTGACCAGAATGTCCCCGCTCCACAGCAGATAGGCATGGGCCAGACCAAACAGAATCAGCCATCCCATGCGCCGGTAATGTAGCAGTGCGGAAGGCTTGCCGGTCGCCTCAATGCGGCTGGTCAGCAAGAGAATCCCGGCGCCGAAAAGCATGGAGAAGATTGCCATGAACTTCTCATCCGCCAGCACATGAGAGAGCAACCACACCCAGTAGTTAGCTCCCGTCAGATTTCCATAGGCCGTCGGATTCCAGTACGCAGCTCCGATCATCGAAAAATACTGAATGTTCATGGGCAAAATGCCCAGCAGTGCGAACCCACGCAGTACGTCGATGCTGACGATGCGTTCTTTCTCCGTTACGGGTTGGGGGATGACGGCACTTGGCGGCTGTTTGGTCCGATCAATGTGTTGCTGCTTCAGAACATGAGTTGCGGCCATGATTTTCACCTACTGTTTGACTTTAGCGCCATCGCCTACCACTGCATTCGGGGCGTGGACCTGCTGTAATACATCGGTTGTGGCTTTGAGATAATCGGTGAACTCGCTGACCTGACGAATACGGAAGCCTTTGACGATCTCGCGGCCCTGGGCCACGAAATCCTGATGGCTAGGCAGCCACACCTCTCCGCCCACTTTTCGCTGCTCGACGAATCCCTGAAAGCTCTTTACGTTGACAAGGAGGCTCAACCCCAGCGAAGTGACGCTGGTGAATTCCATGCGAACGATCTCCGCGGCCTCGGGGTTGATCCACATTGTCCCCTTCATATCGCCGGCAATCTTTTCGTCGCTGGTCCCATGCCGAGTCGGCTGCACTTTCGGCGCAAACGAGTAGACCATCATGGGAGTTCCGCCCACATCTTCCCATCTCAAAGGATTGAATTGGGACTTGAGAATGATGTCTGCGAACAGAAGAGCATCTTTGGATCGAGCGCCCGGATTCTTTTGCGCCTTGCGTTCGTAGTTGGCTAACTTGCGCTCGATGTCTTTCTCCTGCCGCTCGAGATGTTCCTGCGAAATCGATTTTCCGTCGTGACTGATGTGCAAGGTGAAAACCTCGTAAGGTGTAGGCGTGATGTAGTAAGTGTCGGTATGCTGACTTCGCACGGAACCAGTCTTGTCGAGCGTGTAAAGCGTGGTCTTATCTGTGAAAGTGTATTGGGTCAGCAGCGCCTCGACCTGCTTCTGATGTTCTGCTACCCGCGATACCAGAGCCTCAGTAGCTGGAAAAGAAGATTGGGCGGGATGTAACGACGCCTCCTGAGCTACTAACGTAGTGCCGAGGAACACCCCGGCGAGCAGCGACAGAACCGCTCGCGCATGCCTCCGGCCTGAACGGCAAATGGAAGCGGCTGGTGTCGACTCGACTATTCTTGCCATGAGCTTTTGCATCGGATTCCGGCTCCTTATAAAAGGAAACTAACCCGGATTCGATCCTCCAGTTTGTCGTAATCCTCCAAACGCGTGAGCCATGCGGCCAAGCGCAGGTTTGGAGCGGCGAACCGAGGATGAACACCGGCACACATGAGCTAGAATGCTGCTCATGGCGGGTGATGACCCACTCCGGATCCCTTCGTTCTGGCAACTGCAGATAATGGGATGGCTGTGCCTATACGTGCTGGTGTTTGTGGCCTGCATTCCTGATCTCAGCCGCCCCGGAACGATACGTGACAATACGGTGTCTGTGGTTTTCATGTTCCTCGGCAGTTGTGTTCTGCGCCCCGTTTCTCGATCCCTCTTGCGCCGTTCGCTTTCCTGGCTCGCTTTAGAACTGAGGGCGTCGATGTGGTCCCTGCTGGTAGGGACTGTCGGCGCGTTCACGGCCGAGCTCGCGGTGTTGGATTTCCGAAGAATAGATTGGAAGGACCTGGCGGGAAACTCTGTGCAGTTTTCAGTGGTGCTCTTCCTCTGGTGCAGTCTGTATTTCAGCATCAAGCAATGGCAGCAAGCAGCGCTGGAAAGGGAACGCCTGCTGCGGGCCGAAACCGAGGCGCGCGCCGCGCGGCTTAACGCGCTGCGCTACCAGTTAAATCCGCATTTTCTCTTTAATTCGCTGAATGCTGTTTCCACGCTCGTTCTCGATGGGAACGCTCCTGCCGCGACCCTCATGCTGGCGCAGATAGGGGAGCTTTTACGCTCAAGCCTGAACAACGAAGTGATGCCGGAGGTCACGCTTTCTCAGGAGATGGCTCTTACGCAACGGTATCTCGCTATCGAGCAAACCCGGCTGGGAGAGCGTTTGCAGATCGATTTCGCGATCCCTTCCGAGACTCTGGATGCTTTGGTGCCAAGCATGTTGCTGCAGCCACTGGTTGAGAATGCCGTCCGCCATGGGGTAGCGCCACTGGTGAAAGGCGGAAAGATTTCGATCGCGAGTGCGCTTCGCGTTGACCGATTGCAGATTATCATCGGGAATTCCGGGATCTGTGGCGGTGAAAAGCAGAGCGACAACGGGAACGGAATTGGCTTGCGAAATACCGCCGAACGACTGAAGACGCTGTACGGCAACGACCACCATTTCATGTTGAAATGGCCGGAAGCTGGTGGTTGTCAGGCAATCATCGAGTTGCCCCTCCGAAAAGTCACCCAAAACGTAGAGGAAGCAACGTGCGCGCGGTGATTGTGGATGATGAGCCTCTGGCACGACGCGGAGTAAAGCTCCGGCTGCAAAAGCACAAAGATGTCGAAGTCGTTGGCGAATGCGGAGACGGCGCGTCGGCTGTCGAGAAGATCCTCCAACTCTCTCCGGATGTAGTTTTTCTCGATGTGCAAATGCCCGGTATGGATGGCTTTGAGGTCCTCAGGGCTTTGCCGCGCGAGAATTTACCTTCCGTCATTTTTCTTACCGCTTATGAACAGCATGCTCTAAGAGCCTTCGAGGTCCATGCCTTGGACTACCTTCTCAAACCCGTCGACGACGAACGCTTTAGCGCTGCTGTCCAAAGAGCCAGACAGGTGGGAGATTCCGGTTCCAAGATTCAGATGGCCGAACGAATCCTGCAGATGCTCCAGCGCGATTCCGTGAGGTACCCATCGCGTTTCCCGGTGCGAATCGGTTCTCGGATTCAGGTTGTGCTTACCGAGGACATCGAATGGATTGCGGCGGCGGGAGATTATGCGGAATTACACGGGGGCGGGCGGTGTCATTTGTTGCGTGAGACCATGAATTCTCTGGAAGAGAAACTCGATCCCACGCAGTTTCTTCGCGTTCATCGCTCCCGGATCCTTCGTGTCCGGTGCATTCGGGAACTTCGGGCCATCGACAATCGAGAGTATCTTGTGAGGCTCTCCGACGGCTCGGAACATCGCTCCAGCCGAACCTACGCAGATCACCTGGAAAATTGGCTCTCCTCGACAAGACCTTAATCGCCAGCACCCGGGCGCCTAAGAAGCAAAGCCCGGTCAGGTCCCCATAGCTTGTCGGCTACCCAGAACGGGCACCTGGGAAATTGCCCGCAACGAATCCCGATTATGAACGAAATGGTCGGCCTACCATCAGTGGCATCAGAGGAAGAAAGCAAGAAAGATTTTCATGAGTCTGAGTGTCCAGGCACTGTTGACACGCCCGCCGTGGCCAACAGAGCGTGATGTCGACCAAATCAGGCGTGCCAAATGACGAACTCGTAGCTCGTTTTTCAGTTTCGTGAATCCCTGGTAGCGCTAAGGCTTCAGGGAGGACAACAAGCAGGAAAGTCGAGACGGAGCGCGCCAAGAGCAAGAAGTGCATGCGTGATTTATCGCAACATCAGTTCAATGAGCAAAGTTCTTGATCTTATGGTGTGCGATATTTTTGGTGGAGGCAGGTTCTCGATCTCGTGCTCCGGAATTCCTACGGATTGAAATAGGGATCCTTCGCCATGCGGATGAACGCCGCTTCCGATTCGGGAGACGAGCTGATGCGCCAATCGGCTTCCTTGTTGATGTCGAACCAGACGAGACATTTGATGAGTGGGAAACTGGTGCGGAGGGTGGGAATGATTTCGTCGATCCACTTACCCTTGTCTCCACCAGCCTGAGCGGAGGACATCTCTCCAATCATGATCGGCTTTTTCTTGGCTACTAGAAGCGGGTAGATGTTCTTGAAAACCTGCTGGAAGGTCTGCCAGCCGCCGTTCTTGGTACCCCAGTTGTACCCATCAACCCCGGTCCAATCGACGTAGGCATCGCCCGGGTAGTAGTCCATCGTGTTTTTGTTACCCCCGTGGATATCCGTAACGTTTGGACACCACGCCCAGACTACATTGGTCGCGCCCGCGACAACGAAGAGATCATGAATGTGTCGATAAGCGGCAACGTACAGAGGGGCGTCGTTGCCGCCCCACGCCTCGTCGCCGTTCATCTCCGCGGCGAAGTCGAGGAAGAACTTCTTCCCGAGAGCTTTGGAGCCGTTCGCGCGCGCGACGATCGTGGCATCGAGGCTTCCGTCGACGATCTTGGTGAAGTCGATCTTATGGGGTTCCCAATTGACAAGAGGGATGCGTCCGGCGGCCAGGTCTTCCTTGGTGACGGTGCCGGTCCAGTCGTCGGTCCACGCGTAGTAAGTGAGGTGAACTGGGGGTGTGCGCCCGAGCTTCGCCGTGGTCTGGGCCACGTTGCCGGAACCGTAATACTGTCCGAGCAACACACCCGCTGCTGGCTCCAGAATCGACGATCCACTGCCATTTGCTGGACTGATGAGCGATCCATGGGAAGCAAAAATTGCGACTCCCGCTAGGACGGCTCTGCAAAGAATTTCCCTCATGGTGGTCACTCCTGCGACGAACTCAATTCCGTGACGCTGCCGCTGACCTAATTTCGTGATGACAGACTTAATATAAACTTCTAATGATTTTCCACGATACAGCGCAGAGAATACTAATACTAAGGAGCGATTCGCATGTCAGGATCGACTGATTCTCAAGCAGGCTTTCTCTCCCGGCGCCGCTTCTTTCGCTGGGCCAGCTCGCTCGCCGCAGTCCTGGGAGCAGCGCCGCTGGTTTCCTCCGCCAAGGCTCTGCCATCGCCGACGGCATCGTCAGATGGTGAGGATTACTATGCGAAGCTTGGGGTCCGGACGATTATCAACGCCGCCGGCACTTATACCACGCTAACCGCTGCCTGCATGCCTCCCGAGGTTTTGGCGGCGGTGCAGAAGGCTGCGCTCCATCCTGTCCGCCTGCACGATTTGCAGCGGAAGGCGGGTGAGTACATCGCGCGTCGCCTCAGGTGCGAAGGGGCGGTCGTGACTTCCGGAGCTTCGGGAGCCATCAGCCTGGCGACCGCCGCCTGCCTGCAGTATGCAAACAACGCCGATATTCTAGACATGCCGCAGGCGATCGACGGGAAAAAGAATCAGGTCATCGTGCAGCGCGCGCACCGCTATGAATATGATCGCGCCATGTATCTCTGCGGGGCTCGGGTCACGGAGGTGGTCACACTAGACGACTATAAACGCGCTTGCGGCGCGGGCAACGCGGTGATGACGAATTTTTTCAACGCTGCGGAGGACGAGGATGGGATCGCCGCCAGTGCGCAGATCGGTCGGGAAGAATGGCTGCGGGTGGCGCACGAATACAAGATTCCGTGCCACCTGGATGCAGCCGCGGACATGCCTCCGATTTCGAATCTATGGAAATACACGGGCATGGGTTTCGACCTGGTGGCTTTTTCCGGGGGCAAGGGAATACGCGGTCCACAAAACGCTGGTTTGCTTCTGGGCAGGAAGGTCCTGACGGACCTGGCCCATGCGAACAATAATCCGGGAGACGGAATCGGCCGCGGCATGAAGGTGGCGAAGGAACAGATTGTGGGCATGGTTGCGGCGGTCGACTGGGTCCTCTCGCAGACGGAAGAGTCGATGCAAGGCGACTATCAGAAGCGGGTCGATCTGATCGCCAGTGCCGTGAAGGGCATCGCTTCGGTCAGGACGGAGACGGTGGTTCCGAAAATCGCCAACCATGTTCCACATCTCCTCATACGCTTCGACCCGGCGGTCACTGGCGTCACGACGGGCCAGATCGTTGACGCTTTGCGCAAGGGGACACCTTCGATCGAACTGAACCCGAACACTGGCCAAAAGCCCAACCAGGGCATCCCGGCGGATGCAAACACGCTGGTCGTTGGGGTATGGATGTTGCAGCCCGGCGAAGATGAGATCGTCGGTCGGCAGATTCGCGCGGCCCTTACGAAATAGGATCTAGAGCTGTAGTTCGCTTTAGATTTGAGATTTTGCACGCACACATTTGCACGAAATGGCCGTAAGCACTTTCCTTTCACCGTTGACTCCCTTGTACCGTGCCAGAGCGTCAATTATCAACGGCGAAGATCTCGGGAGTCGCCCGTTCGCCGGCGCATGCTCGAAGTGTCCGCGGCTGGACGAGCCGGAACCCCGGATGAAGTAGGAACCGTCGGTGCACTCTTGATGGGGCCTGAGGGTGCGTTTATTGCCGGCAGCGACTTCCTTATGGACGGCGAAGTGACTGGGGCCAATTAGTTCGGCGAACTCGCCCCGAAACTGAGAACCTAGCGCTCAGTTGGCGTAAACACCGCTATAGCATTCGTTGACTCCTGCGAATGGGTTTTGAGTGTTAGGGTCAGGTTTCACCAGCTTGCGCGCTCCGTCTCGACTTTCTTGCTGGTGGTCCTTCCTGAAGCCTTAGCGCGCCACAAGGGAATCAGGCAAGGACATGAAGGGTTGGACCATTCCGTATTTGTGAGACCGTCGGGAGTCAGCTCAGAAGTTTTCCAGCAGCATCACGTCTTTTATGTATGTTCTTTTGGTGAAGGCGAGGGAGCGGCCATCCGGCGAAGGCACGATGGAGGCAATCCATCCCGCTCCCACTGGGATTTCGTACAAGACTCTCGGGTTGCCCTTCGCATCGATCGAAAGAAGTGAAAACGAAGAGGGGGATCCCGCGAGAGCGAACAAGTGTTTCCCGTCCGCTGCGTTCGCTGATTTAGCCAGGATTCTCTCCGCCACCCCCGGTGGCAGACTTTGGATCCTTCGCAGAAACGCCGCGATAGACCAAAGCTGCTCTTCCGAATAGAACCGCCCGTATGCGGACATCGCCGTCATCCGGATTCCGTGCTTCACAACCCAATAAATCTGAGGCTCCGTATATTGCGTTCCGGTGTATGGAAATTGTGGAACGCGCGGATAGAAGCTGTGGTCTTCTCGAGACCGCTTTCCCAATTCGCCGTGGCAGCCCTGGCATCCCTCCACATACACCTTTCCGCCTTTTACCAACATGTCATCATCTGCAATGGGTGCGGTCAGTTTTGCGGCGCTTCGCGCGACGGCAGCGTGGACTGCCGCCCCCATCATTCGGCTCTCCAACGCCGATGGCGCAACATCGCTTTGTGCGTCCGCGAATCCCATGCAGAAATATCCGATCGCGCCAACTGGCAAAATTACGATGGCGGCTACGAAGCCGAGTAGAAAGTTTTTCATTTCTTGGGCTCCGCGGCCGGTTCCGCACTCTCGGGCTTTTGCCGAATTTCCGTGAGAATATTTGAGGACAGCCTGGGCATCCGTGCGATGAACGCCGCCAGCAAACGCAACTGTTCATCGGAGTAAGAATCTGCTTGCGCACTCATTCCCGTTCGTCGAACTCCATGTTTCGCAATCCAGAACACTTGCTGTTCCGAATATCGAGTACCTTCCAGGGCCAATTGTGGCGCCGGCGGATAGAACGTCGCCCCAAAATCGCTCGGTGGTTTGTCCGGCTCTCCGTGACAACCCACGCAGTCACTCAAGTAAAGCTTTCCTCCGGCGATCACATTCGCATCGGTTGCTGGAACGAAAGCAGGGAGCGACGAGGCCTGTCGCACCACCGATGCATGCGCGGAAACATTCAGCCAGCCCGCTAGCCATGCAGGAATGGTCGCATCGGCGCGAACGTCCGCAAATCCGAACCGCAGGCAGACCAGCGCGACAAGCACCAAACCAAGCGCACCAGTCAGGAATCCAGCAACGAACCTCTTCACACCGTGACCCTGCAGGTCTTAGCTGAGATTTCCATCTTGCCTCTATCCATTCCGATCCGCGGAGTTACAAACAGCAACAGCAACTAGCGGCAACATATTGCGAATCTTCACGACACCTCCGTCAGATACTTCTCAATTGGACGCGCTGTCACGAGAAAAGGCAGCTACTTGTTGATGATTTCCGCCTTCTCGGAAATCAGAGACAGTTGGGGAAGAAAAGAACGGGCAGCGTTCTAACCAACCGCACTACATCCCTCTTGCTTTTCATCCGGTTAGGGCCAAACCTCCGTTTTGACGGTCTCGTCGGTCGCACCTTGTGCTGCTGACTCCTCTCAACCTCGACTGCATCCAACCGCCGCATCGCTCTTCGGTTGGCTTGTGGGGATGAATGCGAGCGAACCAGGGATGTGTTGGATCGCCACCGTCAAGATGGTCTGACACAATTCTGCTGGTGTGTGTCACCGTGGGAGCCTCGATTGCAATTACGTCAATGCCTTACCGCACTAACGGCATCCACGATGACGGTTCGCTAAATGTGCCCTCTCGCTTACATAACATTGTTGATGCAGCGGGAAAGGGTCGGCAATGCAACTGCTGAGCTCCGCATTACGCGCGATATGGCTTGTTCCCGGACTGATTGTCTTGGGGCGCCCAGACGGGAGTTGCAATTCGGCTCTACTCGGAATATCGAAAACGAAAAGGAGAAGGAAAAGACGACAGGTGTTCTCAAACAAATAAGGCTGTAACTTTGGGCGGGGATATTAGCGCTTGGAATTGAGAGCAGCCAGCTGAACCGCGCTGCGAGTATCGGGATGGTCGGAGCCGAGACATTTTTCAAGATTCTGGGCCGCTAAATCGGCCTTCGCTTGAGCCTCGTCATGCTTGCCCTGCGCATCCAGAGCTCGGGCAAGGGCCAGATAGGCATAGCCCCGCGTGCTGGAGAAGGAATCAGGCTGGGTACTCGACCCTTGCAAGGCTAGAGCGCGGTTGGCATCGGCAACCGCCTGCTCCAAACTTCCGGACGCCAGTTCGATGGAGGAACGATTCAGGAGGAATCCGGGAAAGGCAAACGCACCTTGACCTCCACTCTTTAGCGCCGCTTCTCCGATAGCAACCGACTGATCTGCAAGCTGAAGCGCCAACGGCAGATTGCCTTCTCCAGAGGCAATCCTCGACCGGTCTGCCGCCAGGCTGGCAAAGGCATAGTGCGCCGGAGGAAGGTGTTTGCGCATCTGCGGTTCGAGCTCGGACAGCAAGTCCGAGGCTTGGGCAAACTTGCGCTGGCTGATCGCAATTCGTGCTCGTTCCAGAAGCGATTGACCAGTCACTAGTTGGTTGTGCTCAGTTTGCGCTTTGTCGTAAGAGCGCTGCGCATAGCCGGCTGCTTCATCCAGGCGATTCAGTTTGCGCAGCATCTTGGCATAGTTGTTCAACATCATCGCCGTCGACATTTCGGTGGAGTTGCCGTCGCTGGTTTGGTCGAGGGCGCGCCGTTCGATTTGTTCGGCTTCGAGCGTACGACCGATCTGATCCAACTCCAATGCCCAGTTGTTGAACAGGTGGACGCTTGTGTCTGTTTCTTCCCATCCTAAGGAGGACAACAGAGAACTTGCCTCTGCGAACTCTGACAATGCTTCCGTGTTTTGCCCGGCATTACTGTAGGCGCCTGCCAAATCCACGGCAGTAAGCGTCTTCAGAAGCTCAGTCGCGACCGGTGATTGCTCCACGATGCGCCGCGCCGCTTGCATGCGCGCCAAGGCCTCTTTCGCGTGCCCGGCTTGACCGGCCACGTTGGTTCCGATGCGGAGGCAAGCCACACGGTCCAGGGCATAACGAGGATCGTCGGGTAATTCGCGGAGCCCCTCCTGGACAAGCGACTCGGCGCGCACCAGGTCTTCGTCTTGCGAGAGGCAGTCTGCCAGGGCGCAGGATGCCCGCGCGCGAATCGACCGGTCGGAGAGGCCGCGGGTCACCTGATATGCCTTTTCGACAAGCACCCGTCCTTGAGCGACCTGGTCCTCGGACGAGTAGCTTTCTCCGATCCATATCAAGAGGTCGGCGCGGCGCAGAGGGTCCGTAGAGTGGTGTTTTTCGGTCACTTGCGCGGCTCGCGCCAGTAGATCGCTAACCGAGAATGCTTTGTTGGGCGCCGCGTCGTAGAGAAGATAATTCAAGAGCTCGTCATGTTCCTGGCTCCGCTTAAGTTGCTGGAAAGCGAAGTCTCTCTGACTTCGCGCGGTTCGGGCCTGTATCCACGTCCCCACAAGCCCCGCGCAAATGGCCAGTACGGTGAGCGTCGACAGGGCGACTACGGCCCGGTTTCGACGGATGAACTTGCCCGCGCGATAGGTCAGCGTATCGGGCCGGGCAGTGATCGGCTCATGCCGCAAGTAGCGCTGCAAATCGTCGGCCAGCGCCGTGACCGAGGCATAGCGTTCGCGCGGGTTCTTCTTCAGCGCCTTGGCCAGGATTGTATCGAGGTCCCCACGCAGCTGCCGGCCAAGCTTTTCGGGCGTGGTGGTGCGTCTGGCGGCGTTGGTAGTAATCTCTTCGCTCGCGTCCCTCGTCGTGGTTACAACCTCGGATGGGCGTTTCGGCTCGGTATCTACAATTGCCTTCACCAAATCGGCCGGAGAGTGTGGGCCGGCCCCAGCAGGGTGCTGTCCCGTCAGCAGCACATACAACAGCACGCCGAGGGCATAGACGTCGGTGGCAGTCGTGACGGGTGCGCCCGTCA
>Ga0209525_1000219_pt1 | contig 14621 bp, 18 predicted proteins | sample JacPin_JW_Ref_O1_FD_187958 | JGI IMG/M metagenome (GOLD analysis project Ga0209525, IMG submission 187958) | Forest soil microbial communities from Algoma, Ontario, Canada - Jack Pine, Ontario site 1_JW_Ref_O1 (SPAdes) (version 2) | ecosystem: Environmental > Terrestrial > Soil > Boreal... | reverse complement strand
GAGAACTCTTTGATAAGGAGCGAAAAACCAGAGCTGAGCGAGACCACGCTCTAGATCAGTTGACGTAAGGAGGTGGTATCACAAGCCAATCCACCAGTTGAGCTGGCAGCGTTAACCAGGCACTATCGGATAGTAGGTACATAAAGAGCGATTATTGACGCAGAGCGGCGCGAGTTTTGGCCAATTTTTGCTGTCACTGTTTCAAGTAACGAAGTGCAACAAATCCTGACTTAAAAATCCTGGACTCAACAAGTTCTAATCGTAATTTCTTTTGCAGGCTAACACCTTCCAGCAGCCGTCTCCCTGCTCCTGCAATTATTGGCATAATGACAAAACGATATTCATCAATTAGGCCAAGCTCTATCAGTTGTGAAGGAATGCTCACACCGCCGACTAAAATATATTTGCCTGGCTCGTGTTTCAGTCTGACTATTTCGTCTCGAAGGTTTGTGCGCACAATTGTCGTATTTTTATCTTCAGCGTTTTCTAATGATCGGGAAAAAACAATTTTGTCTTTGGAGACAAATATTTCCGCAAATTCGCGATCTGCTTTTGTCTCGGAAGGATTTTTTGCGACATCCGGCCAATAAGGAACCATCAATTGATAGGTTTTGCGCCCAAAGACGAGCAGGTCAGCACCTCGAACCAGGTGCGTAGAATATTCAAACAGTTCGTCATCGGGAACCCCGTTGGTGTGGTCGCAGCCGCCATCCAGGGTAAGGTTGATTGCGTAGACTACATTTCTCATTTTCGCCTCGGATTGAGCAGCACGGCCTTCGACATAAAACCAATAACTTGAACCGCGCGTCATTGCAACGTAAAGATTATGGAAGGTGGAAGAACTCAGCGATCGCCGTGACAATGGGGACGTGCTTGGGAAAAAGTGTCGTGAAGACTTATTTTGCCGCCGGTTTAGTGAGTGGTTGAAAAGCAGCAGAGCCGGTGGTTGGCAGCCAAAATTCGATGTGCCCATTTCAAGTCATTATCCTCCTATATTACTGATTTAGAGTCGCTTAGTGGACGGCCTGGGTTTGGCATGCGCCTTGCACCCTGTGACCGACGTGATGGCTTTAAAGGGCTGTAACGGAGCTGGAAGCGAAGTCGGAACGAGACGCCGCCAACCAGCCGGGAGGTCTCAGATGCGTTATCTAAAATATGTTGGATATGCGGCAGTTCTTGGAATTCTAGTGCTTTCGATGAGCGCTGTTGCGAGCGCGCAGGTACGAGTGGGAATCGGCGTCGGTCCGGTTGGCGTCGCGATCGGGGCGCCTCCAGTGTGCGCCTACGGCTACTACCCGTATGCTCCGTACGCTTGCGCGCCCTACGGATATTGGGGCCCTGACTACTTCACGAACGGAGTATTCATCGGCGCCGGCCCGTGGTTCCATGGCTTCTACGGTCACCCGTATTATGGCCGCGGTTACTATGGCCGTGGCAATTGGGATCATCGCGGTGGTTGGGATCGTGATGGGCGCGGTGACAACCGGTTCCATGGTAACGAAGGGTTCCGCGGTGGAGTTCGCGGAGGTAATGATTTCCGCGGCGGGAACAGCTTCCATGGTGGAGGCGCAGTGCGCGGCGGTGGCAGCGGCTTCCATGGTGGAGGCAGTGCAGGTCATGGAGGCGGACACCGGTAAGCGCGGTTTCTTTGCCTGAAGGTGAAAACGGCTGGCAGCGAAAGTTGCCAGCCGTTTTTTTTTGTGCAGGCGGATTAGTTTTGTTCGTCGGCTGATGGGCCGTAGATGGAGGGAACCGCGACGTTGTTGAGGCGCAGATAGACTGAGAGCTGGCCGCGGTGATGGATGATGTGGTTCAGGATGAAGCCGCGAAGGGCGGCTGTGCGTGGAAGCGAGAAAATGGTTTTTCCGCCGGCTTGCAGCGTGAAGATCTTTTTCAAATCCTCGTCGCTCGACTGAGCAATGGCGGCGCGGGCGGCGGCGACGTTCTTGTCGAAATCCTCGAGGAGCTGTTTGCGGGTGGACATGATGGTCGGCTGTCGTGGGGGCGCGCCGGGCGGACGAAAGTCGATCGACTCGCGCTGAAGGGCGAGGGGAACGAGCGTCGGCAATTCGACGAGGTGTCCGGCGAGTCGGCCTATGGTCATGGATTTATCGTGGGGCTTCCAATCGGTGTTGGTTTCGGGCACGCGTTCGAGTGTTTTTCGGGTGGTGCCCATTTCGTGATCGAATTCCGGCAAGAAAGCATCGCGGATTGCCATTGGTGAACCTCCTGATGGCGAATGGGATGCGGGCATTATACGCCGACGCTCGGGCCAGGCTGCAGTGACAAAAATTTGGCGCGATTACGGCGCGATCGTAAAGGAATCGTCAGGGTTTACGAAGCCGTAGGCCATGCGAGAGGTGTTAAAGGCCGCGGCTGGATTGCCGTTGCGATCGAGGAGAATCAGGCCGCCGGTGGTGTGGGCTCGATGGGCGAGTTTGCGAACGCAGGCGTTCGCAACGGATTGGGCGTCTCCCCCGGCGGAGGTTGCAACTGTCGAGCGTGTGCCCCAGGCGACTCCCCAGCGACAGTCATCGGATTTTGTGGCCGGATTCTCCGCTGTGGCGAGTAGATCGGCGGCCATTTTAGCCATCACAATTTTCATGATGCCTTCGCCATGGCCTGTGCAGGAAACGGCACCGGCTTCTGCGTCGGCATAGCAGCCGCAGCCGATGAGAGGCGAATCGCCAACGCGCCCGGGAAATTTGCAGCATGTGCCGCCGGTGGAGGTGCCGGCGATGAGGTGATTTTGCTTGTCGAGGGCAACTGCGCCGACCGTGCCGAATTCGTGGTCTACGTGATGCTCGGCAGCGTGCGAGTCTTCGAGGCAGCGGCCCCAGGCGGAGCGCTCGCGATCGATGACGAGATCTTCGGGAGCGCAGAGGACGATGCCGTTCTCGGCGGCGAATTTTTCGGCGCCGGCGCCGACGAGCATCATGTGCTCGCTTTTCTCAAGGACGGCGCGGGCCAAGCGGATTGGATTGCGAATGCGTTCGACGGCTGCGACTGAGCCTGCTTTCAGAGTTGCGCCATCCATGATGATTGCATCGAGCTGAACGCGGCCGTCGCGATTCAGATGCGAGCCGAGGCCGGCGTCGAAGGTGGGATCGTCTTCGAGAATTACGATGGAGGCTTCGACTGCGTCAATTGCGGCGCCGCCCGCTGAAAGAATTTTCCAGCCGGCTTTCAGGGCGCGGCGGATGCCATCGCGGCAATCCTCGACAGCTTCATCGGGGATGTTCCAGGCGCCGCCGTGAATGATGAGGGAGGGTTTCATGTCGCGCGAGTGGTCAGAGGTTTGTGTAGAGCAGGAGCGTGACGCTGATGGCGATCAGCATCGGGCCTAGAAGGAACGCAAATCCTACGCCGAGGAGAAAGCGGACGGCGTGTTTTCGTTTGGCGGCTGGGACAGCGGCGGGGAGCACGCGAGCGGTGCTGATACTTTCCTGGCGGCGAAGAATCGAGCGGAAAACGTTGATGTACGCGGCTAGCCAGAATTTGATTTCGTTGCGCGACTGCCAGAGCAGATCGAGACCAGCGCAAATGACGAGCGCGCCGATGATGGCGAGAAGCTTGGGCATGGCTATCGTCCGCGTCCTGCGGTGCGCGAGAAGAACTGAGGAGATGGGCGTTGCGCTCCGTGCGAGAGGTTCGCTTCCAGTGGCGACGGCGATGGAGCTGGGATGGAAACGGGTTTCGGGGCGGTGACGACTTCTTTGGTCTGCTTCCAGGTGTGCACGATTCGATGGATTACCGTGATATTGGGGCCGATCGCGAGAATCCATAGCACGGGCGGCATGCGATTTGCGAGCGCGCCGATGATCATCAGCACGAGGCGCTCGGGACGGTCCCAGAAGCCGACGTCTTCGTTGGGCACGAGCGATTCCGCGCGGGCTTTCGCGTAACTCACCATAACGGCGCCTGCCATGGCTGCGCCGGCGAGAAAGGCGTAGACGAAGCGATTGACGCTGGCGTAGTAGACGAGCAGACCCAGGAACAGAATTAGATCCGCGTAGCGGTCGAAGATCGAATCGAGGAAGCCGCCAAAAATGGAAACGCGATTCTGGATGCGCGCCACGGGGCCGTCGAGAAGATCGCAGAGCCCCGCGAGAATCATCATTCCGCCGCCGGCTGCGAAACGGCCCTGCGCAAACAGAATGCCCGCCCAGAGATTCAGGCCCAGAGCTGCCCAGGTGATGACGTTTGGCGGAACGCGGGTAGGGGCGAGAAGCCCTGCGAGCCGGTTGATGGGCCAGGACAGGTAGCGACCGATGGAGCGGCTCAGCATGAGGCTGGAATCACCCAGTTATTCCTCGTCGTAAATTGTCGCCAGGCGGACGACTTCGTAATCTTTTATGCCCGCCGGCGTTGTTACCTGCACTTCGTCGCCGACTTTCTTGCCCAGCAGCGCGCGGCCGATTGGAGAACTGGTCGAGATCAGGCCCTTGGGCGCGTCCGCTTCTTCTACTGTGACCAGTTTGTACTCGATTTCGGAGCCCTTCGCAATGTCCAGTACGACAATTCGCGAACCATAGGCGGCTCGGTCTTTTGGGAGGTTGTTGAGATTGAGCATCGAGAGGTCGGCCATGCGCTGGTGGAGCTGGGCGAGGCGCGTGGAGACGAACGATTGGCGCTCTTTGGCGTATTTGTACTCGGCATTTTCGGAGAGGTCGCCATGGGCGCGCGCCACTTTGATTTCTTTGGGCAGCTCGTCGTGGAGCTCGTGCTCGAGAGCGGCGATCTCGTCTTTCAGCTTCTTTTTGATTTTTTCGGCTAGATCGATCATTTCGGGTTGTTTGCGGCGCTTGGGAGAGCGTCGCGATGCGAGTGGACTCCCTTTTCGTTTCGGCACAATTACTTAGCAATTATAGAGGATTCGCGCGGAATACCGCAAATCGCTTCGGACCATGGCCCCTTCGAGTTTGCCAGGGCTACCACCATCCCTCGATTACCTTTGAAATAGGCCTCATGCTAGGATTCGGCGCTATGAAAACCGTCCTCCTTCTCATTTGCTCTAATGTCTTTATGACGATCGCCTGGTACGGCCATCTGAAGAACAAAAAGGCGCCTCTCTTTGCTGTAATCGTCGTGAGCTGGCTGATCGCCTTCTTTGAATATTGTTTTCAGGTTCCCGCAAATCGCATCGGCTACGGCGAGTTCACGGCGTTTCAACTGAAGATCATCCAGGAAGTGATCACACTTTGCGTGTTTGTAGCGTTTGCATGGATCTACCTGGGCGAACACGTGAGGTGGAATCACGTCGTCTCGTTCCTTTTCATCGTAGGAGCCGTGGTTTTTGGCTTCTGGGGCAAGCTGTAGCTCCTTCATGCAACGCCGATGTTCGATAGACTTCGCCGCAATTCCAGATAAAATGATCGGTTCGCGGACGACTCGCGATGTGCCTGATTTCCGTTGGTGCGCTTGCGAGGCAATTTCGTTCATATGGGTTGAAGCAATCTCAGGGAGCTTTAGATGATTGTTGGTGTTCCTCGCGAAACCTTTCCGGGAGAGCGACGGGTGGCGCTGGTGCCATCGGTGGTGCCAACTCTTGGGAAATCCGGGCTTGAGGTGGTGGTGGAAGCGGGTGCCGGGATTGAAGCAGGATATCCGGACGCAGACTACACCGCGAAGGGCGCAAAGATTATCGCCGAGCGCGCCGAGGTATTTCGCACTTCTGACATTATCGTGCAGGTGCTGGCGCTGGGCTCGAATGACAAGACCGGGGAAGCGGACTTGCCGCTGTTTCACCGCGACCAGGTGCTGATCGGCTTTCTGCGGCCGCTGGGCGAGTTGAAAACGATTGAGCAGATTGCCCAGACCGGAGTGACTTCCTTCGCCGTGGAGTTGATGCCGCGAACAACGCGTGCGCAGGCCATGGATGCGCTTTCCTCGATGGGCACCATTTGCGGCTACAAAGCTGTGCTGATTGCAGCCGACACGCTGCCTCGTATTTTCCCCATGCTGACCACCGCGGCGGGGACGATTACTCCTGCGCGGGTGCTCATCATCGGCGCGGGTGTCGCAGGTTTGCAAGCAATCGCGACAGCTCGACGGCTCGGCGCCGTCACGTCCGCATACGACATGCGGCCAGCCGCGAAAGAACAAGTTCAGAGCCTGGGAGGGCGTTTCGTCGAACTGCCGATCGAAGCGAAAGATGCGCAGGATGCGGGTGGGTACGCGAAGGCGCAGGACGAAGAATTCTACCGAAAGCAGCGGGATCTGTTGGGTCGCGTGGTGGGCGAAAGCGACGTGGTCATAACGGCAGCGGTGATTCCGGGCAAGAAATCGCCGGTGCTCGTAACCAAAGACATGGTAGCGAGGATGGCGCCGGGATCGGTGATTGTCGATTTGGCATCAGAACGCGGAGGAAATTGCGAGCTGACACGACCTGGCGAGAAAGTAGTAGCCAACGGCGTGACGATCATCGGCCGAATCAACCTTGCGAGCACCGTGCCCTATCACGCGAGCCAGATGTACGCCCGCAACATCACCGCGTTCCTCCAGTACCTGGTTCATGATGGCAAGCTGGAGCTAAAGCTTGACGATGAGATCGTTCGAAGCACGCTCCTCACGCGAGGCGGCGAGATCGTGAACGGGCGCGTGCGCGAATTCTTATCGCTGCCAGCACTGGCGACAGCGGGAAAGGGGGCAAGCTGATGGTGCAATCGGACTTGCTGACCGATTTGTACGTTTTCATTTTGGCAGCCTTTATCGGATTTGAAGTGATTCGCCGCGTTTCGCCGCTGCTGCACACGCCGTTGATGTCGCTCACGAATGCGCTGGACGCCATCGCTGTGGTGGGCGCGATCATTCTCGCCGGAGAAGGGAAGAGCACTCTCGCGACGATCCTCGGGACGATCGCCATCGTTGCCGCGACGAGCAATATCGTAGGCGGCTTCCTGATCACTGACCGCATGCTGAAAATGTTCAAGACCAGCCGCCCCACGAAATCATGAATTTCCTCTCCGGTTCTGATTTACTGCTTCAAATCATCTATCTCATAGCGGCCGTCCTTTTCATTCTGTCGCTCAAATTGATGAGCTCGCCGAAATCGGCGCGGCACGGAGTGTGGGCCGGCGAACTGGGGATGTTGCTCGCGATCATCGGAACGCTGCTGCATCACGGAATCGTGGATTACCGCTGGATCGCGATCGGCCTGGTGCTTGGATCGATCATTGGCGTGCCGCTGGGCCTGGTTCACATGACAGCCGTTCCGCAAAGGACGGCGCTCAGCCATGCGTTTGGCGCGCTCTGCGTGACACTGGTGGGCACATCGGAATTTTATTTGCGCGCGCCAAATGTGCCGCCATTCATGATGGCGGTGCTCTCGGCAGAAGTGATTCTCGGTTCGCTTACTTTCACGGGAAGCTTGATGGCGGCGGGAAAGCTCGAGGAGGTGCTTCCGCAGCGGCCAATCACATACAAAGGGCAGAATTTCGTCAACCTCTCAGTCCTGGGCCTGGCGATTGTGGGCGCAGTGGTGCTGATACTGCATCCCGAACACATGCATCTTTTCCCGGCGATTCTCGGAATCTCGCTGCTGTTCGGCGTCCTGATGATTATTCCGATTGGCGGCGCGGACATGCCCACGGTGATGTCGCTGCTGAATTCCTACGCGGGCCTGTCGGCGGCGGCGATGGGTTTTGTGCTCGATAGCAAGCTGCTGATCATTGCTGGCGCGCTCGACGGAGCTTCCGGATTCATTCTGTCGGTGAACATGTCGAAGGCGATGAACCGGTCTTTTTCCAATGTGCTGTTTGGCGCATTTGGCCAAGAGCAGGCAGCGAAAGGCGCCGCCGGACAAGAAGCGAAACCGGTGAAAAGCGCGACGCCCGAAGAGGCGGCCGCAATTCTGGGAGCCGCCAGCAAGGTGGTGATCGTGCCGGGCTACGGAATGGCGGTTGCGCAGGCGCAGCACAAGGTGCGCGAACTGTATGACGCGCTTACGAAGCGAGGCGTGGACGTGAAATTCGGGATTCATCCGGTCGCCGGGCGCATGCCGGGGCACATGAACGTCCTGCTGGCGGAAGCGGACATTCCCTACGACAAGCTGCTCGATATGGAAGACATTAATCCAGATTTCCCGCAGACGGACGTGGCGCTCGTGATCGGCGCAAATGACGTGACCAACCCTGCCGCGCGCAACGAGCCGAGTAGCCCCATTTACGGCATGCCGATCCTGGATGTGGACAAGGCGCGCACGGTGATGGTAATCAAGCGCGGCATGAGTCCTGGCTTCGCGGGAATTGATAATCCTCTGTATTACCTCGATAGGACGCTCATGCTTTTTGGCGACGCGAAGTCATTCGTCGGCGATATCGTGCGCGAACTCGGCGGCGGCCACAGCTAGTCCCGTCGTTTCTCATCCCTTCTTAGTTTCCGAGATGCTATTTACGTTTCGATCCGTGCATATCCCCACGGTGATTCATCTAACTTTGTAATTCAAAGTACTTGACAATTACAATTAATTTAGGCAAGCTTGGTCTGCGGCGGACGGAAGTCTGTTCCGATTTCAAGGAGAACTGTAATGGGCAAACGTGTCGCCGCAATCGGTTTCATCTTCTTCTGCACTGCAATCGCCTGGGCCATCCTTGCCAGCACCATCTTTTACCGCACCTATTCGTCCGATACACAGCTTCGCGGCAAAGTGGCGTCGTCATGGGGCGCGCCGCAGGAACAGTCTCCGCCGACGGCCACATACGTCGAAGGTTCGTGGCGCCACGTTCCCGCCGTTGAAAATGGCAAAGAAATTATGCGAACGATTGACGACCGGCGTTATATCCCTCTCGCGCTGCAAAAAAGTCGCGTGAATGCGGCACTGCATGCCGATTACCGTCGGAAGGGCCTTCTTTGGTACAGCACCTACCAGGTGCAGTTCGCGGGCGCGTACGAATTTGTAAATCCCGGCGATCGGCCGCGCGACGTGACCTTCACGCTCCATCTGCCGGCCGAGCAGGCGATTTACGACGACATGGTTTTCACCGTGAACGGCACTCCTCTCGCGCTGGAAAACCAGAAGAGCGAGACGTACGGACGCGCAACAGTTCCGCCGCATCAGATTGCGGTGCTTAACGTCGGTTACCGCTCGCAGGGCTTGGATACCTGGCACTACAGTTTTGGCGACGAAGTGAGCCAAGTTCGTGATTTCGAGTTGCGGCTCACCACGGACTTCAGAGGTTTCGATTTTCCCGGAAATACCCTTTCGCCGACGCAGGAAAACAAAATCGGCCGCGGCTCGGAGCTGGTTTGGAGTTACAAGAATCTCGTATCCGGCTACAAAATAGGGCTCGCGCTTCCGCAAAAACTGCAACCCGGTCCACTCGCTGGGCGAATCAGCGCCTTCGCTCCGGTATCGCTACTGTTTTTCTTTTTCGTGCTGTTCGTTCTCACGACAATTCGCGGCATCAACCTGCATCCGATGAACTATTTCTTTCTCGCGTGTGCCTTCTTTTCTTTTCACCTGCTGATGGCTTACCTGGTGGACCACATTTCGATTCACCTCGCGTTCGCGATCTGCTCGGCGGTTTCGGTGGCGTTGCTAGTGAGCTACTTGCGTTTGGTCGTAGGAATGCGATTCGCGGCACTCGAGGCCGGACTCGCCCAGGTGATCTATCTAATTTTGTTCTCGTATGCGTTTTTCTTTGAAGGATTCACGGGGCTTGCGATCACGATCGGCGCGATTCTTACCCTGTTCATCACCATGCAGATCACGGCGCGAGTGCGCTGGTCGGAAAAGTTCGCAACGGGCCCGGTAGTGGGATGAACGGTAGTGGGATGAAATTGTGCAGGAATCGCTAGCGAACCTGCACAGTAAGCGCTGAGGTCTTCGAGTTTCCGCTGCCGTCTTCGATGGTGAGCGTGTACTCCGTAGTTTTTTGGGGGGTCACGTCGACGCAGTGGCTTACCGACGGCCAGACGGGATTCGTTTGCGGTTCCAGCTTCACGGTCTTCGCATTGGACACGCCGTAACACAACTGCACTGCTTCGCCCGCGTGGACGGCCGGGGGCGTGGCGTAAAAATTCAGGATCTTGAATTCGCTTCCGCCGAGTTGTTCGACGGTGAGCGCGTCGTTCGTGCGCTCTTTCGCGGCGGCTGCATCGGCGGCGCGCTGCTCGATCTCGCGATTCTGTTGCCGGCGCACGTAAAAAGTGCCGCCGACATAGAGAAGCACAACGAGCAAGAGCGTGGAGGTGTAGAGGAGGGGATTGCGAAAACCGGAGAGAGGTTTGCGGTTTGGATCTGCGGACATCGGATGCACCGTCCAATTCAGTATAACCCACTGACTCGAATACTCTTAAAAGCGTCTCTCAAAAGATCTAGGACTTTAACGAAGTGAGTGAAGCCAAACGGCAAATCGTTTCACTTACCCGCCCGACAACGCGATCGCGATCCGCCGGGAGCCCATCAATGAAATCCGAGCCTGTCGATTTCGCGCCCCTTCGTTCGACGTGGAAGTAGAAGGAAGAAAAAACGCACTTCAGGGGGGCGGTCATGGCAAGGCAGAACGCAGACTTTCAGGTTCCCAAATCAATCGTAGGAACGGCCCTCGTCGGCCTCGGGTTTTTCATTCTGTTTCGGAATCTTGAAGGAGCCAACGAACTGGCGCGCTTCCTCCGCATTACTGGAGAAGAAGTGGACTCGTTAGGGATGCTGACCGCTGCCAGTATCGCGATCCGGGAGGCCTTGCAGGCCTATCTTTTCAATCACACGGAGTTCTTGCGAGCCCTGAACCAGCTATTGCAATCATTTTCGGCCTTTCTTCTCATCATCGTCGGAACGGTTTCTTTTGCAGCTGTCTTCACGGGCAGGGTGAAAGAACTAAAAAAAAAGAATGAGGAGATGTCGATTTCACAGCCTCCCGTTCGACGCGTAGTTAGAAGCGGGGATCTTAGGCAATTAGGACAGCTAGAGAGTTTTGTTGGTAGCGTAGATCAGTAAGGAGGTAAGACGATGAGATTCATGATGTTACTGCCCGCTCCGGCGGAACCGTTGGAGAAGGCGGTCGCGGCTCCCAACAAGGAACTTGTCACCGCGATGCTCAAGTTCAACGAGGAAATGGCGAAAGCCGGCGTACTTCTCGCTGCCGAAGGGCTCCATGGCACGTCCAAAGGCTCGCGCATCCGCGTGTCGGGCGGTAAGCGGATTGTGACCGACGGTCCCTTCGCCGAGGCCAAGGAAGTGATTGCAGGGTTCTGGATGATTCAGGTCAAATCGAAAGAGGAAGCTCTTGAGTGGGCCAAGAGATGTCCATTGCCAGAGAACGGCTTGATCGAAATTCGACAGGTATTCGAGATGACTGACTTTCCGCCTGAGCTGCAGCCGAAGAGCGCGCAGGCCTAGCACAGGTCTTTTTTTTTTACCCAAGTAGCAAACCTTAAATCATTAAGGAGACGAAACGATGCGAGTGATGGTGATAGTCAAAGCAGACAAGAATTCAGAAGCAGGAATTCAACCCACCAAGGAGACAAGGGAAAGCTTTGCCGCCATGGGGAGGTTCAACGAAGAACTGGTAAGGGCTGACGTCATGCTGGCAGGCGAGGGGCTTCAACCGAGCTCGAAGGGCAAGAGAGTAAAATTTTCAGGACAGGAGCGCACGGTGACCGACGGCCCATTTACCGAGGCCAAGGAACTCATCGCTGGATTCTGGCTGTGGCAAGTGAAGTCAATGGAAGAGGCGGTGGAATGGCTTAAGCGCGCTCCCTTCGATGGGGGCACCGAGGTCGAGATCCGCCAAGTATTCGAAGTGCATGATTTCCCGGCGGACGTCCTTTCCCCCGAAGACGCCGCGCGCGAGCAGGCTCTGCGCGAAGAATTGCAGAAAAAGGGCTACCGCGTGGCGATCTGAAAGCTCTTCTTGCCTGCAAAGCCTTAATCGCGGCAAGGGTATTTGAAGGTGGGTTTTCGACCGTAGCCAGATAAAAAAGCCTTTCGATTTGTCGATTTCAAGATTCCTCGTTCGATGCGTAATTAGAGAGCGAGGTCAGCAGGTCGCGAAAATTTAGAGATTCGACTCTATTTCACACCGAACCCCAAAGGAGATATTACGATGCGATTCATGATGTTGGTGAAACACGATGAAATTCAGGCTCCCCCGCCCAAGGAATTCCTGGACGCAATGGCGAAGCTTGGTGAAGAGGCAGAAAAATCCGGCACGATGATCGCCAGTGGCGGCCTGTCTCCGATTGGAAAGAGCGCGCGCGTCCGGCTTTCGCGCGGACAGGTAAACGCGGTCGACGGGCCTTTCGCCGAGGCCAAGGAAGTGGTGGGCGGCTTCGCGATTTTTGAATTGAAATCGAAGGAAGATGCGATTGAAGGCGCGAAGCGCTTCATGGAGCTTCACAAGAAATACTGGCCAGGCTGGGAGGGAGAGACCGAAGTTCGCCAGGTGCTCGGGCCCGAGGCCTTCGATTGTAAAGCATAGGAGCGCTCGTTTGTTGGGGACTTCCGCGAGAAATATCTTGACGAGGAATCGCGGCATCCCGGGCTTGCACCACCGGATTGAAGATGGTGTGATGGGTAGCCATGCCGGCTACCGACATACATAGCGTCATCGACGCGGTCTGGAGAATCGAGTCGGCCAGAATCATCGCAGGCCTTACGCGAGTCGTCCGCGACGTCGGGCTTGCCGAGGAACTCGCTCAGGACGCTCTCGTCGCTGCCCTCGAGCAGTGGCCGCAATCCGGAATTCCTGATAATCCAGGCGCGTGGCTTATGGCTGCCGCGAAGAATCGTGCCATCGATCTCTGGCGACGAAACAAGCGCCTCGAACTCAAGCACGCGGAGCTGGGTCGGGAACTTCAGGCGCAGCAGGAGATGGCCGTGCCAAATTTCGAAGCCGCGCTCGACGATGATATTGGCGACGACCTGCTGCGCCTCGTCTTCATATCGTGTCACCCGATACTTGCCACCGAGGCGCGCGTGGCTCTCACGCTTCGCTTGCTCGGCGGCCTCACGACCGACGAAATCGCCCGCGCTTTCCTCGCGCCGGAGCCGACCATCGCGCAGCGCATTGTCCGCGCCAAACGAACACTCGCCGATGAGCGCGTGCCCTTGGAAGTCCCGCATGGATCTGAACTTGCTTCCCGTCTCTCGTCGGTGCTCGAAGTCATCTACCTCGTTTTTAACGAGGGCTACTCGGCCACTGCGGGTGACGACTGGATGCGACCCGCGCTCTGCGAAGATGCGCTCCGTCTCGGCCGCATCCTGGCCGAACTCGCTCCGAAAGAGCCGGAAGTTCATGCCCTTGTCGCGTTGATGGAAATCCAGGCATCGCGTTCCGCTGCGCGAACCGGCCCTTCGGGCGAACCGATCCTGCTGCTCGATCAAAATCGTGGGCTCTGGGATCAACTGCTGATCCGTCGCGGCCTCGCAGCGCTCGACCGTGCCGAGAAACTCGGCGGTGCGCGTGGCCCGTACGCATTTCAAGCTGCCATCGCCGCGTGCCATGCTCGAGCGCGTACGCCGGAAGAGACAGACTGGCCACGCATTGTGGGGCTGTATGAGGAATTGGGAAGGCTCACGCCGTCACCCATCGTTGAGCTGAATCGTGCAGTCGCGGTCGCGATGGCATTCGATCCCGGTGCGGGCCTCGAGATTGTTGACACGCTGGTTTCTGAGCCGTCTCTCAAGAACTACCACCTCTTGCCAAGTGTTCGCGGTGACTTTCTTTTCAAGCTCAGCCGCTTCGCCGAGGCACAACTGGAGTTCGAGCGCGCCGCCTCGCTCACGCGCAACACGCGCGAACGCGACCTTCTGCTCGACCGGGCAAAAGCCTGTGTAGAACTCCGTGCAGAAGTCGGTGCAAAAGATCAGACGCTTCAGTGAGAACGCACAGCTACACGACCTAAATTGTCGATGGGAATCAGAAACGATGGCGGAGAGGGGGGGATTCGAACCCCCGTCACCCTTTTGGGGTGAAACTGCTTAGCAGGCAGCCCTGTTCGGCCACTCCAGCACCTCTCCGCGGAATTTCGAGTGGATGGGGCGACGGCCTGCGCAGCTAGTATAGCATCAAGCTATTTCGACTTCTCCGACGGAATCGCACGGAAGCGAACGAACACGAGCACGCCCATCGTATTGGTTCCGTAGATCGGATTTAGAGAAGACGGCTTCGTGTACAGCGTGTATTGCCCGCCGAACGCGCTCGACACGTGCGGTATTAAATTGAATTCACGATCGTAGCCGAATGTGTAGGCCTGTATCCGCGCTAGAAACTTCTCTTCGAATCCGGGCGGCAAGGGATTTTCCCCGAGCAGCAGTTCATTGGTGCGATCCACGTTTTCGATGCGCGTCCAGGCATAGTTGTGCTTCGCGAACCGCACTGTGCTTTCCGCGAGATAGCTATTGAACACCTGCCCGTCGGGAATGTCGCGATTGCGGCCCCAGAGCAACAGCGTCGCCCAATTTCCATTCTGAAATGGCCGATTGTAGGTAACCGATGCGGTCATGCGCAGCGTGTCCTCCGTCGGGAAAAGCTGCTCTGGGCTTTTCAGCCGCGTGATCGAATATTGTCCGCTCCAGTTCGGCGCAGGATTCACCGTCAGCCGCGCCGACCATGAATCGAGCGCGCCCGTATCGATATTCCAGCGGAATTCGTCCGGCTCGCCTCCGTGAAACGCCG
>Ga0209525_1000218_pt1 | contig 14747 bp, 5 predicted proteins | sample JacPin_JW_Ref_O1_FD_187958 | JGI IMG/M metagenome (GOLD analysis project Ga0209525, IMG submission 187958) | Forest soil microbial communities from Algoma, Ontario, Canada - Jack Pine, Ontario site 1_JW_Ref_O1 (SPAdes) (version 2) | ecosystem: Environmental > Terrestrial > Soil > Boreal... | reverse complement strand
GTCGGCATCGTCAAAAATCGTCAGACCGTTCCACACGTAGATCGAATCTGGCAGATTGGTGCCGCCATTGAACCAACCGCCGCTCAGTCTCGGTATGTTGACGCCCTCAGCGTCCCAATATTCGAGGCCCATTCCTAAATTGTTAGGCAGGCCCTGTTGTACGGTCTGAAGATCGGTCAGGAATTGCGCCTGGAGAGACTGGCTGGGCGGGTTATACCAGGGGTCATTCGAGTCGAAGCCATCTTCGTAATGTTCTGCTGTTTCGATGATGAAGATGGGTTTCCCAATGCTGCTGGCGGCAGTTGTGAGTACATCCTGCTCCACGGGTTGGTTGTTCGGATTGGCTGCGGCAGCTTGTGCGTCGGTCAAGGGCCCATGAAAAAAGGGATAGTAACTCTGGCAGATCGCGTCATAGGGAATAGCGTTTTGATTGGCCAGGGTGAAAAACTGGGTCAGATTCCATGCTGGGGTAATGTGGATGCAAGTTAGTGGCGCGGGAATCGCGGGGCCTATCGAAGTGTTCGCTGCGGCGTCAGCGACCGCCTGCATGGCCTGGATCTGCAACGTGGCAAACCCGCTGAAGTCAGCCCCTGTGGGGCTGCCGATCGATCCGAGGAACCCGGTATCTACTTCGTTGCCGATCGAAACCAGATCAGGCATGGTGCCGGCCTGGCGATACGACATGATCTCGGCTTTGACGTAGTTGTAGACGTCGGTTTGCAGCTCAGCCAGGGTTTGGCCGGACCATGTGGGCGGAACGCTCGCGGAACTGCCGCCGTCGAAAAGCAAAGTCAGTTCCAGGCTCATGCCGAGGTTTTTTGTCCGCTTCGCCAGGTCGAGATCCTGCGCGTCGGTTTCGGCAAAACAGGCATTGCCGGTGCATCCCGCCTGTGACGAGTCGGAATAAGGAGGCGCCGAGGTCGGCCGGACCCGCACCATGTTGATGCCGTGGTTCTTCAAGATTTGAAGAACGTCTGTCTGAACCCCGGAGGTGTCTTTCCACCAGACCAAGCCGGTGGCGATGCGCGCGGCTTCCTGCTTCTCCAACAGGGCGTTATCCACTCCTCGAAAGAAAGCCGGTCGCAGCAGCCACTGTTGGCTTTGCGTCGCGCTTCCGGATAGTGCGGTCTGGTCGAGAAATGCGCCGCTCGAGGCCGAAAGGGCATCCATGAACAGTCCTGTGCTGTGGTTTGAAATCGTGTAGTAACCGTTAGTTGTGGGGCTGAGGCTCCATTGCTGTGTGACGGCGCCGCCGCATGGATTCTGCACCACATACATCACTCCGGAAATGTTTGCACCGTCAAAACACAGACTGTTCAGAACATTACTAATCTGCCAAAAGCCTCCGGAAACTGCCGTGAAGGTCCACCTTTGGCTGGTGTTCGTGAAAGTCCGGGGCTGCTGCACCAGGTGGTCGCCGGCGGTAGTCGAGTTGTTGTTGAGGTCGACCTGGAATCCGCTGAGCTGATTCAAGACGTAATAGATCTCAGCGTTAATCGGAGTGCTGTCGGTGGGTTGCGGTGGTTGCTGGCTTGGTCCGGCCACGATGAGGCTGGCCGAGGCGGTACCACCGCTTCCGGCTTCGGTAGAGGTTACCGCGCTGGTGGTGTTGGTTTGCGTGCCGGAGGTTGTACCGGTCACGTTTACTGCGAACGTGCATGAGGCAGTCGCGGCGAGGGACGAGCCTGACAGAATGACGCTGCTCGATCCGGCGGCTGCGGTGATGGTGCCGCCACCGCAGCTTCCCGTCAAACCATTCGGCGTACCGACCACCTGCCCAGAGGGTAGAGTGTCGGAGAAGCCGATCCCGGTTAGAGACAGACCGGTGTTGGGGTTAGAAAGGTTGAAGGTTAGAGTCGTCGTGCCATTTAACGCCACGCTGCCGGCTCCGAACGCTTTCCCGATGACGGGTGGAAGTGTCGCGGGAGGAGGGGGCGGACTGCTGGATGAACCGCCGCCGCAGCCAACGTTCCAGAGGAGGCTCGCAGTGACGACGCATAACAGTGATGCGGAGTGCGAAGCCACCCGGAGTCGGCGAGTCATCGGGACGTCCCTTTCTCGGTCAACTTATCGATCATGGTCGGGCTCCGCGCCATCCTCCGCCTGGGGTTTCTTGTTCATCTGCCGATAGAGGACTTCCACCTGATCCTTCGTCTTCTTGATCTCCTGAAACAGGAGCACTTCTTTGTCCGCCATGTCCATCATTTGAAGACGTCTGTACGCCGTGCCCAACTGGTAATGGGCAGTGCCGTTAAGAGGGTCCGACTGCACCGCCATGCGCAGGTATTTGATGGCCTCTTGCGGCTTTTCCTGCATCATTAAGAGCTTCGCCAGGCCCATCTGCGCCTGTACTTCGTTCGGGTTGAGTTGATAGGCTCGCTGGTAGTGCTCGAATGCCTGATCCAGATGGGACTGCGACAAGGCCATACTGCCGAATTCGCATTCCGTCTTAGCCGTGTCGCCATCGATGCCTATGGACGCTTCGAACTCCTTTTGTGCTTCTGCCTGGGTTCCCGCATCGACAGGAGAGGACTGCAGAATGGCTTCTCCCAATTCAAAGTGCACGCCGGGCAGACGCGGGTCGATCTGCAGAGCTTTTCTGTAGTGCTCGATTGCGCCCTGGAGATCACCGCCATTCACCAGGCGCTCGGCGATCACCTGTTGCATGCGGGCCGAGCCGGGCGCGAGTACGGCCAGCTTATTCAGCGTGTCATCGGCCAGTTCGGAGTAAACGCGTTGTGCCATGAACAGAACATCCACGTTGTCGGGATCGAGATCTACCAACGATCGCATCACGCAGGCTGTAGCACCGGGGTCGCCTTGTTGATCGTAAAGTGTCGCTAACTCCATGCCGACCTGCAGGCGCAACTGCTTGTCTTTCAACTTTTGGAAGGACTTTTCCAACAGCGCCGAAGCGGACGGATCTCCCAATCTTTTCTGGGAAATCCCCAGAAGAGCTTGGGGTTTCGCTAAAGACGGGTCAATCGCCAGAGCCTTGCGAAAATATTGCGAAGCCTTTTGATAGTCGCGCTGAAAAAACGCAATCACGCCTAAGTTCGCGTATGCTTCGGCGTTGTTGGGATCGAGTGCCAGGACAGCACCGAACTCTTTAACGGCGGAGTTCGGATCTTTGGCCTGGAGGTACTCGGCCGCCTTTCGCAGGTGATCGTGAACCTCCGCGGCGCGAGAACCTGCGGTTTGTGCGGTCATGACTGCAACTGCGCTCATAAGCAGCGTGAGAAGCAAAACCAGCGGCCTGCCGGACCAGCCGCTCACTGTGTTCGCAGCCATGGCATGAGAGTGGCTCAAGGTAAAGGCGGATTCGTATCGCTTACTGGGGCGAGACTCTTTCATGAAGGAACGATAGCGCAAAATCTGCCGCGGCGGCGATCCGCTGGCAAGTGCGGGTTGGGGAAGAGAAAGCTGTTCCGGACCTCGCAGAGCGCTAGTTCAAAGTCCCGCCGCGGGCTTAGAATCTCGCGGGCTCAGAACCTAATGTGAGCTCCGAGTTGTATGATGCGCGTGCCCCCGACCGGGCTGGTGACCTGTCCGGAGGAGGTATCAGCTAATCCTCCGTCGCCAACGTTGGCGTCCGGGTTGCCCCAGTTAATGTGATTGAACATGTTGAACGCGTCCGCCCTGACGTCGAGCGTTATCGCTTCGTGAAGACGGAACTCTTTTGCAAGACTGAGGTTGACGTTCGCGAAACCTGGGCCAATCAGGGTGTTGCGGTGAATGTCGCCAAAAGTGCCATCCGCCGGGTTGGCGAAGGCAGCTGGGTTAAACCACATGGCATGGGAGCGATGCGACACGTTTGGATCGCCAATCTGCTCCGGGTACAGCGTCGAGCCAGCGGCGAAGGATGGGGTCAGTCCTGGATCAATGCCCCCGGCAATGGAACTCTGAATCACCGGGGTAAATGGAACTCCCCCGTGCCACTGGAATAGACTAGCCAATCGCCAGCCGCCCGCGATCTGGTCGAGCGGCCCATGAAGAACAAACTGGCGTCCATGACCGAAGGGCAGTTCGTAGGTGATCTGGCCGACCAAGGTATTGGCTGCATTAAAGTCCGATAGCCCGTAATTGGCCGAGGGCGTATAGGCGTTCTGGTAGATATCGATACCCGATCCGTGACCATTTCCGGTACCGGTATCGAGCGACTTCGACCAGGCGTAATTGAGCTGGTAGCTTAAGCCATAGGACATTCGCTTCTGCAGGCGCAATTGCAGCGCGTTGTAATTCGAATACCCGGTGTAGTTTTGACCGGCGATGTTGTTGAATACGGGGTTGGGATTGCCGCACTGATAGAAGCTGGTGCATTCAAAGCCGCCTACCGCAGTCGAACCAGGGGTAGTAGCCTGATTGATATTGGTGGCAAAGTTCAGGTTCCTGCCGCGAGTGTAGACGTAGCTGGTGTCCAATAAGAGGCCATGTCCGAACTCGCGCTGAACCCCCAGAAGGTACTGCTCGACGTAGACAGTCGGCATGCTCCGCGGGTAGTATTCCGCGCTGCTATAGTTCGCGAAGGTCGAGGAAAGAGTCTGAACCGTTGGAAAGATGACGGTGCCAGGAGGCGGTCCCACAGCCAGTTGCCACGGAGAGCTACCAAAGGTGTAGCCCCCATTTCCCTGGTTGTGGGGATTAAAGCCGAGGCCGAGCGCGCCGTCGGTGTAATTCTCGGCATCGCGCGGCGCGTCAAAAATGCCGAAGCTTCCCCGGATGACCCACTTGTCGCGAGGTGACCAGGCAACGCCAACTCGCGGTCCGAATTCCTTGTAATCGCCATTTTGGATGGCCGACAGGTTGCCGATTTTCCCTCCATAAGCCTTGTCGCTCTGCCCGCCAAACAGAATGCCGCCGGGGTATGCGCCACCATACTGGGTGGGATCAGGGATCACTGGGTCGTAATTCCCGAACAGGTTGCTGCTTACAGTCCAGCCACTCTGCATCTGCCAGCGCAGACCCAGATTTAACGTGAGGTGTTGGGAGACTTTGAAGTCGTCGCTGGCAAACAACGCCCCACCCTTCAGGTGAGCGCTGGTTGGGTCGGCCTCGAAAACGTACCAACCATAAACGTTCCCGGAAAGGAAGTCGGCGTAGGGGACTCCGGTGACACTTCCGTTGAACTCGAAATGCCCGGAGTCGATGTCTCCCCAGCTCGTGTAGTTCTGATAGAACTTGTCGAACTCGCCACCCACCTTAATGGTGTGCCTGCCGCGAATGAGCGTAAGGATATCGGAAACGCTGTAGATTCCCTCGCCCAGAGTGGCATCGATGTTACCGTTACCGAGGCCAGCGCCCAAAACCGTCGCTCCTTCACCCGCTCCCTGATCAATCGCGATGTGGGGAAACACATTGGCCGGAGCATTGCTGCCGTATTGCGGCTCAAGGCCCAGCGTGGTTGGATCATCCTTGCCCAGGGATGGCGGCTTGTACTTGTCGAGTTCGCGGCTTGCGCCCACCCGAAACTCATTCAGCACAGTTGAGCTAATGGTATAGACATCAGAGATTTGGCTGGTCAGATCGTCGGTCTTCCCTACTTCATACGCCGTAGCGTCGTTGGGAAACAAAGGATCCGCCGGGACATAAGAAGTCGTGGTGGGGAAATAGTTGAAACTAAAAAAGAGTCTTTGTTTGGACGCAGGAGTGTAGTCGACCCTGCCCGTGTACCACGTGTCCGTGTTCGGACTGCTCCCGTTAAACACAAAATTATTAACGATGGGGCAAGTTTGTGGAGTAGTTGCCGATACGTTCACTGGGCCGGGGCAGCCAGCAATCCATCCCCGAGCGCTTGCGGCGGGGAAGTAGGTCTGAAGCTTCGACGCCACGGCATCAGGAGGCGCCAGCAGGGCGCCTGTGGTGGGGTTAAAGGCCGAACCAGTGGCACCCGAGATGCCGTAAAAATCCCCCGCTTCCATAGCCGCTGTCGGGTAACTGTACAGTCCAGAAGTTGGGGAAGACGAGGGGTTGCGCTGGTAGAGGAAAAAGAAAAACAGCTTATTTTTTATGACCGGGCCACCCACGCTGCCGCCGTATGTGTTCCAGTGCTCCACCGACTTCGGCCCGGTACTATTGAAATAACCTCTGGAGTTGAGGGCAGTGTTCTGAATGTATTCGTAGCCGCTGCCGTGCCATTGGTTCGTCCCGGACTTCGTGCTGACGTTGACCGAAGTGAGACCGCCGCCGTACTGCGGGGGCGCGTTGGCTGAATTGATGCTTACCTCGCCAATGGCATCAACCGGCATGTAGTAATTACTGCCGTTGAAATCTCTGGGAGCGGTGGCGGGCCCTCCGTCCGACAGAAACATCACGTTGTAAGATTGCGTGCCGTTGACTCCGACGGCCTGGCCGTTGGCCTCGCCTGCTCCTCCGCCGGTATTCACGCCGGGGATAAGCTGAATCATCTCGGCACGCCAGTCGGTGCCTACGATGGGCGCCGCTTCAATCGCCGTGGTACCTAGGTCCACGCGCTGGTCGGAAGTCTCCGTTTCCACCAACGGGGTCTCGGCCGTTACAACGATCTCTTCACTCGTGGAGCCCACCAGCAGGGTGGCGTCCACCGCGATGGTCTGGATCTCCAGGGTCACACCTTTGCGGACGAACTCCTTGAATCCAACCTTTGAGAACGTGACTGTATACGAACCGGTCGGGACCGAAGGGGCATCGTAAACGCCGGCCGAGGTTGTGGTTGAAACAATGCTGACACCGGTCTCTACGTTAGTGATCGTGACCTTGACGCTCGACAGGACCGCGCCGGTGGAATCCTGAACTGTTCCCCGGATCTCTCCGGTGTTCGCGTTCTGTGCGAAAGCCAACGTAGCTGTCAAGCCCGTGACCAAGAGCACACAAATACGCCCAAAGTGGCGAACCATCCCCAGTCTCATCGCGGAGCCTCCTAAGGTTGACTTCTCGCTTGTCAGTGCGCACGAAATCGTCCTGGATTTTCGCGCACAACCACGTGTTGATCGGGAGCCTCAAACCACACGTCATCCACAGACGAGGAATCCTATGCTGACGTGACCGTCCGCGAATCCGCCAAAAGTAGGAATGTGGAGAAAGTATTTGTCTTGACAACAGGGGTGAGGATCACTCCAAGTGGACCAGACCGCGGTGCAGGGCTGTAACCACGGCCTCGGTGCGATCGCCGACGTGAAGCCGCAAAAGAATCGCGCTGACGTGGCACTTCACTGTGGCCTCTGTGATGTGCAAAACGGAGGCGATCTCTTTATTGCTTTTTCCGCTCGCGAGCAGAGAGAGCACTTCTTGTTCTCTGGCACTTAGCTCGGAGTCGGGCATGCGCGATGCCAGGGCGCGAGCAATCGGAGGCGGTAAAAAACGACCACCCTTGTGCACGCGCTGCAGCGCTTCCACCAGCGTTTGATAAGGCATCCCTTTAATCACATAGCCCTGCGCCCCCGCCTCTAAAGCCCGGTGGATATCGGCGTCTCCTTCGTAGGTGGTCAGGACTACAAATCGGGCGGGCGGGTGAGCTTCGCGAATCGCGCGAATTGAATCCACTCCGCTCATCCCCGGCAAGCGTAAGTCCATAAGGGTGACGTCCGGTCTGTGCTTAGAAAACAGAGCGACCGCTTCTTCTCCCGAGCCGGCCTGGGCCACCACCGTCATGTCGGAGCGCGCATTCACAATCGAAGTTATGCCCACTCGCATCAGAGGGTGATCATCCACAACCATTACCTTGATCTTGTCGCTGTTGACCGTATTCATATCCGCGGGACCCCGCTCTCCGTGGCCGGCGCCCTGCGGGGAACGGACAACGTCAACTCCGTTCCGGAGCCAGGCCAGCTATTCAGAATAAGTTCTCCCCCAATCCGTTTCGTCCGTTCTTGAATGCCCACGAGCCCGTAGTGGCCATTCGGTTGCGACGATGCCATCGCCGTATCGAAGCCGCGTCCATCATCCCGCACCTGCACCCTGAATTGCTTCTTCTCGAAACCGACCTCGACATGGACCCTGGTAGGCTGGCCATGACGAATCGCATTGTGCAGGGCTTCCCTCACCACCATAAGCAGCTCGTGTGCCGTGGACTGATCCAGATCAAACGGCTTTCCCGAGACTCGACATTCCACCGGCACTCCAAACTCATGGCTGACTTGCTGGGTCATATTCCCAAGTATCGGACCGATGGCAGTCGCGGAGCCGTCCGCGTGTCGGAGGTCCCAAACCGCTTCTCTGGCCTCGTTGATGGTGGTGCGCAACTGTGTACGCACGCAGCTCAATAAATCATCCTTGGCGGCGGGTTCGCTGTCATCGAGACTGGAATGGGCTTCCAGTAAGGCGGAGACTCCTGCGCAACCCTGAATGAGCGTGTCGTGCATCTCCCTCGCCAGCCGAGTCCGTTCGTTCAATACCGCCTGAAAGCGGGAGTGCACCTGCCGCATCCGGAATTTGTAGCCTCCCCACACGCTGGCGGCAAGTAATAATAAGGAGCAGCCCAGGAACCAGGCGGTTCGATAGAAGTGCGGTCTCTGAACAATTTCGACGGCGCTTTCCGCAATCTGCTGCGGAGCGCTCATCTCGAACGCCTTCACACGGAATTGATAGCTGCCAGGGGGAAGGTTCGTGTAGTAGGCTACGCGGCGCGAAGACGCATCCGTCCAACTCTTGTCAAAGCCCTCCAGCATGTAGCGAAATCTTACCCTCTCCTGGGACCGCAACTGGATGACGCTATAGTGCACTTCGATTTTGGCATTGTCCGGGTTGAGAGAAAGTTTCTGGAGATCCGGCACCTGCAGACCATCCGCGAGTACAGAATCCATAACCACCGGCGCTGGACCTTCAGGTGCAGCGGGATTCAAAGAGACGCGAACCGGCCCTTTGTTGCTGGCAAACCAAACCTCGCCTTGCGAAGTCACAACTCCCCCGGGCTTCTCTGCTCCGTACATCTGGGTTGTTTCGAGGCCATCGGAAATGCCATACAAAGTCAAAGAAAGTGGATGTGAGGGATCTTCCGCGATGGTGTCTAACTCTCGTCGGTTGATCACGGAAATGCCATTGGGACCGCTGATCCAGAAGTTGCCCCTCTGGTCCTGTAGGAGTTCATAGATACTATTGCTGGCGAGCCCTTGCGCGATTGTGAAGTGGATCAGTTTTCCAAAGCGCCAGCGGTAAAGTCCGCCGGTTCGAGTCCCGAACCATAACCCTCCATCGGAGTCTTCGCGAATCGCCCAAATTTTTTCATGCCGAAGAGCCTCAGTAACAGCGTCGCGGGCAAAGTGACCACCTTGCAAATGGCTAACACCCCGGTCAGTCCCGACCCAAATGTCTCCATTGCGGTCCTCTGCCAACGTGCGGGTGCTGAAGTAGCAGAGCCCGTCCCTTTCTTGATAATTGGTAAAGCGCCCGTCACGCCAACGGCTCACACCCTCATCGGTTGCAACCCACATGCTCCCATCTCTGCCTTGCAGAAACGCGCGAATAAAATTGTTGACCAGACCATCCTTGACCATATAGTGGGCCAAGTTCGCACCGCTTAACCGGAACACCCCTCTGCCTTCGGTTCCGATCCACAGAGCACCCTCATTGTCGCGGAAGACGTTTCTGATACGTACGCCGCTAATTCCGGGCAGGCGAACTCTTGTTGCCTTCCCGTCACGGAATCGAAAAAGATTCGCTGCGGCGATCCAAAGATCGCCATTAGGGTCTTGGTAGACGGTTTCGGCATCGTAGTCGCCGGCGTCTGGCAAAGTGACGGTTTGGATTGGGGTCTTGCTCAGCCTCAGCATTCCCGCCTGAGTTCCAACCCAGATATTGCTCTCGATATCTTCAAAAAGGTTCAGGACTGTGTTGCTGGGCAGACTTTCCGGCGCGGTCATCTGGGAAAATTCGTGTTTCCAATATTTGTAGATTCCATGACCAATGGTGCCGATCCATAGAGTGCCGTCGGAGGTCTCCTTGAGAAAACGGACGGTGCCACTCGTTTCCTTTACCTTACGGAAGGAATCCGCCCCCGAAACCATGTTATACAGACCGCCGATGGTGCCCACCCACATCGTCCCGTCTCGGGTCTGGGTTATGGACTTAACACGATTCTGACTGCCTTCGCCCGCCAGTCGATATTCCTGGTAGGTACCGCCGTTGAGACAGAGCAGTTTAGAACCACCGGCCCATAAGCGGCCCTGGAGGTCTTCGTGGATGGCATGCACTGCAATCGGCGGCATGCCGTTGCTATTGTCTACGCGCTCGATTCGGCCGGCGCGGAATTGAAACAGACCATTGTCGGTTCCGATCCAAATTTGGCCTTTACTGTCCTGGTAAACCGTCCGCACAAAGTCATTGAGCAGGCCGTCCTTTCCAGAGAAGGAGCGGAAGACGCCGTCTTTGTAGTGGATGAGTCCGCCGCCTTCGGTGGCAACCCAAAGGGTGTTATCGGTCGTGACGGTCAGACCGAAAATATTGTTTTCGGTGAAAGCGGGGGTATTATCACGGTCAAATAAGACCAGCCGCACGCCATCAAAACGGAGCAGGCCACCCGTCGTTCCGATCCAGAGATATCTGTCCTTGGTCTGCGCAAATGCCTGTACGGTTTGCTCGGGAAGGCCGTCCTGCATCTGCCAAACACGGGAGGTATAGTTGATGGGCGGTTCGCTAACGCCGCGGGCGCTTGCGGAGAGCGCGCAAAAGCTTAACGCCAAAACGGCGATCCGAGCGCAACTCATGGCAGCTACGTTACCCTTCGCGATGTGCATTATAGCGCCGGATCGTCTGCCAGCGTGATAAAGCCAAGGGATCTCGCCGATGTTAATGCGTCACCGTCAGCTCGTACCAAGTGGTAACAGCCTTCCCGATAGGAATTTCCCATCCTCCTGTCTTCTTCTCAACCAGGATTGGTTCGCCCATCGGTTGGCCCGAGCCATCGAGCGGTTGCGCTGAAACGGCCTTAACGCGTTCCAAACCTCGCAGAGTAATCCGGCCAACCACCGGCTCAATCAGGGTAGGCGACCCTCCCCATTCGGAAAGATTGCTGCGCCGGTCGTTCCACCGCATCCCTTCGTTCTCTACTCGCGACCCAAGTGTCAACAGCAATCTGGAAGCGCGAGAGATCGGCTCCGGTTCAAGCGATGTGATCGCAATCGTGCAGAATCGGTTCTGTATGTCCGCCGACAGATTGGTGACGGACTTGCCGTTCGCCTTCACAAATCCGATCAGCGCTTGAGAGCGCGGAGTGTCCACCGTTACCAGCCCGGTCATTGCGGACGAGTTGTACCAAGCCAATTGATTGGTGTCGGAGACAATGGGATTTGTGACCTTTGGCATCACCACAGGCGGAACCGATGCGCCATCCAAGGAGAGGATGCGCGAGCCATGCTCCAGGGGAACAGCGAGCGGGAATCCAGGTGTGAAGTAAGGACGGTCCGTAGCCGGCAACAACAACGCGCTGTCGAAAATCTGGTCGCGAGTGTAGGAACGTAGAACTACGGAGTTGGCAGGACTCACGTCTCCGCGCAAAAACATGAGAGCTCCGGCGGCAAGCTGCGGCATTTTAACGGGATCCAGCGAAATATCAAATGCGTCACCGACATAGGGCTTCCAGGCTGATGTCGCTTTGGGCTCAAAGGTGTACCAAATGATGGCATCCCAATCCTGGAAATTGCCATAAGCGGCGAGAATGGGAATGCCCTCGCTCGCCCAGCCGTTCGGAAAAGGGTTATTCACTTCACTGACGGTGTAAGGTTTGCCGGCAACTGCCGTGCGGGACAACTCGACCACAGTCGAATTGAATGGGTCGTTCACCATGGGCGCTTTGATCTTGTTTTCCCAGTCGTGCTGCCAATAAGTATGGCCATCATTGGTGGCGAACGATGAAGTCGCCAGCAGCAAGGGATATCCGCTGCTGGTGTGGCCGTGATCGGCAGTAGTCATGATCAAAGACTTCACGCCCAGGGTCTTTGCCAGATAGTCCCGCATGTCTTCCCAGTAGCCGCGCTGGGTGTCGAGGAAGAACCGCGACTCCGCATAGAGTCTCTCCTTCGGGGCGGTCTCGATCTGGTTCCGGTTTTGTAGCAAAGGGACTGGGTCATCCGCAGAGACTCCGGCGATTTCTCTCAGCTTCTTCAGATCTTCAGCATTCAGGTTTTTCCTGAGCCACGCATTGTAGAGATCGGCAAGTTCGTGGTCATAATACGGGGTTGGGCCATGAGAGCCGACCCAGAGTGCATTTTCGTTATTGATTTCGACCATCGCAACCGCTGGATCGTTGCGGTACTCGGATTTGGTGTAGGGGTTGTAGTGAGCCAGCAGTTGCTTGCCGTACTCCTTCTGTAGCTCGATGATCCGGGGATCGTAAAGGCTGATTCCCTTGGCGCCCTCGCGAATTTTCTGATAATCCTGCACGCCGTCGCCCGCCTTGAACGGACGGCCTACCAGAAGATTGAAGTTAATGTAGATGCCCCTCTTCTCCAGCTCGGCGATGAAAAAGTCCTCGCGGTCAAACACCTCAGGATCGAGAGCGCGCGTGTCCTCGCGTTTGCCGTCGATCAGGCCCCTTGGCGTGGGCAGATCGAGAAATTGAAAGCGCACGCAATTCACTCCAAACCGGGCCAGCGTCGCCGCCCAGAGCGGCGAATCCTCCTTGGAAGGAACCATGATCGAACCCTTGCTCCAGTCCGTAACGTTCATTCCCCAAAAACGGATTCGCTTCCCGTCGCCGGTTACGAGATGCGCACCCTGGGCCCGAACAAATCCATGTTTGCCAGCTGGAGCATCGAGGAGAAACGAGACATCCACCGGTGAGCCCGCGCGCAGTGCTTTGCGATGGTCTATCGTGAACGGTTGGAGCGCAACGTCTGTTTGGGCCGTCATTCCCCATGCCGAAAGCAATAGCCAGGTGGCGAACAAATCGATTCGAAGACGATTCTTCATGGCCAATAGCCTCATTCACAATCTCGGGCGGCTGGATGGAATCAGCTTCCGGACTAATTGTCATCCCATCGGAATCAGCCTCGGAGCAGAATTCTCGTGATCGATGAGGTCCTACACAGCTTCGGGGACGGAGGCGGTAATCTCGATTGCAACTTGCCGCTTGCCCAGAATGGGGTGCGTCGCTGTCAGGCGCACTCTTCCCGCTTGTTCTTTCGCCCGCACCCACACCGCTCCAGTCCCACCCACTAAGGCGAAGGGATTGTCGCCGATAATTTCAGCCGGCCCTTCGATCTCGAGCTGGATAGCATCGTTGGCAAATGAGCGTATCGCCCCGAACTCGTCGCTGACCCGGAGGACTACACGGGTTGTATCGGCTCCATCCCCGACAAGTTGCGTGTCGTCCGGCAAGACCGAGAACTGCTGGTCGATTCCTCGGCCCGAGTAGCTCTTCGCGATCACCTGCTTGCCTTGAAGGTAACCTTCAATCCTCAAGTTGCCCCAGGGATCATGGAATGGGTGCGTTTGAAGTATGAATGGCGGATAGCGGAGACTGCCAAATTCGTTGCGATCGGGATCAACCTCCGCGATCAGCTTGTCATCCACGTAAAACTTGAGATGATCGCAGTTCGAGCACACAACCCCCTTGCTGAATCCAATCGACTCGTCGCCCCGCGCCCAGCGGAAGGCCGGCTCCAGAACAATTTCCTCCTCCGGGTCGCACTGTGACTTATAGAAGCCTGCGGCCGGCTTGGGCTCGCGGAAAATATCAGCCACTCCGTGGTAACAAATCCGGTCGCCAGACCCGAAGTCGAAATGTGTGTTGTAGTCAAAAGCACACCAGCCGATGCCTCCGGCATACTGTGGATTCGAGGCCAGCTGGTTGTGGACCCGGGCATGACGCAGTGTGTGTTCCGTGAGCCGTTCCGTGCTGTCTATAGCCTTGGTGGGAAAGGTGTGCCCGATGAATTCGGTATTCAAGTAAAGAGGGTGGTTGGGAGCTCGGAGCGGAAAACCAAAGTCGTTGACGGTAAACACATTTTCGAGAAGTTCCGACTGCTCAAAGTTTCGGATTCCTCCGGTCGGGCGGGTCGGGTCGAGTTGATGGGCGAGGGCATTGGTACGAGTATAGAAGTCGTGATCGTCCCGCGATTCGTTAATGCGCACTCCCCAGAGAATGATCGAAGGGTGGTTCCAGTCGCGGCGTATCATGCGACGAACGTTGTCCACGGAAATATCCTTCCACGCTTCATCGCCGATGTGCTGCCATCCGGGGATTTCCTCCAAAACCAGAAGACCAAGTTCGTCACATGCATCCAGGAAATGGTGGGACTGAGGATAATGCGAAGTGCGTACGATGTTGCACTTGAAATTGTTGCGAAGGATTTGTGCATCACGCCTTTGCGCCCGTCCCGGCATGGCTTGTCCCACAAAGGGGAAGGTTTGATGACGGTCGAGCCCGCGCAACTTGAGCACTTTGCCGTTTAACTCGAAGCCGTGGTCGGTGAACCGCGCCTCGCGGAAGCCGATCGTGCGGGAATCCCCATCCACGACGAGCGATCCCTTCAGCAGCCGAACATGAACAGAATAGAGCTTGGGGCGCTTCAACTCCCAAAGCATCACCCGCTCTAGATTCTCGAACCGCACGGTGTGCGCCACGGGATCATCCGCGGCCGCAGCCGTCGCGATTCGTTGCGTACCTGTGACGAGCACGCGGTCTCCGTCGCGCACCGTGACTTCCAGCAACAAGGCCTCGCGCGAAGGTTCCAGATGTTGTAAGAAACAATCGACATCAAGGCCGGGACCCGCGGTGAGTACATCTTTTGGCCGGGCGAAGATGTTTTCGATGAATGTGGCGGGAACGATGCGCA
>Ga0209525_1000217_pt1 | contig 14812 bp, 16 predicted proteins | sample JacPin_JW_Ref_O1_FD_187958 | JGI IMG/M metagenome (GOLD analysis project Ga0209525, IMG submission 187958) | Forest soil microbial communities from Algoma, Ontario, Canada - Jack Pine, Ontario site 1_JW_Ref_O1 (SPAdes) (version 2) | ecosystem: Environmental > Terrestrial > Soil > Boreal... | reverse complement strand
ACCTGCGATCTGCAGCGCCCTGAAGACGAGAGAATTTCTCAAGGAGAACGCATTGCGCTTGGTTTCGAAAACTGGCCCGCCGTCGGGCCAGAGCACGACAGTGACGTATACCTATGAGTTCGTTACCACAGAAAAAGGCGACCAAGGGTCGGATCGTCAGGACGCTTGGAACCGGCTCCGGGGTGCACTGAAGGATGTCTTTGCCGAGTTGGGAGGAGGCGAGAACTATCTCCGCAACGAACGCGCCAATTTCTACGGTCCAGGGAAAGACAGGTGAGCCGCGTCTACTGGGATACGATGCTGTTCATCTACTGGTTGGAAGAAAATCCCCAGTTTGGAAAAAGGGTGGATGCAATCTGGTCACGAATGCAAGAGCGCGATGATCAGCTTATTACGGGAGCCTTGGCGTTAGGTGAAGTGCTTGCCGGCGCCTACAAGCGGGGAGCAAACAAAGAGCGCATCCAAGAGGTAAAAGCAGCACTGAAGATCTCGGTTTCAGAGCTAATCCCGTTCACTCAGGAAACGGCTGATGTCTTCGGACGAATTAAGGGCTCTCTGAAAATTCCCACCGCCGAAGCCATCCATCTCGCTTGCGCCGCAACGGCGGGCACAGATCTGTTTTTAACGAACGACAACAATCTCATTGGCAAGGTGATCCCCGGAGTCCAGTTCATCGCGGGACTGGACTCCAACATCCTTTAGCGTAGAACCATTCATTGGTTCGAAGATAATTCTTAGGCCATCCAGTGCAGTGTCATAAATCCTCCGCGTTCTCAGCCCCGCTCTCCGCGCCGTCTGCGATTCTGGTTTTGCCCTGCGCCTTTATTTGACCCGCGCACCCGCACGCAGCTTCTCCTCCAGCCGTTCCTTTACCTCGGGCCACTCCGAATCCAGAATGCCGAAGTAGACCGAATCGCGCACGCGGCCAGTCCACGTGATCACATGGCGGCGCAGCGTGCCTTCTTCTTTCGCTCCCAACCGCAGGATCGCATTGCGTGATTTCTCATTCAGCGCATCGGTTTTAAGTTCGACTCGAAAACATCCCCACACTTCGAACGCGTGCCGCAGCATCAGAAACTTCGCCTCCGTATTCACAGCCGTACGCTGCCACGCCGGAGCGATCCACGTAGATCCGATCTCGACCCTCCGGTTATTGCAGTCAATGTTCATGAAACGGGTGCTGCCAACAACGCGTCCAGAAGCGATTTCCACGGTAGCGAACACAATCGACTCGCCGCGTTCCTGCTCCTCGAGAGCCTTGGCAACCAGCTGCTTAAAATCTTCCCGCGTCTGCATCCGATAGGGAATCCAGCGGAAGATGTCACCGAGGTCGTTGTTGGCTATTTCCCAGAAGAGATCAGCATGTTCGTGGCGAACCGGTTCAAGGCGAACCACCGATCCGCTAAGCGTGACCGGCGTGACGATATTCAGCGGAGAATTGATGATACTCGTATTGACGATGCCCATAAATGAAATTGCGTTAACTATCCTTTAGCCAGATAACTTCAGCCAGATTAACTTGTCACGGGGCCGCGCCACATGATTATCTTGCATCATCACGACGATTTGCGGCATCTCAACAACGGCGTGCAAGGGCTGCTGGGATCAAGCTAGGTAGAACGCTGCGAACCGAAGTTACGAAGAATGTTAATTGAGCCGCCAATTTGCTGAACGAAGTGGCTGAAGCGCTCGGCAATACTTTTGGAGAAGCAACGCCGCCCCGATTCCTTCGATACAGATCGATTCGGTCCAGAAAGAGTCACCTAACTTTGTCCACGCAGAATCGTCTAACCTATCGTTGTCTCCGGAGCTGCCAGTGAAGGCGCACTGTCTGCCGTTTACCCAAATTCCGCATACCACGCACCTCTTCACCGACTTTCTCGCGTACACGCCACAGGTCCAGCCGTTCTATCCGCACTCTCCGCATTTTTCTGAATGGTTAAAAGAAGAAGCCTCTGCGTTAAGTTATGACTCTTCCCGCCGCGAACGTGTGAGCTCGATTCTCGAACGCCAGAATCGCTCATGGGACGCTTCGCCGCCAACTCTTGCCAACATCGAGCGTCTCCGCAAAGGCGCCGCCGCCGCCGTAACCGGCCAACAGGTGGGATTATTCGGTGGCCCGATGTTCGCCATTTACAAAGCATTGACGGCCGTCAAGCTCGCCGAAGAAGCCACCAAAGCCGGAGTCGATGCCGTCCCCATTTTTTGGCTAGCCACTTCCGACCACGATCTCGCGGAAGTAAATCACGTCGCGTTTCCCGGCCCCGATGGCGCATTGCAAACCGTAACCACCACCAGCCACGATGTCCCCGCCGCTCCGGTAAGCGCCGTGCGCCTCGGAGATGAAATTCTTCCCGCTGTCGAACAAGCGGTAGCTTTGCTGGGAGAATCCGAGGCAACGCAAATTCTGCGCGAGTCCTATCGCCCCGGCGAAACCTTGGGCACCGCCTATGCCCGCTTCTATGCGCGACTGTTCGCCGAGTGGGGAGTAATTCTGCTCGATGCTTCCGACTCCGAATTCCACCGCGTTGCCGAACCCATCTATCGCTCCGCAATCGAGAACGCGGCCGCGGTGAACACCGCGCTGCTGGCCCGCGGACATGCTCTCGAGGCCGCGCGCTATCACCAGCAAGTGAAAGTTGCGCCTTCCACGGTGCTGCTTTTCGCACTGAAAGACGGAGCCCGCACGCCCATCCATCGGCTGACAACGGGCGACGCCGAGTTCGTCATCGGACACGAGAACGGCGCCGAAAAACTTTCCAAAGACGCGCTCCTGGCCCGAATCGCGGCGACTCCCGAGCAGTTCAGTCCCAACGTGCTGCTGCGTCCGGTGGTGCAGGACTACCTGCTCCCCACGTTGGCGTACGCCGGCGGCGCCGCGGAAGCAGCCTACTTCTCTCAGGCCGGAGCGGTCTACGAAGTTTTGCTTGGCCGCGTCACCCCAATTTTGCCGCGCTTCTCAGCCACGATCATCGAGCCCAAAATACAAAGACTGCTGGAGCGTCACGGAATCACCCTGCGCGAAGTTCTCAACGGATCCGAAGCTCTGCGCCAGGAACTGGCTGCGCGCGGCCTTCCCGGAGAATTGCAGGCAGCGTTCGACGTTGCCAACAAATCGCTGGAGAGTAATCTGACCACGATCCGCGAAAAGCTGGAAAAACTCGATCGTACCCTGGTAGAAGCCGCGCAAACCGCCAGCTCCAAGATGCGCCATCAACTCGATCGCCTCTATACGCAAGCCGCCCGCGCCGAGTTGCAGAAGGGCGAAGTCGTGGGCCGCCACGCCGAAACCCTCACCCAGTCGCTGTTTCCGAGCAAAGGTCTACAGGAGCGCGAAATTGGCGGTGCTTATTTTCTTGCGCGCTACGGACCCGACCTTCTGCGCCAGTTGCACGACGTCATCCAGCTAGATTGCCACGATCATCAAATTCTGGAGCTGTGAAAAATCATCACTCCTGCTTAAGCCAACTTTCCAAGTCCGCGAGCGACTCCACGCGCTCAACTCCGCGGTCGCGGTACGCTCCGGCCACATCGAACAAAATCGCCTGCATCCCGGCATTGCGCGCGCCCACATAGTCGACGGAATACACGTCCCCCACGTAGAGGCTCTGCGCCGCCTGCGCCTGCATAGCCCGCAATGCCGCCTGAAACACGGCGGGATGCGGTTTCTCCTGCCCGACAATCCCCGAGTCCGTAATGCTCTTGAAACAATCTGCAATCCCGCGCCGCCGCAGCACTTCTTCGATTTTGCCGTCAGCGTTCGAAATCACCGCCGTCGAATAATCGCCGCCGATGCGCTCGATCGCCTCCCGCGTTCCGGGCAGAATTTCATCCCAGTTGGCTGACTTCTGCGTGTTCTCGATCAGCACATCGCGCAGACCATCCTCCAGCAGATTTACCTCTTCCAGCAGGTAAGTGTGAAACGTCCACCAAAAGCTGTGGTCCACGCGCCCGCCGACCATGCCCTCGTCAAATTCTTTTTTCGTTCTGCGCTCCAGCGCTTGCCACTGTTCGAGCGTCGGATGGCGGTCCGCCGGCAGCGCAGCCAGGATGCGCGCCCGGTTGGGAAACAACAGCGTATTGCCCACATCAAAGAATACAAACCGAAGTTCGGCCATGAATCATCATATCCAAAATGCCGGGCGCCCCATTTCTCGCGTCTTTTGCGAGAAGCATGCCCTGAGCTTGTTGAATGGGCGGGGATTTTCGCAGCCCGAGGCTTGGCCCACCCGTTCTACGTTTGTGGAAAACGACCGCGACGCGTGGCGAACCAGGTACGCGCCTGAACTTCCGGCCCGTGACCATCCCAACAAAAACAGGTAATATCAAATTTTCCGCCCCGCGAGCGCGAGGCGGAAGCTCCGCCGGAAAATCGCTCACGTTTCACACGCCGCCTGTTGAACGACCATGTTTTCAGGCCTCGCACGCACAACTCGCGCCGCACTCGCAGCCTACCCAGCAATGCGCCTGCAGGCGTCCGTGTTGCTAAGTCTGCTGTTGGCCGTGCGATCTCACGGTTCCCGCGAGGACGTCTACAACATTCTCTGGGCCGTGGTCTTCGGCTTCGCGACTCTGAATATCCTAAGCCTGGCATCGCGCCGCCTGGAACCCAACCGCCGTGGCATGAGCTTCGGCGAGCTGATGGCCGTGCTGGTAGTGCTCCTCTCGGTCTTCCTGCTGGGATGGGAAATGCTGAACCTGTTCCACATCTTCCCCATCAAACTGCAGCGCTAACTGAGTACGTCAAAACGAGGGCGTGTGTCCAAAACAAGCCCGGTTGCCCCATTTCTCGCGTCTTTTGCGAGAAGTGGGGATTTCCGCAGCCTCAGCAACACCGACGCCACAGCCGAGGTCCACTCACGCACCTGCGCTTTGCGGTATGATTCGTCTTAGCAATGCCAAACCGTCCCGCAAATTTCGAAATCACCTGCCCGTGTTGCAACGGACTGCTGAAAGTGGACGCGACCACCGGCACCGTGATCTCCCACACTGCCGCCAAGCAGCCGAAAACTTTCAACGATATGGAAGAAGCCGCGCGCGCCATGAAAGAGCAAGACAGCAGGCGCGAATCCATCTTCCGCCAATCCGTAGAAGCACAAAAGAATTCCTCAGCGCTCCTGGAGAGGAAATTTCAGGAAGCCGTCAAGAAGGCCAAAGAGACGCCCGACACCGGCAGGCCCATCCGCGACTTCGATCTGGACTGAAGCAGCGTGATGAAGCGGCAATCGATCAAGAAGCTACCCGAATGACTACTCGTCCGCTTCTTCTCGGCCACCGTGGCGCGCGCGCGGTTCAATCGATCCCGGAGAATACGCTCGCTTCGTTCGATCGCGCTATAGCCGACGGTTGCGATGGCTTCGAGTTCGATGTCCGCCTCACCGTTGATCTGGAAGCCGTAGTTTCCCACGAACCAAAAATTGGCCGCGATAAGATCGAACGGGCCACGGCCAAAGAAGTCTCCCAACTGCCCCGCCTGCGCGACGTTCTGCTGCGTTACCGCGATTCCTTTCTGGATATCGAGTTGAAAGTCAAAGGCCTGGAGCGAACCATCGTCGATCTGTTCCTCCGGCTCAAACCCCGCCAGGGATGCGTCGTCTCATCGTTTCTGCCCGGAGCACTGAAATCCCTCCGTGCGGAAGACCCGACCATTCCGCTCGGCTTGATCTGCGAAACCAAAACGCAACTCCGCTCGTGGAGCGAACTCCCGGTCAACTATGTGATTCCTCACCATGAACTGCTCGATGCCGAGCTCATCCGCAAAGTGAAGGGAGCCGGCAAGAAAATCATCGTCTGGACCGTCAACGATGCCCCCGCCATGCAGCAATTCGCAGAATGGGGAGTCGACGGCATCATCTCCGACGACCCGAAACGGCTGGTCCAAACCCTGGGCGCTTGAAAGGGAGCGCAAGGGAACGAAAGCGGAACCTGCTGCGAGTAGCAGTAAGTCCTCAGTTTCAAACTCAGGACGTAGGTTTAATCTGGGTGCCCCGTTTCTCGCTGCCTTTGCCAGAACTGGGACGGCACACCGTCGCAGAGTTTGGCAGTGCCCGAGTTTCAAATTGCCGCTCCACCCTATTGTCCACCCGCCTCACTCCAGCCAAACTGCTATCATCCTGAGCGCGCTCTCTGACCAAGAGCCGCTGGCGTCCCCGCCATGAAACTGTCCTTCGCCACCGCCACCGAATCCGATGCGCCCGAGCTCGCCGCGCTCCATGCCGCTGCGTCTGAGGACCTCACCAACCGCTTCGGCCCTGGCTTCTGGTCTTCACCGCCGTCGGAGCGCGGCATCCTGGCGAAGATGCGCAAGCCCAAGTTCTCGCGGACCCTTATAGCACGCAGTATGGCCGCACGCAGTGACCCCCACATCGTCGGAACGCTGCGCCTCCACACCATGAAGCCCTGGGCCATCGATACAGCCTATTTCACCGCGGCCAAACAACCTTTGTATCTCACCGGCATGGCTGTCCATCCAAACTTCCAGCGCAAAGGAGTCGGCCGTCTCCTGTTAAGAGAAGCGGAGGCCATCGCCCGCGCGTGGCCCGCCGCCGCCATTCGCCTCGATGCCTTCGACTCTGCCGCAGGAGCCGGACCCTTCTATGCAAGATGCGGATTCCGCGAAGTCGCGCACGTGATCTACAAAAAAAATCCGCTCATCTATTTTGAGCGAATCCTGTCCCCCTAACACTAATCCCTGGTCCCTGACCCCTGCTCCCTAGTCGGCCGCAGCTTCCAGGGCGGAAGACCTGCGACTCACACGATGAAGGAACGCAGCCCGCTCGGTTTCGAAGGCTTCAAGATTCGCCCCGATCGTGTATTCGTCCCAACCCAGCACCGCGCCAATGCGCAACGCAGCTTCGCGGCTGCACGACTCAGACCAGCACGATCCCAGGGCCACCGGAACTCGCCGCAGCAGAACATCGGCAAGGCTCACCGCACACTCGCGGCGGAAAGCCTCCACCACCTCGGCCACTACGTGCGAGCTGTGCGGACAAATCGGAGCGCGCAACTCCGCACTCACCAGCGCCATGCGAGCGATATCCATAGCGCGTTTGCCGTACCATTCCACCATGCCGCGCGCCGATTCCTCGCTCACCGAGCCGGCCCGCGCAATCTCGAGCACCGCCTGATCGAGCATGGGATCGAGCGCGACGCCCGGTCCAACCGCCAGAGTATTCGTTTCACGCACCGTGATTCCGATTTTTCGCGCACATTCCCGCGCCAGCGATGCAGCCGTGGTCAGCTTTCCGCCAATCACGGAAATCATCCGCGCTGCGCCTTCCCCGGTATGGTCGTGCAGAAAGTGCCGCCGCGTCACTGCCGATGGACGATTTCCCTCCGAGTAGGGAAGCGGACGCACTCCCGCAAAAGCGTATTTCACGTCGTGCGCCGAGAGCTTCGCCTTGGGAAACAACTTAGTCACACTGTTCAACAGATATGCAGTCTCCTCGGCTGAGGGCTCGGTTCTCCCCGGATCGCCCGTATCGGCGACCTCGGTTGTGCCGACCATCAGTTGCTCGTTCCACGGCACCACAAAAATCGGACGCCCATCCGCGGCCTCGGTATACAGAGGATTACTCGGCGCTGCCGGAAAACGCGGTAATACGATGTGCGATCCGCGTACTCCGCTGAGCATCGGTTTCGCTGTCCGAATCGACGATCGCTGGCAGATGCGGTCGGCCCAAGGCCCGCAACAATTCACCACCCACGCGGCGTCCACGTGGGCATCTTTTCCCGTGATCCGGTCGCGAAACAGCACTCCTCGGGCACGTCCGTGAGCTACATTTACCGCTAGAACTTCCGCGTGGTTGCGCACCACCGCTCCGGCATCGATCGCCTCCGTAAGCCATTCCGCCACAAGACGTTCCGGGAATTCACACTGCGCGTCCTCATAGTTGAAGATCGACCAGCGATGCCCCGCGTCGAGCGCCCGCTCGACGCGCTTGAGTTCCATTTCACCCAGCGTCTTGTTTGATTTACGGCCTGCGAGTCGTTGATAAAGCCACAATCCGATGCGCACTTTTGTTGCGCTGCGCTGGCTTTGCTCGTTCAGGAGCAGCATAAACTGAGTCGGCTGAACAAGATGCGAGCGCTCGCGCAGCAACCGCTCGCGTTCCCGCAGCGATTCCCGCACCAGGCCGATTTCGCCGTGCTCCAGATACCGTAACCCCCCGTGAATGATGCGGGTAGAGCGGCTGGTCACCCCAGAGGCGAAGTCGTTTTGTTCGAGCAACAACGTAGTTTTCCCCGCGCGCGCACACTGACGCGCGACGGCCACGCCGTTGATGCCTCCACCGATCACCACCACGTGGAAGCGCTGGCCTTCCAGAGGCGCTCGAGGCTTGATGGATAAAGTCATGCTATTTCAATAAGATGCACTTGTGCGCGAAGGCCGGAGAATACGCCGTTTTCGGCCCCTGGACCCACTCTTCCTTGCCAGTTTGCGCTTGTTCGCTTCTGGGAGGAAGGTAACGTAAGTGTGGTGGGTACTTGGCCTAAATCCTATTGCTGACTATATTTTACGGCAAGATAGGGGCCAGGATAGGGGCGATGACGGGCGATAACGCCGGCACATTGCCCACGTTGCGGAAGGTCGTTTACAGTAGTTTGCGAATGTCTACCACAGGACAACGTTTCGAACGTGCTGTAGCAATCATGCAGCGCCTGCGCGCGCCGGGAGGCTGTCCCTGGGATCGTGAACAGACGTTCGATTCCATCAAGCCTTACACGCTGGAAGAAACGTACGAAGTGCTGGAGGCGATCGACAACCGCGATTGGGACGAACTCCCGGGCGAGCTCGGCGATCTGCTGCTGCAGGTGCTTTTCTATTCCGAGATGGCGAAGGAGCAGGGAACATTTTCGATCGACGACGTGCTCGACCGGCTCTCGGGGAAGCTAGTGGACCGACATCCGCACGTGTTTGGCGACGATAAGGCGGACACCTCGGGCGAGGTGAAGCGGAACTGGGAAGCTTTGAAAATGGAAGAGCGCAAGAAGCGGCGAAGCAGCGAAACGAAGACCGAGGCGGCAAGCGGATCTGCAGCCGATTTCGATCAGGTCAACAAAGACACGACTCTGCCGAACAACGACGGATCAATTCTCGCCAGCATCTCCTCGAAAATGCCGGCGATGCTCGAAGCCTCCAAGCTCAGTGCGCGCGCGGCGCAAGTCGGATTCGACTGGCCGAACGTGGAGGGACTTTTCGCGAAGCTTCACGAAGAAGTCGATGAATTAAGAGAGCAGCTGAAAGAATTTCCCGCGCCCGGACCACGACTGCAGAGCCGAGGCATCGCGGGATCGGGCGGGCAAGTCATCCCTGAAAAATTGCAGACCCGGCTCGAAGAAGAGGTCGGCGATCTTTTCTTCGTAGTGGTCAACCTCGCCCGCTATCTTTCGGTTGATCCGGAATCCGCGCTGCGCAAGACAAATCGAAAATTCAAACGCCGATTCCAATCGATGGAAGAACGCTTGCACGAAACCGGACGCACTCCTGAGCAGGCCGGGATGGACGAACTCGAATCCTTGTGGCAACAGGCCAAGCGCGAGGAAAAAGCGCTGTGACCGCCGAATCCGTCGTTATCCGGTCCTGCCACGGTCTCGATGAGCTGCGCGCCTGCGTGGCTTTGCAGAAAGAAGTCTGGAACTTCACTGACGCGGAACTGATTCCACTGCGCATGTTCGTGGTCGCAGAGAAGGTTGGGGGGCAGGTGATGGGCGCCTTCGCGGGCCCCGACATGGTCGGGTTCGCACTTTCGGTTCCCGGCACTCGCGATGGCCACGTTTACCTTCACTCTCATATGCTCGCCGTGAGAAAAGACCACCGCAACAGCGGCCTGGGACGGCGGCTCAAACTCCTGCAACGGGATGACGCGCTGGCGCGGGGAATTGAATTGATCGAGTGGACGTTCGATCCGCTCGAGATCAAGAACGCCTACCTCAACATCGAGAAGCTGGGAGCTATCACGCGACGCTATAACATCAATCAGTATGGAATTACCTCGTCTCCGCTACAAGGCGGACTGCCTAGCGACCGGCTGATTGCCGAGTGGTGGTTGAAGTCAAAGCGGGTCGAAACATTGCTCAGTACCGGCAAGAATCCACCGTGCAAGATCGAAATGAAGATTGAGGTCCCGGCAGAGATTTACGACTGGAAGGCCACGCCCGAAACCCGCGGCCAGGCGCAGCAACTCCAGGAGCACAATCGCGACCAGTTTCTGCACGCATTCGGCGAAGGCTTGGCCGTGCTAGGCTACGAACGCGACGCGGCCAGCAACGGAAAGTTCTTGCTGGGGCACTGGGATGAGAATTGGTCGTACGGAACCTTAGAACCTTAATTCACCACAGAGTCACAGAGACACAGAGAAAACGGAACACAATTGCAGGACTTCCCGATGGAACGAGGTCCCTATAACTTCGGGCTTTCTCGATTTATGGTTCAAAGATTTTCTCCGTGTCTCCGTGGTGAAATGAACTAACGCCATGAAAGTTGAAGCCATCACACTCCGCGAAATTCAGATGCCGTTGGTCCACTTTTTTGAGACCAGCTTCGGCCGCACTTATAGCCGCCGCATTCTTCTGGTTACGGTCCACTGCGAGGGCGCAAAGGGCTGGGGAGAATGCGTGGCCGGCGAAGATCCCTTCTACAGCAGTGAGTGGATCGACAGCGTCTGGCCCACTATGGTGCATTATCTTGCGCCGGCAGTGATGGGCCAGTCGTGGGAGTCTGCGCGCGAATGCGTGTCTTTCTTCGCCAAGGTGCGCGGACATCGCATGGCCAAGGCCGCGCTGGAAAATGCTCTGTGGGACGTCGAGGCTAAGCAGAAGCAGGAGCCGCTATGGAAACTGCTGGGCGGAACGCGGCGCGAGATTGCGTGCGGTGTTTCGATCGGTATTCAGGATTCCGTCGAGCAATTGCTGGAAAAGATCCAGATCGAAGTCGCGGCCGGATACCGCCGCATCAAGGTCAAAGTTAAACCCGGCTGGGATGTGAATGTGCTGGAAAAGATTCGCTCGCGCTGGGCCGACATCACGCTCAGCTGCGATGCCAATTCCGCCTACACGCTCGACCAGGTCGAACATTTGCGGTTGTTCGATCAGTTCAACCTGCTGATGATCGAGCAACCACTGTGGGACGACGATATTTACTATCACGTCCGGCTGCAGAAACAGCTGCGCACGTCGATTTGCCTGGACGAATCCATCGTGAACGCGCGGGCCGCGGCGTTCGCGGTGGAAAGCGGCGCTTGCCGCATTATCAATATCAAGGTCGGCCGCGTGGGCGGATTTACCGAAGCCCTGAAGATTCACGATATCTGCCACCATCAAAACATTCCCGTGTGGTGCGGAGGCATGCTCGAATCGGGAATCGGCCGCGCCCACAACATCGCGCTTTCCACGCTGCAGAATTTCCGACTGCCGGGAGATGTTTCCGCTTCGAAGCGCTACTGGAAAGAAGACGTCATTGATCCTGAAGTGCAAGTCTCGCCCGCCGGCACCATCGCCATTCGCGACGATCCGGGGACGGGATATGCGATCAAAGAGGATCTGATCGAGAAGCTGACCACGCGGAAAGAAACGCTGCGCAGGTAATAAATCCTCGACGGCTGGACACGAGCGGATCCACAGGGGCTAAAGCCCGGTTTGTCAGTAGCCGCCTCCTTAGTTTCTCACTCTCTCACGATAGGGGCGGGGCTTCGCATGATTTGGTCATTTCGAACATTGCGTGGCCGAACTTCTCATGCGGAAATTCACGCTGAACTCTCCAGCCGTGATTTTGATAGAACTCGACGGCCCGAGTATTCGACTTGACCACTCGAAGGCGAAACGCGTCGTGTCCGCGACTGCGTATTTCGCTTTCGGCATGTGCCAGCAACTTACCACCGATGCCAGTCCTGCGGCTGTCGCGGCGAACCCACAAATCGCTGACCCATTCATCCCGCGTCATCGTCACGCCCAGAATCTGTTCTCCTGAGAGTGCCAGCCAAGCGGAGAGCCAATTGGCCTCCCCGATCGGTACTTGAGAAGACGCGAACAGGTGCGCAAAGGTCTCATCCGCGATGGCCTGCACAAACGCATGTACCGCATCGTTCTCAATTGGTTTTACCCGGCGGATGACTATCTCTGCCGACATGCTGGTCACTATACCGCACGTCCGCTGGTTCATCCCCGGTAACGAACTGTTTGCGAGAGGCCGTTAATGAGCGCTTTCGGCCGGGCTTTGAAGATGGTTCTGAGCCAGCTTCGTCTGTTCCGCTTTCAACAGGTCCACCCCTTGTGCAAATGTCAGGTTCGGGGGGACGCGGTGAAAGTCGCTCAACACTTCATCGCTCACCATGTTGAAACTTTTGACCAGCAATATTTTCCCCGTGAAGCTTAAGGTCATCCGCGTGATCTCCCAGCTGCCATCGCCAACATCGGATTGCGCAATCAGGAAATGTCCGCCTTTGTCGAGCCTGCCGAAAAATCCCCAGCCGAAGGTCACATCCTTGAACACGCTGCCCTCGATCCTGGCGATGCGATGGCGCTCCGCATCGATGAGCAATGTTCCCTGCGTGCCGCCGAGCGCTTGTTCGGAGAGATGGGAAGGCGGAGTGTAATTCGGATTCGGCCGGAACTTCAGGCGGACCAAGGGTTCTCCAGCCTTGCCGAAATCGGCCGTCGCCGTTTCCGTGCCGTCGTATTCATAGACGTAAACGTCGGGCAGGGCTTTGAGGATCCGCACGAAGCGGTCGGTGGTTTCTTTTTCCTGCGCCTGCTTGTGGCGAAGCTGCTCGGGTTGATCGAGCAGGCCTTGCAGATGCGCCCGCTCCCCTGCGAGTTCCGCCTCCGTCGCGGGACGGTCGTCGTAGGCGATCACCATACCCGCCATCGCGTCGTGTGTTTCCACGTACAACTTGGTTTGTGAACCGCGCGGAGTTTGCTTGCGGGAGCGGAACTGATGTTTCACCGAAGGATCCTGGAACGCTGCCAGTTCCGCGGTGACTGTCTGACGCACCAACTCGGCCGGTGCAGTATTTCCCGGTGGAGATGGCGGCGCCGGAGAGGATTGAATGAGCGATGACTGTGGGGGCGACGACTGGCCGGCAGCTGCGATCGGGACGGCGGGCAGAAGAGCCGCAAGAACGGCAACTGCGATGGAGCGCCCGAGCCAAACGCGAACAAAATCCCGGCCCTGCGGTTTGCTTTCCATCAAGAATGGATCGCTTCGCATGTCCTTAGTTTACCAGCGTGGGCCGCTACATTTCCTTGCTGTGAACTTGCGATTAGCCGGGGCGCCGACGATTCCTGATTTCTATCGCTTGCCGCATGTTCGGAAGGTTGAGTATAGTCGAGGGAACGGCGCTTCCATCCAATACCTGCTTTGCTTGATGCATCGTCGTTGTTTGTTGAGCCAGCTGTGCAAGGAGAGTCTCCATGAGTGCACCGTTGTCAGGCGAATTGGCGCAGATCGGCAAGTCGGTCGTGATCAAAGGGGAACTGTCGGGCAGCGAAGACCTTTATGTCGATGGCCAGGTGGACGGAACCATCGCCTTGAAAGGCAACAGCTTGACCGTCGGTCCGCATGGCCAGGTCAAAGCCAGCGTCGAAGCCAAGGGCGTGGTGGTGCAGGGCAAGCTGGAAGGAAATGTCCAGGCCAGCGAACAAGTCGAATTGCGAAAGTCGGCGGTGGTTACGGGCGACATTTCCGCGCAGCGCATTTCCATTGAAGAAGGCGCGTACCTCAAGGGCAAAGTAGACATTCGCGGAACGCAGGACGGGAAAGCAAAATAAAGACTGGTCGGCGCCGGCGTAATGTTCCGCGCTCTGGCATAGACTGGCAGGCAGAGGCGGGATTCGATTTCCCTGAATTGAATGGCATCAGTAACTCAGAATTTCATGAAACTCTTTCGAGGCTCATCGGGTGGACCGGAGCCAACTTCATCGGCGCAGACTTCGCAGCGACTGAGCCGGCGTTCCAGCGGACTCGGGGAAGTGGCTCGCAGCTGGGACACGGAGACTCCGCTGTGCGTGCTTGATCTGGGCTCAACGTCGCCGGCGAATATCAGTTACTTCACCGAACGCGGCCACCGCATATACAGCGAAGATCTGTTGGTCGCCTCGACCGAACCCACGCTTGTGACCAAAGACGAGCAGGGAAGTGTAGTGCTCGACAGCCGGCAATTTCTGGTCGATAACCTGGTATATCCCGCGGCGCATTTCGATGTGGTGCTGTGCTGGAACCTTCCGGATTATCTGCATGAAAGCCTGGTGCGGCCCGTGATGGGGCGTTTGTGGTCGGTGCTGAAACCGGGCGGGATGCTGCTGGCATTTTTTCATACGCGCGACGCGGGTCCGGACTCGCCTTGTTACCGTTTTCACATTGTGGGCCGGGATACGCTCGAAATGCAGCGCATTGAGATGCGGAAAGAAACGCGCCGCGGTCCTACCGGAGCGATTCATACTGCGATTACAGACGGCTTTCATCTGCAGAGAGTTTTCAACAACCGGCACATTGAGAACTTGTTTCGCGACTTTGCATCGATTAAATTCTTCCTGGCGCGGGATAACGTTAGGGAAGTGCTGGTGATACGGTGAGGGCGGGAATTGTTGCTTGAAGATTGTTGATTGAAAAGCGCAATCTGCAGAAAGCGGTGGCTGAATTTTGCTTTTCAATCAGAAATCGACAATCAACGATCAGTAATCATCCATCAGCAACCGGCCCCTTCCACACTATCGCTCCCATACGAAATAGAAAGTGGCGTGAGATATCCACGCGCGGGGCGGGGCTCACAGCTGATGAAATAATCTGGCGCAACTCCTCCGGAACATAGGCTCT
>Ga0209525_1000215_pt1 | contig 15071 bp, 10 predicted proteins | sample JacPin_JW_Ref_O1_FD_187958 | JGI IMG/M metagenome (GOLD analysis project Ga0209525, IMG submission 187958) | Forest soil microbial communities from Algoma, Ontario, Canada - Jack Pine, Ontario site 1_JW_Ref_O1 (SPAdes) (version 2) | ecosystem: Environmental > Terrestrial > Soil > Boreal... | reverse complement strand
CAAACAGGTCGCCGACGAGATTCGCCAAGCCGGTTTCACCCATGCGGTGCTGCTCGGCATGGGCGGTTCGAGTTTGTGCGTTGAAGTGATGGAACTCACCTACGGAAAGATCGACGGGTATCCGATGATTCTCGTTCTTGATTCCACCGACCCGGCTCAGATTCGCACACTCGCGAAGAAGCTCGACATGACGAAAACAATATTCATCGTTTCGAGCAAATCGGGCAGCACCCTCGAGCCGAATATCTTCAAGCAATATTTCTATGACCAGGTGAAGCAAGCCGTCACTTCGGAACCGGCAGGGAAGCGCTTCATCGCGATCACCGACCCTGGCTCGCATCTCCAAAAAGTTGCGGAAGCCGACGGTTTTCGCCACGTCTTTTTCGGCGTGCCGAGCATTGGAGGCCGTTACTCGGCGCTTTCCGACTTCGGGATGGTTCCAGGGGCAATGCAAGGCATGGATCTTCCGAAGTTTCTCGATCGTGTCGAAGAGATGGTTCACGCATGCGCGTCGGTCGTACCCGCAGATGAGAATCCCGGCGCGATCCTGGGCGCAATTCTCGGCACGCTGCAGAAAAACGGGCGCGATAAGGTCACTATCTTTGCTTCGCCTGGAATTTCCGATCTTGGCGCGTGGCTTGAACAGCTGATAGCCGAATCCACGGGCAAAAAGGGCACCGGTCTGATTCCAATCGACCGCGAACTGATCGGGCCGCCCGAAGTCTATGGCAACGATCGAATATTCGCCTACTTGCGTCTGCAATCAGCGCCCGATGCAAAGCAAGATGAAGCTGTGGCCGCCCTCGAAAAAGCGGGCCAGCCCGTCGTGCGCATCGCCGTCCCGGATGTTTATGATCTTGGCCAGGAATTCTTCCGCTGGGAGATTGCCACGGCAGTGGCAGGCTCGATCATCGGCATCAACCCGTTCAATCAGCCGGATGTGGAAGCAGCAAAAATCGCAACCAAGAACCTAACATCCGAGTACGAAAAGCAGGGTTCGCTGCCCGCGGAGCATCCATTCTTTGAAGGCGGCGGAGTGAAGTTGTATTCAGACGAAAAAAATACAGAAGCCCTGAAAAAGGGCGCTGGCGGTGATCTGACTCTCACCGGATATTTACGCGCTCACTTGAATCGCCTCCGCGCCGGAGATTATTTCGCGATTCTAGCCTACATTGAGATGGACGATGCACATCAATCGGCATTGCAGTCGATCCGTCACACAATTCGGGACAAAAAGCGTGTCGCCACCTGCTCTGAATTCGGCCCGCGCTTCCAGCATTCCACGGGCCAGGCCTACAAAGGCGGACCCAACACCGGCGTCTTTCTCCAAATCACTTGTGATGACGCGGTCGATATTCCTGTACCCGAACAAAAATACACATTTGGGGTCGTAAAAGCCGCGCAGGCTCGCGGTGATTTTCAAGTTCTCGCAGAACGGGATCGTCGTGCACTGCGGATCCATCTGGGGCCGGATGTAGCGGCGGGCTTGAGATCTCTCAACAGCGCAGTGAAACAAGCGCTCCTGTAATCCAAAAATCAGGCGGAGGCCGGTTCGATGAGTTCATCCGTTCCAGCAGGATTGGTGCATGAAGATCGGGGCCAGCCCGCCGACGCCTGCGCCATGGTGATATTTGGTGCCGGTGGCGACCTCACCAAACGCAAGCTCTTCCCTGCGCTCTACAATTTGGCTCAGAGTAAGCTTCTCCCACAGCAGTTCGCAATCATCGGCGCATCGCGCGAGGAATATTCCACCGAGCAATTTCGCCAGAAAACCACCGAGGAGATGAAGGAATTTCTAACGGGTTCCGCCGGTGATGCATGGGAGTGGTTCGCCAACCGTCTTTACTATATTTCGGGCGATTTTAAGGATCCGGCCCTTTATAAAAACATTCAGGATCAGCTTGCGCAAGTGGATCGGGATCATGCCACCTGCGGAAACCGGTTGTTTTATCTGGCGACGAGCCCTAGTTTTTTCCCGATTGTCGCGAAGCAACTAGGCGCAGCAGGCCTGACAAACACGGACTCCGAGGGTTGGAAGCGCGTGGTGATCGAAAAGCCCTTCGGTCACGATTTGGCGTCAGCCGTAGCTTTGAATCGCGACATTGGCGAAGTTCTGCACGAAAACCAGATCTATCGCATCGATCATTATCTCGGTAAAGAGACCGTTCAGAATATTCTCGCATTCCGCTTCGCGAATGGAATTTTCGAGCCCGTGTGGAACCGCCGCTACGTGGATCACGTGCAGATCACTGTCGCTGAAGAACTCGGAGTGGAGCTTCGCGGCGACTATTACGATCGCGCCGGCGCCCTTCGTGACATGGTTCCCAATCACATCTTCCAGCTCATCACCCTGATGTCGATGGAGCCGCCGATTTCGTTCGACGCGGACTCCGTGCACGACGAGCAGACGAAAATTTTGCGCGCAATTCAGCCGCTCAATCCCGAGCAGGTGCTCACTCATGCGGTTCGCGGTCAATATGGCGACGGAATGATCGACGGCAAATCTGTGCCCGCATACCGATCTGAGCCGAACGTACCAAAAGACTCCCATACGGAGACCTTCGTGGCCGTCGCGCTGCACATCGACAACTGGCGCTGGGCGAGCGTTCCGTTCTACCTGCGAACCGGCAAACGGATGGCGACGCGCGTGACGGAAATCGTTGTGCGTTTTCGGCGGCCGCCGTTCGTCCTATTTCGCAAGACGCCCGTAGAACACATCCCGTCGAACGAACTGGTGATAAGCATTCAACCAAACGAAGGGATTTCGCTAAGCTTCGAGGCCAAGGTTCCTGGGCCTGTGGTGCGGCTCGGCGCCGTCGACATGAATTTCGAATATGCCGATTATTTCGGGACGGAACCTTCCACCGGCTACGAAACTCTTCTCTACGATTGCATGATGGGCGACCCCACGCTTTTCCAGCGCGCCGATATGGTGGAAGCAGGCTGGAGCGTCGTGCAACCGATTCTCGACGTGTGGACGGCATTGCCTCCGCGCGATTTTCCGAACTACGCGGCCGGGTCGTGGGGGCCTGAAGCTGCCGCTGAATTGCTCCGCCGCGATGGACGCGAGTGGCGCGATCCCCTTCATAAGCGCGGAGCGATCTACCGCAAGAATGCGCCTAGCCCCGTTGCCACAAAGGGCGCAACCGCTAATCCCTGATCATCTCTTCGCACGCGAGCGACTCCAGAATGAAGAGCCGCGCGGAAGCGCTCAAAGACATCCAGAATAAGTCATTCGATGTTTGTGTGATCGGCGGCGGTGCCACCGGTTCCGGCTGCGCTCTTGATTCGCAGTTGCGTGGCCTAAGTACGGCATTAGTCGAGGCCGGCGATTTTGCCTCGGCCACCTCAAGCGCTTCTACGAAAATGGTGCACGGTGGCGTGCGTTATCTCGAAGAAGCCTTTCGCCATCTCGATCCTGCCGAATACAAAGTAGTGAAACGGGCTCTGCATGAGCGAATTCACATGCTCAAGAATGCTCCGTTTCTCGCCGGCGCCAGGGAATTTATCACTCCGTGTTACAGCCGGTTCGACCTCGCCTATTACGAAACAGGTTTGAAACTGTACGACTGGATTTCGGGCAGCGCGAGTCTATCTCCGAGCCATTTTGTTTCTCGCGAAGAGGCGTTGCGTCACCTTCCCAATCTGAATCCGCAGGGGCTGACGGGCGCGGTCGCATATACCGACGGGCAGTTCGACGACGCCCGGTACAACGTGACGCTCGTGCAATCATTTGCTGAAACGGGCGGGGTGGCGCTGAACTACGCGCGGGTCGCCTCGTGCGAAAAGGGCGCGGATCGGAAACTGGCGGCTGTGACTGTTCAAGATCAGTTCGGAAGGCAAAGTTTCGTGGTTCGCGCACGCGCATTTGTGAATGCCACGGGGCCCTTTGCAGATTCAATTCGAGCGATGGCGAATCCGGCTGCGAAACCGCGCATGCGGTTAAGTAAGGGCGTTCATATCTTCCTGCCGGCCGAGGTGCTTTCAAGCAGTGACGCGATGTTGATTCCCAAAACTGAAGATGGCCGCGTATTATTCGCGATTCCGTGGATGGGACGAGTGCTCGTAGGAACCACCGAGCAGGAAGTTGCGGTTGGCGAAGAACTTTTCCTAACGCGCGAAGAAGTAGAGTACTTGTTGCGGCATCTAAACCGTTATCTTGGTGAGCCGGTAAAGGCCGGTCAAGTGGTCGGCGGTTTCGCCGGAGCTCGCCCGCTATTGACCGCTGGCGATTCGCGTGACACAAAGAGATTGGCGCGAGACCATCAGGTTGAGCTGGATTCACCGAGCGGTTTGGTCAGTATTCTGGGCGGGAAGTGGACCACGTATCGTGCCATGGCCCAGGATACGATTGACGTTGTTCAGAAGTCTCTCGGCGGGAATCCCACGCTCTGCCTGACACTGAATCATCCGTTGGTCGGCTCGGATGGCTATTCGTCAGATTACTGGAAGTCTTTGGTCGAAAATTTTAGCGTGCCGGAGACTACTGCGCGGCATCTAGCCGAAAAATATGGCACACACGCCGCCCAGGTTTTGGGCCTAACGGCGAACGATCCTGACCTCGGCGAGCCTCTCGTGAAAGGACTCGCTCCGCTGCGGGCAGAGGTCGCATTCGCGGCACGATTCGAATTGGCAATGACGATCGAAGACGTTCTCGCGCGACGCGTCGGATTGCAATTCTACGGATGGAGTGAAGCGATCGCTGCTGCCCCGGCAACGGCTGACTTATTAGCGCGCGAGTTGGGATGGTCCGAAGCGGACCGCGACAATGCTCTAAGCGAATACGTCAAAAAGATCCGCGACTTTCAGCGGAAAGCCGGACTCGCAGTCGAATCTCAAGTTGGAGCTTAAATCCACCACCCAGTGCGGAAGAGGGAACCGTGCGGAGTTACATCGGAGCGCTCGACCAGGGAACCACGAGCACGCGTTTCATCATATTCGATCGTGCTGGCCGGATTGTTTCTACCGCACAGAAGGAACACCGACAGATTTATCCGCAGCCGGGGTGGGTGGAACATGATCCCGAAGAAATCTGGCTGCGCACACAAGAAGTAATTTCCGAGTCGATGAGGCAGCGCAGCCTCGGCCCAAACGATCTTGCCGCGATTGGCATCACGAATCAGCGCGAGACCGCTGTTCTCTGGGATCGAAAAACCGGCAAGCCAGTATCAAACGCAATGGTCTGGCAGGACACGAGAACGGATGATCTCGTTCGTGAATTCTCGGGGGTTGGTGGGCAGGATCGCTATCGGGCGAAGACCGGGCTGCCGCTGTCCACCTACTTCAGCGCTCTGAAAATTCGCTGGTTGCTAAAAAATGTGGCAGGCCTTCGAGAGAAAGCAGAAGCCGGTGAGGTCCTCTTCGGAAATGTGGACACTTTTTTGGTTTGGAAGCTCACCGGTGGCGCAGCCGGCGGAATTCACGTCACCGACGTCTCAAACGCCAGCCGCACCCAGCTAATGAATCTCGCGACGCTCGAATGGGATCGCGAAATCCTCGCGGATCTCAAAATTCCCGCGGCGATGCTTCCGCAAATTCGCTCGAGTAGCGAATTTTACGGCAACGCTCAATTCGATTCGATAAAAGATGTGCCCATCTCGGGAATTCTCGGTGATCAGCAGGCCGCCTTGGTCGGACAGGCATGTTTCAAACCAGGAGAGGCCAAGAACACATATGGCACAGGCTGCTTTTTATTGCTCAACACAGGCGAAAAGCCGATTCCTTCGAAGCACGGTCTGCTTACGACCGTCGCCTACAAGTTCGGTACACAGCCCGTCTGCTACGCGCTCGAAGGCAGCATCGCTATCACAGGCGCACTCGTCCAGTGGCTTCGCGACAATCTAAAGCTGATCGACAAAAGCTCGGACATCGATGCGCTCGCACGGACAGTGGAAGATAACGGTGGCGTCTATTTTGTTCCCGCCTTCTCGGGTCTCTACGCGCCATACTGGAAATCGAATGCCCGCGGTGTGATTGCGGGACTCACACGCTTCGCGAATCGCGGCCATATCGCGCGTGCAGCGCTCGAGGCCACAGCCTTCCAGGTCCGTGAAGTTGTCGAAGCAATGGAAAGCGACTCCGGAATTCACCTCGATGTGCTGCGCACAGACGGCGGCATGGTGACAAATGATCTTCTGATGCAATTTCAAGCGGATATCTTGAATCGCCCGGTCGTACGCCCGGCAGTTCAGGAAACTACAGCTCTTGGCGCCGCTTATGCGGCGGGACTTGCGGTTGGCTTCTACGAAGGCACCGATGAGCTTTGCGCGCACTGGCGAGTGGATCGCACCTGGCTTCCTGCGATGGATAGCGCCACTCGCGATGCACTCTTTCGCAAGTGGAAGAAAGCCGTCACTCGAACGTTCGATTGGACTGAGTGACTTACAAGAGAGGAGGCGATATGAGTACGAGTTCGATTCCGGGTTTCATCAGCAAACTCAGCCCCCATTCGGTCCCGGAAACCATTCAACGCCTTAGCGCACTGCTGAAATCAAAGGGCGTCGCGATCTTCGCGCTCATCGATCACAGCGGCGAGGCCGAAAAAGACGGGCTAAAAATGCGTCCTACGCAATTGCTGATTTTTGGCAATCCAAAAGGAGGCGCGCCGCTGATGCTCGCCGCTCCCAGCACCGCCATCGACCTGCCGCTCAAGGCGCTCGTCTGGGAAGACGCGGACGGCAAAGTGTGGCTAAGCTACAATTCGCCTGATTACCTCCAGCAGCGCCACGGCTTTCCGGCCGACCTCGAAAAAAATATTGCCGCGATTGAGCCTCTCTTGGCTCAGGCTGTTGCCAACTAACTCTCGCGGTAGCGAGCTAACGCGTAAGGGAACGCGGGCATCCAATCTGTTGCTTTTGCAATCGTATTGGCATTAGGATGGATTGAAGCTTGAGACGCGGAGCGATCGGTGCTCATGCGCCGAATTCTGGCAGCCAAACGGGTACAGTGCAGATTAAGCCCTTCAAGATTGTCCCGATTCAGGTCGTAGTCGTCACGCTACTCGTGTTCCTCGCCGGCTTTTCAACTTTAGCAAAGAACGTTCAGTATCTCCCCAAGTCGAATCCCGCTCATTATCTGTCTATCGCTAGCAAGATGAAGGCGGATTCAGACTGCACCGTAGCCAAAATCAAGCTCCAACCCACTCAGCCAAGCTCGCGGCTGGTGATCCCTGAAGCTGTCCTTCCAGTCTTCACTTTCGATCTAAGGGAAGCGCGCTTCGTCCAGCGAATCTCTCTAATAGTTTCTCTGCGATACCGCGCTCCTCCGATCACGCTCTCCTAGCATCATCGCGTCCCAAAGCCATTTTCAGTAGTCAGAAGCTGTGCCTAGGCCCCTTTTTATTTTCATGTGGCGGAATGCACGTAACCGGAGGCCCCGATGACCGCACCTTCGCTGACGCCTGTTCAATTGGAACAGTTGCGCCGATTCAGCACCTGTCTGGTCGCGAGCGCGATCGAGAGCTTCCAGGTGCGTTTACCCAACACGGGCTTCTCCGATTCCACCATCCGTTGCATCTTCGAAGATCTTCCCCCAATAGTCGGGTACGCGGTCACAGCCCGCATCCGCACGGCTGACCCGCCCATGGAAGGCGGCGGCTATACCTACGATCGGACGGATTGGTGGAAGGAAATTCTCGCGGTGTCTCCACCACGCATTGTCGTCATCCAGGATGTTGACTCCCAGCCCGGCCTCGGCGCGTTTGTCGGCGAGGTCCACGCGAATATTCTGCAGGCGCTCGGGTGTGTGGGCGTCATCACGAATGGGGCAGTCCGCGATTTAAATGTAATTGAAGGCTCGGGCTTCCAGATGTTCGCCGGCAATGTCTCCGTCTCACATGCCTATGCCCACATATTTGATTTCGGCGGTCCGGTTGACGCGGCCCGCATGCATATTCGCCCCGGAGATCTGCTTCACGCCGACCGTCACGGCGTTCTCTCGGTACCAGCGGAAATTGCCGATCGAATTCCACCTGTGGCCACTGAGATAAAAGAGCGTCGCCATCGGATCGTCGACACCTGCCGCTGCTCGGACTTTTCAATTGAAAAACTCGGCGAGTGCTTTCAGAGGGAAATTGATAGACAACAAGCCAATCGCCGCACTTAGTTCACCAGAAACGATGGAGCCTCAAAATATGAAGACTGCAGCAACAAGCTCCCCGGCCCAGGTTCTCTGTTCCCGGACATGCTGCCCGCTGCTCTTTCTCGTCGCTGCGCTTCTCGCTGGCTGCGGCTCGAGCGGCAAGACCAAAGCTGACGCGGCCGATGGCCCCAACGTCGCCGTAGTCAACGTCACCCGCCAGAACCTTTCGAACGAACTCGAAATCGCCTCCGAATTTCTTCCCTACCAGGAAATCGATGTCTACGCCAAAGTCTCCGGCTACATCCAAAAGCTCTACGTTGATTGGGGGACGCACGTCAAGCAGGGCCAACTCCTCGCTGTCCTCGAAATCCCCGAGCTCGAACAGCAACTCACGCAAGACGAAGCCGCCCTTCGTCGCAGCCAGCAGGACCAGGAACGCGCGCGCGAAGAGCTCGGCCGTGCTCAGTCCGCCTACGACGTCGCGCATGTCACCTACAAGCGCCTCGCCGACGTCCAGAAAACTCGGCCCGAGCTCGTGGCCCAGCAAGATATTGACGTTGCACAGGGCAAGGATCTTGAAGCCGGCGCGAGCGTTTCGGCCGCGAAAGCCGCGCTCTCTGCCGCCGAACAGGCTTCAATCGCTTCGAAGGCCGCGCTTGACAAGGACAAAGCCATGTTCGGATATGCGCGAATGACGGCGCCGTTCGACGGTGTGGTCACGAAGATCTACGCCTATACCGGCGCGTTGCTTCCCGCTGGCACTTCCTCTGCGAAAGCCGAATCAGCTCTCTGCCAGCTCTCGCAGAACAATCTGCTTCGCCTCGTGATTCCGGTCCCGGAACGAGCCGTGCCGGAAATTCGCGACGGCCAAACGCTTGAAGTCGACGTCTCAGGCCTCAAGAGAACATTCCCAGGAAAAATCGCACGTTCTTCGGGTCAGATTGATCCCACCACTCGTACGATGCACACCGAAGTAACCGTCCCGAATCCGACCTATGAGTTAGTCCCCGGAATGTATGCCAGCGTTCGCATTCCGCTGCACTCCGTCACAAATGTTTTGACCGTTCCCATGCAAGCGATTCAGTTCACGGGAACAGGTCAAGGCGTTGCTCTCATCGTGAATTCTCAGAAGCGTCTCGAGAAACGCGAAGTGAAACTCGGTCTTCAGACCGCCACAGAAGTGGAAATTCTCTCCGGGCTGACCGAGGGCGACACGATCGTTTTTGGCGAGCAAAACCAATTCAAAGAAGGCGAGCTGGTGTCCCCGAAGCTCGTCGAAGCTCCGAGGATGGAGTAAACGTGCCGACTTTTGCGATTCGTCATCCCTACTTCACCATCGTCGTCTGCCTTTTCATTTGTGTCCTGGGAATCACCAGCCTCGCGCAAATGCCCGTGGACATGTTTCCTCCCATCAATATTCCCGTCGTCCTCGTCGCCACCTTTTACAATGGCATGCCTCCGGAACAGATCGAAGCCGACATCACCGATACTTTCGAACGATTCTTCACCCTTGGCAGCGGCATCGATCACATGGAATCCCGCTCCATGACCGGCGTGAGCCTGATCAAAATCTATTTTCAACCCGGCACCGATGCCAATGCCGACGTCACCAACATTTCCAACCTTGCCATGGCTGACTTGCGCCGCCTCCCGGAAGGCACACTTCCGCCCGTCGTTATGAAGGTCGATGCCTCGAGCCTCCCTGTTTGTCTGCTCACTGTGGATGGCCAGGGTCTCAACGAAACTCAGCTTCACGATTACCTCCAGTTTCAAATTCGCAACCAGATTGCCGGCGTCCCCGGCGCCACGGTGCCTCCGCCGTATGGCGGGAAATATCGGCAGATCATGGTCTACGTTGATCCGCTGAAGTTGCAGGCCCATGAGCTCAGCCCCATGGACGTGGTTCGCGCGATGAACGAATCGAACTTGATTCTTCCCGCCGGCGACGTGCGTTTGGGTCCGCTCGACTACAACATTTACACCAATGCGCAGGTTGCCGACGCCGATGCCCTGAACCGCGTGCCCCTCAAGACCGAAGGTCAGAAGTCAGTTTTTCTATCCGACGTGGGCAAAGCCGTCGACGGCTCCTACCAGCAATACAACATCGTTCGCGTCAACGGCCAGAAGTCCGTCTATGCCCCCATCCTGAAGCAGGGTGGTGACACGAATACCATCGCGGTCGTCAACGGCATCAAAAAAGCCATCCTTACACTCCGCGACATTCCAGCCCAGCTTCACACCCACGTGGTCTTCGACCAGTCGGTTTTTGTTAAGCAAGCCATCTCAACCGTGCTCCGCGAAGGCGGCATCGGTCTATTCCTCACCGCCGTCATGATTCTTCTGTTTCTAGGCAGTATGCGAGCGACGTCCGCAGTATTCCTTTCCATTCCACTCTCCGTGATGATGGCGTTCTTTATCCTCCATCTCGCCGACAGAACCATCAACGCCATGGTTCTCAGCGGCCTCGCACTGGCTTTCTCTCGTTTGATCGATGACTCAGTCGTGGTAATCGAAAATATCTACCGCCATATCGAACTGGGGGAAGACCCCAAAGTGGCCGCCGTAAAAGGTGCGAACGAAGTCGCGCTTGCTGTTCTGGCCATCATGCTCGTAGCTGTTGTTGTCTTCTTTCCGGTCACCCTGCTATTCGGCGTCAGCAAGTATTTGTTCTCGGCCTTGGCTCTGGCTGTGGTCCTCGCGCTTGCTGCCTCTTATTTTGATGCGGTCACGGTGGTTCCACTGTTCTGCGCGCACTTCCTGAAACCGGCCCATGCCCACAGCGAAGAAACCAAGAAATCCTGGGGCGCACGATTCCACGCCGGCTTCAACGCTAAGTTTGAAAAAATGCTGAATGTTTACGAGAGATATGTAGACAAGACTCTCGACCGCCCGCGGGAAGCCCTGATCATTTTTACTGGAATGTTCCTGCTCAGCTTCCTTCTCATTCCATTCATTGGAGTTTCGTTTTTCCCCCGCTCCGATGCCGGTCAGTTCGTCATCAACGTAAAGGCACCCACAGGAACACGCATTGAAGTCACAAACGACTACATAAAGCAGGTTGAAGAGATCGTGCGCCAGGTGGTGAAACCCGAAGATCTCAATACAGTGGTTTCCAACATCGGCGTCATGCCGGACCTGTCCGCGTTGTTCACTCCAAACGCCGGAATGCATTCTGCATTCGTGCAGATCGGCCTCAAGGAAGATCACGGCACCAGCAGTTTCGCCTACATGAACGAAGTGCGTCGGCGCATTGCGGCCCAGCTTCCGCAACTCCGCACCTATTTCCAATCCGGAGGCTTAGTCGACGCGGTGTTGAATCAAGGCATGCCCGCACCCATTGATGTGCAAGTGAGCGGCATGGATCTGAAAACCAATGACAAAATCGCGCAGGATTTGGCCCGCCAGATCAGGGCTGCGAAAGGCGTATCCGATGTCTACATTCCGCAGGATATGGATTATCCCGCTCTTCAGGTAAACGTGAATCGCGATCGCGCCGCGGAGCTCGGCCTCACTCCTAAGGAAGTGATCGACAACCTGATCACCGCACTCACTTCGGACGTGATGATCGCCCCTAGCTACTGGGTCGATCCAAAGAACGGAAACAATTACTTTGTGACAGTGCAGTACCCGGAAAATCAGGTGAAGTCCATCCAGGATCTAAAAGCCATGCCATTACGCGCGCCGAATTTGAAGCTCCCCACCTATCTCAATCAGGTTGCGGATGTTGTTCCGATTCTCACTCCCACCGAGGTAGATCACTATCAATTGCAACGAACGATTGACGTCTACGTCGCGCCTACAGGAGAGGATATCGGCGGCCCTCAACGGGAAATCTCACAGATCATCGCCCGCACGCAACTGCCGCCCAATACTCGAATCAATATTCGCGGCCTGGTCCTCACGATGCAATCCTCGTTCAAAAGTTTTGGCTTCGGCCTTTTCCTCGCCGTCTTGCTCGTTTATCTCATCCTGGTCGCGCAATTCTCATCATTCCTTGATCCGTTTCTAATCGTGCTGGCCGTCCCCACAGGACTCATCGGCGTAGTTCTCACCCTGGCTTTCACCGGAACCACCCTGAACATCCAATCGCTCATGGGCATCGTGATGCTGCAAGGCATGGTCGTGTCAAACAGCATTTTAATCGTCGATTTCGCCAACGTGCTGCGCAGCGAAGGGCACAATCTGCGAGATGCAGTGGTCCACGCCTGTCGCATCCGGCTTCGCCCGATCCTGATGACGTCGCTTGCCACGGTCGTCGGCCTGCTGCCCATGGCCTTCAAACTCGAAACCGGCAGCGAAGCCTACGCTCCGCTCGCCCGAGTAATCATCGGGGGCCTTCTCACTTCCATCGTTCTCACAATCTTCGTCGTGCCCGCCGCGTACCTGATCATGTACCGTCGGCGCGAACGAGCAACTACCGCAGCCATGCCGCAGGAGGCGTAATGAACAAATTCCCGCTCCTCCTCGCTATTCTTTTGCTTCTATTCGCAGCCGCTCGTACTGTCTCCGGACAATCCGAAGCGATGCACGTACCTCCCGGCCAGCCCGCTCCTCCCGTTCAGCAAGCCGGCGCAGCGCCGCAGGGAGCCCAAGCGCTCACCCTGCAAGACGCCGAAAAAATCGCGCTTCAAAATCATCCCCGGGTACAAGCCGCTGGCTATCTCGCCCTGGCGGCACAAGCTCGCGTAGGAGAAGTGAAGTCTGCGTATTACCCCCTGGTCTTCGGAAGCGTCACGGGCGCGTACGCCGAAAACACCAGCCGCATCGCCGCTGGCGCTCTGAACAATCCCACGGTTTTCGACCGCTTCGCCTACGGCCTCACGATCAGCCAACTCGTCACGGATTTCGGCCGCACTCACGAGCTCGTCAAGAGCTCGAAGTATGCCGCCCAGGCCGAGCAGGCCAATGTCACACTTTCTCGTGCCGACGTCCTTCTCGCCGTGGACCAGGCCTTCTACGGTGTCTTAAGAGCGCAGGCCATTCTTCAGGTCGCTCAAGAAACCGTCAAAGCCCGCCAGCTCGTTTCCGACCAGATCACCACCCTCGAAAAAAATAAGCTCAAGTCAGGACTCGACGTCAGCTTCGCCAATGTCGATCTTTCGCAAGCCCAGCTCCTACAGATTCAGGCCCAGAATGATCTCGAAGCATCTCTCGCCGACCTCTCGGCAGCGCTTGGATACTCCGAGCAGCACGCGTTTATCCTTACTGATCCGCTGCCAAGCAATCCTCAGCCGCCCCAGGCTGATTTTCCAGGCGTCCTCCAGGCCGCCATCCAAAATCGGCCCGAACTCATCGGGCAGCGCTTCGAACTTCAATCCGAGCAAAGCTATGCAAAAGCCGAACGCGATCTTTGGTTTCCAACTCTCAGCGCGATTGGCACCGTGGGGCTCGTTCCGTTCCGCCAGGATAACCTAATATCCCCGCGCTACGCGGCCGGCGGCTTCAACCTCAATATCCCCATCTTCAACGGCCATCTCTTCGGCTCGTTGCGTTCGGAAGCCGAGGCGCGCGCCAGCGCTCAGCAGCAATACGTTCGCGACCTTCAGAATCGCATCGTTCGCGACGTGCGCACCGCCTGGCTCAACGCCAATTCCGCCTTCCAGCGTCTCTCCGTCACCGAACAATTCCTCGCGCAAGCCCGCCAGGCTTATGACCTTGCGCAGGCCCGCTACAAACTCGGCCTAAGCTCCATTATCGAACTCAGCCAGGCCCAGCTCAACCAAACTCAGGCCGAAATCGTCGAAGCCAGCGCAAAATACGACTACCAGGTTCAAACCTCAGTCCTGAACTACCAGATGGGTCTCTTGCACTAATGCCTTAGCCGCCGCAGGAAACAGAAATCGGGAACTCCAAAATCCACACTTGACATCGACGGATAATTCACTACCATATGGTTGTGGATAGGTTAGATACAACATTTGCGGCTCTGTCTGATCCAACCCGCCGGGCGATGATCGAACGACTCTCCCATGGGCCTGCCTCCGTGCATGGATTGACGGAACCGTTTGCACTCTCGCAGCAGATGATCTCAAAACATATTGCCTACCTGGTGCGGGCGCGGATTGTGATCAAGACGAAGCGTGGAAGAGAGAGCGTGTGCAGGCTTAGGCCAGAGGCGATAAAGACAGTCAGCGACTGGGCGATTAGCTATCGCCGATTCTGGGAAGAGAGTTTCGACAAGTTGGATGTGGTTGTGAATCAAATGAAAAAAGCGGAGGTCAGAGATGACAAAAAACACGGTTAACGAGAAAGAGCGGATGGTTGTCACTAGAGTTTTTGACGCCCCCCGCGCATTGGTTTGGGAAGCGTGGACAAACCCGAAATATGTGATGCAGTGGTGGGGGCCGAAGGGTTTTACTGCGCCTTTTTGCGAGATGGATTTTCGCGTAGGAGGAAAATTTCGCTGCTGCATGAGAACGCCGGATGGGCAGGAGTTCTGGAATGCTGGGGAATACCACGAGATTGTTCTGCACGAGAAGATCGTTTCCTCCATGTACTTTTCCGACTCGAAGGGAAACAAGGTTGAGCCTGCGCACTATGGAATAGAACATGAGGCCATAGACGATGCGCACGACGTGGTTATTTTTGAGGATTTTGGAAACGGCCAAACGAAGCTCACCTTCATTGGAAATGAAACCATGGAGAACGCGAAAAACAGCGGACAACTAGAGGGCTGGAATCAGATACTCGATAAAGTTGCCGCAGTTGTTGCGGGGCTAGCGCAGACGAAATAAGAAGTTGAAATTTTGACGATCGTCATGCGCGAGATACATCTAAGGCCGGCGGCGGAGGCTTAGTTCGAACGGGCTTCTCGTTGCTTGGCCGAATAGTCGCATTTCCGGCGAAGTGACCCTTGGCTCAACGGTTGCCTTCAGACCAATGTATTCAGCGACCAACGGTGCCTCCGCATCGTCGACGTACAGGCCGCAGCCAACGACCAAAGCGCCCTCTCGCGCGAAGGTTACGGCGGCCTCACGGTCTATGCCGCCACC
>Ga0209525_1000213_pt1 | contig 15143 bp, 13 predicted proteins | sample JacPin_JW_Ref_O1_FD_187958 | JGI IMG/M metagenome (GOLD analysis project Ga0209525, IMG submission 187958) | Forest soil microbial communities from Algoma, Ontario, Canada - Jack Pine, Ontario site 1_JW_Ref_O1 (SPAdes) (version 2) | ecosystem: Environmental > Terrestrial > Soil > Boreal... | reverse complement strand
TGACTGCCGAGGAAAAGGCAACGCTAGCGGCGACCATGCAGCAAAAGGAATACAAGCCGGGCGAGGTGATTGCGAAAGCAGGCACAGTATTGAAAGCCTTATGTATCGTCAGCTACGGCGCGCTGGTTGGCTCCGTCGAAGAAAAGGGCCGCAGAATCGAACTGACCCGGTTAGCGCCCGGTGATTATTTTGGTGAAGTGGGACTGCTTACGGGTGAGCCACTGAACGGTGATCTCACGGCACTCACGCGTGTTGTGATTTATGAGATCGCGAAGGACGCGCTTGCCCCGCTACTCAAGGCCCGCCCCAGCATGGCCGAAGAGCTGAGCGAAAGCCTGGCGAGCCGGCAGCTGGCGAAGCGAACCGTGCTCGACAACCGCGACGAAGCTGAGCCGCAGCAATCCGGTCTGGCGCAGCGGGTGGCGTCGAACATCCGGCGATTATTCGCGATACACTAAAGCCGCAGGTTGAAGTTATCTCAACAGAATAGGCCAAATCCTATAAAGTAAGCGTTCGTCGTCTACGCTAAGCGAAATGCGGACCTTGGAAATGGCCGCCGCGACACAGGATATGCACGATTATGATTGGAAATACTGGTCGTGCAGCTACGACGCTACTGTCGTCGAATTTCAACTTAACCGCCACGCTGTGCGACGTGCCACTTCATGCGTAAAAATACCTTTCGGGTGTTAGTGGTTCGGCTTCTTTCGATCCAGTGTGATTCACGCGCAGCCAGATGAGATTGGGGCCCTCTGGGGAAAATGGAACGGCATGTCCCCCAACCGCGACGCCATGACCCCGCCGATCAATGCGAAGGTGAGTCGGCGCTACAAGGGTCGGCGCTACAAGGGAATGCATCTTGATGTCACCATATGCTAGGGATGATTATACGGAGGGATACATGATGAAGCGCGCGCGAACTGGAAAGAACAAATCAGTGACATCGAAGGCGACGGCTAGGTCCATGTCTACTGCCGTCGCCAAGAGAGCGTCGATATTTCGAAATGGCGCCAACCAGGCCGTGCGACTCCCACAGGAATTGCGTTTTCCCGCGGACGTCAAAGAAGTCCGGATCCGTAAACAAGGAGATGGGTTGTTCATTACGCCAGTCAAACCTAACTGGGCATCGTTCTTTGGGCTGCAGGCGGACGCAGCAGATGATTTTTTGGAGAACCGTCACGATTCGCCTCCGCAGTCGCGCGACCCGTTATGACGGGGTTCATGCTGGATACGGATATTTCCAGCTACATCATCAAGCGCCGACCGGCGACTCTGGTAGAAAGGTTCGAGAAGCACGCCGAATCGTTGAGTGTGTCCGTGATGACCGCCGCGGAGTTACGCTTTGGCGCAGCAAAGGCGGCTCGGCCGAAACTCGCCGAGCTGGTCGAGGCGTATTTGGAACGACTTGCGATTCTCGACTGGACCAACGAAGTTACGGGCCACTATGCGCGGATTCGCCGATCGGGAATATGGATCTTCTTATTGCGTCACACGCGGTATCCCAGCGAATGGTGCTGGTCACGAATAACCTCAAGCATTGCGCGAACGTTCCCGGTCTCACGGTGGAAGTCTGGAGTTGATCTGATGGCAAGCGATTTTTCTATAGTGGATTTCAATTTTTTACATTAGACAATAAATCTACCCCAGGTCCACGGGCAGCGTTAGCCAGTCGCGATAAATACGCTCTCGATGGGAGAGCAGCGCTTCTGTGGTATGGCGGGGCGTCACTGAGGGCATCCATGTATATAGATCCCGCCACGGCGGCTTCATCGGGCACAAGCCTTCAGAGAGCGGCTGAATCAACGCCGCAAATGCCGCCCAAGCCAGATCAACCGCAGTCAGGGTGGAGCCTAGGAGTGTGGGCGGCTGGAAATTTGGCGCGCCCCGTTGAAGGCGATTGGCATCGAAGAAGATCGGCTTGGGTGATCATATCGGCGGATCGCCAGAAGCGGGATCAATGCTTGGTATCTCATCCTGGCAACCACTCAAGTCGATGCATTCGCTTTAGGTTCATCGCGGCACACATCAGACGCCATTCGGCATTTACAGCACACAACCCGCGCAGGCTGAAGGATCTGAACCCCAGCACCTGCTTAATCCAGCCGAACACCGGCTCCGGGATGGTCTTGCGGCGTCGATAGTGCGCCTGGCCTTCTTTTGTGCGCAACCTTTGCGCCATGCGGGCGGTGGCTGGTTTGTCGCTGGCAATGACCGCTCGCTGATTGTCTTTGCGCCCCAGTGCCACGCACGCGGGAAGTTGCATCTCCTCAAGGCTGCGTAATTCCCTCTCCGAGGCATAGCCGGCATCGGCAAGGATCATCTGGGGGTCCAAGCCCGTGTTGCATTGTGTCTGCAGCACCATCGATACCAGACTCGCGTAGTCTGTGGCGCTGTTGCTCAGATCGGCCGCCACGATCAGCTGACTACCCTCATCCACCGCAGCTTGTGCGTTGTAGCACTGCGCAAAGCCCCCCAAGGTGGGCATGATGCGCGAGTCCGGATCGGTGAAGTTCTCCTGCGCATCCGCTTCTGGCACGCCGTAGGCCCGCTGAACGCGCCGCCCGCCCATCGCACGGGTCTGACCACTCTCATCCACGATCCGCGCATCTGCCTTGTCCTCCTGCCGCTGGCGCTCCTCCAAGCGCGCCTTGGCCGCTTGAATCACCTTGAGCCGATCGGCGCGCCGCTTCAACTCCTGCGGCAGCCCACCTTCGTCCCCGTCCGAGCCGTGTTCAGCATCCTCGCTGCGATCAAGCGCCTCGGCCTGCTTGAGTAATCCGGCGATCTCGCGCTTCAGCCGCACCTCCTCATCCTGCATCCGTGCATAGCTCATCGCCTTGCGCTTGCTGGCGTTGGCCTTGATCTTCGTGCCATCAATCCCCAACCGCCCCAGCTTCACAAGCCCGGCCTCCCGCGCTAACTGCACGATCTGCACAAACAGCGCTGAGAACTCCTCTAGGTGCAGCTGGCGAAACTCTCGGATCGTGCGGTGCGCCGGAAAGTTGTTCGCACACAGCACCCGAAAGGCCACATCCTCGCTCAACTTGCGGGCGATCTTGCGCGAGGAGAACACCCCAGTCGCATACCCGTAGATCAACACCTTGATCATCATCCGCGGGTCAAACGGTTGGCGCCGCCTACCGTCGCCTTCGTAGCGGGCGTGAAATGCTTCGAGATCCATCGCCTCGATCGCGTCACTGATGAAATACGCCAGGTGATCTTCCGGCAGCCACTCCGAAAGCGAACTCGGCAGCAGCAATCCCTGGTCCGGTGAATACGTGCGGTAGCTGGTAGGCATGCGATATCCTACCGCTATGCAATCCTACCGCCCACACTCCTAGGGTTCGCCCAGCCTAGCCTTTCTTGAAGTCGTCCGGCAGCAGCTGGTGGCGCGACAGCAATTTATAGAAATCCGTGCGGTTGCGTTTCGCCAGACGCGCCGCCTGGCTCACATTGCCGGTGGTGATCTGCAGGATCTGCGACAGATAGTTGCGGGTGAATTCATCACGCGCCTCGTCGAACGAGGGGAGGCGGGTGGGGTTGCCGCCGAGCGACTGCTGTACCAATTCCGCCGTGATGATGGGTCCGTGCGATAGGGCGACGTTTTGCCGCACGACGTTGTACAGCTGGCGCACATTGCCGGGCCACTCCGCGGTCGCCAGCAGTTCGACCGCTTCCGGCGCATAGATCTTGCGCTGACCGGTCTCCTTGGCGATCTGTTCCAGAAAGTGCGCCACCAGCAAGGGAATGTCCTCGCGGCGGCGGCCGAGCGAGGGCACCTCGATATGCACCACGTTCAGTCGATAATACAGATCCTCGCGAAACTGACCGGCCACCATCAATTCATGCAGGTCGCGGTGCGTTGCGGAAATAATGCGTACATTGGTTTGCACGGCATCGGCGCCGCCCACGGGACGAATCGTGTTGTCCTGGAGCACGCGCAATAGTTTGACCTGCAGCCGCATCGGCATGTCGCCGACCTCATCCAACAGCAAGGTGCCGCCATCGGCGGTTTCGAATAAACCTTTTTGGGCGCGGGTCGCGCCGGCAAACGCGCCGCGCTCATGGCCAAATAGTTCGGACTCCAGCAGATTCTCGGCCATCGCACTGCAATTGATCGAAACGAATGGCTTATTGCGGCGCGGGCTGGCCTCGTGAATGGCGCGGGCCAGCAGCTCCTTGCCCGTGCCGCTCTCGCCGGTCAACAAGACCCGCGCATCGGTTCCGGCCACCATGTTGGCTTGGGCCAATTTGTCTTCCATGAGCTGATTGCGGGTGACGATATCGGCGCGCCAATCCTCATCGACATGCGCGAAACCCGACACCTTGAGTGCTTTTTGCACGTGGTCGAGCAGTTCCTGCTTATCCACCGGCTTGGTGAGGAAGCCAAATGCGCCGCTTTGGGTCGCGTGGACCGCATCGGGAATCGTGCCATGCGCCGTGAGAATAATGACCCGCAATCCCGGCCATCGGCTTTGCAGCTCCTTCAGCAGTCCGATGCCGTCCATTTGGTCCATGCGCAGATCGGTGATCACCAGATCCGGACGAAAACGCACGCAGGCCGCCAACGCAGCGGCGGCACTTTCAACCGCTTCGACCTCGTAGTTCTCGGCGCGCAGACGGATCGTCAGCAGGCGCAAGAGACCCGGATCGTCGTCGACCACCAGAATGCGCGCTTTGCGCTTTTGCGGGGTCAGTGAATCGCGGGTGCCCGGCTGCAGGCCGAACGACAGGGGTGTGGTGGCAGCAATCGAATAGGCGTTCAGTGCAGTCTCTCCGGTTAGGCGTTATGGCGTGTGGGGGGCGCCGGTTCCGCGGTCGGTGACAGATCGTTGCTCGATATGTGTTACCGCCTCGAGTTTAGCCCTCGCCTCGTCCAAGGCCTTGCGCAACTTCGCATTTTCGTCGGTTTCAGCCGCCAGGCGACGATTAATCGCCTGCAGCTTGTCATGCGTGTCATTCGGCACGGCATCGCGCATTCGCGTGTTTTCGGCCTGTAAAATCAGCCGTTGCTCAACCTCTTTGAGCTCAACCGCGGCCAACAGGCGCTCCACAGGCAGCAGAGTTTCAGGCCTGGCGAGGAGTTCCGCCAACTGTCGCTGCGCTGCGACGGCATCGGCCCCGCTGTAGCCCGGCGTCGCCAAGGCCAGCGCATACCGCAGTCGATTGCTGGTGGTCGGTTGCAATTCGGCCGCATCCTTCGCCTGCTGGAAGATCTCCGCCTGGCGCGCCGGGTCCCCCTGCGGCAGGTTGCTCATCATTTCCAGCAACGGCGCCACCGGACTGATGTCGGCTTGAGGGCGCTCAGGCACGACAGGGGTGGGCGTCTTGGAGGCGCCCATCGTGCCGCACCCGGCGACCCAGAGAAGTAACAGGCCGCATGCTGCAACGCGATTGCCCTTATGCGGCATGGGCTTTTTCGCGCGCGAGGGCGGGGCTGGCTGCGCGCAGGGGCAGGCGAACGCGGAAGTGCGCACCGCCGCTCTTCGATTCGAGGATCTCGATGCTGCCGCCATGGGCGTTGACGAACTCCGTGACCACCGATAGGCCGATGCCGGTGCCCTTGACGTGCCCACCCTGCGGAGTTTTACCCTGGTAGAAGGCTTCGAAGATGCGCTTGCGCTCCTCGGTGGGAATGCCCGGACCGCTGTCCATGACATCCAATATCAGTTGCTCGCGCTCAGCGCGGGCATGCAGAGAAATTGTCCCGCCGCGCGGCGTGAACTTGACGGCATTGGAGAGCAGATTGTCGAGAATCAGGCGCACCTTGCTGCGATCCGCCAGGGGCGTGAGATCCTCCACCTGCACGTCGAGCCGTACGCGTTGCGCCACCAGCGTGAGTTGCTGATTCTCCAGCACGCTTTTGATCAAAGGGCGCAGCTTGAATTCGGAAATCTCCAAGCCGACGCTCTTGGCCTGCCAGGCGCTGAAAGACAAAAGATTTTCGATCAGTCGCTGCAGCTTCATGCCGTTCTCACGCAAGATGGCCGTGACTTCGCGCTGGCCGCTTTGGAGCTCGCCCACCGCGCCGTCCATCAACAGTTCGGTTCCCTCGCGGATATTGGCCAATGGCGTTTTCAATTCATGCGACATATGCCGCAGAAATCGGTTCTTTTCCTGCGCTAAATCGAGCAACCGGCCGCGCAGCCACTCCAATTGCGCCGCCAAGCGCTCGAGATCCGCCGGTCCGCGAATGGCAATGGGTCGCGAGAAGGTGCCTCGACCGAGCTCGCTGATGGCGCGATCGATTGCTCGAATCGGTCGGCCGAACAGATAGGTGAAGACGCCGACCACGGCCAGCGTCATCGGCACCAGCAGCAGCGTTTGCCAGACCAGATTCTGCTGCGCACGTTGTGTCGCGAGTTCCAGGCTCGCCGTTTCCTTGTCGATCTGCAGGTTGATCCTCTCGGAGACGCGGGATGCGGCCTCCAACAACTGCGGAAAAGCGACGATCAGCTCCGCCATGCGGCCGGAGTTCGGCGCCGCGTGCCGCAGATCTTGCAGCAATTGATCCGCCTTGGATTGCACCGCGCGCACCCCCTCTTGCGAGGCCTCATCCAGCGGCAGGGTCAGGATCTCGCGAGTGGCGGTGATCAAGCGGGAATGGTGCTGTGCGTAGGCATCCAACAGGTCCGCGCTGCCGGTGACCTGATACAGGCGCGCTTGACGATCCAGCGCCTCGATCTCTTCAAACATGCGCTGATTGTTGCGGGTTCCTTGCATGCCGTGAACCACGAGTTGCTGGCTGCGAACCGACAAGCGATTCATCTGCACGGCGGCGTTCACGATTGCAAACAGCAACGGCGCGGCCACGATCGTGAATCCGATCAGCATCAGTCCGCTCAGTGACTTCGGTCGGGGCAATCGCATGGGGCGCATTCTAGCAGCGTGTAGGAGTCAAAAAGGAGTGACAGGGTCGTAACTGTACAATCGGCGCCATGAGTCGCGACGCGCCGTATTCGAAGCTATCTCCCGAGACCGTGCTGGATGCGATCGAGGCCGTGGGATATCACTGCGATGGCAGGGTGCTGGCGCTCAACAGCTACGAAAACCGGGTGTATCAGATAGGCATCGAGGACGGCGAACCGGTGGTCGCCAAGTTCTATCGCCCGGGGCGCTGGAGCGATGCGGCGATCCGCGAGGAGCACGCCTTCGCCGGCGAGCTCGCGGCCCAGGAAATCCCCGTGGTCGCGCCACTGTTGCAGGCGCATGAATCGATGCATACGCATCAGGGCTTTCGCTACGCCGTGTTTCCCCGGCGCGGCGGACGCTGGCCGGAACTGGGCAACCGCGATGAGCGCGAATGGGTGGGCCGCTTTCTCGGCCGCATTCACGCCGTGGGTCGGGCGTCCCGGTTCAAAGAGCGCGCATCCTTGAGCATCGAGGACCTGGGCCGCAATGCCCGTGACTTCGTCTTGGACGGCGATTGGATGCCCGACTATTTGGCGACGAAGTACGCCGAAGTGACCGACGAGTTGTTGGAGGCGGTGGAGGCGCGCGCGTTCAATTGGGGCGGCGCTGCGCTCGGGCGCATCTTGGGCGACTGCCACCGCGGCAATATTCTGTGGACCGATTTAGGGCCTCATTTCGTCGATCTCGACGATTGTCTGACCGGACCTGCCGTTCAAGATCTGTGGATGCTGTTGGCGGGCGGGCGTGAGGAAATGCGCACCGAGCTACAGGATCTGCTCAAGGGCTACGAGCAGTTCCTGCCCTTTGACCGGCGCGAGATCGCGCTGATCGAGCCGCTGCGCGCCTTACGAATGATTCACTATTCCGCGTGGCTGGCGCGACGCTGGCATGATCCGGCCTTTCCCATGGCTTTCCCCTGGTTTGCGGAGCCGCGCTATTGGGAGCAGCACCACCGCTCGCTGCAAGACCAACTGACAGCGGTGCTCGAGGAGCCGCTGGAGTTGTGACGGGGGCCGGTTGTGAACGGTGGCATATTTGGTAATGATACGAGCATGGCTGGCGAGAAGATGATGACGGGCGCTAAGGTTCTGCTGCTCTGCGTGGTGGTCGCGGTGGCTGCCTGCAACCGGGATTCAGGTTCTGCCCCAGTGGCCCATGCGGTGTCGCAAGCCAAACCGAAGCCGGCGGCCCCCAAAGCCGATGCCACGGCGGCGGAACAAACGGCAGGCATGGTGCAGGCCGCCACTCAGGGCAAATCTCAGGTCCCGGTCGAATTGAAATTCGACATCGCGCAGCGGCCGAAGGTGGGACAGCCGCTCGACATCAACCTGGCGCTCATCGCGCAAATCTCAGCCAGTTCCGCCTCGCTGCAGGTGACCGGCGCGGATGATGTCTCGGTCGCGGCGGGCGCGAATCAATTCGATATTCCGTCCGAGGAGGCCGGCCAAGTCTATCGACAGACCGTGAATGTCACGCCCAACGCCGAAGGCGTGCTGCTGCTCGGTGTGACGGTTTCGTTAAAACACGATGAAATCGTCGATCAGCGGGTTTTTTCGATCCCCATCATCGCCGAACGCTGAAACTACGGCGCTCGGGAGCCGAACGTCCTATAATGGTGAGTTTCCCTAAAGGGCCTCACAGTGACTCAGAAGCTTCGCAACATCGCCATTATCGCGCACGTCGATCATGGCAAAACCACACTCGTCGATCAACTGTTGCGGCAGTCCGGCACGCTCGATGCGCGCAAGGATTTGCAAGAACGCGTCATGGATTCGAACGATCTTGAGCGCGAGCGCGGAATCACGATTCTTGCGAAGAATACCGCGATCACCTGGGGCGACTATCGCATCAACATCGTCGATACGCCGGGGCACGCCGATTTCGGCGGCGAGGTGGAGCGTGTGCTCGCCATGGTCGATTGTGTGCTGCTGCTCGTGGATGCGGTGGACGGTCCCATGCCGCAAACGCGCTTTGTTACGCAGAAGGCCTTCAAACATGGGCTGCGGCCCATCGTGGTCATCAACAAGATCGACCGCGACGAGGCACGGCCGGGCTGGGTGCTGGATCAAACCTTCGATTTATTCGACCGCTTGGGCGCGACCGATGAGCAGCTGGATTTTCCCGTCATCTATGCATCCGCGTTGCGCGGATTTTCCGGTCTCGACTCGACGGTGCGCGACGGCGATATGCAGCCCTTGTTCAAAACCATCGTCGAGCATTGCCCGCCGCCGGATGTCGATGTCGACGGTCCCCTGCAGCTGCAAGTGACGCTGCTCGATTACTCCAGCTATGTCGGGGCGATCGGCATCGGCCGCATCAAGCGCGGCACCATCAAGCGCGGACAGACCCTCACCGTGGTGTCGCGCGAGGGCAAGCAGCGCTCCGAGAAAATTACGCAGATTTTGGGATTCCATGGCCTCACGCGGGTTGAAGTGGAGTCCGCAGGGGCGGGCGATATCGTGGCTTTTGCGGGAATCGCGGAACCCAAGGTCTCCGACACCTTGTGCGATCCGGCGACCGTCGAACCGTTGCCCAGTCTCACCGTGGATGAACCCACGATCAGCATGACCTTTGAGGTCAATACCTCGCCCTTCTTGGGCCGCGAAGGCAAGTTCGTCACCAGCCGCCAGATTCGCGAGCGTCTCGAGCGTGAAGCCATCCACAACGTCGCCCTGCGTGTCGAGCCGACGGCGGATCCCGACAAGTTTGTGGTCTTCGGCCGCGGCGAGCTGCATCTGGGCGTGTTGTTGGAGAACATGCGCCGCGAAGGCTTTGAAATGGCGGTCTCGCGGCCGCGCGTGGTGGTCAAGCAAGTCGACGGCGCGCCGCATGAACCCTATGAGCAGGTCACAGTGGATGCGGATTCGAACGCCCAAGGCGACATCATGTCGGCGCTCGGCAGCCGCGGTGCGGAGCTGAAGGACATGCAGGCCGATGGCCGCGGCCGTATTCGCCTGGACTACATGGTGCCCTCGCGCGGCTTGATCGGCTTTCAGACCGAATTTCGCACCATGACCCGCGGTACCGGATTGCTGCATCATGTGTTCGATCACTACGGTCCGGTGGTGCAGCGCGAACTCGGCCAACGTCCAAACGGCGTGCTCATCGCCAACGGTCAGGGTACCGCCTTGGCCTACTCGTTGTTCACGTTGCAGGAACGCGGCCGGCTGTGTATCGGTCCGGGCGAAGAGGTCTACGAGGGCATGATCATCGGCCTCAATAATCGCGAGGACGATCTGGTGGTCAATCCTCTGAAGGGCAAAAAGTTGACCAATATGCGCGCGGCGGGAAAAGACGAAAATGTCGTTCTCACCCCGCCGATACGCTTCACCTTGGAGCAGGCCATGGAGTTCATCGATGACGATGAGCTTATTGAGGTTACCCCGAACTCGGTGCGCCTGCGTAAACGCAATTTGAAGGCAACCGATCGCAAGCGCTCGGAGCGTGAAACGGCCGATCAGGGAATTTGACGAAATATTGACCGAACCGAGACGCGCGTCACGCCGTCCCTCCGGGATCTCCCTAACATCCATTGCATCCAGGTGCCGGGGTAACACTGGCTCAAGTGCGGGAGATCTTCGGTCTTGTCACGCGATACCGCCGCTGCCATTCGCAGCGAGCCAGCGCCGTCTGCAGACAGCCTCAACCCTCTGCTGGAGAAGCAGATTGCGGAGACGCGAGGTCGCGGCGGCGCGGCTGATGTAGATCAGCTCCTGAAGACCATCAGTGCGCATTACGATCGGCTCGATGCCGAACGGCGCGGCGTGGTGCGCTCGATGCAGCTGATGTCCGATGAGGCGCAGGCGATGACTCGCGAGATTCGCGAGCAAACAGCCTCTCACTTGCAAGCCATTCTCGACAACGTCAAGGACGCGATCATCACGGTCGATGACACCGGCCGCGTGGAATCCTTCAATCACACCGGCGAGCGGATTTTCGGCTACGCTCCCGCCGAGATTCTCGGCCGCTCTGTCGGGCTGTTGCTTGCCGACGTGGATGCCAAGCATCCCTGCGATTACCTCGAGCGTCTCGCCACCAAAATTGACGATACGCACGTGGACTTGGCCGCGACGCAGACCTGGGGCTTGGTCAAAGGCGGCAGCCGGGTCGCGATCGAGATTGCCGTCAGCAAGGCCAAGCTCAATTGGCTGGACGGCTATATCGTCTGCATCCGCGACATCACCGAGCGGCATCTCGCCGAAGTATCGGTGCGCGAAAGCGAAGGCCGCTACCGAACGCTGGTGGAGCATGCTCCCGAGGCGATCGTGGTGTTCGACGTCGATGCCGGAAAGTTCGTCGACGTCAACGACAACGCCTGCCGCTTCTTCAAGATGAGCCGGGCAGCGCTGCTCGCCAGCGGACCGGACAAGATCAGCCCGCTGCTGCAAGCTGACGGCACGCCTTCCTTTGGCGTGGCGCGAGGCTACATCGAGAGTGCCCTGGCCGGCGAGGTACCGGTGTTCGAGTGGCTGCACTGCGATTCCGCCGGTCAGAACTTTCCCAGCGAAGTGCGCTTCGTGCGTCTGCCGAGTTCCAACGGGCGCCTGCTCAGAGCGAGCATCATCGACATCACCGAGCGCAAGCGCGCGGAAGCGATCGCCTCAGGGGAGCGCCGGGTCTTTGAAAAAATCGCAGGCAACGCATCTCTGAGCGCGGCGCTCGAGGCAATCTGCGAATTGATCGAACGCGCCATGCCCGAGAGCTGCTGCGCCATCAACCTTTTGGATCGCGAGAAACAAGCCTTGAGCTTCGGCGTGGCGCCGAATCTGCCGCGCGAATTCGTGCAGGCGATGGATTATGCGCCCATCGGCATCCGCTTCGGCTCGTGCTCCGCGGCGGTCTACTTGAGCCGGCTCGTCACGGTCGCCGACATCGAGACCGATGCGCTGTGGGAATATCGCCGCGAGGCGGCGCGTCAGGCCGGATTCAGGGCCGCCTGGTCTGCGCCCATCGTGGCATCGGACGGCCAAGTGGTGGGCACCTTTGCCGTGTACCGCCGGCAAACGGGGATTCCGTTGTCCCGCGATCACGAGCTCATGGTGCGCATGGCGCAGATTGCCGGCATCGCCATCGAACGCCGCGCCGCGGAAGATGCCCTGCGCAACAGTGAGTCGAAGTTTCGCGGCTTGTTTGAAAGCGTCATGGAGGGCGTGTATCAAACGACCCGCGACGGTCGCATTCTCGTCGCGAACCCGGCCTTCGTGAACCTGCTCGGCTATTGCTCCGCCGAGGAACTGTATCAAGTGCCTGCCGGCGCTTTGTACTGGTATCCCAACGATCGCGAGAACTTCGCGCGCCGCGCCGAAGTCGAGGGCGAGTTGCGCAACGAAGAATATGTGATGCGCCGCAAGGATGGTTCCATGCTGGTCGTGGTCGACAACTGCCGCGTGGTGCGCGACGCCAACGGGCGGGTGTGCGGCTTCGAAGGCACGTTGACCGATATCACCGAGCGCAAGAGAGCGGAGACCGCGGTTTTTCAAGCCAAGGAACGCGCACAAGTCACCCTGCAATCGATTGGCGATGCCGTGATTACCACCGACTCGGAAGGACGGATCGACTATATGAATCCGGTCGCCGAAAGTCTGACCGGCTGGGAGAATCGCGAGGCACAAGGACAACTGATCGGCAATATCTTCACGGTGGTGGACGAGGTCACCCGCGAAGGCGGCGAAAGTCCGGTCGCGCGCTGTCTTCGCGAAGGTCAGCTGCTGGGTCTCGCCGAACATACGGTCCTGATCAATCGCCGCGGCCAGGAAATCGCCATCCAGGATTCAGCGGCGCCGATTCGCGACCGCGCGGGCAATTTGATCGGCGCCGTCATGGTGTTCCATGACGTGAGCAAGGAGCGGCGCCTGCACCGCGCATTGCACTACCAGGCCAGCCACGATGCGCTCACCGGCCTCATCAACCGGCGCGAATTCGAGAACCGTCTGACCGTGGCCGTCGAGGATGCGCGGCAGAATTTGCAGGCACGCCATGTGCTTTTGTACCTGGATTTGGACCAATTCAAACTGGTGAACGATACCTGTGGACATCCCGCCGGCGATTTGCTGTTGAAGCAGATCACGGGCGTCATTCAGTCGCGCGTGCGCGGCGGCGACACCCTCGCGCGCCTGGGCGGCGATGAGTTCGGAATCCTGCTGCAGGATTGCGAGCGCGATCAGGCGCTGCGTATTGCGGAAAACCTGCGCCAAGGCATTCGCGACTATCGATTCACCTGGCAGGGCGGCGTGCTCACCGTCGGCGCCAGCATCGGCATCGTGGAAATCACCAGTGAGATACCCACCGTCGCCAATGTCATGAGCGCCGCCGACGTGGCGTGCTATTCCGCCAAGGATTCAGGCCGAAATCGCGTGCAGCTGTACAAGCCCGATGACATGCCCGAGCGGCATCGGGAGATGCATTGGGTCTCCAAACTGGCGCGCGCCCGCGACGAAAGCCGATTCGAATTGTTCTACCAGCCGATCGTGCCGATCCAGCCTAAGGCGCAGGAGCGCGAGCACTTCGAGCTGATGCTCCGGCTGCGCGATGAGTCCGGAACCATCGTGGCGCCGGCCGAATTCATTCCGGCGGCGGAACGCTACAACATCATGCCGTCAATTGACCGGTGGGTGGTGCGGCAGGCGCTCGATCGGGTTGTGCACCGCATCGAGTCCGGGGTCAAGCCCTTCACGGTTGCGGTGAACTTGTCGGGAACCTCCCTTAACGATGAGCGCTTCCTCGAGTTCCTCATCGCCGAACTCAGCGCGGGGCAATTGGCGGCCGGCGCAATGTGCTTCGAGATCACGGAAACGGCGGCCATCGAAAATTTGAGCAACGTGGTGTACTTCATGCGCGAGCTCAAGAATCGCGGTTGCCATTTCGCGTTGGATGACTTCGGCAGCGGCCTGTCCTCGTTCATGTATCTGAAAACACTCCCCGTTGACTACCTTAAAATCGACGGCCAATTCGTCGAAAATGTCACCCGCGATCCGGTCGATCGCAGCATGGTCGCGGCCATCAGCCAGGTCGGCAATGCCATGGGAATTCAAACCATCGCCGAGCGGGTCGAATCGCCCGAAGTCCTGGCCGAGTTGGGCCGCTTGGGGATAGGGTTCGCCCAGGGTTTCTACATCGCCAAGCCCCGATCGACGGGCGAATTTCCGTATCTCCGCTAAGGCGCGAATTTCCCTATCGCGGCTGACGGATTCCTTCGAACGGCGTACCCTTGCGGCCAAAGGGGTCCATTAGCCCCGACCGGAGGGTTCGCCATGATTCTTGGGATGTCAGTCGCCGCCTTTACACAGCTTCATGTGATCATCAGCGTAATTGCCATCATCAGCGGCATCCTCGCGGCGCTCGGTATGTTGAGCGCGAGACTCATGCCCGGCATGACGACGCTATTTTTGATTCTGACGGTGGCGACCAGCGTTACCGGCTTCATGTTTCCCACGCCGGTCGACGCGCCGCGTGTGATTGGATCTCTCGATCCACCCAAGGTCATCGGCGTCATCTCGCTGATTTTCCTGGCGCTTGCCATCCTCGCCCTGTACAGCTACAAGTTGGCCGGTTCGTGGCGCGGAATCTATGTAATCAGCGCGATCATCGCGTTGTACTTCAATTGCTTCGTGCTGGTGGTGCAGTCGTTCCAAAAGATTGCGTTCTTCCACGCCTTGGCGCCGACCCAGAAGGAACCCCCCTTCGCGGTTGCGCAGGCGATTCTGTTGGTCCTGTTCGTCGGACTCGGCATCGCGGCGTTCAGGAAGTTCAGGCCCTTATCCAGGGTGCCGGCCGCGGCTTGAAGGGCGCGAGCGACGCGAGTGATGCGAAAGGGTTTCAAATTTAGGCAAAAAGGCTCATGGGCCGGCATTCTGTTGCTGGCCCTGCTGCTGTTTCGAGCCTATATTCCCGCCGGCTTCATGCCTGCGGACGGCGTTCCCTTTGCGCTGCAACTCTGTCCCACCGCCATGGCGGGAATGCCTGCCCATGTGCATCACCACGCGGGAACGCACGCAGAGTTCGAACTGTGCCCATTTGGCAGCGTGCCTGGCGCGGGACCGATTTCGCATCACATTGTTTTCGAATCCGCGGGTCCTGCACCCACCCTGCGGGTCCTTGTCTTCGAAGCTCCCCGTTTAAATCAGCGCGCAGAGCGCTCCCACCCGCCTACCGGACCTCCCTCGCTCGCTTGAATTGATATGACCTGCTGCGCGCGTTTCCTCAAAGGGGGAGCGCGCATATCAATTGCGAGA
>Ga0209525_1000212_pt1 | contig 15144 bp, 13 predicted proteins | sample JacPin_JW_Ref_O1_FD_187958 | JGI IMG/M metagenome (GOLD analysis project Ga0209525, IMG submission 187958) | Forest soil microbial communities from Algoma, Ontario, Canada - Jack Pine, Ontario site 1_JW_Ref_O1 (SPAdes) (version 2) | ecosystem: Environmental > Terrestrial > Soil > Boreal... | reverse complement strand
CCGCCGTCGCAAACCGCGCCGCAATCTCCGCCGTCTCCAGGCCCCGCGATTGGCCTTGCCGATTCCGCCGGACTTCGCGCCACGGTATTCGGTACCCCGCCGCAAGACATGGCATCTCTGCCGGCAAAGGTGCCGCTCTCCGAAATCCGCGCTGAGTTGCCGTGGCGCTTGCCTGTGCCGCAGGTTCTTTGGTTCGATGCCAAGCTGCGTGTATGGCTCTCTGCACAGGACAAGCCCGCGCCTCTGGCCATCGTCATTGCCGGCACGGGAAGCGATGGCAACACCAAGACAATCTCCATCCTGCGCGCAGCGCTCTATGGTGCGGGCTACCACGTGCTGACCATGCCGTCTCCCACCTCGCCGGAGTTTATCGTCTCGGCGTCGAGTACCGGCGTTCCAGGCGATCTGATGCGCGACGGCAAGGATTTGTACGCCGCCATGCAGGAAATCATTGCGCACTTGCCGCGCAAGGTTCGAATCACGGACATCGACGTCGTCGGCTACAGCTTGGGCGGCGCGAACGCGGCCATCGTCAAGTCGATCGATGCGACCGAGCAGAAGCTCAAGATTCACCGCGTCGTCATGATCAATCCGCCGGTGAGCCTGTTCTCCTCGGTCGGGCGTCTCGACCGGCTTTTCACAGCGACGATCGGCCCGGGCGACCAAGGGGTAGAGCTGCTCTATCGCCGGCTCTATGCGCAAATCGCGAATCTGTATCGAGCCTCAGACCGTCTCGAACTGGATGAGAATTTTCTGCTCAGCGCCGGCGCGGCGACGCTGAAGACGGACGCGGAATTTTCCCAAGCGATCGCACTGACTTTTCGCCTGCAGTTGGTCGATATGTTCTTTATCGGCGATTTGTACGCCAAGACCGGCGTGAGCACCGATCCTGCACATCCACCGAAGGTGGGCGACTCGCTCGAGGCCATCCAGCGCGAACTGCGGGCAAAACCCTTTGCCGAGTATTTTACGCGGGTGTTTGCTCCTTACTATCTCAAGCGCCGGCCGGATGCGACCAGCGCTTCCTTGATAGCGTCCAATCGCCTCGACATCATTAGCGATACTCTGCGCAGTGGCGGCGACTATTACGCGCAGACCACCAGCAACGACCTGATCCTCAACCGACGCGAGCTCATGTGGCTGCAGGATACGCTCGGCTCCCGAATCGTCGTCTACGATCACGGCGGTCATCTGGGGGAAATCGGCGATCGTCAGCAGGTGGCCGACATGCTCGAGATGCTGTCGGGTGGCTGGCCACGGAGCACCCAGTGAAGGCGGCGCTTCTCGTGGTGCTGCTCGCAGCGATGCTTGAGGGCTGCGCCTCGCAAGTACTTTCCATCCGCACGGTCCCGGACCAAACACCGGCGGCTGACAACGCCGCCGCCGCGGCAAACGCCGCCGCCTTTGCGGAAGCCGCCGCGGCCGAGTCCGCCAACGATTCCCCGCAGGCGGCGCAAGAAGCGCCGCCGTTATTGACGCCGGCCGATGCGCCGTCCATGTACACCTATGATCCTTGGGAGCGCCTCAACCGCTTTACGTACCGATTCAACGCACGTTTCGACGAGGCCATTTTTCTGCCGGTGGCGGACACTTATGGGCGTGCGCCGCGGCCCATCCGCGCGGGCATCCATAATTTTTTCGGCAATCTTGCCGAGATCGACAGCATCATCAATTACACGCTGCAGTGGCGGCTGAAGTACGGTTGGCGCAGTCTGACGCGCTTGGCCATCAACAGCACCCTCGGTATCGGCGGCTTATTCGACGTCGCCACCAAACTCAAATTGCCAGGCACGCCCACCGGGTTTGCGACAACGCTGGCGAAGTGGGGCATGCATCCGGGACCTTATCTCGTGATCCCGTTGTTGGGGCCCTCGACGCTGCGGGATGGCGTCGGCTTTCTGGGCGACTACGGTACGGAATACGGCATCAATGTCTTTAATTTGTATCGCGGCGACGTCTCGTGGGGCTTAGGCACAGTGAACGCGGTTGATCAACGCGCCAACGTCAGCTTTCGCTACTATTCGGGCGGCTCGCCTTTTGAATACGAAACGGTCCGCTTTCTGTACGTGCGCCGGCGCTTGATCGAGGATGAGGGATTGCGCGCCAAGGAAGCGGTCAAGAAGCCGGCGGTCGAAGCTCCCGCGGGCAAGTGACCGCTCGACCGGTATGACCGGCGAGGACTGTGGCAGACTACCGGCGCGTCGGAAATTCCGGTCCGAACAAGGGAGTGGTTTCTCGTGAAAAGTCTGTTACTGCTGGTCTGTTCAACAATCGTCACTTTCGTCGGACTCAGCGGCTGCCAGAAGAGCGACGTGACGGCCGCCGGACCTGCGCCCGTCACGGCGCCTGCGCCTGTGGCGGCGCCCGCCCAGCCGCCGCCTGCACCGCCACCCTTTCAAATCACGGCCAGCATCCAGGAACTGATGGATGCGGTCATTGATCCGTCGGCCGATGCGCTCTGGGATTCAGTCAGCATTACCACCTCGGCGAAGGGAACTGTCCTTCACCAGCCTAAATCGGATGAAGAATGGCAGCAGGCGAGGCGCTACGCGATCGCGCTGATCGAAGGCACGAATTTACTGGTCATGGATGGCCGCAAACTCGTGGCTCCCGGCAGTCCGGTGCTCGACCAAGGTACGTCGGGAGTGCTCAGCGCCGATGAGGGGCAAAAGCTCTTCGACACGAAGCACCCGACCTTCGTGCAATTTGCGCGGGCGCTGCGCGAGGCGGGCACCCAAATGCTCACGGCCATCGATAAAAAGGATCCAACCGGCATGATGAACGCGGGCGCGGCCATGGACGGCGTCTGCGAGAGCTGTCACTTGACGTTCTGGTACCCCAATCAGGTCATACCGCCCTTGCCCGCGGATTTTGGAGTGACCAAGGGGTTACCGCATCCGAAGCGAATTCCTTTAAGCCCCGGGTGATCCGAAAACCGTCAGCGGCCGCCGGCGACATCGAGAATTGCGCCGCTCGTATAAGAAGCGCCATCGTCTAGCAGCCAAACGACGGCTTCCGCGACTTCTTCGGGACGGCCTGCGCGGCCCATGGGCGTGGTTGCGCCGATGCGCCGTGCGCGGTCGGGTTGGCCGCCGCTGGCATGAATGTCGGTTTCGATCAGCCCTGGACGCACGGCGTTCACGCGCACTCCTTGTTGCGCCAGCTCCTTGGACAGGCCGATCGTCAAAGTATCGATCGCCGCTTTTGACCCGGCGTAGTCGACATATTCAAACGGTGAACCCAAGCGGCTCGCCGCCGATGAAATGAGGACGATCGCGCCGCCGGCGCCGCCTCGATCCTTCGACAAGCGGCGAGCGCTCTCGCGAGCGCAGAGATAGGCCCCGTAGACGTTGACTTCGAACATGCGTTTGAGCCGCGCGCTGTCCATGTCTGCCAGCGGCATGGATGGCGCGACAATGCCGGCGTTGATCACCACGCCATCGAGGCGACCGAGTTTCGATTCAGCTGCGCCGAACATCGACACGACGTCGGCCTCCACCGCGACATCGCCTTGCACAGTGATCGCGCTGCCGCCGGCGGCGCGGACCTGGCGGGCAGCTTCCTCGGCAGCGGGCTGATCGACTCTGTAGTTGAGCGCGACGCTCCAACCCTTGCGCGCGCATTTGAGGGCTGTGGCGCGGCCGATGCCGCGTGTGCCGCCGGTGATCAGAATGGTTTTCATGGGTATCTCTGCGCCGTTTGTTCGAGATAATATTACGCCGTGCGAGTAACGCGTATCGAGCACGTGCAATTGGCCATGCCCGCCGGCGGCGAGGATCTGGCCAGGAATTTCTACGCGGGGATCCTAGGGATCAGCGAGACGCCGAAGCCGGCCCATCTCGCCAAGCGCGGCGGATGCTGGTTCGAACGCGGCGATCTGAAGATTCATTTGGGCGTGGAGACAGACTTCCGGCCGGCGCGGAAGGCTCACGTGGCCTTGCTGGTTGTGGACCTTCTTGAGCTTCAGGAAAAGCTTAAGGCGTCAGGATATGGGTTCAAGGAAGATGAGCCTCTCGATGGCTACCATCGTGTCTACGTCGATGATCCATTTGGCAATCGCATCGAGTTGATGGAACCCAACTAGGGTCCCGCGCGGCGTCACATTTATGCTGCAGGTGCCGCACTGCAAAAACATGCGTGAACTGCGTCGGAGTCCTGGCATTCGCTTGTATCAACAGCGGTTTCAGTCGCATAGCATTTGCACCATTGGCGCCTAAACCTAACGCGTTGAGGTGAATCGGGTACCTTGGAGCAAAAGATGTCGCGCGGGCAAAACCCGTTGGTCTTGATGATGGCGCTTTCGCTGCCTGGCGCAGCTCACGCGCTGGGCTTGGGCGAGATCCATGTGAACTCTGCTCTCAACGAGCCGCTCGCGGCGGACATCGAGATCCTCGGCGCAACGGCGGAAGAACTTTCCAGCCTGACCGCGTCGGTTGCCAATCGGGATACATTTCTGCGATTCCGTGCCGAACGTCCAGCCTTCCTCGCTTCGGCCACGTTCAAGGTATCGCACGACGTGAAGGGAAAGCCCGTGCTGCTGATCCGCTCAACCGACTCCTTCACCGAGCCTGTCGTCAATCTGTTGGTTGACCTTCGCTGGCACAATGGCGAAGTCATTCGCCAGTATTCTCTGTTGCTGGATCCAGCTGGTTTCCCAGCAGCGACTCAAGTGGCCGCGGCTTCGCCGGTGGTTCCGCCCGCGTCGCTCGCTCTGCCGGCGCCGGCTGCCGCGGTGACCACCAGCACTTTGGCAGCGAACACGACGCGCACCACCACTCACGTAAAAATCGGCGCGAAAGCAACGCTCCGGGGTGTCGCTTGGCGCGTCGGCGCGCGCTCCGATTCCGATCTCAAGAAAACCATGTTGGCCATTTTCCGCGCCAATCCGAACGCCTTCGAGGGCAACATAAATCGTCTGCGTCGGGGTGCCGTGCTGACGATTCCTTCGGCGGCGGACATCTCAACCATATCCAAGGAAGATGCCAGCCGCGAAATTCAAGCACAGATGACGGCCTGGCGCGTCTCACCGCAGAAAGTGCACACCGCAGCCGCCTCGGTGCAGGCAATGCCGGTGCCGGCAATACCGGTGCCGGTGCAAGCAATGCCGGCGTCGGCGCAAGGCATTACTCCGGCTATGCATGCCGCCGCGCCGATTGCCGCAACCGCTTCGACAGACGCCGCCGATGCGCCCCGCGCAGAAACCAAGCCCGGCGGTGATGCGGCGGAGGCAGCGGCGCTCAATCTGCGGGTCCAGTCCCTCGAACAGGGACTTCATGACATGCAAGCTCAGTTGAAACGCGAGCACGACAAATTGCTCAACGTGCAGGCCCAGGTCAGGTACGCAGAACAAGCGGTGAGCGATCCAGTCGCGGCGGCCCCCGCCTCGCGCTCGTGGTCGCTGACGTCCTTGGTCGCAGGCTTAGCCTTGCTGGCGGGCGTTCTGGGCGCGACGTTCCTCAAGCTGCGTCGCCGCGCGCCGAAGATCAACGCCAACTCGATCTCGGCCGGCAGCGCACCCATGGTGGGCGAAGCTTCGAATCCCGCTACGGCGCGCCGGGTGGCCGAGGAGCCGGCGCCGCGCGAAACACCGCGTATCGTGCCGCGGCCGACGCTTCAAGACTCGATTGAATTGAGCGCAGCGCGGAACCCCGTGCTTAGTGAGCCAAAGGCGAAGGCCAGCGAACCAATCTCCACGGCTCCGAACACTGAAGTCGCTGCTCCGGCCAAGCCCGTTTTCATTGTCGACGAGGATGAGCTGCGGGCAGCCTACGAAGACACCCTGGATCTTTCCGGCGAGACCGCGATTCTTCCGGAGAACCTGCCTGCCGCCACGGTCAATCTGGACGCGCATGCGCTACAGGCCGCAGCCGTCGCCACCGCCGATGAATCCGCCGCTGCTGACGAATCTGCAACGGTCATGGTCAGCGCCGAGGCGTTGCACGTCGACACCACCAGACTGGATTACAACCTGGTGGATCTCGATCTGACCGCTCAGCACGTGCAAATGCCGAGCGTCTTGCACGAGCGTGCGGTCGTCAAAGAGCGGCGCACCAATCTGGTCGATGTTCTGAAGAAGGCGGTTGAACGTGAACCCGACCGCCGCGATTTGCGCATGAAGCTGCTGGAGACCTACTACGCCGCTGCCGCCGCCAATCGGCAGGCATTTCTCGACGTGGTGCAAAAGCTCGCGCGGGACCGGGACCGCCTGGGCGAGGGCGAATGGGACAAGATCGCTTTCATGGGCAAGCAGATCGCTGCGGATACCGCTTTGTTTTCCGCAGACTCAGAGGCGGAAGCGGAGGACGACAACAAATTGGCCGATTGCGCCTGAAGTCTGCCAAGACTTCGTTTGCCGCGGCAGTCACCGACGTCGGAGTCGCCTCAGGCCACGCCGCGTTCTTGCAGGAACTCGCTTAAGATTCTCGTGGTGTGGCTCTTCCCGGGCTTGCGCGTGATGGCCTCAGGTGAGCCCTGCGCGACGACTTGTCCTCCGCCTGAGCCGCCCTCGGGCCCGAGGTCGATGATCCAGTCGGCTTCCGCCATGATGTCGAGATTGTGTTCGATCACGACCAGGGTATTGCCGGTGTCGACCAGTCGATGCAGCACGCGCAACAGCTTTTCCACATCCGCCATGTGCAGGCCCACCGTGGGCTCGTCGAGCACGTAAAGCGTGTGCTGCCCCTCGCGGCGCGCGATGTCTTGCCCGAGCGCGTCGGTGCGCACTTTCGCAAGTTCGGTGACCAACTTGATGCGCTGGCTTTCTCCGCCGGACAAGGTTGGGCTGGGCTGGCCCAGGCTGAGATAGCCTAATCCGACGTCGGCGAGCAGGCTCAACGGATGATGCACGCTGCGCTGCGCCGCGAAGAACGGCAGTGCGTCCTCGACACTCATCGCCAGTATTTCGCCGATATTCTTGCCTTTGAACAGAATGCTCAGGGTCTCCGGATTGAAGCGTTTGCCGCCGCAGACATCGCAAAGCACCTGCACATCCGGCAAGAAACTCATTTCGATGCGCTGCATCCCCTGGCCTTCGCAAGCCTCGCAGCGGCCACCCGCGGTATTGAAGGAAAAGCGGCTGGCGGTGAATCCACGCATGCGCGCCTCGGTTGCATCGGCGTACAGGCGGCGAATCGAATCCCAGAAACCAATGTAGGTCGCGGGGCAGGAGCGAGGCGTTTTGCCAATGGGGGTTTGATCGACCTCAAGCACCCGGCTGATCGATTGCCATCCTGAAATGGCGTCGCATCCCTGGAGCACCACGTCGGATTTGCGCGCGCGCGCCGCGCGGCTCGGGCGCGCCAACAGGCGCTTTAGATTGCCGAGCAGCACATCGCGCGCCAGAGAGGATTTGCCCGATCCCGAAACGCCCGTGATCACCGTCAGCCGTCCGCGCGGAATTCGTGCCTCGACTTTGCGAAGATTGTGCAGATTTGCACCGAAAACTTCGATCATGGGCGTTTCGCGGTCTATCGGGCGCCGTCGCGATCGGGAATGCATCAGCGGCGCTGACAAACATCGGCCCGTTACGGAATTTGCGAGGTGCGCCAGCTGAGTTGCAGTGCCTTGTGCAACCAAACTCCCGCCGCGGGTTCCCGCGCCCGGGCCCAGATCGATCACGTGATCGGCGCGGCGGATCGTGTCCTCGTCGTGTTCCACGACAACCAGGGTGTTTCCCTTGGCGCGCAGCCGATCCAAGGTATCGAGCAGCGTGACATTGTCGCGCGGGTGCAAACCGATGGTCGGTTCGTCCAGAACGTAGCAAACGCCCTGCAGGTTCGATCCCAATTGCGCCGCCAGACGAATGCGCTGCGCCTCGCCGCCCGACAAAGTGGGCGCGGCGCGATTCAATTGCAAATACCCCAGGCCGACGTCGCACAGAAAGGTGGTGCGAGAGATGAGTTCCGCCAACAGATCGCGTGCGATGTCGCGTTCGCGGCCCGCCAATTTCAATTTGGCGAGCTGCGCGGAGAATTCCTGCACCGGCAAGTCCGTGAGCGCCGCGATGGACCGGCCGCGAAATAGCACGTGCAGTGCAACGGGATTCAGGCGCCGCCCCGCGCATTGCAGGCAGGCCTCGAGCGGCGCGTCCGTATCTTCCCGCCACATCGATTCTTCGCCGCTTTGCTCGGCGTCGAACTGCGGCAATTGCAATCCGGTGCCGAAGCAACTCTTGCACCAGCCGTGCTTGGAATTGAACGAGAACAGGCGCGGGTCGAGCTCCGGGAAACCGGTACCACAGTTCGGACAAGCGCGCTTGGTCGAGAAAACGGCGGCGTCGGATTCTGCAGCGGACTCGGTGCGCACGTGAACCACGCCACGTCCGTGCTGCAAGCTTAAGTCCAATTGTTCGCGCAGCGCGGGTTCGCCTGCGGCGTTGACCGTCAGTGTCGCCACCGGCAATTCGATGTTGTGCTCGATGAAGCGGTCGAGGCGCGGCCACTTCTTGGTGGGGATCAAACTGCCGTCCACGCGCAGGTGGGAGAAGCCCTTACCCCGCGCCCACTTGGCGAGCGCGGTATACAAGCCCTTGCGCGCGACGATCAGCGGCGCCAGCAAGGTAATGCGCTTGCCGCGGTACTGCGAGAGCAGGCGCGCCGCGATGGCATCGACGGATTGAGGTTCGATCCGGGCGTTGCAAGCAGGGCAGTATTGCGTCCCCAGCTTGACGAACAGCAGGCGCAGAAAGTGATAGATCTCGGTGAGTGTCGCCACCGTGCTCTTGTGTCCGCCGCGGCTGGTGCGCTGCTCGATCGCCACCGTGGGTGGAATGCCGAAAATGGCATCTACATCGGGGCGCGAAGAGGGCTGCACAAATTGCCGCGCGTAGGCGTTCAAGGATTCGAGATAGCGGCGCTGGCCCTCGGCAAACAATATATCGAATGCCAGCGTGCTCTTGCCGCTGCCCGAAACGCCGGTAACGACCGTGAATCGGTTTAACCCCAAGTTCACGTCGACATTCTTGAGATTGTGCTCCCGGGCCCCGCGAATCTCGATGGCCGTGGGTTTTGCCCGATGCGCCGCGGTGTTTGCATAGGTCAATGCGCCTGAGTCGCGCACCACCTGACTGGCTTGGTCCTCTTCGATGAGTGCGCGCCCGGTATGCGAGGCGGGGATACTCGAGATCTGCGCCGGCGTGCCGACCCCGACGATGCGCCCGCCGGCTTCACCGCCCTCCGGGCCTAAGTCGATGACCCAGTCGGCGGCGCGGATCACATCCAGATTGTGCTCGATGACGAGGAGCGAATTGCCGGCGTCGATCAGCCGTCGAAAGGCACGCAACAGTTTGGCGACGTCGTCGAAATGCAGGCCCGTCGTCGGTTCGTCGAACAAGAACAAGGAACCGCGGCCCTGGCCGTCGTCCCCCGCGGCGTGCGCGGCTTTCTTGGACCCTCCTTTCTTGGGCGGGCGTGAGCGGACGGCGCTGTCCGCCAGATGCCCAGCGAGCTTGAGGCGCTGCGCCTCGCCTCCGGACAGCGTGGGAACGGGTTGACCCAGGCGCAAATAGTCGAGTCCGACTTCGGCCAGCGGTGCCAGCCGCAGACACACTTCCTGGTCCGCGGAAAAAAACGCCAGCGCTTCGGAGACGGTGAGCTCCAGCACATCGGCGATGCTCTTGGGAGGGAAGTCGCCTCGAGACAACTTGACCTCGAGCACATCGGCGCGGTAGCGGCGCCCGTCGCAATCGGGACAGCGCAAATACACGTCCGACAGGAATTGCATTTCGACGTGCTCGAAGCCGTTGCCGCCGCAGGCCGGGCAGCGGCCATTGCCGGCATTGAAACTGAAGGTGCCTGCGGTGTACTTGCGCTCGCGAGCCTCCGGCAGCTTAGCGAATAGCTCGCGAATGGCGTCGAACGCGCCGACATAACTCGCCGGATTCGAGCGCGTCGTGCGGCCGATGCGGCTCTGATCCACCATCACCACGGCGTCGATCAACTCCGCGCCCAGCAAGGCGCGATGCTGGCCTGGGTTTTCCGTGGGCCTGCCCTTGGCGCGAAGCAGCGCCGGAAACAAAACGTCATGTACCAGCGTGGATTTGCCCGAACCGCTGACGCCCGTTACGCACACCAGGCGTCCGAGCGGAATCTCCGCGTCGATGTTCTTGAGGTTGTGTTCGCCGACCCCCTCGAGCCGTAGGCAACCGTGCGACGGCGCGAGGCCGCGCGGCGCGAGCGGCGGTATCCTGACGCGCTTGCGCCGAAATAAATAGTCGGCGGTCAGCGATCCTGATGCACCATGCAAATCGCGCAGCGGTCCATAAAACACAATTTCGCCGCCGTGTTCTCCGGGCCCGGGTCCGATATCGAGCACCCGATCCGCCGCCTGGATCACCTTGGGATCGTGTTCAACCACGACCAAGGTGTTGCCCGCGTCGCGCAGGCGATGCATCACGCCGACGATGCGTTCAACGTCCCGGGGATGTAATCCAATCGAGGGTTCATCGAGTACGAACAGGGTATTGACCAGCGAGGTCCCGAGGGCGGTCGTGAGGTTGATCCGCTGTACTTCGCCGCCGGATAAGGTGCGCGACTGGCGGTCGAGATTCAGATATCCCAGGCCCACGTCGGTCAGATATTTGAGGCGCGCGCGAATCTCGCGCAGCAACAGCTCGGTGGCTTCACCCTGCAGCGCCGGCAATTCGAGGGCAGCAAAGAATTTTCGACATTCGTCGATCGGCCGCAGCATCAAGTCGCGGATGTTCACGCCGGGCTTGCCGACCCGCCAGAGCAATGCTTCGGGCTTGAGGCGGGCGCCGCCGCACGCGCCGCATTCGGTATAGGAGCGGTACCGCGACAACAGCACCCGAATGTGCATTTTGTACGCCTTGGTTTCGAGCCAGGCGAAGAAGCGCCGCACGCCGTACCAAACCTTCTTGGTCCATTCGCCTTCGCCCTCGATCACCCAGGCACGCTGCGCGTCGGTCAGGTCGCGCCAAGGGGTGTCGGTGGGAATCCCGCGCTTGCGCGCGAAGCGCATGAGGTCTGTCTGACATTCCTTGTAGGATTCGGTCTGCCAAGGCTTGATGGCGCCCTCGCGCAGGCTCAGCGCCGTGTCGGGAATCACCAAGCCATAGTCGACGCCGATGCTGCGGCCAAAGCCGCGACAGGTGTCGCAAGCGCCGATGGGCGAATTGAAGCTGAAGGTGCTGGGACTGGGGTCCTTGTACTGAATATCGCAATCGGCGCAATGCAGGCCGGTCGAGAAGCGCCACGGCGCCGCGCCTTTGCCGGCGGCGGCTTCGTGTTCCGGATAGACATCGATGCGCCCCTGGCCGACTTTGAGCGCCGCTTCGATTGCCTCGGCGGCGCGCCCAGTGTCGACGGCAGACCAGCGAAAGCGATCTTGAATGACCTGCAGCGTGTCGCCGCGCTTCTCATGAATTCGCGTGTAGCCTTGCGCGGCCAGCAACCCCTTGATTTCAGCCTCCGTGAAATTCTTCGGGATCGGCACCGGAAAGGTCAGCAGTAGTTTTGGATCGCCGTTCTCGTGCGCCAGCACACTCAGCTGTTCTTGGACGCTGGCGGGCGTGTCGCGCCGCACGGCCTGTCCGCAAGCCCGGCAGTGCAGCACTGCGGCGCGGGCGAACAGTAATTTCAAATGGTCATTGAGTTCCGTCATGGTGCCGACGGTGGAGCGCGAGGTGCGCACCGGGTTGGTCTGGTCGATGGCGATCGACGGCGGGATGCCTTCGATGCGATCGACCTGCGGCTTGTCCATGCGATCCAGAAATTGGCGCGCATACGGCGAAAACGTTTCGACGTAGCGGCGCTGGCCCTCGGCATACAGCGTGTCGAACACCAGCGAGGATTTTCCGGACCCGCTGACGCCCGTCACCACGATCAGTTCGTTGAGCGGCAGCTCAAGATCAAGATTCTTGAGGTTGTTCTGGCGGGCGCCGCGGATGCGGATGGCGTCCGAGCGGGGAGGATCGAAGGGTGGCATTCCTGTAAGTTTACAGGACGTGTCAAGCCCGGCCGGAACGCCGGCTAATAGCCCGAGTTCGATTGCTCAGTCTCGGCCGGTTAGAATAGAGACGTCATGGCGGCAAACAAGAAGAATACGATTGAAACGCTCTTGCTGCGCATAACTGTCGTTGATCCGCCGCCGGATATCCTATGGGCGCTTCAGCTCGGGCAGGATGAGCTGGTAAAACCCACTTCCAACGCCAAGACCCGGATCTCCTTCGACTTTACGGTGGACGCAGTCGAAGACTCTTCCCCTAACGGCTTCCGTCTTCGCGGTCCTGCAGTTCAGGGCCGTCCCGGCGGGCGCTTCGTTTACTTACGCATTGGTGTGTATGCGGGTCAGGTCGGCACGGCGATCGCGCGACGTGCCAAGATTGGGCTGGAAGGCATAAGCCGCAAGCTGGTGGAAGCCGCGAAGAAAAAGCCTTCCGGTATGTTGGCGGTTGAGTTCGCGGGGACGGATCGCAAGGGGGAGCCGGCCTGCGCAACGGTGCCCTTGTTGGGGACGGGCTGGCACGTTGTATGAAGCAGTCTCGAACAATCGGTTGGCCTCTTAGGAGGGCGTAGATCCATGGCTCTCACCCAAGTTCGATGTGGTTGCGGTGTCGTCGAGGTGCAATTGACGGGCGCGCCGGTGGCGCAATATGTTTGCCACTGCGTTGACTGCCAGGCCGTTCACGGCAAAGCCTATCCGGTTGCCCTTTACCCAGCATCTGCGGTTGTCGTGACGCAGGGCGAGACGGGCACTTTTACTCTGAAGACATCTCCTCGTACCAAGTGTAGCCGCTGTGGAACCTACCTCTTCGCCGAAGTGCCGGGCCAGCCATTTTGCGGAGTGAACGGTGATCTCCTACCGGAGGGTCGATTCACCCCGGAATTTCACATTCAATGTCGGCATGCCACTGCTAGGATAGAAGACGACCTGCCGCACTACAGAGATACACCGACGAAGTTTCGCGGATCAGGTGAGCTGATGTCGTGGTAAACGTGGCGCAGCCTGACGATCGGTTCGAGCGATCGCGGGGATGGAAGGACAGGGAACGCGGAGTGCGGGGGAGCTTGCATGAGTTTTCCCTGGTTTTGTCGGCTATTTGTAGTCAGGTCGTTCAATCATCGGAGTACACATGGAAGCACCAACAAAGATAGATTTGGCGTTGGATCACCAGTTGGCACAAAGACGGGAGAGTGCGCTTGCTGCAATCGCGAGATACCGGACGCCCACTGGAGCTGCGGTTATTCCGGTCTGGTTCGCTTTATTTGTGGCGCTTCTCATTGCTTTTGTTCCGAACTCAAAACCGAACCCGATTCCGTATGTCGTTGCGATGTTGTCCTTCGCAGTCGTCTGGGTCACGGTCAGCGTGGTCAGGAACAACCGGCGATTGGAGGCAATAGTGCAATTGATTGCTCAGAACGACTCGCATGGCGTCGCAAAGGCCTAACAACTGGCCCGAGAGATCGCGCGGCCGTGATTGCCGCAGCACGTGGCTGGGGGAGGAAAGGGAACAGGACGTATGGCATTGAGTAACATCAATAGTCCGAAGATGGTTTGGGTCTTCTTGATCTTCGGATTGTGCTGTGCGTGCTCGACCCCGGGACGCACAGATAAGACCGAATCTGTTGCGGGACACCTGGGCTATGAAGGTTGTCGGCTGTCGAAGCCGCTCACCATGGCTCAAGTAATGGCAATGGATATGAGCGGTGGAAATGGGGCGAATCGTGCGCATCCGGACTGGGATGCGCTCATTAATAAGTACGCAGCCGGGGATCAGGTCTATTTTGTAGATTGTAGGAAAGCGGAGCGGTCGAGCATTGTTGCGGGGACCACCGTGTACGTGCTTGTTCGGGCTGGCGTGGTTATCGCCCGGGCATCAGATGCGATGCATGAGTAGTCAGCCGGCGAAACCGGAATAGGGGTCACGGATGAAGGCATGGATTGCGATTCTTTTCACGGTTAGTCTGGTTGCGGCCTGTTCCGTGGCTTCTGTATTTCTGAATTTCAACCTCATTTGGATTCCCATGGTATCTGATCATGCGCCAGAAGATTGCGGCGGACACGGCGGTGCTGAAGGATGCGGCCCCTGTGTCTGAGAGCAGCTAAGATTCATGGCTGACGTTAGTGTACGAGAGGCGATATCTGCGGCGATTCGCTATTGGGAACCGCGCCGGCTTTTATATAACGCGGTGCTGCTCATTGTGGTCGCGACGGTCTTCGTGCTGGGCCTTCCGATTTCTCGGAGCCAACTCAACGTGAACCTGTTGCTGTTCTTATTCATCATGGCTGTGCTGGCGAATGTGGCCTACTGCGCGTGTTATGTAGTCGACGTCGCGGCGCAGGTGTCGGACTTTCGAACTATTTGGCTGCGATTTCGCTGGACGCTTTTTGTTGTTGGTGTGGCGTTTGCGGGCGTGCTGACCTATTTCTTTGCCACAGGGATATTTATTTCGCGCGAGTGATGGTGAAACGCACGTTGAGATTGCAGCTACCAATCGTTGGGAGCCATAGCGGCCAATGACACGCCCGAGAATCTTTCTTCATACGCTCGATTCTGAGATGGCAGTTGCATGGCGAAGCGTGTTCACCGCTGTGCCGGGCGTGATTGTCGTCGAGGGGGACATATTGGAGGGTCGATGTGATGCGCTGGTGAGCCCTTCCAATAGCTTCGGATTCATGGACGGCGGCATCGATCTTGCGTACCTCCGGCATTTCGGGAATGAACTGCAGTCGCGGGTTCAATCAAAAATTAGGGCGGAGTTCTTGGGCGAGTTACCTGTGGGGCAGGCGACGATTGTATCGATAGGCCACGAGACTGTGCCATTTTTGGTTGTGGCGCCTACGATGCGCATTCCAGACCGAATCGGCGACACGCTCAATGTCTATCTAGCCTTCCGGGCCATGCTGCTTGCGGTTCTCATGCATAACGGAGGCTCGCAACAGCGGATCGAAATGCTTCGAGTGCCCGCCTTGGGAACTGGGATCGGACGAATGCCTCTCAATCGGGCGGCGGTCCAAATGCACGCAGCCTACGTATCTGTATTTGAATCACCGGATTGGCTGAGAGATCCGGCCGCTATCCTTGTACAACATGAAAATTTGAGGTCTGCCTGAGCCCGGCTTATGACTACCGAGCAATCGAGACTGGGACGCAATAAGTGGGAGAGAGTAGGCTTGTCGGAGAGG
>Ga0209525_1000207_pt1 | contig 15417 bp, 15 predicted proteins | sample JacPin_JW_Ref_O1_FD_187958 | JGI IMG/M metagenome (GOLD analysis project Ga0209525, IMG submission 187958) | Forest soil microbial communities from Algoma, Ontario, Canada - Jack Pine, Ontario site 1_JW_Ref_O1 (SPAdes) (version 2) | ecosystem: Environmental > Terrestrial > Soil > Boreal... | reverse complement strand
CTCGCCCGCCGCAGGCGAATTTGGATCCGCTCCGAACGAAAAGTTCGCGACTTCTTGCTGCTTGTTATCGTCATACACCTTGAAATCTTTGGCCGAAAGATCGTGAATGTAATTGCCCTTCTTGTCCGTCACGATCACGTCCACTCGCACCAATCGCGTTTCGCTGCGCACCACCGGGCCATTTTGCTGCGTCTGCACCGCGGGCTCCGCCGGAGTGGCCGGCGCGGCAGGCAAAGGAGCATCCTGAGCACGAGCGAGGCAAGGTGAGCCGAAAGTTTGGCATCCTACAAGCAACGCACAAAGGAACACCGCGACGCTCAATCGATCCATGATTCGGCGGCTTTTCATGCGGCACCTCTCTCGGCCCTAATACGGGATCTCCACAACACCATTCTCAGCAGAAAGCTGCGCTGCTTGTGAGTCGCGAACTACGAGCCGCACCAGATACGCGCCAGGCTTTACGTCAAAGCTTGTCTTTACCGTGACGCCGGTATGACTCAGTCTCTCGAGGGTCGTATCGCGCAATCGCATTTCGAGGACTTTCTCCGTTGCCGTGACGAAATTTCCGTTGCGATCGAACAGCGCCGCCACAATCGTCAAATCGTTCTTGTTGCGCCCGTCCAGCTTGTCAAAACGAATTCGCCCAATATCCACATGCGCAAGTATCGCGAGTTTGGCGTCGGTCGCGTCCACTTTGTAATACTGTGTGTGAAGCTGGATCGGAAGCCCGTGTTGCTCTTCTTGCGAAAGCACCGCTTCTTCGATCTCTTGCTTCACAGCATCGGCAGGGGTCTCCAGGCGCTTCGGCGCATAAAAGCCCGACCTTGCCTGGACTGTATATTTTTCTTTCGACGTGAGAGCGACTTTCAAAGAGTGGAAATGGCCGTCGTATTTGAAATTTTGCGGAACGAAACCAATCAGGTAAGAAGTCTCGGGAGTGGCCACCAGCCGTCGAAAACCTCCGGCTAGATCGTTGCTGTTGGCAAACCCCTGGCCGCCGGTTCCGTTCGCCACACTCCACAGTACATCCGATTGACGGGACTCCTGCTGAAAGCGGTACGAGGTGTGAAATCCCGATAGGGTGGGATCGCCCGTCGTCTTGGCGCTCACGTCAGGCAAGGCGTCAACGGTGTACAGCCCCCGCGCATCGAGCGTACTGATCGTTATGTTCGAACGCGCCGCACTATCGATCACTTCGGAAAGATCGTACTCGCGATTCGGTATCAGAAATCCTGGTGACATCAACACGATGAGCCGCTGGCCACTTACCGCCGTCATCCGTCGAACGATTTCCTTGAGCCGCTGAAACGAATACTGGGTCTGCACATCGGCCGTGGAAAGAATATGCAGCGCCATCGCTTGCGCCGTTCCCTGTGCTGCGCCGAGAAATTGTTGATTGTTATTGAATTGGCATGCCAGCGCATCTCTCGTTGCCACGGTGGTCGCCTGCAGGTCGTGCTGATTGATGATCAAATCGGCTTGCAAGTAATTGATGCTGGGGCATTCGCCGATTCCCGTTGCGCTGCCAGCTGTCACCGGGCGTGGCTGGACGCCTTGCAGCGCTTCATGGAGTTTCGCGCGATCGTCACTGAAGTCGGTTTGTGATTGGCCGGATATTGTAAAGATCGCGAAGCGATCGGACGGTTGAAACGAGCTTTTGACGTAATCGTCGGCGATATTTCTGATTCGCGCTAGTTCTCCGAATGGAAGATGCACGTCATCGAAGAGGAGCGCTACGAATCGCGAAGGCCGCACAAGCACCGCCGGCGCTTTTTCAGATTCGGCTGGATGAGACGAGCTTGTCTCCGGCAGCGGCTGCGCAGCAGGTGCCGGTGTCTCCACCGAGAAGTGCGAGATGAGCTGCAGCTTGCCATCCTCGAAGACTCGAAAGTCATCTCGGGGCAGGTTGGGTACCGCAAGACCGTGGGCGTCGCGGACAACCACCCGGATCGGAACCAGGTTTACGCGCACGGAGAAAGGTGTAGCTGAATCTCGAGTGTTCACTTCTTGCGTCGAATCCGAGGAATTAGACGGCGGCGTGGTCGGCGCGGACGTGCCCGAACTTGGTTCGGGAGTTTGAGAAGAAGTGCTCTGGGTGGATTGCGCGCAAAGGGTCGCACCTGGCAAGCTCGCGAGGAGAAGACCCGAAAGGGAGGCAAGTCGCAACAACGCCACGGAACGATTGTGCGTTGCCGTCCTAGTAAACATGCGCGCTCCATGAGCGGGTGCAGCTCTAAAACTTAGGGTCCCGTGGGCCGCGCGCTTGGCAGGACTCGGTCAGTCTACTTGGAGCCCCGAATGTCGTCAACACGGCTCGCGTCCAAGCAGGCCGCCCGACCCCGAACTCAGAAGAAGATTCGGCGCACCCATCTGAACTTCCGATGATTCGTTTCCGGAGCGAGGGGCTCCAATCGCGACTACGCGCGCACGAAATCCGGCTGCCAGTCCCGGATCATTTTCTTGATCGCTTTGCGGTCGTTCAGTTTCTCGTCGAGGACCTTCTTCGCCAGCGCGGGCAATTCCGCGTCGCTCGCGAACCGAAGCGCCACTAACTGGTTCACGCTGAACTCAGGGATACGAGGCCTGAGTTCGGCCGATAATAGCTCCTGCATGCGAAGGCGCATCTCGAGCCGGATCAAGCGATCCTGTACGGCGAGCGCGAAGGTCCTCGCATAAAAGGCGAGGAGAACGAACGCGATTGCGAGCAACATTGAAATCGCGGCCTCGGCTGAAAACGCGTGAAACAAGCGGTAAATGGACCAGATCAGGTTAATCGCAAGAATCCCCAGAACGACGACGTGAAACCCCGGCACGAATTTGGCGTGGTTCTCAAAATTCTGAGTCATGTGGATGCACTCCGAGGGCATAGCACGAGATTTAAAGCGAGAAGTCTAGCAGAAATAAAAAACGGGCAGCTGCGATAACAGTGGCGGCTGCCCGCGAACCTTCAATCGTGAACTATTAGTTGAAGAGGGTAGTCACACGCTTGCGCGCGAACCCACCGAGAGCCAGGAAACCGCTTCCAAGCAACAGCAGCGAGGATGGCTCAGGCGCCGCTACGCTGGGCGTTCCGTTGACTGTTCCACCCGTAAGATCGCCGAATATTGCCGGGTCGTTCATATCGAAGAAAAAGCTGCCGCTGGCATTCGTGCCTCCCATGATCGCAAAAGAGCCAATACAGAAGGTCCCCGCGGGTCCAGGACAGATCTCATTCGGAATAGTGTTAAAAACTTGGGGGCCAAAAAACGACCAGACGAAATCACCCCCACTAGGGAACGCCTCAAGGTCGAACAACCCACCGGCGCCGCTGGAGAAGAAGCTAAGAGTCGCAGGCGCGGTAAAGCCCGTCAATGTAGCTGAGGAAAATGTCACGTCGATCGACTCTGCCGGGAAGTTCGCAATGCCTATGGACAAATTAGAACAGGGAGGGGTGGACGATGATGAGCATGGCGAGGGGACGGTAAAAGTGAAGGTGAATGATGCGTCAGGCGCGGAAACAGCGCTCGTCGAGGTGTCCGACGCGTAGGTGCTGGTGACCGTATAGGTAACGCCGTCCGCACGAGCGCCGCGGGCGCTTATGCTTGCCGCCAACCCCAAAAGTGCCAGAATCGTAAATAGTTTTCGCATCTCTGTCCTCACTACCGACCAGTGAATACGGCTGGGCAACCGTTTAGAAGCAGCTGACTTGCCAAAATGAAACACTGAAAACACGTCACTTAGGGGCCCGATTAAAGCATTTAGCGGAAACCGTTTTCCTTGGTACTAGGCGGTTTTGCCGATATTTTTACCCTGTTTCCGCGACTGCAGGGGAACCGAGTTTGCGCTACACGGCGGCAGCGGACAATACCGCGAAAACCGTATCTCCCACGGACTAGTAGAGCTAGGGGCGGGTTGCGTCGGTTTTCCAGAAGTCGATCCCTGCAGCTTGCTCGGGAACGTCGATCGTTGTCACTGTCTTGAGAGATTGAAGATCGATTACCTCGACGGTTCCGGGGTCGGTGCCGACGCCCTCCACCGAGATGAACGCATAGCGATTGTCCGGCGACACGACGGCACCGTGTACAACTGTCCGTTTCGTGGGGAGCTTCGCCAGTTCTTTGCCCGTTTTGGGGTCAAACATCGAGACGGATTGCCCGCGCTTATTAGTCGCGATTAGGCGGCCATCTTTGGTCATCGCGAGGTTGTAGACTCCATTGCCGGCCGGGAAGCTTCGTGACAGCTTCCACGAAGCTACGTCGACGACGGCTATCTCGTTCGACTTGTTGCAAGCCACATAGATTTCTTCGCCATCGTTCGACGGTTGCGCCCATGTAGGGACGCAGGTGAGCTCGCCCATTTTCATCTGGCCGTGTGGCGCTCCGCTCATGCCCATTTCCTTGCCTTTTGTGAGAACGAAATGGCGCGACACGTCGAATTTGTGCGTGTCGATCTCCGCAAGCATATCGTCCATCATGCAGGCCGAGTATTGCTTGGTTCCCTGCGGATTCAAGCGCGAACCATGAGGCATGGTGCACGTCGTGATGCGTTTCACTTCCACCATTTCACCGGTGGCTACGACCGAGATTGACGAAGGCACCATGTCGCCATGAAAGTTTGCATTCGCCACCCAGATGAATTCGCCGTCGCGAGAAATGTCCATCGTGGCCGGAAAAAGTCCAAGCGGCGTGTAACGAATTACTTCGTCCGTTCCCGCTTTCAGTTTCCAGGCAGAACCATTCGGCTGGCCGTGGCCGAGAGATACATACACATATTCTTTGTCCGGCGAGACCGCGATTCCATGCGGGCCGTTGATATCGCCCATCGGCAGCAGGCCAATTCGAGTCTGGCGCTCGATCTTGATGCCCTTAGGGCCAAAGCGTAGCAGAACCACTTTGTCCGCCGATTCGCACACAACGTAGACGAGATAATCCTGCGACGGCGCAGATGGGGATGTGGATTCCGATTGTTGCTGGGCCGCAATACTCTTCGGTGAAATGGAGACCGTCAGAATTGTTAAAAGCGTGAGAGATGCAGCGAATGCTGCGCCCCTCATCGCGAATCGTCGATATATAGCAGAGCGCGACGACGCACTGCCTTCCGTATATTCCTTCAAGACGCCGGCTCCTATCCTCCGATTTGCTCGCTTGTTTGATTACACTCTCATGAGTTGGATTGCAATCAAAACCGGCAAGCTGAAGGCGGGAGTAAAGGAACTACGAAATTCGTTCCGCCGTAGAGTTTTCATGTCCAAATGACGCAATCGCGGATCCCCAAAAACGCAACGACGGTTGTAGAAATTCCACTGCCGCGAGCGTGATGCCCTGTTCCGTCCGAATTAGACGAGCGACGCGGCAGGCTAGATCATCATCGGTTTCGAGGTTAGTGAGAATCAGCTTCTGAGCAGGGACAACAGCAGTAGTAATCGGAAACAAACCCCCGTGCGAACTAACGTCGATGGTTCGCGTGTGTTCTTGAAACGGTTCATCCGCCAGACGACCGTATAGGAGAACCGGCATTCCCGCGCGCACCCGCCTGCCGCGGCGCTGCTCGAGACGCAACGTGCGCGAATCACTCGATTCGCCCCGCGGTCGCAGCCAACGGCGCAAGAGAGATGCCAGTCCAGACATCGCGAGCCTCAGCTGAAAAATATGCCCTCCGTTCGAGGACCGCAATACTTGTCTGTCCGCCCTCTTCGATAAGGTTACTCCCTTGTTTTTTCGTCGCAAGAGCGGGATGAGGCTTGGCTCAATTTCGCTTAGATGGTAGATTCCGGACGCTCGGGCTTATCAACTGCCACCTTCCTTGCCAGAATTCACTCAAGCAGCAAAAGCTTCGACGGATCCATCCGGTTCGACTCCCCGTCTTGCCGCAAAGCTCAATCTATTTGACGCCACGATGATCGTGATGGGAGGGATCGTCGGCTCGGGGATTTTTATCAATCCATACGTCGTCGCTCAAATTGTCCACACGCCGGTGCTGATTCTTTCCGCGTGGATCGCGGGCGGCGCAATCGCGCTCGTCGGAGCGTTTATCTATGCCGAACTTGCGGACCGTATGCCTCAGGTAGGCGGCCAATACGCTTACCTGCGCAAGGCCTATCATCCGGCGGTGGGATTTCTCTACGGTTGGGTGGCACTCCTTGTGATTCACGCGGGCGGCACAGCGGCGGTGGTGGTAACGTTCGCGAAGTATTTTCAGCTGGTGCTGACCGGAGGCTCCGAGAAAATCACAGCCGTCGCCGTCATTGTGGCGCTGACGATCGTCAATTGCATGGGAGTGCGCGCCGGCGGAACAGTGCAAAGCGTCTTCATGATTTTCCGCATCCTTGCAATTTCAACTGTTGTTCTGTGCGGTGGGTGGTTCATTTGGGCCTCTCCCGCAGCACCGCATGTCGCATGGCAGCCCCTTAGCGACCGGCCGGCATCCTTCGGATTGCTCTCCGCATTCGGCGCGGCCATGGTGCCGGTTCTATTCGGCTATGGAGGCTGGCAGACATCGAACTACATGGCCGGCGAAATTCGTGAACCGCGCAAGAATCTGCCCCGAGCGTTGGTGTTTGGAGTTCTCGGAATTATCGCGCTGTATCTCACCGTAAATTTTGTCTATGTCCAGGCGCTCTCTCCGGCTGCACTTGCGGCTACTTCGACGCCGGCATCGCAAGTTATGCGCCTGGCATTTGGCCGGGCCGGAGCTTCGCTCGTGGCCGCCTTGATAGCGATCTCCACTGTCGGATTTCTCAGCCAGGCGTTGCTTTCCTATCCCCGTCTTTATTTCGCGATGGCCAGCGATGGGCTTCTTCCCGCCTGGTTTGCGCGAATCAATCCGCGAACGCTGGTACCCACCGGCACGATCATCTTGCAAGGCGCGGTTACAATCGCGGTCGTGCTTCTCGGCACTTACGAGCAGATTATCAGTTACGTGGTGGTGATGGACTGGCTTTTTTTTGGCTTAACGGCGACCTGCATTTTCGTATTTCGGGCCCGAGAGAAGCGCGAGGCGCTTGCTGACGCCGCCGATAAAAAAGGTTTTCGGGTTCCCGGCCATCCCTGGACCACCGGCTTGTTCGTCGCCATCGCATGGTTCATTACCATCAACACAATCTACAAATATCCTCGCAATGCAGGCGTCGCACTGTGTATTCTCTTCGCCGGGTTCCCTGTCTTTTACTTCTTTCGCGGGCGCGCGCGACGCTCGATTGGCTCTAAGCGAGATTGATGAGCCCGCAACGGCGTGAAATCCGGTCGGCCTATATTGAATGGGCGAAGCTCCGCTCCGAAGCGCCCTACAAGCTCGCCGGCAGCGACATGCTCGCCTACCCGCTGAAGGACTTGCCGGTCCGCATCGAGCAACTTGAAATTGCGAGCCCCACCGACGGCTATGGCTATGCTCCGCTCGTCGAACGGCTCGCGAAAAAGGCCGGAGTTCCAGCCGATTGCGTCGTTCAAGCGCAAGGCACATCCATGGCGAATCATCTCGCCATGGCGGCGCTTCTCGAGCCAGACGATGAGGTGCTGATCGAAGAACCAGCCTACGAAGCGCTGCTCGCCGTAGCCCACTATCTGGGCGCCAAAGTTCGTCGCTTCCCGCGCCGCTTCGAAAACGGTTTCAAACTCGATCCCCGCGAAGTGGAGCGCTCCATCTCCCCTCGCACTCGCCTGATCGTAGTCACTAACCTGCACAATCCCACCGGGGTGCGCACGCCCGATTCCACGCTAAAGCTCGTAGGCGACATTGCGCGCAGCCTCGGCGCACATGTCCTCGTCGATGAGGTTTATCTCGAAGCCTGCTTCGATTCGCCCGGGCGATCCGCATTTCATCTCGGTTCGAATTTCGTAGCGACAAGCAGCTTGACCAAGGCCTATGGTCTCTCCGGCCTCCGCTGCGGCTGGATTCTCGCGGCGCCAGCCCTGGCCGAAAGAATGTGGCGGCTGAACGATCTGTTCGGAGTGATGCCCGCACATCCAGCGGAATTAATCAGCGTCGCTGCGCTCGACAATCTGCCGCAAATCGCAGCGCGCGCGAAGGCGCACGTCGATACGAATCGCACCCTGCTGAAACAATTCCTCGATTCGCGAAAGGATCTCCTCACAATCTGGCCAGAGGCGGGGACAGTCGTGTTTCCGCAACTAACCAGCGGTCACGTCGAAGCCTTCTGCCAATTGCTGCGCGAAAAATACGAAACCAGCGTCGTACCCGGCCGCTTTTTCGAAGCCCCCGATCACATCCGTATCGGAGTGGGCAGCAAGACGGAAAACGTGCGCGAAGGACTTTCCCGCATCGGCGCGGCGCTCGACGAGTTCGCCACGAAACGCACCAGCGCGAAATAATTCACACCCTGAGCAATAGCGACGAACGATAGCGGAAGACTACGCTCGTGCTCGCTTGCTCTTTGAGCCCTTGGGCCGAAGAAGTTCGACGAGGGCCTGCGCCGCCGCTGAGAGCGGCCGATCCTGCCGGTAAACGAGATACACGCGCCGCTCAATATGCATCTGGCGCAGCCGGAGCTCGCGCAAATCGCCCCGCGCGATTTCCTGTTCCACGCACATCCGCGGCACGATTGCCACACCCCGCTTCATTTCGACAAAGCGCTTAATGCTTTCAATCGTCGGCAACTCGATATCCATCCGTAGCGTCGCCCGATGCTTCGCAAACATCTGAATCACGCGCCGACGGTAAGGCGACTCCACGATATGCGCCACGAACGTCTCGCCCTCCAGCGCCGAAATATCCACTTCACGCCGCTTCGCCAGCGGGTGCCCCGGCCAAACGACCAGAGCCAGCGAGTCGCGATAGAACTCGACTGTCGTCAATTCGCGCTCTTCCGGCAGGTAGGAAATCACGCCGATATCAAGCTGATGGTTCAGCAATTCGTGAGGCACGTCCCGGGAAAACACGCGATGCACACGAATTTGAATTCCCGGATACAGCTTCCGATACTGCTCAAGCGCCGGAAGCAAAGCGTGAATCGAGCTTTCATTCACCCCGATCGCCACCTGCCCGCGTTTCAGGCCATTTAACTGCTGCATCCCCTTGTGAATTTCTTCGCGCAGATTCAGCATTCGGTCCGCATATTCGAGCAGCAGCGTGCCGGCGTCCGTCAGCGTACGAGCGCCCGTCCCGCGCACGAATAGCGGCTGCCCCACCCAGTCTTCCAGCTTTCGCATCGCGATGCTGATTGCCGGCTGCGTCCGGTACAGCTTTTCCGCAGCGCGCGAATAGCTCTGCTCCCGCGCTACCGTCTGAAACACCTGCAACGCCGCCAAATCCACATACCCTCCAAACCGTCTGTGAGTAACTCGGGTCCCCGCGGCCAGTTTCGGGGTTAGAAGACCTAAGGCCTGTATAAGCGAAGCTTATTCTACATGCAACAATTATAAATTGGACACGCTTGGTCGCGGCGCGTTCCACTGATCCCCGCATACAGGGAGCGTCATGGACACGATCCACATCTTCGACACCACGCTGCGCGACGGCGAGCAGTCCCCCGGCTTCTCGATGCACAGGGATGAAAAGCTTCGCCTGGCGCGACAGCTCGAACAGCTCGGCGTCGACATTATTGAAGCGGGATTTCCCATCGCATCGCCCGGGGATTTGGAAGCTGTCCGCGCCGTAGCCGGCGAAATCCGCAGCTGCAAAGTGGCGGCTCTAGCTCGGGCTCGTCAGGAAGATGTTGACGCCGCATTGCGTGCCATCGAACCAGCTGTCCATCCTCGGCTTCATATTTTTCTCGCTACCTCCGATCTCCATCTGAAGCACAAGCTGCGCATCGAACGGCATGAGGCGCTCGATCAAGTAATCAGCATGGTGCGCTTCGGTTGCGAGCACACGGAAGAAGTGGAATTCTCAGCGGAGGACGCCAGCCGCAGCGACGTCGAGTACCTCTGCGATGTGGCGGAAGCAGCTGCCGAAGCCGGCGCCAAAATCATCAATCTCCCAGACACCGTCGGCTACGCAACGCCCGATGAATACGGCGAAATGTTTCGCACCGTCCGCGCCCGGCTGAGCGCATATCCAAAAATCATTTACAGCGCGCACTGCCACAACGACCTGGGCCTCGCAGTCGCGAATTCACTCGCCGCAATCGCCGCCGGCGCGCGCCAAGTGGAATGCACGATCAACGGAATCGGTGAGCGCGCTGGCAACGCGTCGCTCGAAGAAATCGCTGTAGCGCTCCATGTCCGGCAAAGCCGTTTCTGCGCCGCAACGAATGTTCGCCTCGAGAAAATATATTCCACCAGCCGTCTGCTCACCGCGATCACGGGAGTCTCCGTCCCGCCGAATAAAGCCGTAGTCGGCGCCAATGCCTTTGCCCACGAAGCAGGCATTCACCAGGACGGCATCTTGAAAAATCCGCTCACCTACGAAATTATTTTGCCCGAAAAAGTGGGAGTGCCGAGCCGCAGGCTCGTTCTAGGAAAGCATTCCGGCCGCAACGCGCTGCGTGCCCGGCTCGTCGAACTCGGCTACGAGACCACTCCAGCGGAACTCGCGGACTGCTATCGTATGGCCACAGAGCTCGCCGATTCTGCAAAGCAAGTCACCGACCGCGATCTGCTTTCCTTTATCCACCAGGTTCGCCGCGGACGCACGGCTTCGCCGGCCACCTCCTCGGTTCGCGCGCGGCCTCGCGCTGTTGCAGCACGCTGAAGACAAGAGTTAAAAACGGATACTGAAGAGGGAAAAAACATGGGTTCCATTCGCAAAACAATTGCAGTTCTACCGGGTGACGGCATCGGACCAGAAGTCACACGCGCTTCCGTCCATCTCCTTCAAGACTGCGCCGCAGCGCACGGCCACACTTTCGAATTCCGCGAACTTCCCTTCGGCGGCTCCGCCATCGACGCCTTTGGCACTCCTCTACCTGCGTCGACGCTCGCGGAATGCCGCAGAGCCGATGCGATTCTGCTCGGTGCCATAGGCGGGCCGAAGTGGGACACGCTTCCACTCGCAAATCGCCCCGAAAGCGGCCTGCTCGCTTTGCGGAAAGAACTCGGTCTCTACATTAATCTTCGTCCGATTCGTTTGCGCCACGCCTTGCAGGGAATTTCGCCTCTCCGCCCCGACCGCGTCGCCGGCTGCGATTTCGAGATCGTCCGTGAGCTCGCGGGTGACATCTACTTCGGCGCCCACGAACTCCATCGCGACAACGGCCACTCGCGCGCACGTGATGTCGCCGATTACAACTCAGCAGAAATCGAACGAGTAGCCCGCTATGCGTTCGAGCGCGCCGCCACTCGTCAGGGCCGCGTGACCAGCGTCGACAAAGCCAATGTGCTCGCCACGTCCGCGCTCTGGCGCGAGGTAGTCACTGGAGTAGCTCGAGAATACCCGGCAGTCACGCTCGAGCATTTGTACGTAGACAACGCCGCGATGCAGATCGTGCTTCGCCCGAAGCAGTTCGACGTAATCCTTACCTCGAATCTCTTCGGCGACATTCTGAGCGACGAAGCAGCCGCGCTGGCAGGCTCGATCGGCTTGATTCCGTCCATGAGTCGCGGCTCCGGCAATGGGCCCGCGTTGTACGAGCCGATTCACGGCTCCGCCCCAACGCTCGCCGGAAAAGATGTCGCTTCGCCGCTCGGCGCAATCTTCTCCGCCACTCTGATGCTGCGTGAGTCCTTTGGTCTTGGTGTCGAGGCCCAGTGGATCGAATCAGCGATCGATCGCGTGCTCGACCACGGCTATCGCACGATGGATATCGCCGAACCGGGCAGCCGCATTCTGCGCGGCTCCGAATTCGCGGATCAAATTCGCGGGGAAATTCACGACGCGCTCGTTCACACCGAGCGCTATGGTTGGGGCGTTTAGTTCTTTCGAAGGACGAGCGTGGCTGCGATCATGTCGTGCAGCGCCTGCTTTTTCTCCGTGAATCCCGCCATCATGTAGCCGATACCCAGCGGAATCAGGCCGGTAATTATTTTCGCGAAGAAGCGGCCCGTTGCATGGCCAAAGCTGATCCGTCGCCCCTGCACATCGGTCACGATTAATCCCAGCGCCATTTTTCCCAACGTCCCCTGATTGGGCGAGCTCTCCAGGTAAGCGTGGTATAGCCACGACGCAACAATTGAGAGGAAGAAGATAAAAATAAGCATTAAGACGAGCGCTACAGGCGGTTCCGCGTCACCGTTGTGCATTCCTCGAGCCATCGTTTCCATCGAGCCAATCCCCACGAACGCGATTCCAATCAAAAAGAGAACTCCGAAAATAACGCCGAGAATGATCCCGTCGATAATATAGGCGACCACCCGCAACCAGAACCCGGCGTAGGGAGAGGGCAGCGTCATGGCCATCGGCGCAACCGGATAAGCTTGCACCCCGCCCGCGGGTGCAATTGCAGGTGGCGCGTACGCCGTCGGCACCCCAGCCGCGATCGGAGGACCGCCCACCGGCTCACCACAGACGCTGCAGAAAGTCGTTCCTTCCGTCAATCGCGCACCGCATTTTGAGCAGAACACTTGTGCCCTCGTTTTGGCGCGGCGCCTCGAAAAAATTAAAGCTGCCGCAGCACCAGACAGCCCGCAAGGATATCGTGCAGCGCCTGCTTTCGCGCCGTGAAACCCGCCATCAGAAAACCAATTCCGAGAATCATGCCTGACAGAATTTTTCCGAAGAAACGGCCCGAAGCGCGCGCAAAAGTAATCCGGTTCCCCGCCAGGTCCGTCACGCGCAAACCCAGAATTTTTTTGCCAAGCGTTGCCTGCCACGACGAGCTCTCCATCGAAGCGTAATAAATCCAGCTCAGCATCAGTGCGAGTAGTCGGATGGCAAAAAGCGGCCGCGACATCGAGGTGTACACTTCCCACGGGTTCTGCGTCGTGAAGGCGTGAATGTTCGCCCTGAAGAGCGGAAAGAAAGCTATTACGCCGGCCATGCCGAGGATGATCGCATCAATAATGTACGCGACAAGCCGCAGCCAGAACCCCGCGTATGCCACTGGTTGGCTCGGCGCCCGTGTCTGCCAAACATTTTGCGCTGGTTGCTGCTCAACCGGCTGAGGCTGGAGCGGAGGAGTCGCCCCCGGGGATGGATATGTAGCGCTTGGGCTTCGCTGAATGGCCTGACCGCAATTGGTGCAAAATGCCGCGTCGTCGGCGAGTTGCGTCCCACATTTCGGACAAAACATATTTACGCCCCAAACTGCCCGCGTGCCTCAAATCAACTCACCGGACTCGCGCATGCTACTGAACCCGAAACCAGCGGGTCAACATGCAAATGCCGCGTCGCCCTGGAAGCGCGTATGGAACACGATTTCGTGTCGTCACCAGAGATACGCTGGAACGCCGGCAGAAGTTGCACCGTACGAGCGCCCTCGCTTAGACTCGTGCGTCCAATGGAATGAGAGGAGCCATCATGCGAATTCATTTCACCACCGCCGCAAAGATTCTCGGAGCCACACTCGCCGCACTAAGCCTTTTCGCGAGCGGCTATGTCGCCGGACAAAATAAATTCGGCCAGCCCAAGACGATCATCCACATGGTGATTCTCAAGTGGCGCCCAGGAGTTGCCGATGCCGATAAGCAGCGCGCACTCGAAGGCGTAAAAGAAATGGCCGCCAAAGTCCCCGGCATAAAAAACATCTGGATCAAAGCCGACCGCATTCAACCGCGCGACTTCAACGCCGCCTACGCCATCGAATTCAAAGACCGCGACGCTGCCGACGCCTACGCCGAAAGCCCCCTCCATCAGGAATGGGAACAAAAATACTACGTCCCCATCCGCGAAGTCAGCATTTCAGAGCAGGTAACAAACCCCTAGTAGTTGATGGATCGAATTGATAGAGCGCGCGGCGAGATCTGGCCTTGCTTTTCAGTAGCGTAGGCTGCAGCCTGCGCCCCAGTAACTGACGGCACGCATCGCCGTTCTTGGCGCAGCTCAACGCATCGTTCCCTCGTAGCGCGGGCTTATCCACAGGAACGAAGGGCATTTTGCCGGCTCTTTGCTTTTCAGTTTTCTCTCAAGCCACTGCCGTCCCCAGCTACAGCAATCCGTGCATTGCACTCACCGCTCGCCTGATCAAAATAAGACCCGAGGTGCGAAATGATCAAAAAAGTAAAAGGCGGATACGAAGTGGTCTCAGAGAAAACCGGCAAAAACCTGGGCGGCCCCTACAAAACCAAAGCCGAAGCCTCAAAGCGCCTGCGCCAGGTCGAATTTTTCAAGCACCGCAAAGGATAGCGGCCTGTCCGCAGCTTCCCAGCTCATTTGCCGCCCATCGATGCAGGGTGAAGTCCGCCCTCGCCGATCTTTTCCACAGGAACCTCCGAATTCCACAATTCATCTCCCCGAAATAATTGTTACAAATGCTTGACGAAGTTTTCTTTTTTGCTATACTTCCCTGATGTCGGCGTACCTCGGATTTGCCGGGGATTGTCCTGACGAACCGGGTCTGCCGCTTAACCAGAGGTGAAGTTGGTTACAAGCACCGGGTTGGCACAAAACGAGTTTCGAGCATATCCGTTCCGGAGGCTGCTAGGGTAGGACGCGGCCACAGGAATAGGACGGACATGCCCGGCGCTCGTTGCCGGGTTTTTTATTGCTCGCGACTTCGGCTCCAAAACCGATTTCGCGCTCCGCCGGGAGCGGAGACGTTCCGATCGGAAACTGTTGAACGGAACGATGGTCTTTGACAACTGAAGGAAGTAGGCATCGCGTTATGCGAATTTCAAGGTTCGCATAGCGTGATAAACCGCAAATTTTTGCTCGAGAAAGTAGCGCAATGTGGAAAGGCGAACTTTCCTGCACGCGCGATCCCGTGGTCCCTTTCATTTCCTAAAAATCTGAAAAGTTCCACGCGTCAAACTCGAAAGACGCGGGACGAAGGGCTTGCAAGACCCTTCATTCTGTTTCTCTCGGGTCCCGATTTCTCTCGGGACGTGTTAGGTAAGTTTTATGGTTAAGCTACTAAGAGCGTACGGTGGATGCCTTGGCGCCAACAGGCGATGAAGGACGTGGCAAGCTGCGATAAGCCCCGGGGAGCTGCAAGCAAGCTTTGATCCGGGGATTTCCGAATGGGGAAACCCAATCTGGTAAAACCAGGTTACGGCCCTCTGAATATATAGGAGGGTACGAGCAAACCCAGGGAAGTGAACCATCTCAGTACCTGGAGGAAAATAAATCAATTGAGATTCCGGTAGTAGCGGCGAGCGAAACCGGAATAGCCCAAACCGGGGTATTTATATCCCGGGGTTGTAGGACCGCGTGAGTAGAGTTACCAATCCGGAAGCTAGGCGAACCTGCTGGAAAGCAGGGCCAAAGAATGTGAAAGCCATGTAGCCGAAAGTTGACCGGACTCGAAGCGGTATCCTGAGTACTACGGGGCACGAGAAACCCCGTGGGAAACCGGGGAGACCACTCTCCAAGGCTAAATACTCGTTGGCGACCGATAGTGAACTAGTACCGTGAGGGAAAGGCGAAAAGCACCCCTGCGAGGGGAGTGAA
>Ga0209525_1000204_pt1 | contig 15556 bp, 18 predicted proteins | sample JacPin_JW_Ref_O1_FD_187958 | JGI IMG/M metagenome (GOLD analysis project Ga0209525, IMG submission 187958) | Forest soil microbial communities from Algoma, Ontario, Canada - Jack Pine, Ontario site 1_JW_Ref_O1 (SPAdes) (version 2) | ecosystem: Environmental > Terrestrial > Soil > Boreal... | reverse complement strand
TTTCTTTGCTTCTGTCTATTGTTCTAACATCGTTCAATACTGCAGTTTGTCTTGCTGAAACAATCGCGCCAACGACAATCGAAGAGGGTACGACAGTCAGACTAAAACTAGGAGAGGCGATTTCCACTAAGTTATCCGCTGCGGGACAGAAACTCGATCTAGCGGTTCTCGAAGATGTTTTGGACAAGGATGGCAAAACAGTTGTTATTAAAGAAGGCACCAAAGCAATAGGTTACTTAACCAATCTAGATGAGAAAGACGGCAGTAAGGGTGGCAAACTAATCATTGATATAACTTCTGTCACAGCGGTTGACGGCACGAAAATCCCCTTGCGGGGCTCACAGGCAAAATCTGGTCATGGTGGCGCTGGCGTGGGCAGTTATGTTGTTGGTGGACTGTTACTTGGAGTCGTTGGATTAGGCGTGGTTGCCTTATGTGGTCATTCAGGAAACGCAAAAATGCCAGCAGGCACAATACTTAATGCTTATGTTGAGCGTGATAGTGCGATTGCAATAGCTCCGGAAACAAAAATAGAGCTCGTAAATAAGTCAGTCTCGGGCATCCCGTTGACAAGTGACGCCAAGAGTACAGATAAACCAGTAAAGCAAAATACAGATAGTACCGATATTGTTCCAAGCAAAGACAGTCCGCCTGCTACCCCCGAGGCACAAAAGTCAGCCGATGCTAAAACCCTTTAGGAAAAACCTGGGCAAGTGCTGGCTATGAACAGGTCTATCATCGCAACGCTCATTTGCATTTGTCTCATCATGCCTGCGTTCGGAAAAACATCAAAACAATTAAGTTATTCAGTGCTGGGCAGTCCGAATTACCTACAAGTTCCTGACGTAGGAGGAAATTGGCAGGGACAAGGGTCATGCGAAGGACAAACGTATACGGTCAAACTAGAAATCCAGCAAGAAGGGGAATCGATTACCGGTGTTTTAACAAGCTCCGGGAACGATGGCACCATTGTTCACAATATCAAAGGCTCGTGTGACAAAAAGCAGAATAAATACATTTGTGAGGACACAAGCGTAAGCAAGGTAAACGGTCAGCTTGGGCTATCGCCTGCCAAGGTATCTTATTACGAAATATCTATAGTAGATGATGGCCAAAAACTGGTTGGCTGGGCAAAGATAAATCGAAATAGTAAGGCATGGTTCGATTTAAGTAAAAGCGATGACCACATGCCGGTACCTAGCTATCCGACAGAGACAGTACCTCCAACCGCGCGCGAATCAGAATCCACTATCTCAGAGCCTATTATTCCGCAAGTACCTACTCAAAGTAGCGCAAGTTCGCCATTGCCAGACAACAAAGATACTTTGACTGGAATTTGGTCAGGAACATGCAAAGGCAATGACCCAGCAATGAGTGTCACACTAGAAATAAAACAAGACGGAGACACTGTGACGGGCTCATGGGAGTCCAAAGGAAAGAGCGGGGAATGTAAGCGCTACCTACGTGGTTCTTATGACAAATCGCAAGACGCTTTTGTATGTCGAGATATAGGTTTTGACTTCGACTCGCCTGCCTCAGGCTGGCATCACTCCTTAATTGATAAATATGAAATCCATGAAGTTGATAATGGGCAAAAATTGATAGGTACGTACATATCGACCAGTGCTCATGATAACGCGTGGTTTAGCCTTCAGCGCAAGGCAGCAATATCAAGCACGCCAAGTGCTAGTACCAGTAAAATCAATCACTCAGAACAAAATAAAACGGCTCCTATCCGCCCACTGTATTCTCAAAGCTCAGCTAAAATAAACGCCGCACCGCAGTATACTTCGACAGAACTCTCGGCAAATGAGTTAGAGCAATATATTTTTCGTCTTATAAATCGCGACCGTATACAGCTTGGCAGACAACCATTATCTTTAGACACACATTTAAGTAAGGTAGCTCAAGACTATGCTGAATATATGCTTGCGAATAATCATTTTGGACACGTTGACTTAGATGGGCATAATGGACAATACAGGGCGCAGCAAGCGGGCATCACCTGTAGTGTCGACGATAATTTTGCTTTGGAACCCAGAACATCGAAATCGGATGACTTAAGCATTCTAAATAAAATCGAACAGTCCTATATGGCTCAACAAACGAATCAACGTAAGCAACGCGAAAATGTATTGGCACCGGACCATCGATACGTGGGCATTGGCATAGCACGCTCAAACGATAAGCTAATAATGGTGCAAGAATATACTCGCGTTAATCCATCGACTAGCGACAACTCGGCTAACACAAGCACATATAGCCCACCATCGCAGAATATTCAACAAAATGATGTAGATATTCAGAGCAATACGAAAAGTACCCCTTATACCCCCTATGTCTCTCCTAATCTCGACAATCCGTATGCTAGCAATGTAGTTGCTTCTTACATGGATTATATACATAGAACACTAAAAGTCCATTGGCACGCACCTGCAACAACCAATTTCCGTGTCGTGACCGTTTACTTCATAGTGCATCAGGATGGTTCTGCCTCTGATATAAGCGTTGGACCAAATGAAACAAGCGACGAATGTACACAAGCCGCTATTGATGCGATTAAAGCAGCAATGCCATTTGAACCACTCGGCCCAGAGCTAATCTCTGTCCTAAAATCCGATAGCGTAAATATTACTTTCAGTTTTACTTATAATCGTGGCAAAGGCTATCCTTACGGTGCGAGTAATTTAGCGGCACCAAGCATGTTGACTCCATTTACGTCCTCCCCATATTCCCAGTCGCCACCAAGTCCTGTATCTTTTAATTATCTCAAGTCGCCGTATACGGGTTCATCTGGGTATTTTGACAGTGCAACCGCGCAGGGAATACATAGATGGCCCCGGGAAAAATTGCCGCTTAAGGTGTTCATAGCAGACGGTCGAGGCGTCCCTGGTTATAGGGACTTTTTTTATGGCGCGATGGCTGCTGCCTTTAATCAATGGACCGCTGCCCTAAATAATAGAATCACATGGCAGATAGTACCAATTGAAAGCGACGCAGATATAGTATGTACATGGACCAACAGCCGACGGGATTTTCAATTGCATGAATTTTCAGAGCAAGGAGAAACTTACACCAACTGGGTGCCTGATGCAGATAAGCCGAATGAGTTTTGTATAACACATGGCACTATTAAAATTTGCACTATGTTTATGTTTGGTATAAGACCGATGATAGGCAATGAAGTAAGCAATGTCTGCCTGCACGAGGTAGGACATGTTCTCGGGTTGTATAGGCATTCACCCCACTATGGTGACGTTATGTATCACAACACTGCTCCATCAAATTTTTTATATGGTGGTGCTCCGTTAGAACGACTAAGTAGAAGGGATGTAGACACAATAAATTATCTCTATGCAGAGTATTAGCGGGAGGAAAACATAAACCTGTGTACGTGTCGCAAAGTCTACTAAGAGGAACATAAAGTAACCATGAAAAAAATACTGGTCATAGTTGCCGGTTGTTGTTTCGCTACGAATTTTCCCAATACTTCTGATGCGACAGAAGACAGTTCGCAAGCTAATCAATGCTATAGGTAACAAGACAAACATACTTCTGGTTTTGGGCAAATTTGTTATGGTCGATTTCACTGAAAAACTTTCCGGCTTGCGTACCATTCCTGTGGACTATTTTCTGGGACGCAAAGGGAAAACAATTAACGACCGCTCTTGGTCTGGACAAATCATTTGATTAAAAGAGTGATTAGCCGCTCGCTGTGAAAACTAAGCGACTCCCTTGTCGTCTGCTTGTCGAACTTTTTCCTAATGTCTTCTCTCAAGGTTATTCATCCACAATTTTTTAGTGACCGATAATCTAATTTTATCCGATGTTTTTACGTAAAATAAGTTCACTAAGCGTTAGCTCGGAACAATCCTTAGGCATGTACAACTCATAGGTAAAAAAGATGGGATTATCGTATGCAATCCAACAATAATGAGCACGAGTTATCAGCTGAACTGGTAGAAATTACTAACCTTAATGGTATGCCAAAAGTATTGGAAAAACTCCCGGTCCGAATTACTGTTAATCCGCTTCGAGCAGGCGAACCTTTCAGAATGTCGTGTATTACACCTGCAGTAGTAGGTGCGCAACCTGAAAAGAGAAATCCTAATTATGCTCCGTATATAATTCACCGAGAATTTCAAAATATAGCCGTATGCGCTGAAGATATAGAGCACTTGTATGCATTGTTGGAGATGGCAATAAATGCATCTGACTATACCCTCAGACTAATCGGAAAGTACATCATTATAGAGTTACATAGTATTGAGAGTTGTTTGAAGAATCTAAAGACGGCATCGCCAGCCCTTAAAACTTTGGTAAATGAATATGAGGGTAAGTTAAACAAATTAGACGAAAAGCATCAGTTTACGAAAATCAGAAACAAAATTGCGGCTCATCGGCATGATGATGGCAATAATTCAATAAATCTAGAAATGTTGAAGCAAGTTGATTTATGGCGCCATATTACAAACGATGCTATTCGCGAATACGTTGATTGTCTTGGAGAGTTTCAAGACAAACTCCAAAATTTGCATCCGCATGAGTATGGGAGGTATATAAAGCAAAATGGCAGACCCATAGCAGGAGTAACAGCGCTAGCACCACAGAAAGATTACGTACCGTTTTTTAAAGTCCTAAACTTAAGCGAATTGTTTGGGCAGCCTAGCCCTCCAGACGAGCTAAACGCCGGAGATGAAAACGTGCCTCAGAAGGAGAACGAGCAAGGAAAAGCGGGGATCGACAATGGACATAAATGAATCTGCAGAAGTTTTCTGGACATACACTCTCAAAGCAGTTGATTTATATAACAAACAGAGAAGCCCGAAAGCTAAATCGGAAGGTGGCGCTAAAGCAGGTTCGGTACAGATTAGCGAGTGGGAGTTGAGCCACGAGCTGGACGAGAAAAAGGAAAATCTGACAGTTAGGTACAAAAAGAATGGAAAACTAGAATATATCTCCAGTTATCATTTTTCTAACGAAATAAAAGATGGCGGTATTCAACCACTATGGCACAAAGTGAAAGGGAAGAAAGAAAAAAGCTGCCAGGCTAAACCCCTCGCAGAGAGATGCTTTAATGGATTACTTGCTGAATTGTCAGCTAAAAAATAGCGACTCCCCGCACCGCTCTGCTCGTCGAACTTTTTCTCGCGCCATCCCTTCTTTTTCGTTTTAATTTTATCCTTCGGATAAAAATTAAAGCCAAAACGAACGAACGTCTCGATAAAAACTTTTTCCTCGCAGTGGAACCGAGGGAGATCGGCTTTGCTAGTCTGTCACCGGCAAATTTATGCAGCCGATTCTTTAACTCCAAGTTTCTCAGCCTTAAATTGCAATCCAAAGTAAGCAAGTAATAAAGCTTCCGCTTTATCAAAAGAATAGCTTTTAGGTATAAGTTTTTCACGCAGCTCAGGAAACAAATGAACGCACAACTCCCAAGCTTTGCATTTTTTCTGGTAAGTAGTCACTGGTATATTGACCTGCCCGTTTTTTGCTCTAGGCGCTATTAATCCCAAGGCTCTTTTCCATTGCACCGGCTTTGGTGTCTCAATCAGAATATTGGTCTGCATAATCATTCCTTTTATTAAGCCATATAAATACAAAAGTTTTGATGTAGAAGCAATTCCTTGACCGCCAGGGAACGGAGCTTGATGTTCAACAACAAAGCAGAGAGTCATTGGTTGCGCCAGCCTGTTGATAAGGGCAATCAATTTTTTCTCATCAATACGTCTTCGTCGCCGCTGGCAGGTTTCGCCGGCCTTATTCTTTTTGCGGGACAAATAATATGTCACCGGCAATGGAAAAAACTGTACGGCAAAAGTATCTATATTCAAAAGAGCAATATAGCCGCCCACACCAACGTCAATGCCAACAATATAGCGCCCACAAAGATTCATACCGTTTCGTTTATCAGTAATTACATAATTATTCATGGCACTCCTATGCGGCAGAGAAATACTTACGGACTATCTTCCAATTCATCGTCAGCTGGGTCATCGTTTACAGTGAGATTTCCTCGCCTGCCGCACAAGAAAGTGATGATACTAGTTGCAGTTGCCTTAAACGGATATAAAACAGCGACCCAATCGAGGATTCTCATCAAGTCCGAGTCGCCCAAAGCCTTTGCTTTCTGCCTGGCAACTGCGAGTTCTTCCAGAATTTGCTTGCGGTTTTCAGCTTTTGTTTCTCGGGTGAACTCTCTTTTTTCTCTCATTAAGTCGATTGAATCTGACATTTGTTTTACTCCTCTGTTTTCAATTAACCATTTTCAAGCCCAATAAAACTGGCCAGCTTTTTAGCTGCTTCTAGTTGGCTGCAATCGTCAAGATACGCCACAAGACTAATCAAATCGCCACCACCGACATCGCAGGCAAAATCTTTCCAGCAACCTCTTCTCAAATTAATGGTGAAACTACCCGCGTGATTATCAGCGCGGCGAGGATTTAGAGCTGTGTAATGAACAGAGCCTTTGCCACCTGGTAGCCAGCGGCTAACGATTAATGGTGCTTGCTGTAATGCTGCTTGTGCAATCTGTTTAAAATCTATTTTCCCCCTATAAACATTATTGGATTTTTTCCCACAGAGCTTTGTTCTTTGTGCTGCTTCTTCGAGCCTAATCATGCGTGCAATGTCAGCAATCTTATTACCAGGATTAACGGGCTGTATGGCAAACCAATTAAGCTGTCCATCTGTCGTTCTTTCTGGACATGATTCAAACCATCCGATAGCCCCATTAGACGTTGTCTTTGGATTTTTGCCCAGGGGCAACCGTAAACCACTACCCATACCTTCAGGCAATATACAGTCTTGCTTAGGGAAAAATTCTATACCCGCATTTTCTATACCGGCGCGTTTAATTATTGCTTTATTGAACAACCGTAAGTCAGCCGCTTTAACTGCTATATCAAAAAATAGCCATGTATGTCCTTGTCTACCTTTCCGCTTAGCTTCACGTAGTGGGTGCCAGCCCAAATCAATCAATACTTTTTCAATGCTGTTTAGGTCTTCGTTATCGTCGTCGCTGTCCCAAGCACACCATAAACAGTAGCTATTAAGATTGAGCGTGGGTACGGAAAGCGTAATCTGATGATTTAAATGTGCTAGCACTAAAGCCGGAGTCACGGGCTTGCGCTTCGCATCATATCTTCCAAGGTACTCATCCCAAATGTAATAGCAATCTAACCGATTAAAGAATCTGGTTGTAAATAACTTGATCGCTTTTGTCAAAATGTATGTATTCTGTTTTGCTACGGACATTACGGACATCGCGTACCAACCCCACTGTTTACAGGTATCTTGCTATGGTCAAAATCACGGACATGCCAAATTTCATTTCGGACAAACGGACCAACCTTCATGGTGACTAGCGTTTCCGGCAGTGTGCAAACATGCTCGTAATTTGTTCTATTTAGTAAAATCGGCAAAAGCAGCATGGTTATCAGCATTGGTCCGCAATGTCCGTTAATAAAAATCCTTGTCCGAATTATGTCTGTGATAGAAATTGCCATGGTTACCTAACTCTGTCCGTTTGTCCGTTTTGTCCGTAAAAAAACTAATAGATACGCAAATCAATTATTGCTATCCATCAAGCGCGGTAATTTCATTTTTGATTGCATAGAAAGTCTGCCGGTTGCCGTCAACCAAATAGCGGCAAAGATATCTGTCTGGCTTATCCAGACGTAAAAGATTGTTTTCCGCAAGTGTAGCCGCCACGGCATTTTTTCCCAGTTCGCCACAAGCTTCTTTAAAGGCGTCCGGAAAGAGTAAAAATAGTCCCGGCATATCGTCAGACATACTTGGCACAATGTATCCAGCCTGGTTATTTACGCGAATACTTTTATCAATAGTATTATCGGTGGAAATTTTTAGGAAACGCGCTGACTGATTGCGCAAAATAAAATCTCTAACTGCCAATATGCCGCGCTCACCGTCGCTAATGCCGGGGCTCGCCTCAAGGTATGCCCGAAATGTTGTGCCAACAGCATCAAGAATCCTTTGATTGTCACACTGTAAAATACTGGTCGCCGTAGCCAGTCCACCAGCGAGTAGAGCAAGTGCAAACCGCTTAGAACACCGCACCTGTTCTACCGACAAATTTTTGCCCGCAGTTTCCTTTAAAAGATTGGTAGCCTTGTCCAGTCGATTATGTATATCGGCAGAAAGTGTGCTGAAATTTCCATATCCACCGACAAGGCGCTTAAGATATTCTTTTCCAGCTACGCCATAGTACTGACCACAGGCTCGTTTAAGTAAATCTATATCTGCTGCTGTGATTTTATTGCTTAATTGAAACGGAATATCCGGAAATCTTACTAGTTGTCCACCTTTAACTTTTCTACCATTTTGTTCGATTTTTTCCGTGACTGTTATTTCACCAGTTGATATAACTGTTGTTCGCCAGCGGCGTTGCTTTTTTAATTGTCTGTCGGCGTTCATTGAACCTTTGCCTTGCCCACCCAACAGGTTATAAGTTACATGTTCAAACTCTTTAATAGGACAAGTACCGAGCTCATCGAGCCCAATCAGACTGTCATTGTGTTCGCTTGCAAGTCCTTCTAAGCCATTAGCTGTGTGGTTCCACCGCTTGATATAGCTTGATTCAGGTGCAGCAGCCGGGTCAGCACCATTGCCCCAAACACTGCTGGCTATCTGCAATCCAGTTGTTTTACCTTTTGTGGTGCCGCCACTGAAATTAAATCCAAAGCTATCCATTTGCGCTGGTTTCAATAAAGGTGGCGCAAAGGACAGACAAACGGCAAAGAGAAACATGTCCTCCATATATGTCTTGGATGCGACGTTTATTTGCCAATCTTCCAGAGTTCCTGATGTGGATTGTCCTACAGTAACGTGTCTGTCAGGCTTGTAAATAACAGATATTTGTTTGGTTTGTTTATCATTGCTTTCAACGAGTATTCCCACAGTTTCATCCTGCCGGACATATATTAATTGCTCATTCTCAAGCCAACCCAATTTGTCCACGGCACGCAGACGCGTGTCTGGCTTACAATCAACAAGATATTGCAAGAGCTTTTGTTCTTTGCCAGGCACTACATATAATCCCAGTCCAGCCAATTCGCCAATTAGACCGTTATTTTTTTCATGAAATCTATTGCGTCCACAGGGTAATTTATGCTGGTTTCCGTCGATATCTAAAAATTCGATTAATGCTGTCCAATTATCCTTCTGGTTACCATAAGCAATTGCACTAACCCAAACTGGACCACTGGTCAATTCGGTTTGTATTTGTTCACCCTTTTCAAATTCATGATATAAACCTATGGCTGTTATTTTCCAACCCGCTGGGATATTTATGATGTCCCACGGATGCTTGCTGTCTGCTGCGAGAGGGTCCGTTGGCTGTGGTATATTATCGATGGTGAGTATCTGAGTATTCATTTTGTTTTCCTTATCTAAATGGTTATTTGAAATCCGCATCCGGTCAAAGTTTGCGGGTTTTTGCTTTAGTCGTCCCAAAGCTCTCGCAAGATTTCATTAATTAGGTTTTGTAATTCAGCCATGAGCAGTCTCAGCCGGTCTGCAATTTGTTGTTTATTCATTATTTAGTCTCCTTAAACTAATATTTTCTAACTTTTGCTTGCGTTCAAAACGGGATTTCATCAAGGGCGTTTTCCTTTTCGCGCTTCATTTCACAGAAAGCCGTCAAGGCAGCATCCTGAGCTACTTTTGCCAATTCTTTTGGCAGGCTGACAGCCGCAAACCATTTGGTTTCGCCGTCAATTTTTTCGGGAAAAGATGGCAATGCCAACCAGCGACCGTGCCTTCCTTCTAAGAGTTTGCAGCCGTTTACGGTCATGCCAAATTCTACAAATTCGACATCGAGCAGCGCTAAAACTCTGTCACTATCTGCTGTTCTGATGTTTTTTATTTTTATGGATTGATTATGCACTTGTGCCGCTCCCGCTCGATGTCCTTATCCGCAGAAAATTTTCAAGGGTTGATTGGCGGTAGTATCTGCGATTACCGATGAGAACGCTGGGCAAGATGTCGAGAAATTTTTTCCTCGCCCGCCAAATAGCTGGGGTTTTTCTGTGCACACCCAAGTAGATTCCTGCTTCATCGCTCGATAAAAGTGGGTCGGGATTTTTATTCAAGATAGCTGTCATAACGCCTCCGGTGGTGCGCTTTTTGATAACCATTAGTAGCGCTGATTTCTCACCATATACGCAAAAAAGAGAAAATCTGAGATTTTCCCATTCTTCAAATTTGCTAATCTAACTCAGTTATTTAAGCTTCAATATTTGCCGATGTTTTCTGACAGAATCGACGGATACTTTAGCCGAAGGAAACTTACGCGCTAATATATCTGCCATCGCTTCATCTTTTTCACTTACCGTGCCTGTAAGGGTGGTCCAGGTCTTACTTATTTCGCCTCTTATTGCCTTGGCTTGGGCTCTTTTCTGTGTTGCGCCCTTCACTCTTCTTTTTTGATTGTTTATCAAATCGGTGCCGCTTCGTTCAACGGCCTTTAAACCGGCAAGAATTTTAGGCAGCGCGACTAAAGGTGACAACGTAATTGTATTTTGTTCCAATTCCACAGCCAACTGATTTAGTTTCTCAAAGGCTAGCTGCATTCCTTGATGCATGGCACTAAAATGTGCGTCGATACGTGAACGATTTTTATGCTGCGAAGCAAAGAGCTTATCATTGTCCGGTATCTCCCAAGCAATTGAAATTCTTTCACCGAATAACTCTGCTTGGGTTTTAGTGATTTCTCTGCTAGCATGAATGATTGATTCAAAGATACCTTCTTTGTGCTGCTGCTCATTATTAGCATCAATAGTCTTTCTAAGATTCTCAGGCAGTAGTTTCTCAACTTTGTCGCACGTTTCAAGTATTAACGGCATAAAAAGCTTCTCGTCTATTTCAAGACGCTCTCCTCGTTCACTAACAGTTGGCGTTTTTTTCATAACACTTCCTTTGCAGTGCTGTCCTTTGATTGATTGCCAGGAACCCAGCAAAAGAACTGGCTTTGGGGAGCTACCCTATCCTGGCAAAGCTCTATGCTCTGCTTTTTCTTCTTGCCTGCATGTTCGTTATCTTTTCTTTCGGCAGCAAATTGGCAGCTTTAAACCACGTAGCATGGGCTAACTCGCGCGCCTCAAGCTCGGCTGCCTTATTGACTTTCGCATAGACTTTCGCTGTAGTTTTCAAATCCCGGTGATTCAATGCAGATTTGATGAGCGACAAATTTGTATTGTTCGAGGCCATCGCCGATGCCAGACTGCGTCTAAGGTCGTGAACAGTGCAATCTTGTAAACCTGTTTGTTTTCTAAGCGAAGTCCAGCTACGCTTAATGTCTCTGAGGTAACCATAACTACCGGTGCCTGGAAACACGTAACCGCTGATGACACCTTCTGTTTTAAGCATGTTGCGTCTATCGTTCAATATAGCTAGCTCATTGGCGCTCAACGGGATAACCTGTCCGCTTTTGTTCTTGGACTTCGCATCTGGTATGTGCCACATGCCGTCTTTTATTTCATCCCAGCGCATTGAGAGAACGGTTGTTTTTCGTGCACCAGTAAACATGCTCAGCAAAATAAAATCGCGCAATGCCCTGAAATCGTCGTTCTTTTCTGGCACATCCTTTAGCACCTGAATTAATTTGCCTGCTTCTTCTGCCGATAAAAACCGGTCGCGTGAATGTTCATCAAACAAAGACAGAGAGCTAAACGGATTGTCATTAGCAATCAGCTTCCATTTAATAGCTTTGTTGTATACAGCTCTGCCCAGTTGTACGGCACGATTAGCCGCATAAGGGCCGCGCTCTTTGTTCATCTCGCCATGGAATTTTTCAGCATCGTGCCTGGTTACAGAAGCCGCTCTACGATGAGCTAATTTGCTGAACCAGCGCTCAAAATTATCATTCGTTTCGGTTACTTGTTTCCTACTTTTCTTTACATGTCTTTCCATGTATTCATTGAATAGCTCTCTCACCGTTAGAGCTTTCTTGGCGGCTATCGCCTCATCAAAAGGATTTTCACCACGATTAATTCGGGCGTGAAGTTCAGCCGCTCTGGACTCTGCCTCTTTTATTACTTCTCTTGCCATTGCATCATCTAAAGAGTCAGCAAACTTTAGCTCTAGATGTAGTTCTCTATAAGTGTTATTCAAATAGCGCCGATAAACAAAGGACTTACTGCCGCCTGGTGTAACTGAAACATATAGATGTAGGTCTTGGGATATTCGCTCATAACATTGCTTCTTTCCCGGCGGACACTTTAGCGCTCTTATATGTCTTGGTGTGGGATTGATAATGTTTGGTTGCATATTTAAACCTATTGCCTATCGTGCGCCTATCGTAAAATTGTTATCAAGTATCATTTCCTGTTTATAGTTATTAATCATATACCACTGACAAAATGGCTTACAATAGGCATTTTGATTAACTTTGATAATTCATGATAATTCTGGTTAATCAGGCGCCTCTATGACTACGAACCATGAGGTCGGAGGTTCGAGTCCTCCCGGGCAGGGTTATTCTGTGAGGCTTTCGGGGATCGCTTCAGATCAACTTCAAGCTCGCCTATCGTATGCCTATCGCGCCTTGCATCTGCGCCTAGTTGGCAAGTGACACGTAGCAAACTTATATTGATCAGCAGACGAGCATTGTGATTTTGGTTGGCAATAGCTTTGTCAGTTACTAACGACATAAGCGGATATCCTTCTGTTATGACGAGCACGGGCTAACAGCCCAGCGCCGAGCGCTTTTGCGCCACGGGTCATTCCTACTGAGTGACCATCCGAGAGCCTCAGTCATATTAAAGGAAGAATCGTTCAATCAATATTTGCATACGGGTGAAATTCAGATAAAGCCAGGTTCAGAAAATAGCGACTTACCTTCAGTTTATCTGGCCATAAGTGAATCGCTAGGACCGCCCGAATCAGCCATCGCAGTAGTCGAGCGCATCAGAGGCATTCTCTTATTCATCATGCGAGCATTAGCGGCAGCCCCCTTGGATGCTAAATCACTAAGGTTCATCATTTTTGGCTTTAGAGTCAATCCTGGAGCCTTTGGCATATTGAGGTTCATCATTTTTGGTGGCGAGCCATACAATCCTTTTTTTACTGACACACGAGCTTTTGACATGCCACCACCTTTCGGGACAGATTGGTAACGAGGACGCTTTTGTTCCTGCCTGCACTGGTCTATATGAGGCGGTCAATACGCCCATTTCGCCGCTTAGACCTAGCCACTAAATTACACTAACCTAAACGTTCTTTTACGTCAAACCATAGGCTAGCTATTCTATTTTAAAAGTGACATTCAGTCGATTCGCGAAAAGACTGAATGTCCGACTTGGCAATGATTGGGTTGCTCACGGTTTAATAATTTACTATTAGGTAAAATACGTATGGTTTGGAATAGTAGAATATCAATACAAGTTGAATATATGAGCACAACGACGAGTCTTACGCCGAGCAACCATTTCACGATAGGTATTAGGCGTAGGAGCGGTGTAATAGTAAAACTTCTCAAAATCAGTTATGGACGGGATGGTTCGTATTACGTCTCATGTCCCTATCATCCATTTAATGGAATGGCTCAAATTTGCCTGGCGACCTTCAATTACTCTCGCGACCTATTATATGGCAAAGGAGACATGTCCGACATTGGATTGTCAAAAGAAACTAAAAATGCAATTAAACTGAGTCATCATCCGGATGGTTGGCTACAATTTTCTGGCGGAGGAATTCTATCTGGGCGGAATAAAAAAGGGTTCGGGTTGCAATCGTGGTCTTTGCGTCGTCCGGCTGTAGGACCTGCTTTCAATCTAGTGATTCATTCAATCGAGGATTATCAAAAAGGCAGAAAGGGTCAAATCATTCTATTTGCAGATGAGGAAAAGCTCAATGGTAACTTGGACTCCGACGGACTAGTCATTAGCGGTTACTATCACCCCCTTGCAAATAACGCATATGTTCTTGAGACGCCGAGTGGTCTTCCTTGTCTCTTGTTTAGGCGGCCAAAAGACAACGCAATCATAACGAGCATTGCGCTAAAGCCCCCACCCTTGTTTGATAGCCCGGGATTCCTGACTATAGGTTTTGAGACTCAGGTGACTCCTAAGGGAGCACCGCAAAAGCAATTGACTGGTTTTTTTCTTAGTACTTCAACAAGCAATCTGAGGCAGAATGAGGATGGTGATTGGCTTGCAGAAGGAATGTTTCTTCGATACCCAAAAAATAATGCCTGGACTGGGAGATGCATCGATTATATATGAATGGCGCCGTATAAACAAAGTTCATCCATAGATTTAGGAATCTGGCTTTGAAAATATTCCCGTTGGCAAAAGAACCACTGCGACTCTAATTTTGTGATTTTCTGTAGCTGGTAATCCTGATTGATAACACAAAAGGAAGGTAGATTAGCGACAAACAAAAATTGCAAATAACTTATCTCCGAAAGCCCATACTATTGTACCAATCAAATTTAGAGCTAGTCCCCAATATACAGCGTGAACAGAGCGCCAATGCTCAACTATAGGCGGCGGCGGGGCTTGTCCTAGCGCTTCCCAATGCCTTTTATCAGTGAGTTCAAATCCTGTATCTGCCATAATGACACTAGGTTTTAAACTACCAGGCATAATAATATGTGGGCGAGCTGCGGCAATGAGTCCTAAAAATATGACTACTGCTCCGCAACGAGTAAACCAGGTAGTATCATTCTGGAACTTATAATAACTGAGAAGAAAACCCAAGGCTAGAGAACATGCAGCTAAGAGCAGCAAGACGTCAACATTAGCTAGAAACCCATTTAATCCATTAGCTAGTTTCAAATAAGATTCTTTCACAAACCCTGGCATAATTGTCATAGATTTTTATCACCGAACCATACCTTAACACCAAATACCTTAGCAAGTTTAAGTATGGTTTCGAGGCTAAGATTTTTCTTTCCTAACTCGATGCGTGAAATATAAGCCGCATCAACATCCATTTCGCCTGCTAATTCAAGCTGAGTCCAGTCATGCTCTAAGCGCATTTGCCTAATAATCTTTCCAAATTTTATTGCTGCTCGAATATCTTTCATTGAGCAACATTAAATTCGCAATTGTACGTTCGGTCTATGTACGCTCATACAAGTTAGAAATCGTGTTTTCGCAACGTCGGCGGCTAGTACGAATATTTTTTAACAATTATTCTGTGACCGATTTAAGGATTTTGTCACGCATCCGATGATATGCATATCTTTATGGCTATACGGTTGTAAGTAAGGAGTTAGATAATGACGAGTCGGCTTATTTGGACGGCAAGTATTTGCTTATGGTTAGCCTTGCCTGCAATGTGCACACCGATAAAAAAAATTACTCTTGCGGTACCTAATAAACCTAATTTAGTTAAGACTGATAGTGCTGCCAAAGTACAAGTGCCGCAGGTGTCAGGAGTATGGCAAGGTAATGCTTGCTGTGATGACCAAACTTATAATATTGACCTCAGCGTAGAACAAGATAGCGAATCAATTCGAGGCACCCTTAAAAGTACTGGAAATGGTGGCACTATCGTTCATTACCTAAAAGGAACCTATAAGACTGACCAG
>Ga0209525_1000203_pt1 | contig 15560 bp, 16 predicted proteins | sample JacPin_JW_Ref_O1_FD_187958 | JGI IMG/M metagenome (GOLD analysis project Ga0209525, IMG submission 187958) | Forest soil microbial communities from Algoma, Ontario, Canada - Jack Pine, Ontario site 1_JW_Ref_O1 (SPAdes) (version 2) | ecosystem: Environmental > Terrestrial > Soil > Boreal... | reverse complement strand
AAAAAGTGAAAGCCGCTATGAACGACATCAACGCAGCGCAGCGAGAACGGGAAGCAACCGTGTCTCGTGCGGAGACCAACAAAATGCTTCTGGTGAAACAGGCAGAAGCGGAAGCCGAATCGAAGCGCTTGCAAGGTGAAGGTATCGCCAATCAGAGGAAGGCAATCATCGCCGGACTGAAGGATTCAGTGGAGGACTTCGCGAAAACAGTTCCGGGCTCAACTCCGCAGGACGTGATGCAACTCGTTTTGATGACGCAATATTTCGACACTTTGAAGGAAATCGCCGCGAACGATCACACCAACGCGATTTTGATTCCTCACACGCCGAACACGCTCACGGATCTCTTCGGGCAGATTCGGAATGCGATTGTCGCCGGTAACGAACTCGCAAGTCATTCAGCAATTCCACCAACGCCCACTGCCTTCCCGTCAACAAAGCCCTGACGCGCCGGTGGGCGGCTCCGATTCCCTGCTAGACGGCCAGCACTGAACAAAGTGCTCTGTCTATTCGTATTGGACTAGAGGGAGGAGTCGAAACCGATGAAAGACATACGTTATGCGCTGCGGCAATTCCTGAATGCACCGGTTTTTACCGTGACCGCTGTCTTGACTCTCGCGCTCGGAATTGGCGCAACTACGGCGATCTTCACGCTCGTGCATGCTGTGCTGCTGAATTCCCTGCCGGTGGCCAAGCCGAGCGAACTGTATCGCGTGGGCGATGTGGAAAATTGCTGCGTGAATGGCGGTCTTCAGGACAATTGGTCGCTCTTCTCCTACGACAAGTACAAGATGTTTCGCGACAACACGCCAGGCTTCGTCGAACTCGCCGCTTTCCAGGCAGGACACGATCTCATCGGCGTGCGTCGCCTCGGCGCCAGCGAAGCCGCGCGTTCGATGCGCAGCGAATTCGTTTCTGGCAACTATTTCGCCATGTTTGGAATTGGCCCGTACGCTGGCCGGGTGATTACCTCCGAGGACGATCGCAAAGGCGCGCCTCCGGTCACAGTGATCAGCTACCGCGCCTGGCAACAGCAGTTCGGCGGTGATCCCTCGATAGTAGGAGGCTCGTTAACTTTGAACGGCCAGCCGTTCACGGTGGTCGGCATCGCGCCGGCCGCGTTCTTTGGCGACCGCCTCACCGATCCCGCCGCCTTCTGGATTCCGATCACTGCCGAGCCGCTCATTGATGGCCCCGGTGCGATCATAGATTTTCCTCAGCAGGATTGGCTCGACGTCATCGGCCGCATCACTCCCGGCGCTGATCCAAAACAGATCGGCGCTCACATGCAAGTGGAATTGCAGCAGTGGCTCCTGAGCCCGATCGCTCAGCTTCAGCCCGGAGAACGAGATTCCGTAGCCAAGCAGACGCTTCGCCTCGCGCCGGGTGGTGCGGGCGTTCAGCAACTGCGCGACGAATATCTTTCAAGCCTTCACCTTCTCATGTGGATTTCAGCGCTCGTTCTGGCAATCGCGTGCGCGAACGTTGCCAACCTGCTGCTTGTCCGCGCCACTACACGTAAGCTGCAAACTTCTATTCGAGCCGCGCTAGGAGCGCCGCCGTCGCGCCAAATCCGCCAGGTGCTCACCGAAAGCATTGTGTTGGCAGTGCTCGGAGGAATCGTGGGCGTAGCGATCGCTTATGGTGGAACTCACCTGATCCTTCGTCTCGCCTTCCCGGCCACCACTGTAGCGATCCATGCCTCACCATCCCTGGCCGTGCTGGCTTTCACGTTCGCGGTCTCGCTGCTGACCGGAATCCTTTTTGGAGTTGCACCGGCATGGATTACGGCGAATGCCGCTCCTGCCGACGCGCTTCGCGGCGCCGGCCGTTCCAGCGGAAGTAGCGGCGGCTGGACACAGAAATCACTCGTCATCGCTCAGGCGGCGCTATCGCTCGTGCTGCTTTCCGCCGCGGGTCTGCTGACGCAGAGCCTGCGTAATATGCAGGGTCAGCACTTCGGTTTTGAGACACCGAATCGTTATATTGCCCACATCGATCCGCAAATGGCGGGATACAAACCCCCGCAGATGCAGGCACTGTTTCGCCAGCTTCACGATTCGCTCGCTGCGATCCCGGGCGTGGGCCAGGTCAGCTTCTCTCTTTACACTCCGATGGAGGGCGACAACTGGGGAGAAACCGTCTATATCGAAGGACAGGCGCCTCCGCCGCCCGATTCCAATGAAAACAACGCTTCGTGGCTCCGCGTCAGCGCCGGGTACTTTGAGACTCTGGGCACCAAAATCATTCAGGGTCGTTCCATCAGCGATCAGGACACGCCCGCCTCGCAGCGGGTCGCCGTCGTAAACGAAACCTTCGCAAAGAAATTCTTCAAAGACGAAAACCCGCTCGGGCACCATTTCGGATATATTGACATGCAGCATGCCGGCCAATTTGAGATTGTCGGAGTGACGGAGAACACCGAGTACCGCGAGCCGACGCGCAAAATTCCGCCAATGTTTTTCCTCCCTTCCACGCAGGGGGTCGTGTTCGACAATCCCCGCTTCATCGCGTTTGAAGATCGTTCACACGTTCTGAACGCCATCGAAATTAGGACGCTTGGAAAAGTCCCGAATCTTGAAACGCAGGTGCGTCACGTGCTCGGAGACGTGAATCCCGACCTCGCGGTTATCGATTTCAAGAGCTTCGGCGAACAGGTGGACAATAATTTTTCGCAGCAGAAGATGATCGCGAAACTCACGTCGCTCTTCGGACTGCTCGCGCTCGTTCTCGCATCGGTAGGGCTCTACGGCGTGACGGCATACTCGGTGGAGCGCCGCACCAATGAAATCGGCATTCGAATGGCGCTGGGCGCCGGAAGGCTTAGCGTGCTGAAGCTCGTCCTGAAGGGAGCGCTGCTGCAGATGGGAATTGCGCTCGTCATCGGGATTCCGGTGACGATTGCCGCCGGGCACGCCATGGCCACCCAGCTTTTTGGCGTGAAGCCGTATCATCCCAAGATCCTGCTCCTCACCGCTGCAGTACTGGCGTTTGCTGCGTTCCTCGCCGCTGTGATACCGGCGCGCCGCGCGGCCACACTGGATCCAATGCGCGCCCTGCGCACCGAATGAACGACCGATCCTAGGATCGGCGTCCACCCTCGAGAAGTCTTGAAACTCAAACTGTATAATTGCGGTGTTGCCCAGATTCGGCTCGCAACGGAGCGACACCTATGCTTGATACTGTTCTGAAACGGTTTGAAAAACCCGACGAAGTACGCACATTTGAAAAAGGAAGGTTCGAACTCGTCCGCATCGGCGGCATGACTATCGGCCGCGCTACGTATCAGCCTGGATGGAAATGGTCCGTTCATGTGGGCCCTACAGTGGGCGCATCACGCTGCAACGTGGAGCACGTTGGCCTGGTGCTCTCCGGCTGCGCAGCCGCCGCTATGGAAGACGGCGCCATTCACGAACTCCGCCCCGGCACGCTCTTTTACATTCCACCCGGACCTCCCGGCCACGATAGTTGGGTGGTCGGCGATGCGCCCTACGTCTCATTGCATTTCCTCGGCGCCGACGACTACGCAAATAAATAGTCATCAGCTGTACCGTCGAAGAGACTTTTCTTCCCAGCACCTGGCGAAGCGACGCCAAGCTTACGGCAAGGCCTGCTGCTTCAAATCGAGGCCGGCCTGGACCACGTCATCCGGCCTGCCCAGATCACGCCAGTAGCAATCGTCCGCCCGGAACGCCAGGATTTTTTCTCCTCGGGCCGCTAGCCGCAGATAGGCGGTCACGATAGAGAAGGTGCCATTCTCCTGCATCAGTTCGAACAGGCGCGGAGAAATAATGTGGATGCCGGAAAAGGCTAACGCCTCTGCTGGTTTCGAAGACCCAACCAGTTCGTCCTCCTGCTGTTGGCCAGTTCGACGGCCGCAAAGTTGATGTCGCTCATCAAAAAGCAGATAACGGGATGTCTCGCGATCTTGCACCGCAAGGCTTGCGAGAGCTTGATTTTCCCTGTGAAATTCCGCCATGCGCGATAAATCAATCGTGCTGATCACGTCCACATTGTGCAGAACGAAGGGGGTTTCGATATCTCGCTGACCTTTGAGAAAGAAATCGGCAGCCTTCTTTAAGCCACCACCGGTATCGAGCAATACATCTTCGCGCGAAATCTCGATGTGCATGCCGAAGTTGTCGTTTTGCTTCAGATATTCCACGATCATGTCAGCTAAGTAATGAACATTGATGATCACATCGCGAACACCAAAGGCTCGGAGGCGCAACAGCGTGATCTCCAACATCGTCCGGCCGCCCACATCCACCAATGCCTTGGGACGATCGTTAGTGAGCGGACGCAACCGCGTGCCGAGACCAGCGGCCAGAATCATCGCTTTCACTTGTTCTGATTCTCCATCTCAAGATGCCTCACGACAACTTCCACACCGCTCCTACCGTTCAACCGCTTCGCCAATTGCTCGGCGAAATAGACCGAGCGATGCTGTCCGCCTGTGCAACCGAAGGACACCGTCAAGCTGGTAAAACCGCGACTCTGGTAAGTCTTCACGCTGGCGTCAATGAGTGACATGACGCTGCCGAGAAATTGATGTGCGCTTTCCTGCTGATTCAGATATTCGATCACTGGTGCATCTTTCCCTGTGAGAGCTTTGAATCTTTCCTCGCGCCCCGGGTTCGGCACACTGCGGGCGTCGAAAACAAATCCACCGCCGTGGCCGGTCTCATCTTTCGGGATACCGCGGCGAAATGAAAAACTAAACACCCGCACGGTCAGATGGGTTTCCTTGAGTGGAGACACTCGCGATTCTTTGGAACCAACCACGCTCGCCGCCGGAGCATCTTTAGAAGCGATCTCCCGCAACTTTTCCGAATCTTGCATTCTTCCGAAGGCTTCCATCAGCGTCGGAAGCGCGATCGGCAGCTCCACATTCTGAAGCAGCCACTCCAAGTTTTTCAGCGCATAGGGAACACTCTGCAAAAAATGACTTTTGCGCTCATAAAAACCGCGAAATCCGTAAGCCCCCAATGCCTGCATCATGCGGATATAAACGTAGGCATAGTAATGGTGCATGAACGCCGAGCGGTCGAGCAGAACGAAATCACCAACCCGCTCAACGTAAAGATCGAGCAAATCCTGGCGCAATGCCGGAGGCAGATCCGCTTTGGAGTCGAACAAAAGAGAAGCAATATCGTACTGAAGCGCCCCTTTGCGCCCGCCCTGGTAGTCCAGAAAGAACGGCTGGCCGCCGCGCAGCATGATATTGCGCGACTGAAAATCCCGATAGAGGAAGAAATCTGAACGCGCGTTCAACAAGAATCCTGTGAGCCGCTTGAAATCATCTTCCAGCAATTGCTCGTTGAACGGAACTCCAGCCAACTTGAGAAAATAATACTTAAAATAGTTCAGATCCCAGGAGATCGACTGCTCATCGAACATGGCGCGCGGATAACAGGCTTCGTAATTTAGATCGCGGCCGGCTTCGATCTGAAATCGCGGAAGCAGCGCCACGACTTTTCGATACGCTTCGATTGTAGGTCGAGAAATATTGCCGCCAACTCGGTTTGCCGACAAGAATTCAAAAAGTGTCGTGTCGCCGAAATCTTCTTCCAAATAGGCGCCTTGGCCCAAATCTTCGCCATAAATCTCCGGCACCGGCAGACCGTGCGCCCGAAAATGCCTGGAAAATTCAAGGAACGCCACGTTCTCTTCGCGCACGTTATACAGAATGCCGATCGCGCTGGACGCTCCCCCGCTGAGCCGTATGATCTTCCGCCCTGATGCGCCTAGCTCCCCCTGGAGCGGCTGCACCCGCTCGACCTCTGCGCGGAACCGCCGTGTAAAAAGATCCTTAAGAATGTCGATCAAAGCGAAAAACCGTCCTTCGGAGAGCAGTAAAAAGACTTCCGAAACAAGTTTAGACGCCCGAAGCTCAGGTGGCGAGTGGCCAACCAGAGAAAGGTCGAAAGAGACAAGAGTGCGAGTGATGCTAGCGTAACGATAGATTTCGGAGTTGCGGACGGAGATCGAGTCCTATGAAACGTTCAAGGGGAAGGACAGAAGAAGTTTGGTTGCGGGGGTTGGATTTGAACCAACGACCTCCGGGTTATGAGCCCGCGACATACCCTCACAGGGTACGACCACTCCCAACTAAACCCAATAAAATCAATGAAACCGCACTGCTTTCGTTGTGCCTGTTTGTACCGTTTTGTACGGTGTTCGGGCACAGAAAGGGCACAGGCCCCCCTGCACTACTTTGGCGCATCGGTGGGTCCTGGCGGGTCGAACTTTTCCACGTTCGTCACATCCACCTTGTCGATCATCATGTGGTTATAGCCGCGTCCCTTGGCCCAGGTGAGATAGAAATTATCCGCCTCCAGCATGGCCATGACCATGCGGCCTTCGAGCGGGTCAGGATACCCGACTCTCGCCTTCACTTCCTTGTCGAGGTCCCAGAAGGTAAGGCTGTAAATTCGCGCGTCACTGGTCCTGCACCCGACCGATTCCCGAAAGCCTCGGTATATTTCCTCGGCATCCTCCGGCGATTTGTCTGGCATGAAGAATTTCATGGTTTATTTTCACCTTCGGCTTCTTCTGCTTGCTAAGCACAAAATATTGTAACCTAGCATCCACAGCCTCAGAAAAGTGGATTGAGGACTTGGCATGGGCTATTGCTTGTTTCGCTTTTGGTTTTAGCCTCCCACTCCGCATCTGCCTGCCGCAGTCTCTGGCGAACTTCTGGCGGCAACGTCGCCAACTGCTCTTCGCGTTTGCGCTTAGATTCGGCCTCGCGTTTCTCTCGTTCCTGTTTCAGCTCCTCCATACGAGAAGCGAGTTCCTTTTGTCCGGGAGGACTCACGTATACAGCGGGCGGATACAGGCCGATTAGTATTCGTATCGCTCCGGCGGGTAAGACTTTTTCATCAACGATCATTTTGCCTTGGGCATCAGTTGGCCACCCTCTTGCTGCTTGCCAGTTATATGAGTGCAGGAAACTCAGCAGCTTTTCTTCTGCGTCGCTTGCGTGCCAGTGTGGAGACATGCTTGGTATCCCGTTCCCCGTGGGCGTAGAAACAGATGCTTGTACTGAGACACCATCTTTAAGCCCATCTACGAATTTCAGCTCTTGTACGCTCCATTCTGCATCGGCCAAAGTTCTGGCGATGTATTGTGCCGCGCGACGAGCTTCCGCATCTGGAACAAACTCAATGAAGACCATTTGGCCAGCCATTGGGAGCAGCGGATCAACGTACGATTTTTTGGTATTCGGAGTAAGGCCCGTAAAAGACCACGAGGTTATGACCCTAGGGGCATTGCAAACCGCCAAGTCTATTAATGACTTTTCTAATTTAGCCCGTTTAACATCGACTGCCTCTAATTGCATCTTGGCATCCCGGAGATTACGATTTAATTCGTCAGTTTGCGTCGCTACAGCCCCCGCTCTCTGTTGCGCCTTACCAGCCGCGTCCTTTGCAGCTTCAGCTTCCTTGTGGGCGGTTGTGGCGGATGCCGCAGCATCGCCTGCCTCTTTAGAGAGCAGCGATATGCGAAGTTCATTAGCCTTTCTGATTTCGGTTTCCACCTGCCCAGCTTTGACACCTATGTACAGTTCACCAGCGACTCCAACGGCAACCAGTCCTGCTCCTAGCAATCCCAATACGAACAGCAATATGATGGGCTTCTCTGGCGGATGCACTATTCCACGCCGAAAGTCGTGTAGATCTTCGGCATACTCCCAGATCACGAAGACCACTTCTAGTGCAACGCCAACAACCACTAACAATGTCCAGAAATCTAGCCATCCGTGGAGCGAAGAGCGCGACCTTTCAAGGTTGTCGAGTAGTATTTTGAGAGCCGATTCGTCCATCGAAGAACTCCGTGACGATCAAGTTCTAATGGCCACAATTCAGCTTATTGCTGTTGCTGTTTGTTTCTTTGTTGGCGTTGAAAGGAATCAGGTACGAACGGGTCGTTGAGGCCATCGATTTTGGAAATCCTCAGTCGTTTCTCGTAGAGGCTCTTTAAACCAAAATGTGCGTTTAGAAACTTATAGACTCGCATGGCGCGGATGTTACCACCTTCGAAGTTGACTTTCGATAACTTGGCGAGTAGGGTTTGACAGCAAAACGGGATTGTGAATCAGCGTCGCGTGACTCTTACCTTTGACCACCAGAACATGCCTCGCACGAGATTTCTGTTAAGAATAGCGTCCCTTGTTCTGCCGATTCTGTACCTAATTTTTCTTTTAGCAGACAGAGCGGGTGTATGGTCACGCCTGCGCGGGCTTGACCTCGTTGAGAATGTGGCTACGCGATTTGAGAAATCGTATGGGCCCGACGCCAGTGCTCCCGTCAAGGTTGGCGACCAAGAATGGGAACCACTAATTAATCTCATTTACAAATACTCCCGCGCCGACTTTCCGAAGGACAAGAACCCGGAAGTTGTTGCTCGATTTCAGGCGGTACTCTCCGGAAAACAGGAAACGCCAGAAGGTCAGCTCATTGCCGAGTGGACAGCACCCTCAACTCCCTTCGTCGTGATTTACAGGAAATGGCCTGGACAGTCAATTCCAAGGGAAGACTATCGAATCGCGGGCACAATAGGAGACCTACGCTCCTGGGTCGCCCGGAGTAAAGACGACGCAAGATTCTTGGCCAAAGATGTGTTTCTGGTTTTGTTTTCGTTTGTGGTCGGATTTTCGCTTTTATTGGTCGAACACATCGATGCCAGACAAGCTGCCACGTTGGCCGAGTCAGGAATGATGGGGTCAAAGCCGAAAAAAAAGGTCTTCACCGAACCAAAGCGGGATTCCAGTGACGAAGACGGTCACATCTAGCTCCCATTCGAACGCCGCGTGCATCGCCGCGCAGTAGTGACGATTCGGCACTCGCATCGCTCACCACGATTCGTCGCCCTCGCGCTCAGAATCGTGACACGGGCACGAGCAATCGGGATCTTCACAATCGCCGCATTGACCTTGCCGGCTTTCTCGTTGGGCTGACGCTCGGGAGTCACTTCGTTTTCTTTTTCCTGCGTAGCTCGGCGAGAAACCCGTCGATCTCAATTACTGCCCTCAGGGTCTTCACCCGTGACTCTCGCGGCTGCGGGCGCCTTTGTTCTTCCAGTCGGAAATCCTGCAGGACTGCCTTCGTCACTTTCGAGAGGGGGACCGGAGCCACGAACTCCGCTAGTTTCGAAATGCAGGAGACCTCGTCCTCGACCTCCGTCAATGAGGGCTTCCACCGCAAACGCCATTCGCGAAACTGCGCGATGAAGTCCTCATTTGATATTGCACGAACGGTTTTGGAAGTCACTCTGTCCTTTTTTCTCGTACGAATCGAGCGATTGCGCGATTCCTGCTACCATTTTCCGAACATAGCTTTCGACGGGCCACAGGCTAAGTTTTTAGACTTCAGGTTTCGGATGCCGCCGTCGCCACTCCGAAATGCACAACCGCAGCGCAATAGCGAAAACATCGCGCGGTTTCTTCCCAAAGTTTGCCGCCGGCGAGCATGTATCGCGCCGCCTTGCCTTCGCGGATCAGCTCTTAGTCGCTGAGTTTGAGAAGTCGCTCCCGTTCCGCGTTCTCGTCAAAATCTTTGAATCCTACGGACATACCGTCTTGCTCCGCGGCGGGATTGACATTGTATAACGTAGGGGCAGCTTTTGAGTGCGGGACGCCGCCCGGTGACCTTCACATATTTCTTCAGCGACACCGGCAGAGGCCATGCAGTAGACGTTCAGTTCACCGATTCAGGCGGAGAAAGTGCAAATGCCGCATCAACAGTAACAGCATCAATGGCATCTCGACGCCTAAGGAGCATAACCGTTTCCACCCCTAAATTGGTCACGAACGAGCAAACACCAGCACCTGAATCGATTCCTCTCGAACGTCAGCATAGCGATCTTCGTATCGCGCCGGTCGATGTGCCGCAAGATTTAGATATGACCGATCCTCTGAACCACTTCGATCTGCGTATAGTCGAAGCGAACCTTGCAGAGGAGGAATGAAGCCGTGCTTTGAGCAGCCCACATCGAGGGTTCAAGAGAAAGTTGATCGAAGTTAAAGGCAGTGTCCCAATTGGAAACAGGTGGTGATGCGTCGTTCGAGCACCATCCCAAAGTGATTAGAATTGGATGAGAGGTTCTGTTACAGTTTAGCTTATCCGCTGAGCCTGGAGGCGCGATTGTCCCTCGCGACGTTTGTTCAGATTTCGGATCTTCATGTTGGGCTCGTGGACCCTACATCGTCGAATGCTCGGACGGCGGCTTGGATGCGATGGCCCTATCTCGATGGACTCCTTGGTCACTCGGGAATGTCTCTGCGACACCTTGCAAATTTTGTGAAGAACTTCAAGCGAACGAATCCGGAGGGCGAGCTCATAGTCACCGGGGATCTCACTACGCGGGGTGATCCACAGGAATACGATATTGCAAACGAATTCATTAGTGACAAGCTTCGCCCACCCCAAGGTGCGTATATTGGCCTTGGCGACAAAAATTGGACTAACCGAGGAATCCCAGGTAACCATGACCACTGGCCCGGCATAAATCCGCCCCCTCCAACCGCTCTTCCGATGCTGGGTCCTTCCCACCTCGATTTTGCACAAATCTTTCCTGGTCTGCCCAAGATCGACCCTATCATTCAATTAGCAACAGGCCAGAGGTTACAGTTTTTGCGAATCGATACGGATGTAGATGTCGACCCTAACGACATGGATCGCATTTTGGCACGTGGGCTATTCGTTTCCCACCTGACCGGTTTAGAACAACAGCTCGCGAAGCCAAGCCCAGATGAGATCCGCGTACTTTGCCTTCATCATTCCCGCCAATATAAACCGACAACTAGACTTTTGCCGATTCTCGAGATAGACGGGGCTTCGAGGAAAGCTCTGGATGCATTCCTCAGCAAGCACCGCATTTCGGTGCTTTTGTGCGGCCATATTCATCGGCCACCAGCTCTTGATCTCTTTAAACTAAAAAGAAGTATTATTTCCACGAGCGATGTGCTTGAAGTCAGATGTGGTACGACCACGCAAATCGACCTGTCGCTGAATCCGAAGCCGGCCTTCTTGACGTTCAGGCATTTTCTCAAGCCCCACTGGCCTAATACGTTGGTAGTTCACGAGGTGCTCTGGGAGCAAGGAAAGATCATGTGGAGTGCGGAACTGTATGTGGAGGACCGAGAGAATGGCTTTCAACCCGCACCGCAAGGAAAGTTCTCATTTCCAGTTTGGCCGTAAGCGCCCCAAGGACTCCTGAGTTGCCGAGAGCATTCTCTCCCCCCCCACCCGCAACAAGCTGATAATATGTATGTTAGGGCACAACTTTTCCTCAGCCAGTGACTCGCTCGGGATGCAAATAGTAGATGACGGGTGATTATGGCCCCGAACTCACGAGGGCGGGTCTAGGAACCCGAGGCATTAGCCATACGCGTTTAAGAACCCTCAGGCTAGTGGACATCTATAGGAACACAGTGTATGTCTAGAATCATGATGGAACGGACAGTCCCCCGAATGGAAGAGGCCTACGTACATTTCAGGCCTTTGTTTTTCGGCGCCCTGGGACGGCTAGCGCGGCAGGGCTTCGTAGTTTCTCCAGCCGACAGCATGGATTTGATTCACGACTTTTTTGTATATGCTTGGCCGACACTCAATGAGCATTTCGACCCAGATAAGGGAGGCTTCGAGGGCTATGCGTATGCCGCATTTGTTCGCTTTGCGCGCCCTCGCATCATTCGCCTCCAACGGTGGCAGCATTCGTTGGTGGGGGCGGATCAGTTCGATGCATTTCCAACCGGATCGTCGAATATTCTTGCCAACCCCGATGACGACAAGATCAGAAGTGCGATTTCGCGGATCCCTCCCGAGGAACAAGAGATCTTGAGGCGCTATGTTTACAGTGATTCTGCGTCGGAGCGCTCATTGGCTCACGAATTTCTGATGACCCGCTATCGCCTCAGAGAAATCTTAGTAGATGCTTTAGGGCGTGTTGTTGTTTCTCTCGACCGACCGGCTACCATTGCTCCAACCGATTGGGAAGTAGCGTGTTCACTGTGGCGAGATTGTCGGACAATCCAGGAAGCCGCGACCTATCTGGAGCTTACGCCCGAACAGGTTCGTCGAGCAAATACTCGGAACGTATTATTCCTCAAGGAAATTTTAAAACAGTACCATGCTGGCAAGAATTTTCAGAGGGAGAGGAAAAACATGTATTCACAATATTCTGCTACGGCAAAGGCACCCTCCGGCACGGACCTGCTCAAGCAAGCGCTCGAATCTCCTAATCGAGAAGAGCTCCTGAAACAGGTCCGTGCGCAAGCTAATGAAATTCTTGAGCAGATGGCATCATCCGACTTGAAGGCGCCCGATGTCGAGGTTGAGAAACTGCCAGCGGAATGGGTTGCCAGGATCTATCAAGCGCTCTTTGAAGGTGCCGCTACAGCGCAGAAATACGATGTTGACGCAATACAAGAACTATTTTCGGTTCACGGTAAGAAAGATACCGCGATTGGAGAGGCATTCCGGGACCTGCTGGCAGGCCTTCCACATTCACTCTCTAGCCCAAGATTATTTTCTCATCTTCCACATATTCCACAGGAAGAACAGGATCTGCTAAAACACGCACCTGATGTACAAGCGTCGTTGTCAGAAGCTCTTCCCTTTCTTCCGTACGGCATACGCCCACTAAAGCTGTTCTACGCCACCGAGGCAGTTTCAGGCCTTTCCGAACGCCTCCTAGAACTAAGACTCATCGACCAAGACCGACTCATTCTGGGTGAACAGATCCAGTTCTCCGATGACCGAGACACACGTCAAAGCCTTGAAGACCTGATGGTTTTGGAAATCGGACAAGCTGCCGAAACAAACCCGGACACGTCGAAGGCCCTCTATTCCTGGCTCATCCACACGGCCCAATACCGGCCTTACCTCTTCAAGAGCTTCCGAGTGCAGGTTCGCCCCCACTCTCAAAGCATTGCACTGGCTCAGGACTCAAGCCCAGAGGCTACCGCAAATGTTCCCCAACGGTGGGCTACGCAGATCGCGGCAGGGGGTCACGCTGCGATCTCGGCATAATGCTCGCACTGTCGATGTGAGACTGGAGAGCCCTGGGCGTTCGCACTGTTTTCACTCCTAGGGAGCGAACAAACCCGGGCATTGGCTAGACCACGGTACCGCGTAATACTCCTACGGACCAATCAGCGATTCCTGAAATAACGGAAGGCTGCGTCGTGTCTGCGCCTTAGGCTCTCGCCTGACCCTCACGAAGGGAAAAATTCTCGTTCGTATATGCGATGCGCGCCTAGGTCCGTGAAATCCATCGGACGAGAAGCTCGCGTTCTTCGATGGGAGATGGATAACAGAACGGAAGATCAGATTGAAAATCTGATGTACTGCGGAAAGGGGAGGATTTTCCGACACTTCTCGATGAATCTTTTGACTCTCACCATAGCTTACAGGCAAGGAAAAAGCCCGACGCCGCACTCGACGAGCGGTTTCATCGATCCGCCCGAACGTCCTTTGCCTACCCTTACGCCTGCCCCACATAATGGTGGATCTGTATATGTACCTATTATATTCTTATCTCCACAGTTCTGAAATTCGAGCAAGTCCGCATCACGGCGCGTAGTCAGCGAAACGGGTGCTCCAAACAAGGAGCATTCGTTGCCGCAACCCACCAAGAAAATCCGCACCCTGTTTTTCTTCATTCTGACGTGGCTAATCGGTTTCTTCAGCGCTCGCGAGGTACAAGCACATCAAGACGCACGGAACAAATCAACGATGTCCAAAGCCTGTCTCCCATCTGCGCAGCAAGATGGTCCGTGCCTGCTTTATAGCGATATCCAGAAGATGGTCGAAGACGATCCAGATATCCCGGATTTAAGAGATGTGCCGGCTGCGATATCACCCAACGCGTATGTTGAGGGGCAAATTTGAATGAGGGCGTCTCTTGTAGTCGGCGAACAAAGGCTGACGGTTGACGCGCCTGCAATTCATCTGATCGCCGAACCATCGCGTTATCGAAGCGGCATGATCGGTATTCTTGATTTGGGTGAACAGGCTTTGTTCATCGTTGCACCTGTAATTCGGGTGGAAAAGTCGTGAATGAGTGGCCATCGATGAGTGATTTGCACTATCTGTCTTTGGGCGAAGACGACAAGAAATTTCTATTAGATATTCGGGTGGACGGAGACGACCATTGGGCGGCTGCGACTGTCCGAATGATGAATGTGCGTCTTACAGAAGATGACGTGATGCAATGTCGATGCGGTGAAGTTATCACACGCTTTTACTTCAACGGCCAACCTTCGAATCAGTGGTTTCACACGGGTCAGCATTCCAAAGACGGATCTATGGGCCGCTGTAAAGACGGCAGCGTGAATTCCGGTAAGCGACGGCAAAAACAGTAAAACCAAGAGAGGAAACACAAAATGATGCGAATCAACATGGTGAGTCGGGCTTTCGATCGGTACGTGGCAGCCAAGATGGAACGCCCCACTGGAAAGATCCTTGGGATACCAGTTCGTGGCCCATCCCTTTTTGACCTGCTCACTGGGAAATGGTAAAGGCAATCAAAGCTGCGGACGGGCGAAGACGCGCAAATCGCGACTGCAATTTCGCCCGCATCCTGCTCCGAATAGAAGCGTTGCGAGCTTTTTATCGGTATAAGCAGAAAGGTCCAATTCAATAGGAGGAGCAATGATCGCTGGCGACGCAAAACTCGAACACACGCTGCATTTTTACGCCGACGATTCGAGCATCACAGTGAGATGGTTCGTTCGATCGTAGCTGACTTATCGGATGAGCAGTTGATAGCGATGCACGCCGAAAACCGCAGGAATCGTGTACGGGGCTTGGAAACACGACAAAGACTCACGCGAGGCTGAAGTGGTTGAGAGAACGTGGCTGGGACAGACGCGTCGGCGTGGAAGTTCAGACCAAGGTGAAAACTCTGCCCTCTGATTAGCATTAGTGGCCACTACCGCCCGATGCTGCGGAAGACCCGCCACCCCCTCCAAAGACAGAAGGAACCCTGACACTAATGCCAAAAGCGATTACGCCCCTCCAGTATTTTTCTGTGGATGGTGCCGGTGGAGAGCCGCTGCATTTCGGTATCGAACCATTAGCAGCGGTCTGGTTGCACCAAATCATTCCGACAGACTCTCCTTGAGTGAGCCGAACGTCGTGCCCCCAGTCGTAGAGCAGACTGAACATTAATGCTCGCCATGATACGGAGGGTCCAAATCCAAATTCGGCAGCGGAGTTGTTAGCGTTGAGGCCTACAGTACCAGTTAAATAGAAGGCCCCGCGCCGCTGATCAAATCGCCAAGCGAAATCGTGCCCCAGTCTAAGATTCGCACCGGCAAATATCACAGCGGTCGGCCTCGAAATCATCTGAGTAATAACGACGTTTCCCTGGGTTGGCACCGAACCGGGATTTTGGGTAACGATAGTCTGATTTGCAAAGGAACGGTTTGGCAGCGTCGATATGATGCCTCCCGCCGAAACTTCAAATTTCGGATCGGCATAAAGAACTGTTACTGTCACGATAGATTTCTTCTGAGCAGCCGTCACCGAAGTGGCGGGGGTCGAAACCTC
>Ga0209525_1000196_pt1 | contig 15927 bp, 13 predicted proteins | sample JacPin_JW_Ref_O1_FD_187958 | JGI IMG/M metagenome (GOLD analysis project Ga0209525, IMG submission 187958) | Forest soil microbial communities from Algoma, Ontario, Canada - Jack Pine, Ontario site 1_JW_Ref_O1 (SPAdes) (version 2) | ecosystem: Environmental > Terrestrial > Soil > Boreal... | reverse complement strand
CCGATCTCGTGCGTCCTTTGCCCAACTACATAGGAAATCACGCCGTAGATTCCGATGCTCGAGAGCACTAGCGCCAGCGCCGCGAATGTTCCGAGCAGCACCATCGAAAACCAGCGTTCGGCGAAGGATCTGGAAACGATTTCGTCGTAGCTATGAGCTTCGAACACCACGTCCTGGCTGTTCATCTCCGACACTTTTTTGCGAACTGCTCCTACCAAAGCGAGCGGCTCTCCCTGCGTGCGGATCAGCACACCCGTGCTATCCGCCGCCCGCGACATGAACTTATCGGGAATCTGCATAAACGCAATGTAGAACTGAGCGTTGAGATTAATTTTATCGTCGAGCCCCCAGTGCTTCACGTGACCCACGACGCCGATGATCTCGGCCGGTTTCCCGAGGAATTCGTCAACAATTCCCTTGCCGATGGGATCTTCGTGCGGGAAATATTTTGCCGCGAAGCTTTCGTCGATCACGGTCACAAGCGGTGAGGATTCATTGTCCTGAGCGGTGAAAAAGCGCCCGCGTATCAGGGGAATCCCCATCACCTTCAGGTAGTCGGGTTCCACTTCATACCAGAGTGCCGACGGCATGTCAGCATGCCGAGCGGGCTTTGTCTGGCCCGCGATCCAAAACGCATCTTCCGAATCACCCCACATGGGCAAACCGCCTCGTTGCAGGGAGATTTGCTGAACGCCGGGGAGCGTCGCGAGCGTGTCATGCAACTTGCGAAGATCCGATCGAACTGCGTCGGGAGTTGCTTGCTTCATGACAGGTGACAGCCCCACATGCAAATACAGGACGTTTTTAGGATTGAATCCGGGACTGACACTCCACAGGCGCGTGAGGCTTCGAATCATCAAACCGGCTCCGACGAGCAACACGAGAGCCATCGCCAGTTCCATCACTACAAAGACGTTTTGAGCGCTTCGCTTTGCTGTGCTAGCGCCGCGGCCTCCCTCTTTCAATGTTTCTTGCACGTCTGGCCGTGCGGTTCGCAGCGCCGGCGCGAGCCCAAAGATAACTCCGGCGAGCACCGAGACGGCGAGTGTGAAGATGAGCACGCGCCCGTCCAATCCGATTTCTTCAGCGCGCGGCAGGCTTTCAGGCATGAGACTCAGCGCCGCCTGAGTGCCCCAGGCCGCTAGTATCAGTCCGAGCGCCCCGCCACAAAGCGACAGGAGAACGCTCTCCGTCAGAAGCTGCCGGATCACGCGCGTCTGGCTCGCACCCAGTGCGGTGCGAATCGCAAATTCGCGAGACCGGCCATTCGATCGCGCGAGCATCAGATTCGCGACATTTACACACGAGATCAAAAGAACGAAAAATACAACCGCGAGCAACACCAGAAGATATGGCCGTATCTCGCCAACCATCTTTTCTTTGAGCGAGACTACCGTCGCGCCCACATCAGAATCGTCCTCGGGATAGACCGAGGCAAGATTCCGCGCGACGGAGTCCATATCCGCTCGCGCCTGCTCGAGCGTGACGCCCGGTTTGAGCCGCGCAATTCCGTCCATGCCCATCGCCACAATGCGCTTACGGAATATCACGTCGTTCCATTGGCCGAGCGGCACGTAAAGATCGCTTGTGCGAAAATTCTGGATGTGGAGATGGAAACTGGCTGGGATCACGCCCACAATCTCGTAGTCCTTTCCGTCGACCGTGAGCGGCTTGCCAACGATATCGCGAGCCGAGCCATAAATTCGTTTCCAATACCCGGCGCTAATAAGCGCCACCGGTTTGCCGCCGAGCCTGTCCTCATCCACCGAAAATCCGCGGCCCAGCACCGGCTGAACGCCCAGGGTCGAGAAAAAGTCCGCTGACACCATCACCCCGTTCACTCGTTCAGGGTTGCCGACGCCAGCAACCGTGAAATCGTCCGGACGATATGCGGCAATCGACTGAAATGTGCGGTTGTTTCGTTGCCAGTCGAGAAAATTCGGATAGGAAATCGAGCCATACTTGAAATTCGGTTTATTTTCGTAGAGCGTAACGAGTTTGTTTGCGCGGGGGAAACTGAGGGGGTTCAGCAACACGCCGTTCACCACTGAAAACAGCGCGGTATTTGCACCGATGCCCAACGCCAGTGTGAGTATAGCGGTCGCCGTGAACCCCGGACTTCTCAACAGCATCCGCACGCCGAATCGCACGTCTTTCCAAAAGGCATCCATGCCTAACCTCCGCTGGCTTCACTTATTATAGGCACGCGGTATTCCGGAGGCCCCCCTGTAAGAGCCCCGCAAACCTAACATCTATATGGCGTTACGCTTGCGCCAAGATGGGGAGCTGAACCTCACTGCCCGGTTTTGGGATTCGGGCTGCGCAACTCGAACAGTCAGCACGCACTAACTAAATAGATTCCGGTATGCTCAATTCGGTGAAAGACCCAGGCAGATCGGATGGCGAGAGTTACGAGATCGGCCTGTGCACTACGTGCGCTCACTCCAGGCAAATTCGATCCGATCGGGGATCGCTTTTTTGTTTTTGCTCTCTCTCCGAAACCGACCCTTCATTCCCAAAATATCCGCGCCTTCCCATGCTCACCTGCTCCGGCTACCTGAAGAAAGCAGATTGAAAAATCTCCTGCTTATAGTGCCTCGCCTGATTTATGCTTGCCGCGCATTTTCACTGGAGGGTTCGCGTGGTTCGACATCTTCGCTGGATCGCCGCGGCATTCGTAGTCATTTATTTGCTTTGTTTAGCGTCCAGCGTGAGGGCGCAGCAATTTCCTGAGTCCACGTATCGGGAGTTGCGCTGGCGGATGATCGGGCCATTTCGTGGCGGGCGCACGCGCGCACTGGCCGGAGTACCGAGCCAGCCGAACATTTTCTACATCGGCGTGGTGAATGGCGGCGTATGGAAATCCACCGATTATGGCCGCACCTGGTTGCCGATCTTCGATTCGCAACCCACTCAATCCATCGGTGCAATCGCGATCGCCCCATCAGATCCCAATATCATCTATGTCGCGAGCGGCGAAGGCCTTGCGCGGCCCGATCTTTCGGTCGGTAATGGCATCTACAAATCCACCGACGCGGGAAAAACCTGGACGCACCTCGGCCTGCGCAACGGCCAGCAAATTCCCGGCCTCGCTGTCGATCCTCGAGATCCTAACCATGTACTCGCAGCCGTCCTTGGACATCCTTATGGTCCGAGCGAAGAACGCGGCGTCTATCTTTCCAATGACGGCGGGCAGAATTGGACGAAGGTCCTCTCCAAAAATGAAAACACAGGTGGAGATCAGGTCGAATTCGATCCATCGAATCCCGACGTCGCGTACGCCTCGATGTGGTCCGTACGGCAAGGTCCGTGGGAAGACAATAATGAATACCAGACGACTGACGGCGGCCTTTTCAAATCCACCGACGGCGGCAAGACCTGGCACCCGCTCACGAGCGGGCTTCCGAACAATATAGTCCAAATCCATTTCGCCATTGCGCAAAGCCAAACGAGCCGCCTGTATGCTGTCGCCGGCACACAAGAGGCCGGCGAATACGGCTCAGGAAAAGGCCTGGGCATTTACCGAACAGACGATTCCGGCGAAAGCTGGACGCGGGCCACCGACGACGGCCGTCCCGCGATGCGAATCGGCGGTGGCGATCTTCCGATGCTGGGCGTCGATCCAAAAAATCCCGATGTGGTGTACAGCACCAGCATCGTCACCGTACGCTCCACGGACGGCGCGAAAACATGGAGCAGCATCCGCGGCGCACCTGGCGGCGACGACTACCAGAACATCTGGATCAATCCGCGCGATCCGAAAATTATTCTCATCGTCAGCGATCAGGGCGCGATCGTCTCGGTGAACGGCGGCGAGACGTGGAGCTCGTGGTACAACCAGCCGACTGCGCAGATGTATCACGTGAGCGTAAGCAATGAATTTCCCTACAAAGTGTGCGGCGGCCAGCAGGAAAGCGGATCGGTTTGCACGCTCTCGCGCGGCAATGATGGCGAAATCACTTTTCGCGATTGGCACCCGGTCGGCGCGATTGAATACGGTTACGTGGCGCCTGACCCGCTCAATCCCGACATAATCTACGGTGCCGGACGCAACGAGGTTTCGAAATATCACTGGAGCACGGGGCAGGTGCAAAATGTCTCGCCGATCCCGCTGCGCGATCCTAAATTCCGCACGGACCGTTCGCAGCCGATCATGTTTTCCCCAATTGATCCGCACGTCCTATATACGACAGCCAATTTTCTTTTTAAATCCGCCGATGGCGGCAACCACTGGAAAACAATCAGTCCCGATCTTTCGCGGGAGCATCCCGGAATTCCTCCGAGCGTTGACGCGATGGTCAAAGCAGATCCGAAGAACGCTGCCAAGGCTGATAAGCAGCGGGGCGTGATCTACGCGTTCGCTCCATCGTTTCGCACGGAAGACGTTCTCTGGGCGGGCACAGACGATGGCTACATCTGGAGCACACGCGATGGCGGGAAAAACTGGAACAACATCACTCCGCCGGAGCTGACGCCATGGAGCAAGGTAACCCAAATCTCTGCGTCGCATTTCGATGATGAATCCGCCTACGCTTCCGTCAGTCGCTTCCGCATCGACGACCTCAAACCTTACGTCTATCGCACGCATGACAGCGGTAAGACGTGGCAACTGATCACCACCGGATTGCCTGACAATGCTCCGGTCGACACCGTGCGTGAAGATCCCGTCCGCAAGGGGCTGCTATTTGCCGGCACCGAAACTAGCGTGTGGGTTTCGTTCGATGACGGCGATCACTGGCAGTCGCTGCAACTCAATCTTCCGCACACTTCGATGCGCGATTTGTGGATTTACGAGGACGACCTGATCCTCGCCACGCACGGCCGCTCATTCTGGATTCTCGACGACATCTCGCCGCTGCGCCAAATCAAACCTGACACCGCCGATACCAGTAACCTGCTGTTCAAACCCGCGCCAGCGTATCGCGTCCGTCGCTCGACATACACCGATACGCCTCTGCCTCCCGATGAGCCAGCCGGCGAAAACCCTCCCAACGGCGCGATTATCGACTACTACCTCTCACACGCTTCTACTGCCGCGGTCACCCTCGAAGTTTTCGACGCGCAAGGAAAACTGGTTCGCAAATTTTCGAGCACGGACAAACCAGACCAAACGGAAGAAGAAATCGCGAAGCAACTGATTCCTCTCTACTGGATTCGGCCGCAGAAGATTCTTCCCGCCGATGCGGGAATGCACCGATGGGTCTGGGATTTGCACTACTCCGCGCCAGTCGCCCTCCGTCATGAATACCCGATTTCCGCCGTCCCGCACGATACGCCACGCCACCCGCTCGGCCCGCGCGCACTCCCCGGCGTCTACACTGTGAAGCTCACGGCCAGCGGCGGCTCGAGCTTTTCTGCGCCACTCACTGTGCGAATGGACCCACGCGTGAAAACACCGCCCGAAGGCCTTCGCGCGCTATTCGCAATGCAAAGAACTCTCGCCGATCGAATGACTCACAGCTCCGAAGCAGTCAGCCAAGCGCGCTCGATCCACGAACAGCTCGAAAAACTGGCTGCTCGACCGAACGAATCAACGAAAGAAGCCATCGAATCGCTCGACAAAAAACTCGGAGCGCTTCTCGAAGGTGCGCCTGCACCGGCACCGCAAAAGCCTCCCGTACCCGCTGAGACGCCAGTGCCGCCTGCTCCGGCTGAGTCAACGCTCACTCAGGTGGCCACCAACGTCGCGGCACTCTACGCTGAAATCGACCGGGCCGACGTTGCTCCGACTGCTGCGCAAGACCAGGCGCTCGTCACTGTCGAGAAAGATTTCACCGCGACGATGAAACGCTGGGATGCGCTTCGGACATCCGAAATTCCATCGCTGAATCGCCGGCTCAAAAGCACAGGCCTCCCAGAACTAACGGCCGAATCAAACATCAAGATAGAAGAGGAACTAGGCGGTGACGAGGAGTAGCGGACGCTCATAGCCACCAAATGGAAATTGAGAGTCTCAGCTGGCTGACGGGGAAACAGCAGCCGCCCCGGGGCGGTTGACATACTTCACAAGCAGAGCTTCGTTGCCTTTTTCACCGTAAATTAAGTCATCCATAAGTTTCTGCGCCAATAGCACGCCATAGCCGCCTGGCCACAGTCCTTTAGCTTAGCGATGGACTACATGGCGAATCGGGTCTTCTTCCGGGTTTGCAATCGCAGCGTGTGAAATTTCGTCGAGCGAAGACCCTCGCCGGGATCTCGCCGGTAGCTGCGTGGCAGAGCGAATCTCCCAATGATTTTTCATTGTTCCAAATTCGTTCTTCCGATTTGACTGTCAACATTTCAGTCACGAAAAGGAACTTCCGCATCGCCCGAAAACTCCTATACTAGAGAAGCCAGATCAGGAAGCGGACAGCGTGCGCCACACCTCTCAGTCTCCCGAAATACTTGCAGTTCTTCTCCCCAGAGCTGCGCTCGTGTTTTCTCTATCCCTGTTCTTTCTTTCTCCCCTTGCACAGGATTCCTCTGCAAAGGCTACGCCGTCCGATCAATCCTCCTCCGCCATTTCCACCGAGCCGCCGTCCGTTCCAGCCGAGCAGATCATCCAGCACTTCGCCGAACGCGAAGCGGAATTCAAGCGGGAACGCGACAATTACACCTACACGCAGACCTTTGTCGTACAAACGATCGACTTCAGTGGCCAGCCCGACGGCGAATACCGCATGACCAGCGACATCGTTTTCAGTACCACTGGCAAGCGCTACGACAAGGTGACGTACGCGCCTCCCTCCACTCTCCAGCGCGTCTCTCTATCCGAACAAGACTTCGCTGACCTGCAAAATGTGCAGCCCTTTGTTCTCACAACCAATGAATTATCTAAGTACGACATTGCGTACGTAGGCCGCCAGCGGGTTGACGAGCTCGCCACCTACGTTTTCGAAGTGAAGCCCAAGAAAATCGAAAAGAATCAGCGCTATTTTCAGGGACGCATTTGGGTGGACGACAAGGACCTTGAAATCGTCAAGACTTACGGCAAAGCTGTTCCCGACATTTTGAAACACAACGAAGAGAATTTCTTCCCGCGCTTTGAAACCTACCGCGAAAACATCGAAGGCCACTATTGGTTCCCGACATACACCCACGCCGATGACGTCCTCCACTTCAGCTCAGGCGACATCCGCATCCGCATGACCGTCCGCTACAAAGACTACAAGCGCTTCCGCGTGACAAGCCGCATCCTGCTACCAGGCGAGGCTGAAGAGGAAAAGCATTAGCGTGAGTCATTTCCCCGGATTGCAGTACGCCGCCTAGCTCGCCAAATATCCTTGTTTGACTGCTCCTTCGCTTCGGTTATAGGCTCGCGCCAGCGACGTGTGCGATCGGCTCGCCTACTCTGTACAACGAGGAGATTCCGGATGGAAAAACACATCATGCGTGCTAGCTATGGATTGTGTTTGTTAAGCGCTGCCCTGGCTCTAATTACGCGCATCCTTTCAGCATTGAATGTTCCGGCCGTGATGTTTGCGGGTAGCGGCATGAGCGCCGTCAGCTATCATTCGTTCGTGGACGGCGTAATTCTCTTCTTCATGACAAGCCTGACCACGGCCGCCTATGTGTGGGTCAAGAAGCAATTCGACTAGCGAGATACGAATGAACCGTGCACCCGAAACGTGACGACAATCGCTCAATTTTCGCCGGTGCTTTTTGATCATATGAAAGCCGGGATGGATTCAATGATTCGAGTGCTCAATACACGGTTCCGCGATTAGGAATTCTCGCAAAGCATTGAAAACAAGGCGCCGAGGAAGTTCTAATCTACGGTAAAAGGGGGTCCTAAGAATCTGCTAAACTCTCCTTCACCCGATGTCAGCGCGCGGAAAACTCATCGTCATAGAAGGAATTGACGGCTCCGGAAAAAGGACGCAGCTCGATATGCTCGCTCGCTCCCTTTCCGAGCGCAACGTTCCGCTCAGCCAGATCAGCTTCCCGCGCTATGACGGATTCTTCGGCAAACTCGTCGCCCGCTTCCTGAATGGCGATTTCGGGCCGCTCGACGCAGTGGACGCTCATTTCTCCGCTCTGCTCTACGCCGGCGATCGCTACGAAGCAAAACCCGGGATTGAATCCGAATTGTCTGCCGGGCGGACGGTTCTTGCCGATCGCTATATCGGCTCAAATCTCGCGCATCAGGGCGCTCGCGTTCGAAGGGACGACCGCGGTGAATTCATCGACTGGCTCAAGAAACTCGAATATGAGATCTACTCACTGCCCGCGGAAGATCTCGTGATCTACCTGCGCATTCCGGTGGCGGAAGCGCATCGCCTCGTCGGCGAGAAAGGCGCACGCAACTACACTAAGCTTCGGCGCGATATTCTTGAATCGGACATCGCTCATCTCAAGGCCGCTGCGGAAGTCTATGACGAACTCGCGCGGCAGCCTCACTGGGTGCGAATCGAATGCTTCGACGCGAACGCCTGCGCTCTTCGTTCGCCGGACGCAATCCACGCCGAAATTCTCAACGCGATCGAAACTCGCTTCCTGAAACCGCAAGGGGCGACGCGATGAACTTCTGTTACGTAATGGTGAAATCGTAGATGGGATTTAACGAATTTCTCGGCAACGAGAGAATCGTCAGCGCCCTGCGCGGAATGCTGAGGCGCGAACGTGTTCCGAGTGCCCTGCTTTTCACCGGGCCACGCGGGATTGGCAAATACACGCTGGCCCGAATGTTCGCGCAGGCCGCAAACTGCGAGCGCATGAAGGACGACTTCTGCGGCGAGTGCGATGCCTGCCGCCGCATGGCCGCTCTTGCCGATCCGGCGCCTCTGATTCAAGCCGGTCTCGCCGAACGCGGCGAAAGTGCCGACGCTGCCGTGGTCGAGCGCATGCCGCTGATCGTCGAGCCGAATCCGGATGTCTGGCTGATTGTGCCCGATCCCGTTCGCCGTCTCACTCCGGTTGCGCGTCCCATGATCCGCATTGGCCAGTTGCGTGCCGTGCAACGCGCAGCCTATTTCAAGCCGCAGGGGCGCCGGCGCGTTTTCATTCTCGACGGCGCCGATACGATGCGCTGGACGGATGCAGATGTATTTCTAAAAATCCTCGAAGAGCCACCTGAGAGCGCGACGCTTATTCTTCTCGCGCCAGCTCCCGATTCTCTTCTCCAGACAATTCGTTCGCGCTGCCTGCAATTCCATTTCGCGCCGGTGCCCGCGGAGGCGATTCAATCGTTTCTGAAGGAGCGCACCAGCGCAAAGCCGGCCGAGCGCAAGTTGGCGTCCCAGCTTTCAGATGGAAGTCCAGGAATCGCGCTGGAACTCGATCTCCAGGAATCAGCGCGCCTTCGCAGAAGCGTGTTGAGCCTGCTTTCCGAAGCAGTGACTGCCGGAAACTACAGCGAAATTTTCGCAGCCACAGCGCAGCTTGCCAAGCAGGAGAAGGAATCGTTTGAAAATATTCTGGCGCTGTTCTATAGTTTGCTTACCGATCTACTCGAATATTCGCAGGGCCCCAAGAGCAGTCTCCCGAAAAATCCGGATTTGCAGCCGGAATTGGAGACCCTCAGTAAAAAGATCAATCTTGAGTGGGTCATGCGGGCTACTGAAGGCCTCGACAACCTCGAAAGCCGCCTGAAGCGGAACGTCGGCAGGCAGATAGGTCTAGATGCCTATGTCGCTTCGCTTACCGCGCACTAGCATCATTTCCGCCAATTAAATTTTTAAGTTTCGTCAACTTTATTTGCAACCGAATCAGCGCTCACATAGTCATAACAGGTAGCACATTCCAGAAGGAGTTTTATGGTGAACCGCAAGCTTTTCCGTCCTACGTTGACAGACGTGAAGGAACAGCAATTCGCGCCGCGACCGGTCCCGGCCGCGCCCCAACAACCACAACCGCGTAAAAAACCAGCCCCGCCGGAGCAGACGCACGCGGAGAACTTTTATTACGTCAAGCAGATGCAGTCTCACTCACCGGTCGCTGTGGTTCTAACCGATGGCGAAGTGCTCCATGGTACCGTCGAATGGTATGACCGCGATTGCATTAAACTCACTCGTAACGGCAGTCCGAACCTTCTCGTCTATAAGCACAGCATCAAGTACTTGTTTAAGGACGGCGAAGAGGCAGCGCACGGCGGATCGAACGGCCAGAACGGGCACGGCGAATAGACGAACAATAGGATTTTGCACCTACGATTTTTCATCGCGATGAGTGTGCCCGCAGCCAATCAGCGCTTGTCTGGTTTCGCGTGCCGCGGCTTGCGGTTGGTTTGAAACGGCCCCACGAAAAACGTCATCAACGCCTTTCCAACCAAGCGGCCATTTTCATCGCGAATGTCGCAGTCGACCACTGAGATGTGGCGTCCCAGCCGGACAACTTCCGCTTCGGCGGTCACTGTTCCGCCTTCGACGGCTTCGAGGTAATTGATTTTCATCTCGATTGTGGCGACTCGCGTGCCTCGCGGACATGCCATGTAGGTCGCGAGTCCACCAGCCGTGTCGGCCAGCGCCGCAAGAATCCCGCCATGCACCACTCCGTGAACCTGCAAGTGGCGCTCGTCCACCCTCATCCTCATCTTGACGCGGCCAGGACCTGCATCTGCGAGTACAAATCCAAACTGCTTAGCGGTATTCGTTTCGCTGAGGCGAGCGCGCAGTTCTCTCGTTGCCATTGCAATCGCTTTTGCCGAAGGTTTCATATCAGTAGGGTGTCAATTCTTATCGAGCGGCAAGGCTCCGCTGCCTCTTGCACCCGCCTCTAACATGCCTTTCCTAAGGCTACCTAGCCCGAAATCCCTGCACCGTCGGAACGCTTGGCTCGTCTAATTAGGAGCAGGAAGGCTAGCATTCGCCATCGTGCTGGCGCAAGTAACCGTACTGAATTCAAGTTGGTAGCGGACGCCTGGCGATGCGCCGGTTGCCGGGTTTGAAAGCTCCGTCTATCATCGAGGGCCCATGAGAATCGGGATCACATGTTATCCAACTTACGGCGGGTCGGGTGTTGTGGCCACTGAACTCGGAATCGAGCTCGCCGCCCGCGGTCACGAAATTCATTTCATCAGCTACGCGATGCCGATCCGCCTGAGCACGCCGCACGAAAATATTTATTTTCATGAAGTGGAAGTCACATCGTACCCGCTCTTCGATCACCCGCCGTACACACTCGCGCTCTCCACAAAGATGTATGAAGTGGCGGAATCCGCGTCGCTCGACTTGCTGCACGTGCATTACGCGATTCCCCATTCGGTGAGTGCGCTACTCGCCAGGATGATGGCGGCTCCCCGCAAGCTGCCGTTCATTACTACATTGCATGGAACCGACATCACCCTCGTCGGGCACGACCGCAGTTATCTGCCGATTACGAAATTTTCGATCGAGCAGAGCGACGGAGTCACGGCGATTTCGAATTACCTGCGCGACCTGACCGTGAAAGACTTCGAGATCAAGCGGCCGATCGAGGTGGTTCCGAATTTCGTGAACTGCGACCTCTACAAGCGCTGCGATGATGCGGCGGCGCGAGCGAAATGGGCGCCCAATGGGGAGCCAATTCTGATGCACCTCTCGAACTTCCGTCCGGTGAAGCGAGTGACGGACGTGGTGGAAATATTCGCGCTCGTGCGCGAAAAAATCCCCGCAAAACTCGTGTTGATGGGCGACGGCCCGGATCGCGGAGCGGCAGAATTTATCGTCCGAAAGAAGCGGCTCACGAAGGATGTGTTTTTCCTCGGCAAGCAGGATGTCGTCCAGGAAAAGCTGGGTCTCGCCGACATCTTTCTGCTCCCAAGCGATTCGGAATCATTTGGTCTCGCCGCGCTCGAGGCGATGGCTTGCGAAGTTCCAGTGATCGCGTCCAACGTCGGCGGACTACCCGAAGTCGTGACGAACGGCGTGGATGGCTACCTGATTCCGCCTCGCGACGTAGCCGCCGGAGCAAAATACGCCTTGCAGATTTTGACCATGCCCGATCGCGGACGAGCCATGGGCCAGCAAGCGCGAATCAACGCCCGCCGAAAATACTGCTCGAACGACGTAATTCCTCAATACGAGGCTTACTACCAAAAGGTGCTGAACGCCTCAGGCGCGGCCGCCCGCGCTTAATTCATGGTGCCGCGGGATTCTACCGATCGAGGATTGGAACCGGTTTGAACGAAGCGATGATACCGGCGATATCGTCCTGCGTGATCTTGCCGCTCGCGTTCGGCGCCACGACAAAGATGAAACGGAACTGCTGATCGCGATCGCTGAAGACACGCAGAGCAACCGGCCCTTTGGCAGGATCGCCAAACTGGAAGCCTCGATTCGGTCCCCACGTAAACGAGGTTAGCCCGCCCCGCGCATCGATCCCGAATCCCAGCTTCCAAATCAGCAGCTCGTTCATGCGCAAAGCATCGCGGCTCGTCATGATCGGCGACAGCTGCGACGGTGCGGCGCCATACACGGCCTCATAGAGCCCATAATTCGATTCAATGGGGTGATCCGAAAATACATTCACAAATTTCTGATATTGCAACGGGCTCGACGATTTCATCTGACGCAAAGAATCGAGCAGCGTCTCGGGATCGTAGAAGAAAATTGCCTGGCCCGAATCGAAGCGAATCACGACGCCCGTCAGCGAAGGGGTCTGCGTAGTCTTCCCGGTCCAAGGAGCCGTGAACTGGTAATTGAAAGCCTTGACCAGGTTTCCTTTGGCGACGGCAGACTGAGCGGCGGGCAGGGGCTGCGGGACGTCCGCAAGCCACGGATTTTCTTTCGTCCAGTGATGCCCCTCGTACCAGGCAAGCGTCTGCAGGCCATATGCGGCGCAATAAATCGCGACGCCAATCACGATGATGGCGAGAACTATGGCCGAAGACGCACTACTTTTTTCTGTTTCGTCGTTCATTCGATGAATGACCCCGGAATTTTTGCCGACCGGCTGAATGACGGACCCGGCAGATGCTGCGCATTCTACGCTGTTACGATGCTGGGAGGCCAGAAAATCGATGCTCCTGCCTTCGGCAGCTCTTGGATTCGCGGTGGACGGTAGCCCGGGAACCTCATACAATATTGAGAGAGCCAAATCGAACGCCCGGGTGCCATGCGCCCGGGCGTTTTTTATTTGGGAGGCAAAATGTCCGACGCGCCGCACTACCGCACGGAGGAAGAAATCGAGGATGTGGTTCGCCGGTTCGAAACGTGCTCGTACACGCCTGCGGAATTCGTAGGGAAACTCGTGGCTGAACTGCGCGAGGGGCAAGGCGGTCTCGTGCCGCTGGTAAATTCAGTGGTCGAGCGCTGCAGCGACAAGAATCTGATCTACGAATCCTACTCGCGCGAGCGAATCGCGTCGGCGGAGGCGAAGGCAAAGTGGATCGAGCCGGACGTCAAATCGCAGTACTAACGTTGCGCTCTGCTGACTAGCCGAGGACGTGTTCCGTCGTGATCAACTCGGGAATCTCGATGTGGATTTGCGTGCCCTGGCCTTCTTCGCTGCGAATATCCATTTTGAACTGGTCGCCATAAAGCAGGCGCAGGCGCTCGTGCACGTTGCTGATGCCGATTCCGCCGCCGTACACCTCGGCAAGCCGCTCAGATGAAATCCCCACGCCGTTGTCCTCGATTTCAATATAGAGGCGGCCATCATTCCGCCGCGTGCGAATATGAATCTGGCCGCCCTCGAGGCGCGGGTCGAGTCCGTGCTTCAGTGAATTCTCGATCATGGGCTGCAGCAGCATGCTGGGAACAAAGGAGTCGAGCGCTTCCGGTTCGATTTCCTTGAAAATTTGCAGCTTGTCGCGGCCGAAGCGGATCACTTCGATATCGAGATAATCGTCGATGAATTCAAGTTCCTCGCGCAATGGCACAAACGTTTCGTGCTTGCGCAGCAAGCGCCGCAGAATGTTGGAAAGCTTCAGCACCACGCCTCGCGCCATGTCCGGATCGAAACGAATCAGCGACGAAACGGTATTCAGCGTATTGAACAAAAAGTGCGGATTGATCTGGCTCGAAAGTGCGTCCATGCGTGCTTTCAAAAGTAGCTGCTGATTCTGCTCCAGATTCATCTCGATGCGCGTGTTGTTCCAGATCTTGATCGCCATCGCAACGCTCATCACCGACGACAACACGATGAGCAGCATGTAACCCCAATTGCTCGGGTGGAACGCGAAGAGCCATTTCTCGGAAACCAGTGACGCAAGTTCGACCTGCGCGACTGCGAGCCCGGCACACGCAAACAGCGGCAGCATCGCCCAATTCCTTTTTCCAAATCGCACCAGTCTCCACAGCCATTCCGGGATGCTCAAAAACAAAAACGGCCCGAAATGCCAGATGTCCTCTTTTTCCGGCATCACTTCCCGAATCATTCCCGCAAGCAGACCGACGCTCGCAGCCATCGGGCTTGAAAGCCATTCGTGATTGCCAAACGCGGGTAAGCTGATGAGCGAACCGCCCAGGAGCCCCACAATTCGCCCGCCGATTAGGCCCATGAGGAACGAACCCTCGAGCGACAAGTCGAAGAATCGGTAGCCGACGAGCCGAAGCAAGACTCCGATGGCAAGCGGAGGCGTCAGAAATAGAAGAAGCATTACTTTCTGGTCGGAATCGCGTTTTTCGGTGAAGACCAGTCGCCGGAAAGACCGGAATCGCACGAGCAGCGCTGCGAGAGCTGCGGCCCAGCACACCTTCAGAATCAGAATGAAGAGAAGGTCTCGGCCGCCACTGAGTATTTCCATTTCGCTTGTTTGCCGCGAACGGAGTTTCAGCGATTACGTTAGCCAAAGCCGGTAGCTATGTAAAGAGATGCAAGGAGGAAGGTTCGATCTGATGCGCCGCGGGGCCTTTTTGCCAAGCCTGTTATAATCGTTGTTTCCGATGAAGCTAAGAAAACATTCCAGTAAAGGGTCGGGAAAAGCGCGCATTGTCGCCCAAGCAGCCCTGCCGACTCGATTCGGCTCTTTTCGCATTTTCGGGATCGAAGGCTCCAAGAAAGGCGAAGAAGCGATCGCGGTTCAGCACGGCCCTTTGCGATCTGGAGCATTGCGCAATGGAAAGGCGCCGCTCGTGCGAGTCCACTCGCAGTGTCTTACAGGCGATGTGTTCACGTCTGAGCGTTGCGACTGCCGCGCACAACTCGAGTTTTCGCTGCGAAAAATCGTCGCCGAACCTTCAGGGGTACTCCTCTACCTGCCGCAGGAGGGCCGTGGAATCGGATTGATCAATAAACTAAAGGCCTACGAACTGCAGGACGCGGGTCTCGATACCGTGGAAGCAAATCGCCACCTCGGATTTGCGGATGATGCACGCGACTACGAATTCGCGGCCGAAGCTTTGAAGGCGCTCGGCCTGCGCGATGTCCGCCTGCTTTCGAATAATCCCGACAAAGTTACGCAGCTCGAGCGATCGGGCATTCGCATTGTAAAGCGAGTTCCCTGCCGCCCGCGAACCAGCAAGCATTCCCGCGCCTACCTTCGAACGAAGAAAGACAAGCTGGGCCACCTGCTCGCCTCTCGTTAATCCCAGAAATTGAGCTTGACGAAAATTGCGATCGCGACAATAGTAAACCATATGGTTTACTATCAGTCAGCCCTGCTGGATAACACCTTTGCAGCGCTTTCCGACCCGACGCGCCGCGGCATCCTCGCGCGGCTCTCTCAAGGCGAAACGTCCATCAGCGATCTTGCAGCCCCATACGACATGTCTCTCCCGGCCGTGTCCAAACACCTGCGCGTGCTCGAACGCGCCAAGCTCGTCGAGCGACGAAAAGACGGCCGCGTCCATCGCTGCCGGCTCGCGGCCGAGCCGATGAAAGGCGCGGCGGAATGGATCGAGAAATACCGGCAATTCTGGGAACGGCAATTTGATTCGTTGACTCAATATCTCGAAGGCTCACAAAAAGAGGAGACCGCAAAATGGCTACCCCAGGCACCTCGTCAGAAACCCGGCTCGAAATCCGGCGCACGTTCCGGGCGCCGCGCGAGAAAGTCTTCGCGGCGTGGACCAAGCGCGAAGAACTAGA
>Ga0209525_1000194_pt1 | contig 16061 bp, 16 predicted proteins | sample JacPin_JW_Ref_O1_FD_187958 | JGI IMG/M metagenome (GOLD analysis project Ga0209525, IMG submission 187958) | Forest soil microbial communities from Algoma, Ontario, Canada - Jack Pine, Ontario site 1_JW_Ref_O1 (SPAdes) (version 2) | ecosystem: Environmental > Terrestrial > Soil > Boreal... | reverse complement strand
AGCCACAGCGCCGGACGAGCAATGCAGTTTGATCAAAGCGCCATGAATTGCCTGGCGCGCAATCGCTGGCCGGGCAATGTGCGTGAGCTGGCCAACTTGCTGGAGCGGCTGGCGATCCTGTTTCCCGCGCAGACGATTACCGCCGCCGACTTACCGGACCGATATCGCAACGTCGCCGCTGTGGGATGGCTGGGCAGCGAGGCGCGCATCGACGCACGCTCCGCGCCGATCGAGGTGGCCGTGCAGCCGCAGCAGCTGGAAACCGATGCTCTGCAGGAACGCGAGTCACTGCAGGGACGCGAGTCCTTACAGGAGCACGAGTCCGTGCCGGAGCGCGATTCCGTGCAGGAGCGCGAGTCGGACGCGGTGGTGTATGAAATGATGCATGTCGAGCTGCCGCGCGGCGGCATCGATTTGAAAGACCATATGTCGGCGATTGAAATCGGTCTTATCCGCAAGGCGCTCGAGGAAGCGGACGGCACCGTTGCCGGTGCGGCGCGGCTGCTGCGCATCCGGCGCACCACGCTGGTCGAGAAGCTGCGCAAATACCGTCTCAGCGCCTGACAAATTATTGACGCCACCGCTCAAGATGGCGCCGATCACTTCGTAACTAGTTGATAGGCAGAGAAAATACTGCCGAGGCACAGAAGTTGCTTTCTTCCTGAGGCATGGCAGCCACAAAACTCGAGCTGATCGAAAACCGTCGCTCCGAACTTCAGGCGGCGTTCCTGGCCTTCGGGTCGGTTTCGGACCAATTGTCGGGCGCCTTCGATTCTTTGCGCGCCGAGCTGGCCCAGCTCCGCGCCGATCTGTCGGAAGCGCACGCCGGCAAGGAACATCTTGCCGCGCGCTTGTCGGCCTTGATCAAGGGCCTGCCGGGCGGCGTGTTGGTGCTCGATGGCCGCGGCGAGATCCAGGAATTCAATCCGGCGGCCCTCGAACTGCTGGGTGCGCCGCTGCTCGGGCAGCTCTTTTCGGCGGTGCGCGCGCGCGCGACCGTCAATCCCGCCAGGGTGGGGGAGCACACCGAACTGCGCAGCGGCCGGTTCGTCAATGTGTCCCGGCGCGAGCTCGACAATGGCGGCGAAGTGGTGCTGCTCACCGATGTGACTGAGTCGCACCTCATGCAGGTGTTGCTCGTGCGTCAACAACGCTTGCTGACGTTGGGCGAATTGGCCGCGGGACTCGCGCATCAGATCCGCACGCCGCTGGCCGCCGCGTTGCTTTACGCCTCGCAAATGACGCTGTCGGACCGCAATCCGGCGGATCTGTCCCGCTGCGCGGAGAAAACCGTCAGCAGCCTCAAACAGCTCGACAAGCTGGTGAATGACATGCTCGCCTTCGCCCATGGCGGCGCCGCGCGCGAAGCGGTCAGCGTGAGCGCGCTGCTGGAACAGGTGGCGCAATGGCTGCGCCCGGCGTTGCGCGACGGAATCCGTTTGACCATCCGTACGCAGGCGCCGGACCTGGTGGTGCGCGCCAATGCGCCATCGCTGGTGTCCGCGGTATTGAATCTCGCCACCAACGCCCTGCAGGCCGCGACCGCGCCGCTGAATTTGGAACTCCTGGCGCGGCGCACGGCGGATGGGCGCGCGCAGATCGTCGTCAGCGACAACGGTCCCGGTGTGCCGGCGCAGATCCGGGAACGCATTTTCGAGCCTTTTTTCACGACGCGCGCGCGCGGCAATGGCATTGGGCTGTCGATCGTCAAGTCGGTGGTCGAGGCGCATGGCGGCAGCGTGCAGCTTGCAGACTCGAGCTGCGGCGCCACGTTCGTCATCGAACTTCCAGAGGACAATTCATGAGCAAACTGAGCGATGCGGTACTGGTGGTCGAGGACGATGCCGCGCTGCGCGAGGCATTGCTCGATACCCTGCGCGCGGCGGGTCTTGCAGCGCTGAGCGCCGCGGATGCGCAGGCGGCACTGCAGCTGCTGTCGAGCGAGGACATCGGCCTGGTCATTTCCGATGTGCACATGCCGGGCGCCAACGGCTACGAGCTGTTGTCCTCGATCAAGCGGATGCGGCCCTATCTGCCGGTGGTCCTGATGACGGCCTACGGCACCGTGAGCCAAGCGGTGGCCGCCATGCGCGACGGCGCGACGGACTACATCGTCAAGCCCTTCGACGCGCAGGCCTTGATCGCCATGGCGCAGCGCCAACTGGCCGCGCGCGTCACCCCCAACGAACTGATCGCCGTCGATCCCGAGTCGAAGCGGCTGGTCGGTCTCGCGCGCAAAATGGCCGAGAACGACGCCACCGTCCTCATCACCGGCGAGAGCGGCACGGGCAAGGAAGTGTACGCGCGCTTCATCCGCGACAATTCGCAGCGCGCCGACAAGCCGTACGTGGCCATCAATTGCGCCGCGATCCCCGAGAACATGCTCGAGGCCAGCCTCTTCGGCCATGAGAAGGGAGCCTTCACCGGCGCCCTTGCCGCGCACGCCGGAAAATTCGAACAGGCGCAGGGCGGCACGCTGCTGCTCGATGAGATCTCGGAAATGGATTTGGGCCTGCAGGCCAAGATTTTGCGGGTGCTGCAGGAGCGCGAGGTGGAGCGCCTCGGCAGCACCCGCACCATCACCCTCGATGTGCGCGTGATCGCGACCTCGAATCGCGACCTTCCCGAGGAGGTGCGCGCCGGGCGATTCCGCGCCGATCTTTACTACCGGCTCAACGTGATGTCGCTGCGCTTGCCCGCCTTACGCGAACGCCGCGGCGACATTCTGCCGCTGGCGCGCCGCGCGATGCAGGCTTGCGCGCGTCCCGGGCAAGCGGCCTTGAGCATATCCTCGGAGGCGGAACGCAAATTGATGAGTCACGACTGGCCCGGAAACGCGCGCGAATTGAACAACATCGTGCAGCGCGCGGCCTGGCTTGCCGCGGGCGGCAGCATCGATGCCGCCGACCTGGATACCGGCACGGCCGACGCCCCGGCTGAGGGGAACTTATCGGTTGCGGCAATTGCATCGGTTGAGGGAAACGCGTCGGTGGCGGGAATCGCATCGACGGCAGGAAACACCGCGGCGCAGCCGGCGGCGCTGGACTCGGGTTTGGACCGCGACCTCAAGGATCGTGAGCGCGAGCTGATACTGGCGACGCTGCGCGTCACCGGCGGCAACCGCAAGCTCACGGCGGAGCGCCTCGGCATCAGTCCGCGCACGCTGCGCCACAAACTGCAGCAGTTCAAAGCGGCGGGCGTCAACGTGCCGCGCATCCACGATCAATTCATGACGGTGTAACCATGAGCAGCATGCAAATCTCCCAGGTATTGGCCGAAATGCGCGCGCTGCAGGCGCGCGCGTCGGGCATTTCCGAAGCGCCGCCGGCAGCGGCGCAGCCCTCGGATTTCGCCAACCTGATGAAAAATTCGGTGGATCACATTGCCAGCATGCAGAACCAGGCGACCGCGCTGGCGGAAGCGTACGAGACCGGCGACAAGAGCGTCGATCTCACCAAGGTAATGTTGGAAGTTCAAAAGGCATCGCTTGCGTTTAAGGCCATGACTGAAGTGCGCAACAAGCTCGTCGATGCCTACACGCAAGTAATGAATATGTCGGTCTAACGACCGCGAGGTTTAATCCATGGCTGACATCGTTCCCACTTCCGTTCCGGCGCGCGGCCTGGCCGATATTCCCGGACTCAAGCAGGTCGGTTTGCTCGCCGGCGTCGCGGCCGCGATTGCGGCGGCAATTTGGCTGGTGCTGTGGTCACAGGGGCAAAATTACAGCGTGCTGTACGGGCAGCTTTCCGAGCGTGAGAGCGGCCAGGTCATGGACGCGCTGACGGCCGCGGGCATCGAATTCAAGCTCAGCCCCTCGGGTGCGGTATCCGTGCCGGAATCCAAGGTTCAGGAAGCCCGCATTCGCCTGGCGAGCCAGGGGCTGCCGCAGAGCGATTCGATGGGAATCGAGATGATTCAAAAGGATTCGGCGCTGGGCAACAGCACCTTGATGGAGAGTGCGCGCTATCAGTCGGTGCTCGAGACCGAATTGGCTCGCACCATCATCAAGGTACAGGGGGTGCAGAGCGCGCGGGTGCATTTGGCTTTACCCAAGCCCTCGGTCTTTTTGCGCGACGCCCACAAGGCCACCGCCTCGGTCATGCTGCAGCTGTATCCCGGCAGGCGCCTCGACCCCGGGCAGGTCGCCGCCATCGTGCACCTCGTTGCCTCGAGCGTCCCCGAATTGTCGGCGAACGACGTGACGTTGGTGGATCAGGCCGGATCCCTGCTCAACTCTCCGGACGAAAACGCGGAAGCAGCCGCCACGACCCGGCACTTCGAGCAAACCCGCAAGCTCGAGGAAAGCTACCAGCAGCGCATCATCGAGCTGCTCGAGCCCATGCTTGGGGCCGGACGGGTGCGTGCCACGGTCACCGCGGACATGGATTACACGGAGACGGAGGAAACGCGCGAGAACTACGATCCGCAGAAGACGGCCGTGCGCAGTGAACAGACCAGCAATGAAATGCGCAAGAACGGCGACGGCTCCGAAGGCATCCCCGGGGCCTTGAGCAACCAACCGCCCGGCACTTCCGGTGCGCCGGTGATTCCGGGCGCTGCGACGCCGGGAAATCCGCTAACACCGCCGAATCCCGCGACAGGGGCTGCCAGCACCGCAAGCTCCGGACCCAGCTCGAGTTCTCAGCGCAGCACGCGCAATTTCGAGGTCGATCGCACGCTCTCGTATGTGAAGCAGCCGGTGGGCACCTTGAAGCGTCTCAATGTCGGCGTGGTGCTCGACGATTGGCAGAAAGTCGATGCCGACGGCAAGGTCACGACCTCACCGATGAGCGACACCGACATCAAACGCTTCTCGCAGCTCATCAAGGAGTCGATCGGGCTCAAGGACGAGCGCGGCGATCAGATCAACGTGTTGAACCAGGCTTTCAAGAGCAACGTCGCGCTGCCGCCGGTCGATGGGCTGCCGTTGTGGCAGCAACCCTGGCTGACTCAGCTGGCCAAGCAGATCGTCGGCGCGGCCCTGGTGCTGCTCGTCGCCTTCCTGGTGTTGCGGCCGCTGATGAAATCCCTCACCAAGCCGTCGAAGCGATCTTCCGCGGCCTTGGGCGAGGACGTCGACGGCGATCGCCTCAGCCTCTCGGGACAGGGCAAGGCAATCAAGCTCGCGCCGAGTTTCGAGCAGCAGATCGCGGCCGCCCGAACCTTGGTGGGGCAGGATCCCCGGCGTGCGGCACAGGTCGTGAAGGACTGGGTCTCAGCGGATGGCTAACGACGAACTCGCCGGAACGCAGCGCGCGGCCATTTTACTGATGAGCTTGGGCGAGCAAGACGCCGCCAATGTGCTCAAGCAGTTGAGCGCGCGCGACGTGCAGAAATTAGGCATCGCCATGGCCGAGCTGAAAGAGGTATCGCGCGAGCAAATGAGCGCGGTGCTGGATAAGTTCATCGGCATCGCGGACGGCAAGGCGAACATCGCCGGCGGCTCGCAAGACTATGTGCGGCGCGTATTGACCCAGGCGGTGGGCAAGCACAAGACCGATATGCTGCTCGACCGGGTCTCCAATGGCCAGACCGGCCAGGGCATCGAGGCCTTGAAATGGATGGAAGCCAAGGCGGTCGCGCAAATCATCAGCGGTGAGCATCCGCAGATCGCCGCCATCGTGCTGGCGCACCTCGAGCCGGAACAGTCGGCCGCTATCCTGCCGCTGCTCAACGAGGATTTGCGCACCGAGGTGCTGATGCGCATCGCCTCGCTGAACGAGGTGCCGCAAACCGCCTTGACGGAACTGGATCAGCTGGTTGAGAAGCAGGCGAATGTTGCGGCCCCGGCGCCGCTGCGGCGCGTCGGCGGTGCGCGCAGCGCCGCCAACATCTTGAATGCCATGGAGCGCGAGAAGCTGTCCGAAGAGATGGGCAAGATCGAAAAAGCGGATGGCGAGATGCATCAGCAAATCAAAGATCTGCTGTTCGTCTTCGATAACTTGCTGGACGTCGATGATCGGGGCATTCAAGCGCTATTGCGCGAGGTGGGCTCCGATACCTTGGCGGTGGCGTTGCGCGGCGCCGAGCCCGAGGTGCAAGAGAAAGTCCTGAAGAACATGTCGAAGCGAGCGGCGGAAATCCTCAAGGACGATATGGAAGCCCGCGGCCCGGTCAAGCTCACCGACGTCGAGGCGGCGCAAAAGGAAATCATCGTGATCGCGCAGCGCATGGCCGAAGAGGGCACGATCAGTCTCGGCGGCAAAGGGGCGGGCGAGTTTGTCTGACGCCAACCTAAAGCCCGGCGCGACTGTCGCATTGTGGACGGTGCCCGACATGGAGAGCCCGGCTCCGCAGCATAAAATGGCGACCGTCGGCGGTCTTGCCGATCTGCAGGCCGAAGCGCACAAAGAGGCCTTCGAGCAGGGACTGGAAGAGGGACGCAGCGCGGGGCGCGCCGAAGTGAAGGCGCAGGTCGACCGGCTCGCGGGCATGTTCTACGACCTGGCGAAACCGTTCGACGCCCTCGACGCCGAAGTGGAGCGTGAGCTGCTCACCTTGGCCATGGCATTGGCGCGGCAAATCGTGCGCCGTGAACTGAAAACCGATCCGACGCAGATCATCGGCATCATCCGCGAGGCCATCGCGGCGTTGCCGGTGGCCACCCGCGACGTTCGCGTGCATTTACATCCGGAGGATGCCGCGGTGGTCAAGCAGCATCTGGCGCCGACCGAGAACGAGCGCGCCTGGACCATCGTCGAAGATCCTGTCATGGCGCGCGGCGGCTGCCAGGTCACCACCAACACTTCACGCATCGATGCGCGTTTGGAGACGCGCCTGGGCAGCATCTTGAGCGAGTTGATGGGAACTGAACGTCATGCAACGACGCCGCGGGGCGGGACGACTTGAGCATGGATGCCGCGCAGTTGCGCTCCAAACGATGGGTGGAAGGCTTGGTGCAAGCACGCCAGCGGATGGCGAATGCCGCCGAATTCGTCGTCGAAGGCACCTTGAATCGCATGGTCGGCATGACGCTGGAGGCCGTGGGCTGCGAGGCCGCGGTGGGCGGGCGCTGCCTGGTCGACACCGCAGAGGGCAAACAGATCGAAGCGGAAGTGGTCGGCTTCTCCGGCGACAAACTGTTTCTCATGCCGACCGGAGACATCCGCGGTTTGATGCCCGGCGCGCGCGTCATCCCCATCCACAGCGAGTCTTCCGTTCCGGTCGGCGACGAACTCTTAGGAAGGGTACTGGACGGCGCGGGCCGGCCGCTCGATGGATTCGGCGAGTTGCGCTGCACGGATCGCGTGTCCCTGACCGGCGAGCCCTTGAATCCGCTCATGCGCCGCGCGATACGCGATCCGCTCGATGTGGGGGTGCGTTCCATCAACGCGCTGCTTTCCGTCGGCGGAGGACAGCGCATCGGCCTGTTCGCCGGTTCCGGAGTGGGCAAGTCGGTGCTGCTCGGCATGATGACCCGCTACACCAAGGCGGATGTCACCGTGGTCGGATTGATCGGCGAGCGCGGCCGCGAGGTCCAGGATTTCGTCAGCAACACCTTGGGTCCCGATGGCATGCGTCGCGCCGTGGTCGTGGCCACGCCGGCGGACAATCCGCCGCTCATGCGCCTGCACGGCGCCTGGCTGGCGACCGCCATCGCGGAATACTTTCGCGATCGCGGCATGAAGGTTTTGCTGCTGCTCGATTCACTGACGCGTTTTGCGCAAGCGCAGCGCGAGATCGCGCTGGCCATCGGCGAGCCGCCCGCGACCAAGGGCTATCCGCCATCGGTGTTCGCCCGATTGCCGCAGCTGGTCGAGCGCGCCGGCAACAGCGATCGCGGCGTCGGCTCGATCACGGCGTTCTACACGGTCTTGGTGGAAGGCGATGATCAGAACGATCCCATCGCCGATGCGGCGCGCGCCATTTTGGACGGGCACATCGTGCTGTCGCGCCGCCTGGCCGAAAATGGCCTGTATCCGGCCGTGGATGTGGAGGCCTCCATCAGTCGTGCGATGCACCAAATTGCAACACGCGAGCAGCTCGACCTGGCGAATCGCTTCAGGCAGGTGTATTCGACTTATCAGCAGAACCGCGACTTGATTACGGTCGGGGCCTATCGGCGCGGTTCCGATGCCCGGGTGGATCTCGCCGTCGAACAATGGCCCAAAATGCTCGAATTCCTGCGTCAGGACATGTACGAACCGGTTGGAATTGAGCGAAGTTACGCGGATCTCAAACAACTCGTGACGCAGTTCTCGGCGCCGATTGCGCCAACGGGCCGATAGTGAGCTGCCCATGATCAAGTCCAAACGATTTGAGCCCATCCACGAAATTGCCTCGAATTCGGCGCGCGACTTGAGCCGCGCCATGGGTGACGCCGGACGCAAAGTTGCCGAGTTGGAGCGCCAGCTCGAGCAGCTTCAGACCTACCGTGACGAATACGTGCGCAACTCCGCCCAGTCCAATGGCGCCATGGATGCGGTCAAGCTGCAGAACTATCGTTCCTTCCTCGAACGGCTGGGCGAGGCCTTGAATCAGCATCATAAATCGCTGGATCTGGCCCGCAAGGAATTCGACCGGCGCCGCGCCCTATGGAGCGAGAAGCGCATCGAAGCCGAATCGTTGAATCGGGTGGTCGATCGCTTTCGCAAGGAGGAGCAGGGCGCCGCGGATCGTCGTGAACAGCGCGAAGGCGATGATGCGGCGATGCGTGTGATGCTCGCGGCGCGGATCGACACCGGGAACGCCTAAAGAGCCGTGATATCCTGGGCTTGATGCCCAGCGAAGAAACATCCGAACCGGTCGAGGTGCCTTACGGCGAATTGCCGGCGGACTTGCTGAACGCCGTCATCGAGTCCTTTGTGCTGCGCGAAGGCACCGACTACGGTGAAAAGGAATTATCGCTCGAGGATAAGGTGGCGCGGGTCGTCAGGCAGCTCAAAAAGGGCGAAGCTAAAATCCTTTTCGATCCTGAATCCGAAAGCGTGACCATCGCCGTCAGGCAAAGCAGCAGGTAGCGAGCACCACGGCGGCGAACAAGTCGCTGACCAGGGCCACGTTCTCCAACTTGTTGCGGACCTTGTGAAAGCAATGGCTGATTCCCGCAAGGCCGTAATAAATCGCCCCCAGCATGGCGGCCGGCGTCACCCAAGACGGCGCAAAGAGGCTCGCGACCCCGACACTGCCCATCGCCACGTTGGCAAACCCCAGTTCGCGCACGAAGAACAACGCTTCGGTGCCTTTAAAGCCGAGAATCGTTTCAGCGGTATAGCGCGGTTGAATGGCCTGGCGCAGTCCCGCGAGCGACAAGCGCACACCGAACGCCCAAAATACGTACCACTTTGCAACTATGGCTAAATGCGAAGCGCCGTGCAGCGCGCCGTGATCGCTCAAAACGATTTGCGTTACGATCGAAATCAGCGGCAAAGCCAACATCAACACGATGACTATAAGCAAGAACATTCGGTTACCTCCTGTAGACCATGTCCACTAAGCCCGGGCGGCGCAGAGCCGGTCTTGCCGGCCGCCTGAAAAAACGTTGGCGGCGCGCGCGCAGCGTGTGGAGTCGCGTCAGGCGCTGGTGGCGCCCGGCGCCCCGGCCGGCCAAGTACATCATGGCTGCGCTCATCGTTGTGATTCTGTGGCTCGGCATCAACTGGATCTACCAGGTCGTGCGCAAGCCATCCGAGCTGTTCTTTCCCGTGAGCGGCACGCTTTACAAGTCTCCCGCCGAAACGTGGGCTGAGTATGCGCCGATCTTCAAGAAATTCGCGACCGAAGTGATGACTTCCGATTTTCTCGCCGCCATCGCCCAGGTCGAAGGTTCCGGGAATCCCGTGGCGCGCACTTACTGGCGCTGGTCGTGGTCATCGCAACCCTTCGAAATCTACCGTCCCGCGTCGAGCGCCGTCGGCATGTACCAGATTACCGATGGCAATTTCGCCGAGGCGCGCCGCTATTGCATCCACGATCACGTGGTCGTCGCGGACGGGCCGTGGAATGATTGGCATTCGTGCTGGTTCAACAGTCTGTATGCCCGTGTCATTCCCCGCGATGCGGTCGAGCTGACCTCGGCGTACCTGGACCGAAGCGTCACGCTCATTCTCGAGCGCCACCGAATGAGCTCCGTATCGCTGCCGCAAAAACAGATGCTGGCCGCGCTGATCCACCTCTGCGGTGCCGGGGCCGGCGATGAGTTTGCCCGGCGCAGATTCAGATTGGCCGAAGGGGAGCGTTGCGGCGACCACCAGACGCGCGCGTATATCGAGCGTGTGCAGACCATGCAAGGCATCTTCAGCCGCCTCGACAATGCACCGACACTGCGGCGCTAGCTGATTCCACGCCCCGGCCGAACATTCACGAACCCGTCGTTCCCGATGCGGTAGGCTACGCCCCTTCAACCAGAGGACGATCATGACAAGCCCTATGTATATCAACTCGGTTCCCGTTCTCAAGCAATTGCTCAGCGCGTTGAAAGCGATTCTGGCGCAAGCCGATGCACACGTGGTCGCCAACTCGATCGAGCCAGACGCATTTCTGCAGGCACGCCTTTACCCGAACATGTTTCCTCTGGTCAAACAGGTGCAAATTGCCGCCGATTTTGCGCGTGGGATCTCGGCACGCCTGGCAGGTGTTGCTGTTCCCGTCCATGAAGGCAAGGAAAAGAGCTTTGCCGATCTTGACGGACTATTGGCCCAGACGCTGGAATTTCTGGATGGCGTCGACGCTTCCAAATTTGAAGGCAGCGAAAGGAACGAAATCGTACTGCGTCCTGGGACGCCTAAAGAAAAGAAACTGACTGGTCAGGCTTATCTCTCCAACTACGGCTTGCCGCAGTTTCTCTTTCACGTCACCACCGCCTACGCGATTTTGCGCCACAACGGACTACCCATTGGCAAGCGTGATTTCATGGGAGTGTACTAATCCTGCCGCCCTTCCCGCCGTTCGCGGCAAAGGAATCCAAGTGACATCCTGAGAGCTTGGCTGGCATGACCGTGGCTGTCATGCTTGCGCTTCTTCGTTCGGTAGGCGAGGGTTACCAACATGGAGAGAGCTGAGCCTAAACGTCGTCTGGGCTATCTTCGCGAGGTGATTGCACTCATTTGGAGTGAAGCCGATCGATTCGTCAAAATTCGCCTCGCCTCCGCTCTGTTGCTGACCCTCATCGCTTCTGCATTGATTGGACTTGGGCCGGTCGCCCTCAAGCTCGTGGTCGACCGGTTTGCCGGCGCCGCCAAAACGTCGACAGTTCCGCTCGCTCTCGTCATCGGCTTGTACGTGCTGAGTCAAGGGCTCGCGCGCTCAGCAGGGGAGATTAGAGCATTTTTCTACGCGGGAGCCGAGCAGCGCATGGTTCGCACCTTGAGCGAGCGTTTGTTTGGTCACGTACTGAAGTTGCCACTGCGCTTCCATCTGGATCGCCAGACAGGTGCCGTTACGCAGACATTAACCAATGGCATGCAGGGTTATATGGTGGTGGTGCACACCCTGCTGTTTGGCACATTGCCGATCGCGGTGGAACTCGCAACGATCGTGGTGGTTCTGAGCCGCCTCCATCAGCCGGCGTTCCTCCTGTTTTTTTCGGGAGCGATCGTTTGTTATAGCGTCTTGTTCGCCTTTGCAGCGCGCAGGACTCAAGAGGCCGCCAAGAGCGGCTCGGCTGCTCAGATCGATGCGAATGCCGTCATGACCGACAGTATTCTGAACTACGAGACGGTGAAGTACTTTGCGGCCGAAACGGTGGTTCAGCGAAGTGTCCGTGGCGCATTAGTGCGGACAGAAGCAGAGTGGGTGCGGTTCTCCCGGCAGTTCGCCATCAATGGACTGTGCGTGGCAACGGTCTACACGACGTTTCTTGCTCTGACGGCCCTCTACGCGGCGCGCGAAACCGAAGCTGGGAGGATCTCCATAGGGACGTTCGTATTGATGAACGCCTACGTGCTGCAGATCGTGCGGCCGGTCGAAATGTTGGGGTCTGCGGTTCAAGCTCTGTCGCATGGAATGGCCAATCTACACAAAATGCTCGAATTGTTCCGTGCGAAGTCTGAGGAGTTGGCGAAGGGAGATTCGGCACCCTTGACGGGTCCTGGAGCGCTGGAATTCTCGGAGGTCAGCGTGTCCTACCGGTCTGGTCGGGCAATTCTCAAAGAAGTGAGCTTTCGGGCTCCCGCCGGCAAGACGCTGGGGATTGTCGGTCACAGCGGATCTGGGAAATCGACGATCGTGCGGTTACTGACGCGATTGATCGAACCGGATAGTGGAAGAATTCTACTGGATGGCGTTCCGATCTCCGAGGTCTCATTGACTCGCCTGCGCGAATCGATCGCGGTTGTTCCCCAGGATACGATTCTCTTCAACGATACCATCGCCTATAACATAGCGTTTGGAAAGGCCGGGAGCGCGCGCGAAGAGGTCGAGGCAGCGGCCCGCTTGGCGCATCTGCACGATTTCATCATGACTCTGCCGGAAGGCTATGAGACCCGTGTTGGAGAAAGGGGTGTCAAACTGTCAGGCGGAGAAAAGCAGCGCGTTTCCATCGCACGGGCGGTGATCAAGCAACCCGCCATTTATGTGTTTGATGAGGCCACATCATCGCTCGACACGCGCACGGAGAGGGACATCATGCAGAGTCTCCGGGATATCTCATTCCACAGGACCACGCTCGTGATTGCGCATCGGCTTTCCACGGTCGTATATGCGGATCATATCGTGGTGTTGGATGCGGGTTTTATCGTTGAACAGGGGACGCACGAAGCATTGCTCGAGCAAAACGGGCGGTATGCAGCGCTTTGGCACGCGCAGCAACAAGCGAAGATCGTTGTGGAGCTCAAGGGGTCTGCGCGCGTAGGTCGTCCAAGCGATCTATAGCGTAGGGCCGCTGTGCCGACCACCGCGCACGGGTTGAGTGATCTGCGCATTCCCGAAATGCTCCCCGATACGGCCGTCACGGATGAATTTCGCCATCATCTGGAAGTAGCCTGGCGCGAAGCGCGTGGAGACGCGCTCACCCTTCGCATTCAACTCATACTCTGTCATCCCGTGCTCGGCGCCCGGATAAACGGCCAATGTGTAGCTCTTGCCCTGCGCGATCAGCGACTTGATGCGCTTGGCCGTCTCCGCGCTGGGCGCTTCCAGATCGTCGCCACCGAGCACCCATAGTTGCGGCGTCGTGGAGGCTCGCAAAGTCGGCATCGGCTCGTAACGGAATGGCGTGGTGCTGACGAAACTAAATTCGTGACTCATTGCCTCGATGATCTGCTTCCGGTCGAGCGGCATGATGGCGAATACGAAATCGCCATGCACATCCGGGTACCAAGACTCGGACTTGTATTTCTGGCGCAGAGCGTCGAACGCTTCGAAGCCCTCCTTGCCGCCGGTCTCGACCACCCGCTCGCCGGCGCGCGCCAGCTCTAGCGCCTTGGCAGTGTCGGCAGCCGAGTGATGATGGAAATACATGTCCAACGCGACACTTTCCTGATCTTCTTCCAACACGGTGACGGCCAGGCCGAAACTCACGATCGCGAAATCCACAGGTGCACGGTTAACCGCCAGCGGTACGACCCATCCGCCTTCACTGCCGCCCTGATAGCCGATGCGTCCCAGCCGCGCGCCGGCAAGCCTCTTGGCTTCCTTCATTGCGGCGATGGCGTCATCGGCGAGGACCTCGAAATCCTGCGTGTAGGTACCGCCCGATACGCCGGTGCCGCGCTTGTCATAGACGAACGCGCCGACGCCCTCTGCCGGGAACATCCGCTGCAAGGCATAAGAGTCAAGAGCGGAATCCTGCTCTGAACCATGTACCAGCACTACGATCGGTATCTTTTCACTGCCTTTCGGCATTATCAGACGGCCGACCAACTTCACGCCATTGCTCTCGAAAACCGCATCACGCACGTCGAAGGCGATGCGCCTGCCTGAGACGTTTTCAAAGACTATCTCGCCCTTGTCGCAATCTGAGAATGAGACGGTTTTGCCGTCAGGACGGTCCGTCCATCCATAGGTGCCGCTCCATGTGCCATTCGCCTGCGGATGAAGTTGTCCTGTCTCACCGGTGAACGTTCGCCACCGTAGACTGTTGCCGTCCGACGGCGCGACATCGACGCTTCTGCCGTCACTCAAGCGATACGAGCCGACATGACAGTCGCTCTTTACGTCGGTCCCTGCGATAACCGAAAACGACAGCAAAAGCCCGAGAAATGCGATGGCGACGGGAGTTTTCATGCGCTTGCTTGTTATCCTGGAGAGCCAACTATCTGACCGCTGCGACGACAACAGAGGCTAGCCGATCTTTGAGTATTCAGCTTGAACGGATTTGCGTCAGCGGGGAGTCGGGTCCCGGGACCGCCATGCGCTTGGCGGATATCCCGTCAAGGAGCGCACGCTTCGGCTCAAATGCGCGAGGTCCGAAAAGCCAATGTCGTGCGCAATCGTCGTCAGCGAGCGAGGCGATCGCAGGATTTCAAGCACTGCACGCCTTGCTCGTGCCTCCAGTCGAAATTGCTTTGGCGACACACCGAATTCGCGATGGAATCCACGCGACAAAGCCTCGGGCCGCATGCCCGCCGCGGCGGCCCAACGGCGCAGTGACAGAGATGGAGTACTCTGAAGAGCTGACGCCAAGGTGCCCGTCCAATGCTGCCTAGTCGCCTTTGCCACGCTGAGATTTTCCGCGAGGGCGACCATCGACTCTCGGGGATCCCGTTCGGCCAGTCGCGCGACGAGATCAGGGTCAGAGATACGGAAATGACCTTCGACCCATTCATCCATCCAGGGCAGGCGAAGAATCTGAACCGCGCGCGAGCAGCTGGAGCTATTGGCGTGGCAATCAAACCTCCCGTGGGAAAGCACATCTCCAGGCGCGACTTCCACGCGACCTCCAAAGCCGGCTTCTACAAAGGTGCCGGCCAGGACCACGCTCGCATAACTTTCCAAATGCCGGTGGCGGGCGGGCGCGCTGCCTCGCGGAAATGTCTCGACCCCAACCTGAACAGATCCGTTATGTTGCGCGCGCATGCTACGAGTTTAGAGGCCTTCGTCCAGAGCGAGAAGAATTGTTTCGCCAAGGAGTATCTTATTAACCCTCCCTGGGAGCGTCAGGCTGACTATTCGGGTATTACGGCCGCTCGAGATCGCTCCGGCGACGCTTGACCCGGCCCTAATGCCGTTCGTCGCACGTATGGGAAGGCATGCGCAGCCGGTGCTAGAGTAGTAGCAATGACCATGCCTGCGGAGCTCTGCACCTCTCCTGCTGCCGCGACGCCGATCACACACGCCCAGGTGCGCTGGTGGGCACTGTTGTTGGTGATCGGGTTCAGCGCCGTCATCTCGACGCTGATTGCCATGGTGAACGGATCGAATGGGTCTGATCTCCTGCCGCTGCTGAAGACCGTCACCAGCATCGGAGTGGTCTGCTGGGGTCTGGACCAATGCGTCACATTGCTGACTCGGGGGCGGATACGGTGGCTGACGATCTCGCTGATAACCTTTCCGTTCGGTTGGGTCATCGGCGATAAATTGTCCGCGGCGCTGCTGGGCGGCGAAGACTTTATTGCGCACTGGATGCGCTATCCAGGTTTACTCTGGTCGGGGATCACAGCCTCCCTGCTCTTCGCCGCGTCGGCATTTCTTTTCTTCGATCGGTTTTACAGGGCCGCCTACTATCGAGTGGCCCTGGAAGCCGAGCGCCATCGCGCGGCGGAAATCCAACGCGCTCGAGCCGTCTCGGAGCTTGCTTTGCTGCAAGCGCAGATCGAACCTCACTTTCTGTTCAATACGCTGGCGCACGTGCTCAGTACCGTCGAGCGCGAACCGCCCGTTGCCAAGGCGATGCTCGAGCACCTGACTCGTTACCTGCGCGCTACATTGCGACGCAGCCGCGAGAGCGAACACCGTTTGGCCGAGGAACTGGAGTTGATCGAGGCGTTGCTGGCGATCGCTGAGATGCGCTTAGGCTCCAGGCTGCGCTATCGTATTGGGATCGCCCCATCGTTAGGCGACCTACGGATGCCGCCGATGTTGCTGCAGCCCTTGGTTGAAAACGCCATTCGGCACGGCATCGAGCCCGCCGTGGATGGCGGTGAAATTCGCGTCGATGGGGAACAGCTCGGCGGGGGATT